>Ga0335080_10005155_pt1 | contig 13418 bp, 12 predicted proteins | sample Lox_Sample_34_FD_206720 | JGI IMG/M metagenome (GOLD analysis project Ga0335080, IMG submission 206720) | Soil microbial communities from Loxahatchee National Wildlife Refuge, Florida, United States - Lox_Sample_3.4 | ecosystem: Environmental > Terrestrial > Soil > Wetlands | place: USA... | reverse complement strand
AAGGTGAAAGCCATTCTTGCCAGCGGTTATTTCGATCCGAACCTGAAGATCGATCTGATCAATGCCGGCGCGAAGGACTTTATCCAGAAACCGTACGTCGCCGAGGTGATACTCTCCCGTATCAGGGAAGTCATCGATGTTCAGTGACGGGCGGAAAGCTCCCCGTTGTTCCAGATTCTCAGGCAGTCGAAAACTACTATCCCGCACGCAACCGCCACATTGAGCGACTGCTTCATTCCGTGCATCGGAATATCGATTGCAAGATCGGCAGCGCTCACAATCTCTTTTGTCACACCGGTGATTTCGTTTCCGAGAGCAAGGCAGAGCGGGAAGTCGCGCCTGTCGAGGCGATAATACGGTTTACTCCGATCGGTGTGTTCCACAATGCAGAGGCGTATCGATTCGTTGCGGAGGTACTGTACCGCATCTTCGGCGTGCCGGAAATATTTCCACGGGACCGTCGTGGTCGCACCGAGAGCGGTCTTTTCAATTTCTTTTCTCGGTGGGAATGGTGTGAATCCGCAGAGAAGAAGTTTTGCGATTCTCGCACCATCGGCGGTTCGGAAGACTGAGCCGACATTATACAAGCTGCGGACATTGTCGAGCAGAACTGAGATAGGAAAACGCTCCTTTTCCTGCAACTGGTGTGCAGTGAACCGGTTCCGTGCAACTTCGTCGTGGGAGAGCTTCCTCGTCATAAGTTCAAATATAGTAATTTCCGCCTGTACCGCTATTGATTCAATGGGTGGAAATTAGTATATTATCAGGTTGTAAAATCCCGGAAAACGCACTGAATTTGAAGAAATTAGTCATCGCCATCGACGGTCCCGCCGCCTCCGGCAAGAGTACCACTTCAAAGTTGATTGCGCAGCGTCTGGGTTATCTGTACGTTGATACCGGGGCAATGTACCGCGCAATGACGTTGAAAATTCTCGAGCACAAAATTGATCTTGATGATCATGAAGCGATTGGCCGGGTCGCCGCGAAAACAGAAATCCGGTTGAAGCAGGTTGACGGCGAGCTGAAGGTTCTTCTCGACGGTCGCGATGTCAGCCGGCTTGTTCGAAGTCCGCAGGTAACGCGTGCGGTGAGCGCCATCAGCATGATCGATGCCGTCCGGGAAGTCATGGTTCGGGAACAGCGGCGCATGGGAAAGGGCGGCGGAGTTGTTCTGGAAGGCCGCGATATCGGAACGGTCGTCTTTCCGGATGCGGATGTGAAAGTGTATATGGTGGCCGACGTCGAGCGTCGTGCGCGACGGCGACAAAAGGATTTGGAAAAGCAGGGCGTCGAAGTCTCCCTCGACGAATTGAAAACTGAAATTATCGAGCGGGACCGGAAGGATTCACAACGGTCAATCAGCCCGCTGCGAAGAGCGGATGATGCCATTGTCGTCGATACATCGGATATGACGATCAACGAGCAAGTGGACGTGATCACCGCAAAAGCAAACGAAGTTCTTACACATTCATGACTGTCACAATCGACAAGAGCGCCGGATTTTGCTGGGGCGTGATTCGCACGATCGACATTGCGGAATCGGAGCTCGAATCCCTTCAGCCGGGCGAACAGCTCTATGTGCTGGGCGATATCATCCATAACCCGATGGAGATCGAGCGGCTCCGGAATAAAGGACTGAAGACGATTCAGCATGCCGATCTTCCCGGGGCAACAAATGGGAAAGTGCTCATCCGGGCCCACGGCGAGCCCCCTTCAACATTCACTGAGGCGGGAGCACTGGGAGTCCGGCTTGTCGACGCAACCTGTCCGGTAGTGTGGAAGGTTCAGGAACGCATCAGGAAATTTTACGAAAAGGGATTCCAGGTCGTCATCTACGGGAAGAAAGATCACGCGGAAGTGATTGGTCTCGTGGGGCAGACCAACGGCGAGGCGATCGTCATCAAGTCTCTCGATGAAATCTCCCGGATCGATCTGAGCAAACCGACGGTGCTCTTTTCGCAGACCACCATGGACAAGGAGACATTCTACCAGATCCGGAATGCCTTACGTGAGCGGATCCAGGAGTTGGTCGTCGATTCTTTTGAAGAGCAGGCAGTCGAGTTTCATGCAAAGGATACGATCTGCGGTCAGGTCTTTGGCCGCGATAAGAAGCTCCAGGAGTTTGCCCACCAGAACGATATTATGATCTTCGTGGCGGGCCATAACAGTTCGAACGGCAAGGTGTTGTTTCATATTTGCGAAGCTGCAAATCCGCGTACGTATTTCGTCGAAACCGAACGGGACCTCGATCCGAAATGGTTCGAAGGAATCCGGACGGTCGGGATCAGTGGTGCAACCTCGACACCCCAATGGCTGATGGAACACATCAAAGGGCGCATCGAACAGATGGTGCCCGACCCTCAGCCGGTGGCCTCCTGAACAAAGTGTCATAGTCATCATAATTCACAGTTCAATCAACAACGCAGTACTCTCCATCCCGGAGTACCGGAGTCGATGACTTCTCCGGTGTACGGTGAGAGGAGAAGAAGTTATCCGGTCTTTCCCGTCTGACGGGAACTGACCTTCACAGGAGAATGAATGGCTCCAGAACACAGCGACACGCTCGTACAACCAGTTAACCTTGCCTCCGGCGCGCAGGGCGTTTCCCGATCGCGGGGAAGTAAATTCAATATCAGCTCCATAGAGGAACGCGAATATTCCGATCAGGAAAAGCAGGAACTGACAAAACTCTACGATCAGACCTTCGGCAGTATTCACGAAAATGAAATCGTGAAAGGACGGATCGTTGCGATCACCGACAATGCCGTGGCAATTGATATCGGTTTCAAGTCAGAAGGGCTTGTCCCCATCACCGAGTTTCCGAATATCGATGAACTGCGACCGGGAGATGAGGTGGAGGTGTTTCTCGAGAGCGTCGAAAACAAGGACGGTCAGCTGGTGCTCTCCCGGAAACGTGCAGATTTCATGCGAACGTGGGAACGGATTACAAAATCGTATGAGACGGGTGAGATCCTTACGGGAAAAATTACCCGCCGGATCAAAGGCGGACTTGTCGTTGATCTTATGGGTCTGGATGCGTTTCTCCCCGGTTCACAGATTGATGTGAAACCGGTGCGCGATTTCGATCAGTACCTCGGCAAGACGATGGAATTCCGCGTCGCAAAGATCAACCACCCCAATGAGAATGTCGTTGTCAGTCATAAAGTGCTGATCGAATCCGAAATGCAGGAGCAGCGGAATGCTATCCTCAACAGCCTCGAGAAGGGACAGGTGCTCGAAGGCAACGTGAAAGCCATTACCGACTTCGGCGTCTTTGTCGATCTCGGCGGCGTCGACGGTCTTATCCATATTACCGATCTGTCGTGGGGCCGCGTCAACCATCCTTCGGAAGTCGTGAAACTCGACCAGACCATCAATGTGGTCGTCCTCGATTTTGACGAAGCCAAGAAGCGCATTTCGCTCGGTCTCAAGCAACTACAGCCGCATCCGTGGGAGAATATCGAAAATAAATATCCCGTCGGAACAAAAGTCACCGGAAAGGTCGTTTCTCTCGCCGATTACGGTGCGTTCATCGAAATTGAGAAGGGGATCGAGGGCTTAATTCATATTTCTGAAATGAGCTGGACACAGCATATCAAGCATCCGTCGCAGGTTGTTTCGATGGGACAGATGGTTGATGCGATCATTCTGAGTCTCGACAAAGAGAACAAGAAAATCTCTCTCGGAACCAAGCAGCTCGAACCCGATCCGTGGCTTAATCTCCTGAACAAATATCCGGTTAACTCCAAGCACGTGGGGATCGTCCGCAATCTCACCAACTTCGGCGTGTTCGTCGAGCTGGAAGAGGGAGTCGACGGACTGGTTCACATTTCCGATCTTTCCTGGACAAAGAAGATCCGCCATCCCGGTGAAATGGTGAAGAAGGGAGACAAGCTCGAAGTCGTTATTCTCGGGGTTGATGTGGAGCAGCGGAGAATTTCCCTCGGTCACAAGCAGGTGAAGGAAAATCCGTGGGATGTGTTTTCGGAATCGTACAAGCAGGGAACAGAGACCAGCGGCAAGATTGTCCGGATCATCGAAAAGGGAGTTATCGTCGAACTGCCGTTCGGTGTCGACGGATTTGTCCCGGCATCCCAGCTGGCGATGACGCCGGTGAAGAATATCGCCGATACGTTCCACGTCGGTGACGAGCTTCCTCTGACCGTTGTGGAATTCGATAAGGACAGCAAGAAGATCGTGCTCTCCGCAGTCGAATACCTCAAGGGAAAAGAACAAAAGGTCATTTCCGACTATATGGACAAGCACAAGCTCCCGGCGTCGACGATTAAGGACGTGGCGAGCGTGTCGGGCAAGCAGGGCGAGGCCTCTTCTGAAGGGCTGAGTGCCCAACCGCCGACCTCGGATTTCATGATCTGATCTCACACTACTGCATGCTGTCAAGAAGAGTTGTCTCCTGAGGCAACTCTTCAGACTTTATCATGCGCGTTGCCTTTCATACCCTCGGCTGCAAGCTGAATTATTCCGAAACGTCCACCATTGGCCGGCAGTTCACCGACCGCGGCTTTTCCGTCGTCGGCTTTGACCAGCCCTCCGATGTCTACGTCCTCAATACGTGCAGCGTAACAGAACGGGCGGATCGTGAATGCCGTCAGCTTATCCGCCGAGCTCTCCGGACTGCTCCCGATGCATTTGTGATTGTCACGGGTTGCTACGCCCAGCTGCAGCCCGGGGAAATCGCCGCAATCGACGGGGTTGATCTGATCCTCGGGACGCATGAGAAGTTCAGGATTTTCGATCATGCCTCGGAGTTTAAGAAAAGGCATCTTCCACAGGTATTCGTTTCCTGCATCGACGAGGCGGCGGATTTTCTGCCCGCCTCATCTGCCGAGTTCGGCAGCAGAACGCGCGCATTCCTCAAGGTGCAGGACGGATGCGATTTCCCGTGCGCATTTTGTACCATCCCACTGGCACGCGGATCGAGCCGGAGTCAGCCGCTGAACGAAGTTCTTGCCGCAGCACACACGATTGCAGGGCAGGGGTACAAAGAAATTGTACTGACAGGCGTGAATGTCGGAGATTATGGCAAGCATGCGGATTCGAGTCTCCTGGACCTTGTGCGCGCGCTCGATAGGGTCGACGGCATTGAACGAATCCGGATCAGTTCCATCGAGCCGAACCTGCTCACGACCGGGCTCATCGATTTCGTCCTTTCCTCGGAAAAATTCTGCAACCATTTTCATATTCCCCTGCAAAGCGGCTCCGACCGGATCCTGGGCTTGATGCGCCGGAGATACCGGGCTGCGGATTACCGGCGTGTGGTGGAGTACATCAAGCGCCATGACCCGGACGCGGGAATCGGCGCCGACGTGATCTCGGGTTTTCCCGGAGAATCCGACCAGCTCTTCGAGGAAACCTGCAGGTTCGTTGCTGACCTGCCGGTTACCTATCTCCACGCGTTCACCTACTCCGAACGGGATGATACTGCCGCACTCGGGCTTCCTGATCCTGTCTCTCCCTCAGTGAGGTTTGCGCGCACGGAGAGAATGCGGGAGCTTGGATCCAAGATCCGTCGATCATTCCTTGATCGCTTTACCGGTCGAACGCTCCCAATTCTCGTCGAGGGATCGGTCGATGGTGATGCCATGAGCGGTCTTGCGACCAATTACATCAGGGTTCATGTTGTCGCCTCCCCCCGGCCGGTGAACACAATCCAGCACGTGCGCATAACGGGAACGGAACCCGAATCATGTCGTGGTATTTGGTCGCCGATTTCTTCATTCAACAAACATTCCATCCGGAATTATTCCAATCAGGAAGTTGTTTTCATACACAACCCCTGAGGTTGATACACTGGAGCATTCATGAAATCTTCTCTTCTCCTCATACTCCTGACTCTAATCGTCCCCGGAGCGTATTCACAGCCGGTTTCCGATCACCTTTCCGGAAGCGCCGTCACCAGGGATTTCTTCCTCGTTTCGCGAACCGCAACTGGCTCCTCAATCTCCTCGGGCCTGCTGCAGGATGAAGACGGTACGTCGGCAGTTTCTGAACGGAAAAGTGTTGCACAGGCGGCGCTCTACTCGTTTCTTCTGCCGGGAATGGGAGAGCTCTATGTCGGGAACTACGGTATGGGAAAGTACTTCACGATTGCGGAAGGAGCATTATGGGTGACGCTGTACGGCGTCGATCGCTACGCGCACTGGCTGCAGGATGATGCATACCAGTATGCCGCCCAGCATGCGGGAATTCAGCCTGAAGGGAAAACCGATCAGTATTATATCGATATTGGAAACGACAGCGATATTTATGCCTTCAACAGGCGTCTGCTCCAGAGCCGACAGCTCTATTCCGTTTACAGCGAAGCGCCAAATTCCGGTTACTATTGGAAATGGGATACGGATGCGAACCGGTCCACGTACCGGGATATGCGCGTGTCGAGCAGCCAGATGTTCGACAATACGCACTTCGTTATTGCCGTCATCGTTCTCAATCATGCGTTAAGCGCGATCAATGCCGCCCGGCTTGCCGTTTCACACAACAAGTCGCTTGCAACGGACGGCTGGATTGACATGCATGCCCGTCTCCTCGGAAGTCTCGACCACCCGGACGGCATGATGATTACAGTTTCCAAAACCTTCTGACCGCTGGTTCGGGAAGCGTCTCCACCATTCAGCCCGAAAAATCCCGGAGACATTCAGTATGCGCAACATCAAGCTGGTTCTGGAATACGACGGCGGCGGGTACGTCGGGTGGCAGCGACAGGAGAACGGTACCAGCATTCAGGGTGTCCTGGAATCGGTATTGCAGCAGATCCTCCAAGAGCAGGTACATGTGATCGGTGCGGGAAGAACAGATGCCGGCGTTCATGCGCGCGGCCAGGTTGCCAACTTTCATTCACAGACTCGCCTCTCCCAGTTTGAGCTCCTGGGTGCTCTCAATGGATTGCTGCCCGAAGATGTTGTGGTCCGCACAGTCGAAGATGTGACGCACGACTTCCACGCCAGATTCAGTGCCTCCGGACGGCGCTATTCCTACCGCATATCCTTGCGCCCCACTGCGCTTCAGAGAAATTATTCCTGGTACGTGAAGTTCGGTCTCGATATCGCACTCCTGCGGCGCGCGGCGGAGTTGATTCTGGGTCGGCACGATTTTGAATCATTTTGCCGTGCGAATTCCGATGTCGATCATTATTGCTGTAGCGTCAGCCAGTCGGGTTGGTCGACCGATGATTCGATTGTTCGGTTTGATATTTGCGCCGACCGGTTCCTGCATGGGATGGTGCGGGCGATTGTCGGCACGATGGTCGATGTTGGGAGAAAATATACCTCACTGGAGGAATTTGGAGCCATCCTCGCTTCAAAAAACCGTGGAGAAGCCGGACAGTCCGCCCCGCCGCAGGGCCTGGTTCTGGAAGAAGTACTCTACAAATCGTAAGTTCCGGGGTTCTGGGATACCCGCCTCTCACCTGTTTGTGAAATTTTGCTCTTCTTTGTACATTGCATTCCATGAAGTCGATAACGTTATCAAAATCAAGGGGATAAAGCCGCTCCTTCATGATATCCCAAATCGTTGGGAACATAATCTTCATCTTCCTCCTGGTCTTGACGAATGCATTTTTCGTAGCGGCAGAATTTGCCATCGTCAAAGTACGATCGTCTCAACTCCGTCAGCGGATTGAGGAGGGAAGCGGAAGAGCTGTTCTCGCCCAACATATCATTGACCACCTGGATGCATATCTCTCCGCAATTCAACTCGGTGTGACGCTTGCGAGTCTGGGGCTCGGCTGGATCGGTGAACCCCTGCTTGCGGATATGCTCCGTCAGCCGTTCCAGTCGATCGGCATCGTGGGCGAGCAGACGCTCTATGCAGTATCCATCGCCTTGAGTTTTGCCTTCCTGACATTTCTTCAGATCATTCTCGGAGAACTTGCTCCGAAAGCCCTTGCAATTCAGTCGCCGGAATCGACCGCTCTGGCGGTGGCGTTTCCTCTGCAGTTTTTTTACCGCATTTTTCGGCCCATTATCTGGTTATTGAATTCCTCGGCAAATTTCCTTTTGCGACTGGTTGGCATTCAGCCGGCAAGCGGGCGTGACCTCGTCCGAACAGCTGAAGAGCTGGAACATATCGTTGCCGAAGGCGCGCGAAGCGGCGTCTTCAACAAGACGGAACAGGAACTCATCTCGAGTATATTTGAATTTTCAGTCACCACCGCCAAAGAAATCATGGTGCCGCGGACGGAAGTCGTCGCGATTCAGGACACGATCTCCCGTGAGCGACTGATGCGTATTGTGACGGAAGAAGGATATTCCCGGATGCCGATCTACAAGGACTCGATCGATAATATCATCGGGATCATTTACACGAAGGATCTGATCAGTCTGCTCGAACACCGAGATGTGATCGTCTTCCAGGATATCATCCGTCCCGCATATTTTGTCCCGGATGCCGTAAAAATCAGTCAGCTGATGAAGAATCTTCAGGAACGCAAAATGCACATGGCGATTGTGATTGATGAGTTCGGCGGTACGGAGGGGATCGTGACTATGGAAGACATTCTGGAAGAGATTGTGGGCGAAATTCACGATGAATACGATGAAGTCTTGAAGGAAGTGGAGCAATCCGCCGACGGCTCCTCACTCGTAAATGCACGGATGAGTATCAAGGATTTCAACGAGAAGTTTTCGCAAAAATTGCACACAGAGATACCGGAGGATCCGGAATACGAGACCGTGAACGGGTTTCTGACTAGGTTAACGGGGAGAATTCCAGAGATCAGCGAGGACATCCGCTTCGGTGACCTCCGGTTCACCGTCATGAAAAAGAGTCCGCGCCGGCTGCGCCAGATCAAGCTTGTGAGAGTACCGCCGAGTCCAACGTCGGAAAACGGGACCGGGGCTGAGACGCTCGAAAGCTGACCAGCGCGCGGGGAAACCGGATCGCGCCCGAAAGATCCCATGCACATCGTTCAGTGCTTATCGAATAGTACACATGGCGGTGCACAGCAGGTGGTGTATCTTCTGGTTATGACGCTGCAGAAACTCCGTCCCGATCTCCGCCAATCGGTCGTACTTCCCGAGGGAGGTGTGTACGGCGAGAGATTCCGGTCCCTCGGAATCAACGCGTACCATGTTCCGCTGAACAAAATCTCACCCGCAGTTTCACATGAAGTGCGTAATCTGTTCCGATCCATCGGGCCGACGGTCGTCCATACGCACGGAAAAGGAGCAGGCCTCTACGGACGCCGCGCGCGAAGGGGGGAATTCCAGTACCGCACCATCCACAGCTTCCACGGCATTCACCCGCCAAACGGACACATCCGGAAATTGATGTATCTCCGTCTGGAACGGTCCCTCGCCCATGACACGGATGCAGTCGTCGGCGTGTCCCGGAGTGAAGCTGATGAAATCACGGCCGCAATCCCTCGACTGGACGGGAAGATAACGGTCATCCCCAATATTGTGGATCTTCCGGCTGTTGTTCGTGCATCCGAGGGAGAAGTTCCGACAGATATCCGAAGTATACTTGATACAAACACCGGATCATTTGTCATAACGATGATTGGGAGAGATGATCCGCTGAAGAATTATCCTCTTGCGTTCAGCACCGCCGCTCTCGTGATGAAGAGGGTAGAACAGGCGGTATTCGTCTTTGTTGGAGGGAATCCTGAGAGCCGGGACGGACGAGATCTTCTCTCAAAATATCCGGAACGCACCCTGATTGTTCCGCATCTGGAGAACACCGCCCCGCTCATTCGCCGAACAAATGTCATTCTTCTTACATCCCGGAAAGAGGGTGCGCCAATCTCGCTGCTGGAAGGATTTGCCCTGGGGGTCCCGGCCGTCGGAACAAATGTTCCGGGAATCCAGGATTCGATATCTGACCGGAACAACGGCATCCTGTGTGACGAAAATCCGGAAGCACTTAGCGCCGCCCTCGAATCGGTTATCCGTGATTCCTCGCTCTACGCCAGACTCCGTAACGGCGCCAGCGAAACGGCAAAAAAATTTGACGTGCAGGCATGGGCGCTAAATTACGCCAGGATCTACGGATTGGAAGGTGGCTGATTGGATCCGCTCGTCAGCGTGATCATGCCCGTCTACAATGCCGGCGTCTATCTGCGGGAGGCCGTCAACAGTATTCTCGCACAATCGTACCGGCAGTTCGAGTTCATACCGGTGATCGACGGCTCATCGGATAACTCGGCCTCAATTCTCTCATCAGTTGAAGACCGGCGTGTCCGCATACTCGAACACGAGAAGAATCAGGGCATCACACAGTCTCTCAATGATGGCATCGCGGTCGCAACCGGTGAGTATATCTGCCGGATGGACGCGGATGATGTGGCCCTCCCTCATCGGCTGGAGCGCCAGGTCGCGTTCCTGGAAGATCACAAGGATGTCGCACTTGCCGGGAGCGGAACCGTCCTCATCGATGCACAGGGTGCAAGAATCGGGCAGGAGCATTATCCGGAATCTGCAGATGAGATTCGCAGACAGATTTTTGTCCACAATCCGTTTGCTCACAGTACGGTGATGATCCGGAAATCGGTTCTCGACCGCTGCGGAACGTACGATGGGCGTTTCCTCCATAATGAGGATTACGATCTCTGGCTCCGGATCGTTGCGTTGTATCCAACGGCAAATCTGCCCGACAAACTTCTCCTGCGGCGTGTGCATGGATCAAACATCACTGTTGCGAAGGAAACCGAATTGATATTCTATCGTCGGCGGACGATCGCCCATGCCATCGAATCATACTATCATCAACCTCTGTACGCCGTCTATCTGTTGCGGCCGTTTGCGGCGTACTGGTGGTGTCGTCTGAAGGGTTTCTTCCGCTCATGAGCGCGCTCGTTTCAGTGGTCGTGCCGACATACAACCGCAGGGAACTTCTGGCGAAATGCCTGGCGGCAATCAGGGCACAGTCCTACCGGAATCTGGAAATCATCGTTGTGGACGATGGCTCGACGGACGGGACGAAGGATTCCCTTGAAATGTATGGCAGGGACATCCGGTATATTTCAATCGCGCATTCAGGATTTCCCGGCCTCGTGCGCAATGCCGGAATCAACGTCTCCCGCGGAGAGTATGTGGCATTTTGCGATTCGGACGATGTTTGGCTTCCTGATAAGACCCAAATTCAGCTGGAACGATTGAAGGATGCCAATCGTAATTTCTCGTGCTCGGATGCTTATCTTGCGGGTGAAGAAAGCCGCACAGTGCTCCGGGATTATCGTTTTCGTTACCCGTCATTGAACAACTGCCTTCTCTGGGAAAATTTTGTTGTTACCTCCTCGGTCATCGTCGAGCGCAAACTTCTTTCGATGAGCCGTCTCTCTGACGCCGATGCCCGGATGTTTCCCGTCTTCCAGGATTATGTTCTCTGGCTTTCTCTCTTTGATGGCCTCCGGATGGATTTGCTGCAACAACCGCTTCTTCATTATGGACTCAATCCGTCGAGCGTCAGTTGGGAGGGGAGACGCAGGAATCCTCAGTTGCAGCTCAAGATTCTTCTGACGCAACCTCCCTTCCGAAAACACCCGTTCATCGCCGCAAAGAAATTCCTGCGCTATTCCAGACAACTTCTGGCTGGAACATCATGATCAAGAAGATTTTTTACGGGATCGTTACGACAGGAATCCGGACGCTGAGCGGGATCGTCCGGAACAAGATCTATGCGATGGTTCTCTCGCTCAACCTCTTCGGGATCCTCTCGATCGGAGTACAATCGTCCGGGCTTCTCTTCACGTTCATCGCATTCGGCATCCCGCTTGGAGTTACAACCGTCGTCGCGGGCCTGGTAACGCGGCCCGATGGAGAGAAGGTAGCAGTCGTTTCGCGCATCGTCGTTCTTGTTCTGGGAATCGCAATCGGTGTATTTCTTCTTCTTTCGGTCATTCTGCTTGTCGCGCCGGAATATGTCTCACGGCTCATTACCGCCAACGACGCCTACTCGGTGCCGATTGCATGGATCCTTCTCTCCACGCCGTTGATGGTGATTGAAAATTGTCTCTATTCCATCATGGAGGGGATGGGAAAACTCAGGGAAATTGTGCTTTTCAAAATGATTCCCGCGATTGTCATTATTCCCATCCTCTATGTTCTCACCACCCGGTATTTTCTGGTTGGTGCCGCCGTGAGCGTTTTCGTTCATGAGCTTCTCCTCTGCATCGCGGCATTTGTGCTTCTCAGGAAGCTGATCACCTTCGACCGCGATGCATTTCGGGTGATAGAAATCTTCCGGAGCATCTTCAAAGTTGCTCTGCTCTCCTTTATCATCGGAACTCTCCGGCTTGCAACCGACTTCATCGCAAAGCGCTATGTTCTCGGTGCGATGGGTGAAGCGGAAAACGGAATCATCCAGAGTGTCTCGAAGATTACCGATCTGTATCCGCTCATTTCTCTTGCCTGGCTTTCAATGCATCTCTTCCCCACGATCGGAGCGCAGAAAGAAAATGCCGCGGCCGTTGCACGAACCGTTGAGCGCACGGCAGTTGTCGCCGTCGTCATGATCATCCCGGTCATTCTCCTCCTCTTTGCCTTTCGGTCGCTCGTCCTGGAGCTAATGTTTAAGAAGGATTTTCTTCCCGCAACCGAATACCTCGGTGCGATGCTCGCAAGCGGAATCCTCAGGATCTATGCTCTCGTGCTGGGTGTGGGACTTCTCGCTGCCGGATTCCGGAGACAATGGTTTATCGCGTCGCTCCTCACCACGGCAGTCTATTTTGTGGGGATATGGATCGGGTTTCTCTTCGGGCTCGGTATCTACGCCCTTCCGCTTGCATTCGGAGTCGGTCTCGGACTTCAGGCCGTGTATGCCTGGTTTGCATTCCGGAAAGAGCTCGTTGCTTTTGATCCGCAGTTCGTCCGGCAGTCGCTCATTTTTGGATTGTTTACCATACTCCTTGTCGCCTCCGTTTTCTGGAGCGGCATGCTGGTGATTCTCGCAGCCGGGTATCTCCTGTTCCTCTTCCGCTACAATCTCATTCAGGAAACACGTGTACGTGTCTACGAATTTCTCCAGAAAGCCGCGCCATGATCCATACCATCATGATTCATTTCCGCTGAAATGAAGATTCTCCACACGGTCCAGCGGTATTTTCCGGATATCGGCGGAAGCGAAGAAGTCGTCCGGCAACTTTCGGAATACCTTGTATCGTTCGGTCATGAAGTGGTCGTCGCCACATCGTACTCGCCGGGAAGGACATTCGATCAACTGAACGGTGTCCGGATTGAACAGTTCCGGTGTTCCGGCAACAGTGTCGACGGCATACACGGCGAGGCGGACCGGTATCGTCAGTTCCTCGGCAGTGCGGGCGCTGACGTCATGATGAATTATGCCGCCCAGATCTGGTCGACAGACCTTGCGTACGAGCTTCTTCCGACATTACCATGCGCAAAGGTGATTGTCCCCTGCGGGTATTCCCGGTTACGCGATCCATCATTTACGGACTACTA
>Ga0335080_10005153_pt1 | contig 13420 bp, 11 predicted proteins | sample Lox_Sample_34_FD_206720 | JGI IMG/M metagenome (GOLD analysis project Ga0335080, IMG submission 206720) | Soil microbial communities from Loxahatchee National Wildlife Refuge, Florida, United States - Lox_Sample_3.4 | ecosystem: Environmental > Terrestrial > Soil > Wetlands | place: USA... | reverse complement strand
TCGCATCGCGGTAATACCACTCGAAGATCGTCAGCGTCTTTTCGTGTGAGAGCGGCACAATCAGGTTCACCTGAAGATTTTCGGGATACAGGTTCAGCATCAGGTTCGGAAAGACCCAGTAGTAGAGCGCTTCGTCCTGCCCCGGCTCCCCGTACACGCGATCGCCGTTGCCATCCGCGGCCTTCGGCCGCACCGGAGCGATCTGCTGCGAGGAGTAACGCCGTGCTTCGACACGGTAATTCGCGTAATCGATTTCGCGCATCAGGCCGGGATGCGCGATGGGAATGTGGTAGCCCTCGAGGTAGTTGTCTACGTAAACCTTCCAGTTGCAGTTCACCACGTAGTCGCGCCGCTCGGCGAATTCGCACTGCGCCACTTCAAAGCGCCGTGCGCGCTCCGGAATGTCTTCCAAAAAAGCCGCGAGCGGCGGAGCATTCCGATCGAAATTCACGAAAAGGAACTGCTCCCACGTGGCCAGCGAGAGCGGAACCATACCCATCGTGCTGCGATCGAAGAACTCCATGCCCTCCACGTCCGGCGTGCCGACCAAGCGTCCGTCCAGCGTGTAGGTCCAGCCGTGATAGCCGCAGCGGAAAACGCTGCGGCAGCCGGCACCTTCCGCGATCGGCCCGGCGCGGTGGCGGCAGACATTGGAGAAAGCGCGCAGCGTTCCGGTGGCGTCGCGCGCCAACACCACTGGCTCGCCGGCCACGTCTGCGCAGAAGTAGGTCTCCGGATCGGCGAGCGTCTTCCCGGCGCCGCACGCCTGCAGCGAAGTACCTGCCAGTTGCCAGGTGCGACGGAAGATTTTCTCGCGTTCGAGTTCGAGCACAGCGGGGTCGGTGTAGAGGCGAGAAGGAAGGGTCCAGGCGCACTCGATGTTGCGGTCGAACTCGATTTGGAGGTCGCGAGGGCTCACGAGGCGGAGTGTAGCACGCGTCCCAAAATGGGACGGTTCCGGAATCATGTTTACTTCGAAACGGCCCTGAAATTCGCGCGAAAATGCGTCGAAACGCGCGATTTTGAGCGCACCAAGACAACAAAAGAGGCGCAGCAAGCAACGCCCCCGCGGCCGGGGTAGAATCGCCGACGCTCATACATTTCGGAAGGCGAGGGACGGCATATGCCCGGAGAATTCATCAGCTCCGCCACACGCGAATTTCAATCGTTGAAGCGCGGGGCCGAACGCGCGATCGGACAGGTGGACGACGAGCGGTTCTTCGCCGTGCTGGACGCGGAGTCAAACAGCATCGCGGTAATCGTGAAACACCTGGCGGGCAACATGCGGTCGCGCTGGACGGACTTCCTGACCGCGGATGGAGAGAAACCGTGGCGCGACCGCGACGCGGAATTCCGCATCGACCCGGGTGATACGCGCGCGGCGCTGATGGAGAGCTGGGAGCAGGGTTGGCAAACGGTGTTCCGTGAGCTGGAGGGGATCGGCCCCGCCGATCTCGAGCGCGTTACCACGATTCGCGCCGAGCCCCACAGCGTTTACCGCGCCATCGTCCGCCACCTGGCTCACTACGGCGGACACGTGGCACAGATCGTGATGCTGGCCAAACACTTCGCCGGGCCGGGCTGGCAGACGCTGAGCATTCCGCGAGGCAAATCGAAAGAGCACAACGCGGCATTCGTGGCGGAGCAGCAGAAGAAGGCGGGAAAGACGAACTGAGCGGGGGCGAAGGCGCAGCGGCTAGCGGCGGCCGTTGGCACCGCGCTCATTCCACCAGCGCCGCCAGGCTTGCGCGTCGGAGCCCTGGCTGGCCCCGGTGATGTCCTGAAGGGCGTGGAACACCCACGTGCGCGTTTGCCCATCGAGGCCGGTATCTTCGGCCATGTCGAGCAGGCGCGGCACGATGCTCATGCGCTGCGGCTCGGTGAACATTCCGGACTGCGCCAGGCCGCAGGCGGCGCGTTCGCGGACGCGCGGCGACGGATCGTTCTTGAACGAATCGAGCAAGGGCTCCAGGGCGTCGTCGGTTCCCAGAATTGCCAGGCCCTCGACGGCCCACATGCGCGTCTGCTCATTTGAGTCGTGGATGTAGTTCAGCTCTTCGCGCAACACGCCGACGGGCTCCACGCCACGGTTGCCCAGCGCGCCGAGCATCCACAGCGCCCAGGGACGCGCCTCGGGCTGCGCGCCGATGCGGTCTTCGAGCGTGGAAACGCCGTTCGTCGACTTCTCCACGTTGTAGGCGGCGATGTAGGTCTCGAGCGCGGCCGCGCGCACGCGCAGATCGTTCGAATTCATCGCCGTCGAGAGAATCTGGCTGAGCTTCGGCGTCAATTGCAGGTTGCCGTGCCAGCGCTCCAGCCGCGGCTCGATCATCTCGATGGCACCTGCATAGTGATTGATGGATTCGTCGAGCAGCAGTTCGGCCTGCCCCTGGGGCGTCATGGCGTCGACCTGGCCGGCGAGTTCCGGCGAGAACTTCGGGGGCGAAGCCGGCACGGGCGTGCTCTTCAGCTGCAGCACGGTTTCGATTTCGTCCACGGCCGCCAGAACCACGTCGGGGTGGGCGCGGAACATCACTATCGCAAACCCGAGCAGGAATCCGACAATCCAGCTCACACGTATGCGGCGGCCCGCGGGTTGCGGCTGCTGGAGATCGGGTGAATAGGGGTCCACGGGCGTGCCTCTTCCTTGCCTCCAGCATGACGGGAGGAGGCTGCGAGCCCTATGGTACGGAAGGCACAGAAGCCGCTTGTTTGCCCGATGGGTTACCCTTTGCCGGTCGCTACAGGGGCCGGCGCGGGACGCCGGCGCCACAAAACAGCGCGCTGCGAAGCCCGCTACTTTTCGCCGGCCGGCTCCATTTGCTTGGTCAGGTAGTTCTCGATCCCGATCTTCTTGATCAGGTCGAGCTGCGTTTCGAGGAAGTCCACGTGTTCCTCTTCGTCCTTCAGCAAGACGAGCAGAAAGTCGGCGCTGGCGTTGTCATGCGCGTCGCGGCAGGTGGCAATCGCCTTGTTGTACGCGGTGACCGCGCCCTTTTCGAGCGTCAGGTCGTTTTCAAGCTGCTGCGGCACGTCTTTGCCGACGTGCACCTTCAACGTGTTGTTGACGTTCGGCAGCCCTTCCAGGAACAGGATGCGCTCCATCAGCGACTCCGCATGTTTCATTTCGCCGATGGATTGCATCTTGATGTACTTCGCGAGCTTCTTGTAGCCCCAGTTCTCGCACATCTCCGCGTGAATCATGTACTGGTTGATGGCGCACAGCTCTTCCTGAAGCATCTCGTTCAGCACGCTGATGACTTCCGATTTGCCCTTCATTGGCGCTCCTTTGCATCCGGGACGAAACGCGGAATTATAGCCCAGCACAGGGCGCAAGCGGCCGGCTGCTGCGATTCCGCGGACCGTGACGGGCGCGGGACCGTGGTCAGACCACGCGCCGCGTTCGGGCGCCCACGAGGCGGGTACGCCTCTGGAAACCTCCCGGCACCCGTGAGAGAATCCGCACCCCGACCCCATGGCCAGGCGAATCCTGCTGATCGACGACGATCAAGACCTGCGCACACTGGCGCAAATGCGCCTGCAAATGGCCGGGTACGACGTCCTGCAGGCTCCCGACGGAGAAGCCGGGCTGGAAGTGCTGCGCTCGCAGCGTCCAGCCGTGATCCTGCTGGACCTGATGATGCCGAAGATGCACGGCTTCACCGTGTGCCAGCAGATCCGCAGCGACCCCGATCTCAAGGACACGTACATCATCGCCGCCTCTGCGAAGCGCTATCCCGTGGACATCCGCAAGGCCATGGAGATGGGCGCAAACGCCTACCTGATCAAGCCTTACGAGATGGAAGAGCTGCTCGAAAAGGTCTGCGAGGGCTTCGTGGCCGTGGAAACTCTGGCGGAAGAGGCCGAGAAGCATGCCTTCGCCTTCTGGGTGAAGTTCTGGGGCACGCGCGGCTCGATCGCCACTCCCGGCGCGAAGACGCTGCGGTACGGCGGCAACACCTCGTGCGTGGAGGTGCGCCACGGCGAACGCATCATCATCCTCGATTGCGGGACGGGCGCGCGCGAACTGGGGATCTCGCTGCAGCGGGAGCTCGACGACAAGCCGATGGAGCTGGACCTCTTTGTCAGCCACACCCACTGGGACCACATCCAGGGCTTCCCGTTCTTCCTGCCCGCCTACCTGCCCAGCACGCGCATGCGCATCTACAGCCTCCGGGGCACGGACAAAAGCCTGGAAAAAGTCTTCACCGGGCAGATGGACGGCAGCTACTTCCCCGTCGAGCTGGGCGACCTGAAAAGCAGGCTGGATTTCCTGGAGCTGCACGGGGGGCCGCTCGACCTCGGCGGCATCAAGGTGACACACTTCGGGCTGAATCATCCGGGGCTGGCCGTAGGCTTCCGGTTTGAATCCAAGGGCAAGACGCTGGTCTATCTGACCGATCACGAACCGTACTGCCGCCTTTCCGGGGACAACGACCTGAACAGGCGCCTGGACCGCGAGGTAGACGAGTTCGTCCAAGGCGCGGACCTCTATATACGCGAGGCGCAGTACACGGAAGAGGAGTACGCAAGGAAGCGCGGCTGGGGCCACAGCACGTGGAAAGACGCGGTGGATTCCGCGCATGCCGCCGGGGCCAAGAAGCTGTGCATCTACCATCACGATCCGATGCACGACGACATTGCGCTGGACGCCATCCTGAGCGCCTGCTGGGAATACATGCGGTCGCGGGGCATGAAATTCGAATGCCTGATGGCGACGGACGCGATGGAAATCACCATCTAGATGACGTCCGGAACCGGGGGCGCGGCCCGCGGGACGGAGGCTGCTGAGCCGCCCGGCCGGGGCGGCCCGGCCCGCGCCGCAAGGAGCGTCGGCGATTGCTGCCGGGTATCGCGGCGTAGTAGGCTCTGCCCATGCCGAGAGCGGTGAAACTCAAGTCTCGGGGAGTCCTCAGACGGAAAGGCAAGAAGGTACGCACCATGGCTTCCAATAACGACAGCGCTGCGCCACACGCGGAAGAGGTGAGAGAAGGACAGAATGTAGACAAGATTCGCGACATCCTGTTCGGGGCGCAGATGCGCGATTACGACAAGCGCTTTGCGCGGCTGGAAGACCGGCTGATGAAGGACGCGGAGGCGTTGCGCGAGGAGATGCGCAAGCGGCTGGACGCGCTGGAATCCTACGTGAAGCAGGAAGCGGAGGCGCTGGGCCAGCGGCTGAAGTCGGAGAAGTCCGAGCGCGGCGAGGCGGTGAAGGATCTGGGGCGCGAGTTGCGGGAGACCGCGAAAGGCATCGAGAAGAAAATCGCGCAGCTCGACGACGATTTCAACGCCGGGCAGGGCGAGCTGCGCGCGAAGATTCTCGAGCAGTTCAAGGCCCTCTCCACGGAAATCAAGGAGTCCCACAAGGCGCTGTCCGCGGCCTTGAGCCAGGAATCGAGCGCGTTGCGCAGCGATCTGACGGACCGTGTGGCGCTGGCGGACCTCTTCTCGGAGGTTTCGCTGCGCTTGAAAAAGGAATTCGAGCTTCCGGAGAAATAGTCCCGCCCGTTCTCCGGCCGAGCGGGCCCGGAGCACCCGGAATTCCGGGGCCCGGGCCACAAGGGTCACCCGAGGACGATGCCCGACTCCACTGCACGTCACGACCCCGACGAGCCCAGCGGTCGCGCGCCGTCGCCCGCCGCGGCGGAAGACGAACAGGCGCTCGCCGAGCTGCGCGAAATCCTGTTTCACGCCGAGCGCGGCGAGCTCGTCGCCCTGCGCGACCGCGTGGACGACCCGCGGCAGCGTGCGAGAGACGTGGGCGAGGTGCTGCCGGAGGCGGTGCAGATTCGCTCCGCAGGCGGCACCGACGAGACGCTGATCGAGGCGTTCCGTCCCACAGTCGAGCGCACGCTCAAGGAATCGGTGCAGCGCGACCCGCAGGTCATCGCAGACGCGCTCTTCCCCGCCATGGGGCCGGCCATCCGGCGCGCCATCACAGAGTATTTCCGGCAGCTCATCCAGTCCTTCGACCAGGCCATGCAGCACAGCTTTTCCGTGCAGGGGATCAAGTGGCGCTTCGAAGCCATGCGCACGGGAAAGTCGTTCAGCGAAGTGGCGCTGCTGCACAGCCTGGTCTACCGCGTCGAGCAGGTCTTCCTGATCCATCGCGAGACCAGCCTGATCCTGCAGCACCTGGTCGCGCCCGAAACCGCTTCGCAGGACTCCGACATGGTTTCGGGCATGTACACGGCGGTGAAGGATTTCATGGCCGACTCGTTCGGCGGCACCGACAAAGAGGCTCTCGAGAGCGAGCCCCTCGAAGCCAAGCTGGGCGACAACCTGCTCTGGGCACAGATCGGGCCGAAGGCCGCCATCGCGGTCATCAGCCGGGGTGAGCCCCCACAGAGCCTGCACCGCAAGCTGAGTGAGGTGCTCGAATGGGTGCATTCCGCCTACGGGCCGCAGTTCGACCAGTTCAACGGCAACACCGCGGCATTCGACGGCGCGTGCGAGCGCCTGTCCGGCTGCTTCCTGTGGCAGAAGCGCGAGCATGCCACGCCGCCGCCGCGCCCGTACTTCGTGTACTCGCTGCTGACCGTCGTGTGCGTCTTCCTGGCCTGGCGTATTTTCCTGGGAATCACGGACTGGCAATGGGGGCGATTCGCCGACCGGCTGCGCGAGCAGCCGGGCTACACGGTCACGTCCTTCGACCGCCCGTGGTTCCGGCGCTATTACGAAATTCGCGGGCTGCGCGACCCGCAGGCCGAAGATCCGTTCGAGTTGCTGCAGAAACAGGGGCTGGATCCCTCGCTGGCGGACTTCCAGTTGAGCCCTTACTACTCGCTGGATGACGCGCTGGTCCAGCGGCGCGCGAACATTCTGTTGGCGCCCCCGCCAGGCGTGGGACTTGCGGTGGAAAGCGGGATGCTGCGCGCGCGCGGAGAGGCGCCGGCGGAGTGGTCTCACAGCCTCGAATCCCGCGCCCTGCTGATCGCGGGCGTGAAGGCGGTCGACACGTCGGGGCTGCTGCTGCCCGGCCAGAGCGACTTCGTGCGGCAGCGCGGGCAGATTGCCGCGGAGCGCATCCTGTTCAGCGCAGGCTCAGCGGAAATCCGGGCGGACCAGCGCGCCACGCTCGACGCGCTCAGCGCGCGGCTGAAAACGCTGGACCGCCTGGCCCAGGAGATGGGAGAAGAACTCTCCGTGGAAGTGACCGGCCACACGGACAGCACAGGACCTGACGCGACAAACCAGCGGCTGAGCCAGTATCGCGCGACACGCGTGGTGCAATCACTGGCCCGCAACGGCCTGCGTACCGAGGTGTTTCACGTTCGCGGCGCCGGAATCAGCGAGCCTCTCGCGGGAGAAGGAAGCGAGGCGGAACGGCAAATCAACCGCTGCGTGACGTTCCGCGTGCTCTATCCGGCGGCCGGCGCAAAGCCGTAGCCGCGCCCGGCCGCCGCGCGCATGTTCGGCAGGTAAAGTACCAGACGACAGATTGGGGGAACGGGACCGCGTGGAGTACAAGAAGAAGGTACTGATGATCGGCGTTTCCGCCGTGGGAAAGACCAGCCTTGTGCGGCGCTATGTGAGCAGCCTGTTTTCCGACAGCTACCTGACCACGGTGGGCGTCAAAGTGGACAAGAAGATGGTCGGCATCGGTCCAGACCAGGTGATGATGGCCCTGTGGGACGTTTACGGCCGGGACGATTTTCAGGAGTTGCGCGCGTCCACGCTGAGCGGCGCCTCGGGGTACTTGCTGGTGGCGGACGGCACGCGAAAACCGACGCTCGACAGCGCGCTTGACCTGCACGAGCGCATCCAGAAGATGCTGGGCCCTACGCCCGCCGTGCTGGTGCTCAACAAATGCGACCTGGCGACGGATTGGGAAGTCACGCCCGAGGTGGATGAGAATCTGAAAACGCGCGGCTGGAATCCGGTGCGCAGCAGCGCCAAAACCGGCGAGGGCGTCGAAGAAGCATTCGCGACGCTGGCCGGCATGATGATCGGGCAGGCGGAATGAGAGAGGCGGCACTCGCGGACACGCTACTTACCCGGCTCGGCTACGCCGTGTTTGAAGACGCGGGCGCGGGCGAATTGACGCTGGTGGGCCCGCCGCCGGACTGGTTTTCGCGCGCCTTCGGCGAAGCGGCGGCGGCCGGCGGACGGTTCGTGCCGGGAGATTCGTCGCCATTCCTCGAGAACTTCCTAGCCGAGGCGCAAAAGGCGTGGTCCGGCGCCATCGAGCGCGCCGAGTCCGGCGAGTGGATTGAAGTGGGCGAAGACGGGCGCGAGCTTGCGCTCGAGGCCGAGGCCTTTCTCCTGGCGGACCGCAGGATCCTGCTGGTGGCGAACCTGCAGGCGCGCTTCGACGAGAAAAGCCGCATGCTGCAGCTCGCGCGTGTGGACAAGCTCGCGCACGAGCGGTTGCTGCGCGAAATCCAGACCAAGGAGATCCTGCTGCACTGCATCATCCACGACCTTTCCCAGCCGCTTACGGCGCTGAAGGGCTGCCTTTCTCTGCTGGGCATGAACCTGCCGCCCGAAAAGATGCGCGAAGTGGTGGACATCGCCGACCGCCAGACGCGCAAACAGGAAGGCATGATCCGCGACGTGCTGAAGGCGTTTGCCAGTGAAATGCAGGCGGCGGTCGGCGCTACCAGCGCGGACCAGTCGGTCGACGTGGCCCAAGCCGCGCGTGAAGTGGTAACCGAATACGCCGCCGCATACGCCAGCCAGGGAGCGGCGCTCGTGCTCGATTCCCGGCTGGACGCCCCCGGACGCGATTGGCATGCCGCAGGGGAGCACGAGCGGCTGCGGCGCATGTTCACGAATTACCTGGAAAATGCCCTGCGCTACAGCCCTGCGGGAACCGTGACCACAGTCGGCGTGGAAGAAGACGCCGGCTTCCTGCGCGCCTTCGTGGACGATCAGGGGCCGGGCCTGCCCGAAGGAGTCACGGCGGCGAACCTTTTCCGCCTGTTCGGCAAAGGAAAAGAGAGCAAGGGAAAGGCCGGGCTGGGATTGTATTTCTGCAAAATCACAGCGGAACGCTGGGGCGGGAGCGTGGGCTGCGAGAATCGCGCCGCCGGAGGCACGCGGTTCTGGTTTCGGCTGCCGCGGCCGCATCGCGCAGATGAAAGCGAGGCCGCACAAGTCCCCAAAAGTTCAAGCACCCGCGATGGGATTGCTCCCGTCGCGCCATCACCCAACGACCCGGACGAAGCGAAAGCTCCAGCCGGCGGCCAGGTCGCCGGCTGTGGTGCGACTGCTTCCAGCAGCTCAGCGCATCCCCTCGCAACCGGGCCGGCGGCGGAGGCTCAAACACGGCGGAAGCTCCGTATCCTTCTCGCCGACGACGTGGAGATCAACCGGACGATCGCTGCCGAACTGCTGGAAAGCCGCGGGCACGAGGTGACGCTCGCGGACGACGGCGGGCCCGCCGTCGATGCATTTCGCGCGCGACCCTTCGACGTGGTGCTGCTCGACATAGAAATGACGCAAATGGGCGGCCTTGAAGCCGCGCGCGCCATGCGGCAGATCGAACAGACGCGAGGAAAACGCGCCCGTATCCTGGCTATGACCGCGCACACCACCCAGCAGGACCGGGAAAACTGCTACGCCGCCGGCATGGATGGCCGCGTACTCAAGCCGTTCGAAGTGGAGACGCTGTGTCAGCAGGTCGAAGAAGGGACTGGTGCGCCGCCGCAGCCGCCACCGCCGTCCCTTTCGGTTGAGCAATCCGGGGCCGACGGCGGCCTGAGCGCTTTCCGCGAGCAGCTCCTGGCGCGTTGCAGCGGCGACGCCGCGCTCGTCGCCAGGATTGCCAGGATGTTTCTGAAGGATTCTCCACGCCTGCTCGCGGCGGTGCAGGAGGCGGCATCCGCCGGCGATCCGGCGGAGCTGGCGAGCGCGGCGCACGCGTTGAAAGGGGCCGTTGCGCACTTCGGCGCACAACAGGCGCGCGAAGCCGCACGGCGCGTGGAAGACATGGCGCGGCGCGGGGAGTTGGACGGCCTGACGGCCGCGCTGGCGTCATTGCAAGCGGCTGTGCAGGCGCTGCGCACCGAATTGGCGAGTCTGTCGGAAGCGAAGGCCGCGGGCCACCACGGGCCGCGCCGCCCTGAGGCACGCGGCGACGGAAAAAAGTAAGCCGAAAACCCGAAAAATCAGAATAATAGCGGGAATCTGAGGCGGGCTACTGCTCCAAGGGCGCTGGGAGGGAGTATGAAGGCGATTCTGGTAGCCGATGACGACCGCATCCTGCTCACGTTCGTGCGCACGCTCCTGAAGAAACAGAAATACGACGTAACCGCTGTGGCTGACGGCCAGGCCGCGCTCACGACCATGAAGAAGAAGCACTTCGATCTTCTGCTGCTCGATTTGTGGATGCCGAAGATGAACGGCTTCGAAGTGCTGGCGCTCGTCCGGCAGCAGCCCCACCCGCCGCGCGTGGTGGTGATGACCTCCGATGAAACTCCGGAAGCCATGCTGCGCGCCGTGCGCGAACAGGCTTATCGCTATATGACGAAGCCTGTCGAGCCGCAGGTGCTGCTCGAGGTGGTCGAGGACGCGCTCGAGGAACGGCCGCACGCACCGCCCATCGAGGTAATCTCCGCGAAGCCCACGTGGATCGAGCTGCTCGTTCCCTGCGACCTGGACTGCGCGCGGCGCATCCAGCTCTTTCTCGATCAACTGAAGATCGAGTTGCCGGAGCACGTGAAGGACCGTGTGTGGCAGGCGTTTCGCGAACTGCTGACAAACGCCGTCGAGTGGGGAGGCAAGCTGGACCCAAACCGCAAGGTGCGCGTCTCGTTCGTGCATACCCCGCGCATGCTGCTGTACCGCATCGCGGATCCGGGCCCCGGCTTCAAGTTTGAAGGTTTGACGCACGCGGCGGCCGGCTACTCGGGAGAGGACCCGACGATACACATGGAAGAGCGCGAGAAAAAGGGACTGCGCCCCGGTGGCCTGGGCATCTTCATGACCCGCGAACTGGTCGACGATCTGGTCTACAACGAATCACAGAACGAAGTGATTTTCGTAAAGTATCTGAGTTAGCCGGCGGGCCACATGTACGATCGCGTGGGGTGAAAGAGGTAAGGTCGTTTGCTCAGCGAGCGGTTCGGAACAATTGTCTAAGGGCGTGCGGAATTTTCTCCACAAGCCGCATCGCGTACACCGTCGCCAACGGCTGCCCAGCCGTCGCCCCGGTCTGCTCCTGTAGATACGCCTGCGAAGGGAACGCCAGGCGCCACGCAATCCCGAGCTGCGCCGGCCCCAGGGACGCAGCGCCCACAGCCACAGGAGCTCCCGCTGGCCCATCGAGCAAGTGCGACCGCGATGCCGCCTCCGCCGCGTCGGCGCCCAGCGCGTGACGAAGCAGCAACTCATTCAGCCCGGTCGGCCGCAGCTTCCGGACCACCTCCGCAGGAACCCGGCCAGGCACGAACCGCCCGGCCCAATCGAGCGCCAACCCCACGCCCGGTGCCCACGGCATCAGGCGCGCCGTCTGGCCGAAGCGGTCCCAGTTCACCGCGTCGCCTTCGCGTGTAAGGAACGCAGCCACGTCGCACACGTCGCGCAAACGCGCAAAACGGTGTGTTACCTGGTTGGCGCACAGATACAGCAGAAGATTCTCGCTGGTCATGCCGTCCGCAAAGACGCCCGTCGCCAGCGGGTCGCGGCGCACGTACGGCAGCAGGCGTTGGTGCAAATCCAGATAGATGTCCGCGGCAAACGGCGAACGGCTCACCACGGCCTGTGAAGCGCCCGAGGAAGCGGCGCTGTGCACATAAAGAAGCTGTTGCGCCCGTGAAAGCGACGCAATCGCGCCGGCCGACTGCCGGCGATAGCCGAGGCCGGCGAGCAGCGCGTCGGCCCGCGCGAGATTTGCCGGCTCGACCAGGAAATCGAGATCAGAGACCTGGCGCACGCCGATGTCGGCGTAAAGGTGTTCGCTCAGTCCCGGACCCTTGAGAGGCCAATGGCGGACGCCCTCCGCGGCTAGCGCGGCGCACACGCGCGATTCTTCCGCCGCCAGACGCAGGTTTCGCGCACTGTTGGCTGTGTAAATGGATTCGAGCCGCTCGCGGAAGGCCACCGGCAAGACCAGATGCCGCGTGCGCACCGCCAGCAGCGGGGCCACGCCCTGCCGGATGGCGAACTGGATCAGCGCATCCCAGTCCTGCGTGTGCTCCCCCGCGGGCGGCGCAGGCCGTGGCTGCGGAGCCGGGGCGCACAGAGAGAGCAGGCGTCGCGCCAGTTTTTGCTCGCTATCGGGCATCGGCGGAGATCATCTCCCAGACGCGAGCATCCGGCACGAATTCCAGACGGTACAGCGGAACCTGCCGCACGAGTTCGCAGACCGTCGCGAATACCTGACTCACCAGCGCGCCTTCCTGGGCAAAAAAGAGCGTGTTGCGCATCAGCCGTCGCACTGCTTCCCCTTCCGCAACGGACTCCATCCGATTCGCCGGCCCGTGCTCGATCAAATGAATCGCAGCCAGCGGCGCGGACACATTCTCTCCTTGAATTCCCAGCTCGCCGGAAAACGGCGTGCCATAGACGCGGAACCCGTCTCCATCCCGCCGGACGTATGAGATCTCGTCGGTCAGCAGTTGCACGCCGGGCGGCGCGAGGCGCGCCATGGTCGTCTTGCCCGCGCCGGATACGCCGGAGAAAAGCACGCCGCGCCCGTTGCGAATCCCGCCCGAGGCATGCAGCAGCAGTCCCCCCGCGGGCGCCAGCAGCAGCGAGTGCACCACGCGCAGCAGGGCGTCCACGGAATACGGATTCGGAGCGAACGAAAGGTCGCCGCGCCGCGCGCGCAGGTCGAAGGAGGCGCGGAAGTCGCCGCGGGAAAGGTGCCAGCGGCCCGCGTCGCAGCGCACCTCCAGTTCCTGGCCCACCACGGGAGCCGAAGCGGACAATCGAATGTCAAAGTGCATTGACGGCCCGCTGTCCGCGGACGGGCCGCCACGCACAAAGGAGGAATAGCGCTCCGCCAGCAGCGCGCGGAACGCAGCATCAGAGGTCTGGAAAGAAATGGGAAGGCCGCCGATTTCAATGGTGATGGAGTGAAGCGGCGTGTCCATGCCAGATGAGCTCGCGGCCAGAACGTCGATGGCTGTGCCGGTAGCCGGACTCATCGCCTCAGGGAACAGTTTCCGCCGCCGGCCAGAAGCGCTGCTGCGCAGCGACTAGTGCACGCGCCGCCCAGGGAGAATGGCGCACCACGCCGGCCAGCAGGGTGCGCACCGGCCCCAGCCGCGGAGGCGGAAGCCTCCAGCCTTTTCTTTCCACCTGGGCGAGGCGGCCCAGCACTTCCGTTTCCGCAAGGGGTGTGTCGCACGCGGGCAGGGCATCGCCGCGCGTGCGGATGCGCGTATCGCCGCCCACGGCCATGCGTTCGGCCACGCGGTGCACGAAGCAGCGGCCTTCGCGCAGAAACACCACAATGTCTCCCACGACG
>Ga0335080_10005152_pt1 | contig 13422 bp, 13 predicted proteins | sample Lox_Sample_34_FD_206720 | JGI IMG/M metagenome (GOLD analysis project Ga0335080, IMG submission 206720) | Soil microbial communities from Loxahatchee National Wildlife Refuge, Florida, United States - Lox_Sample_3.4 | ecosystem: Environmental > Terrestrial > Soil > Wetlands | place: USA... | reverse complement strand
GCTGGTCTCAACCGGTGGAAGCAATTGGGCTAAGGTTGCCATCGGGATTATCAGCGAGGAGAAGCTCTGCGAACACTTCTGCTGGCGTCCTGAAACCGAGCATAGCACGGGGCCGGCCATTTATCTCGTCCGCTACCGCATTGAGGTAGCGAATGTCCCCGGTAATCTCGGTGCCTTTCGGGAAGTACTCGCGGACCAGGCCATTGGTGTTCTCGTTGGTTCCGCGTTCCCACGGCGAGTGAGCGTGAGCGAAATAGACCGGGATATCGGCCTGCAGGGTCAGGGCGGCGTGCTGGGCCATCTCGATGCCCTGGTCCCAGGTGATCGACTTAAGCAGGTTAGACGGCATGTCCCGCACCGAGCCGATGACCGCGCCGCGGACGGCGGCCGCGTCCCGGCCATCCGGCAGCGCAACCGGGACAAGATACCTGCTCGTACGCTCGACCAGGGTGCCCATCGCGGTCTTGCCGCCCTTGCCGATGACCAGGTCGCCTTCCCAGTGACCAGGAACTTTGCGGCCTTCGGCCTCGGCCGGGCGCTGGGAGATCGATGTCATCCCGACAATCCGGGCGCCCTTGGAGCGGGCCCGGCCACGCGGCTGCCGGCGGGTCCGGCCGGTGCGCAGCGCGATCTCCATCTGCGCCAGCTCGCCTTTCGGCAGGGCGTACATCCAGGTGTAAATTGCCTCGTGCGATACTGACATATCTGCCTCCCCGCGGTTGCGGTCGTAACAGAGCCTGCCCGAGATCTGCTGCGGCGACCAGGCTTTCCGCAGGTCGCAGACCACCCGCCCGCGCAGTTCCGGATCATCGTCGATCTTGCGGCGTTTCGGCCGTCTCCGGGATTTTCCGGCAGTTTTCTCGGCACGGTGCGCCCGGTATGCCCGCCGCCCGCCGTGCCGGGCGATCTCCCGCGAAATCACCGAAGGATGACGGCAGATTGCGGCGGCTATGTCTTTCTGCAGCATATTCATGGCAAGGCAGCGGGATATTTCTTCCCTGTCGGCCATAGTGAGCATTTCCCGGCGCACGCTTCCCCCGATTCGCTCGCGCGTTCGCCAGAGCTTCCCACCACGGGGATGATCCACTTCCCGGTAATCCCAGATCTCCCGTAAGAGAAGATCACCCGTTATTTCCGATTGCCAAGACCGGCTGCGATCAAGAACGCCAAGCCCTGTCTGCGACCGCATATATGCGCCGCCGCCATTCGGGGGGTGCCTACGGAAAGGCGGCGATCGCCGCCGCGACGATTCCGGCGGCTGGCATGGGGCCGTGCCGACGTCGCCGCCCGGCGCGTGTCTAGGCTGCGGGATGCGCTTCGTGCTGCCGTCGGGCAGGACGACTTCCGTCATGTCACCCGCGGCGCCGCAGGCGGCTCCATACCAGCAGGTCACAGGCCGTGCAGCGGGTGGCCCGGTCGTATCACCCGCACCGACTTTGCGCGTGACCCCAGGGCGAATATGGAAGGGGGTGCATATCGGATAGAGCCTCCTAAAAAGTATAGGTTAATGTATTAGTGGAAGTTGCCAGCGCTTGGGGGCGGTCATGGCCGGACCGGGAACGAGAGGAATCTTCGTCAGCTACCGCCGGGAGGAGGCTGGCCACGTCGCCGGACGCCTGGCCGACCGACTCGCGCAGCGCTTTGGTATATCCAATGTCTTCATCGACGTGGACTCCATCGAACCGGGAGTCGACTTTGCCGAGGCGATCCAGGATGCCATCGACCGGTGCGACGTGCTCCTCGCTCTCATCGGTCGGCAGTGGGCGACAGTGGTCGACGAGGCGGGACGTCGCCGGCTTGACAACCCGGACGACTACATCGTTATGGAGCTAGAGGCGGCTCTGGCCCGGGGCCTCCGCGTGATCCCCGTGCTGGTCGACGGCGCAGACGTGCCGTCTCAGGCGGATCTGCCCCCGTCATTACGGCCGTTAGCCCGGCGCAACGCCGTCAGAATTGATCACGACACGTTCCGGTCGGATGCGGCCTGGCTGGTGCAGCGCCTGGAGGAGTTGCGGTCCGCCGCGGGAAGTGGAGTCACTCCCTCATCCGGGACGCAAGTCGAGCACTCCGCGCTGGCTGACAGGCCATTGCCCGCCGTCAGCGCACCCGCGGCCAGGGCCGAATCGAGTATCCCGTCAGATTGGTCCGCAGCGAAACCGGGCCCGCCACTGAGTCGCGGGATCCCCCGACGCGCAGTGCTTCGCTTGGCCCTCGGTGCCACAGTGGTCGCAGCAGGCGGCGTTGGCGCGTGGGAAGCGTCGAGGCTGCCTAAGGGTGATACGAACCGGAATGAGCAGGTCTGGGTGTTCAAGACTAGCGATGAGGTCTACTCCTCGCCGACGGTGGCTGACGGAGTCGTATACGTGGGCAGCGCGGACCATAACTTGTATGCGATCGACGCCGTCGCCGGCACGGAGCGTTGGCGGTACACCACCGATGGTTCTGTAACGTCCTCGCCTGCGGTTGCCGATGGAGTCGTCTATGTGGGCTGCGACGACGATCACGTCTACGCGGTCGACGCGGCGACCGGAGCTGTTCGCTGGAAGTTCCGCACGGGCGCCGCGATCCACTCCTCGCCGGCGGTCGTTCAGGGCCGGGTCTACATTGGGTCCCGCGACCACCGCGTATACGCGATCGACGCGCGCACGGGACAGGAGCGGTGGCGTTTCAACGGCGGCGACTGGTTCAACTCCTCACCTAAGGTGATGGGAAATACGTTGTACATCGGGTGCCGAGACAATAACATATACGCGCTGGACGCTGCTACTGGCGAGAAGCGCTGGTCATACACCACCGAGAGCACGGTCGATTCCTCTGCCGCAGTTTCTGGCGGCACCATGTGGATCGGAGCGGACGATCACAATGTCTACGCGCTTGATGCGGCGACCGGGAAGTGGATCTGGGCATTCACGGCGGGTGCAGGAGTAGTGTCAACGCCGCTCCTCGTCGGCAGGGTTATATACGTCGGCAGCGACGACGGAAACCTCTATGCTCTGGATTCAACTACGGGAAGAATGCGCTGGCGTCTTCCCACGGACAATGGTATACGCTCCTCTCCCGCCTCCTCCCGGGGTCTGGTCTATGTGGGCAGCGAGGATTTCCACCTGTATGTAGCCGACGCCACGACCGGCAAGCTTCGGTGGCGGTTCGCCACGCAAGGACCCATTGACGACTCATCCCCTGCGGTGGTCGGCGGCCGGGTCTATGTAGGCAGCCTAGATTTCCGCGTCTACGCGTTGGACGCAAGGACCGGCGCCGGATCGTAGGGTCATGACGGTTTGCGGATGACGGTGAACCTCGGTTCGCCGCGCTTCAGGAAGCGCGCAAGGCCGCACGAGATGCCCGCTACCTCCCAGGCGGAGAACAATGGAGCCAAGACGACGAGGCACAACCGCTCCCGCCAGAGAGGCCTGGGCCGCGCGGAGGAGCCGCCATTTAGCTTCAAGCCCTCCCAGTACAGCCAGGCGCAGAAGGCCATGTTGAGCGCCCAGAGCGGAACGAGAACCGCACTGGCCGGTTTTGCATGCACATCCCCGGCGATGACGCCGACGAGCAGGACCACGGCAGGGTGCGCGACCGCCGCACATGACCAGACGGCAACGTTATGTATGAGCAACAGGCGGCGGCGCAGCGGAACCTTCCGGTCTGTGGCGAGCTCAAGTAAGCCCCACACCCATCGCTCCCGCTGCCTGATGAAATCACCCACCGATGCCGGTGAGGCACCATAGGAGCGCCCAGGAATCCAGCCACTGCGTCCTGGGTAGCGTTCGCAAAAGCACAGGGCGAACTGAGCGTCCTCGACAATGGCGCGCGGGCCGAAGTCCCAGCCGATGGTGGCTTCCACCGAAGCCCGCACCAGCAGCAGTTCTCCGTGCAACCCTGCGCGTGGTGTGCCGCGTCCGGTCGTGGCCGCGAAGAGCCCGACGTCGCAGCCCGGTCTAACGGCATCCGCGAGCCAAGTCAGTCGGTTGTCCGCGTACTCACGAGGAAAGCAGAGCACTCCCTGGGCCAGGTGGAGAGCCTGTTTGCCCGCGGATTGCTGAGAGCTCACGAAACGCGCCAACTCCTGGGCGGTGTCCGAGCCGACGCCAGTGTCGTCGTCCATGTGCAGCACCCAGACGTCGTCCCGGGCCTCCTCCGCGGCGAGGCGGAGGGTATGAGCGTAGTGGTTGGCACGAGCCTTGAACCGGGTGCCGCTAGGCGTCTGGTAGTCCTGGGGGATCGTGATAACTCGAATCGATGGATCTGTCAGCCCGATGATCTCATTACGCGCTTGACAGGCCTCCTCAATGACTAGATCGATGCGCAGGCGCGGGAAGTAGCAGGGAAGCTCGCGGCAGAACGACCGCACGACCCGCTCCAGCGCCGGAAACGTATCCCGGCGACCGATCGTGGGGACGACCACCACCAGCATGTCTTCCACGGCCAGGGGCACAGGCGGCCGAGATCGGCGGCGCAGCCGGTGGGCGGTGCGCAGACCGCCGGCTAACCCCATTGACGATGTGAGGACAGGCAGTGTCCAGGCCGCTGAGACATACCAGTCCAGCGAGGTGAGGCCCGACCGGCGTTCCCACGCCCACCAGCCGACTGCGAAGAACGCGACGTACGCCAGCACGAAGGAGATGAAACCGGGAGCCCGGCATCCATTGGCTGGCCCAAGCGCGAACAATCCGGCCGATCCTCGAACAGCCGATGCGGCGCCCTTATCCGACGCCATGCGACCATCGCTGCCCACGTGCTCGAGCTGCTCAGTATTGGCGTGGCGGTCGAGGGCAAGTGAGGTGACGCTTCCATCCTGGTGCCCTTGCACACCGATCGAGGCACGCCCGCACCCTTGACGGCTCGTGGGGAGAAGACTGTCCGGCGAGCGGGTCAGCTGATCTGGCTGCCTGCGCCACGTCCTCACATCACCTTGCGCTATCCGGACCATGCTGTACAAGAGCATGGGTTTACGCCCTTGATACAGGCTCTCGAACTGCACCCGTCCCACACGTTATCAGCAATACCTGCCTTAAGCCGCAGGTCGCGGTGTCATCCGTGCGCCAGCGTCGCTATGAAGGTCCAGGTCAGGCTGGGACGGCAAGTCACTCCAGAGGAGCCGCACCGCAGGGTGAATGAACCGTCGCGAGTTTCGTGCATACTTCCTAAATTGGGAAGGATGACACGTTCATGCCGGTCAGGTACGACCAGGACACAAAGGCCAAGGCGATCCGGCTGGTGCGCGGGCACGCCAGTGGTTACCCCTCGGAGTACGCGGCGATCACCGCGGTGGCCGGGCGGCTGGGCATGACCCCGGCATGACCCCTGCGGGGGCATCTCTGAGGAGGGCCGGGGTCCGGGGGCGGCGCCCCTGCGGGTGCGGGCGGAGCACGCCACGGCAATGAGCGGCGGCCATGGCCGCCTCTGTCGCCATGCCGGCGGGGCCTGCTTCGCTCACGGCGGCCGCGCCCGGGCCGCGTAGTACGCCGGCGGCGCGATGCGCACCTCAGCCTGGCGCAGTGCCCGGCAGATCGGCTCGACCCCGAACAGGGCCGGCAGGCCTCGATATAGGCGACCACCAAGGGCTACCGGTGGTCGAGCTCGCCGCGAGAAAAGCGCTCGCCCCGTCAGCGGCCCGGGCCGGGCCCGCGCCGTCGCCGGCGGCGAGCACCGGCCGCGGCGTCGACGGGGCGTCGTAGGCCCTGGATGGGCGGGCGAACAGGGGTGCTGCCTCGCGCATCGCCTCTGCTGCGCTCATCCCGTCGGCGCGCAGCCGGTCGTAGCGGGCCATGGGTCCGCGGCCATGGGACACGGAAATGGGTGGCTTGCTACCGCTGCGATCTGCTTGGGTGGCTGGCGTGGCAGGGTTTGATGATCCCGCGTTCTACGGCGACCGCTGGGCCGGCGTCTATGACGAGCACCACGCCGAGATGGACCCGGTGCCCGCGGTGGAGTCCCTGGCCGGGCTGGCCGGAGGCGGCCGGGTGCTGGAGCTGGCGATCGGCACGGGCCGGGTCGCGCTCCCGCTGGCTGGCCGGGGGATCACCGTGGAGGGGATCGACGCCTCCGAGGCGACGGTGGAACGGCTGCGAGCCAAGCCGGGCGGTGAGCTGATCCCGGTGGTCATCGGCGATGGCCGATGTCCCCGCCAGCGGGCCGTTCAGCGTGGTGTGCCTGGTCTTCAACACGCCGTTCGGCCTGCGCCCGGCAGGCTGAGTGCTTCCGCAACGTCCCTCACGTGCTCGGCCCGGGCGGGGTGTTCGTCATCGAATGCTTCGTCCCTGACCTGGCCCGGTTCGACCGGGGTCAGCGGGTGCAGGCACGCGCGGTGAGCGAAGACTCGGCAGTCCTCGAGCGTCCCGTCATGATCCGGCGCAGCAGCGCGTCTTCACCCAGATGGTCACCTTCGAGGGGCAGGGCACGCACGTGCGGCCGGTGGCCCTGCGGTATTCCTGGCCCAGCGAACTGGACCTGATGGCTCAGCTGGCCAGCCTGCGGCTACGCGAACCCTACGGCGGCTGGGGCCGGCAGGCCTGCGACTCCGGCAGCGGCGGCCACGTCTCGGTCCACCAGCGGGACTGACGCCACCAGTACGCTCGCCAGGCAGGCTGTTATCGGCGTCGGCTCAGGTCATCTCTCCCCGGTCGAGGAGATCGCCAAGACAGCTGCGGAGCGCTGCCGGATCCTGCACGTGATGCGGTGGCCCCACATACCCGGCCTGTGGCAGATGAGGATGTTTCCGCGAGGTGGTGCCCGGCCGGAGAAGTAGCTATACTTCTAGCCATGTCAGTGTCGGAGCAGATGCCACTTGCCGATGTCAAAAACCGGCTCTCCGAGGTCGTGGACCGCCTGGAACGAGAACACGGCCGCGTCGTCATAACCAAGCATGGCCATCCTGCCGCCGTCGTCATCAGCATCGACGACCTGGAGTCCTTGGAAGAAACGCTTGACATCATGGACAGCGCTGCCCTGCTCGCCGACATCCGCGAAAGCCTGGCCGAGCTGAGCACCACCGACGCGGCCGTGCTGAGCAAGGAAGACGCCCTGCGCCTGATCTCCGGCCAGTGAGCGAGAACGCCTTCGCGATAACATGGACCGCTGCATCCCGCCGGGCACTGACCAGGCTCCCCGAGAAAGTGGCAGCGGCGGTGGTCGAGTTTCTTTACGGGTCCCTGGCCTCAAGCCCCTATCGCGCCGGCAAACCGCTGAAGCTAGGCCTCGAAGGGCTTCACAGCGCACGCCGTGGTGATTACCGCGTGATCTACCGGATCGACGATCAGCCGCGCCAGGTCACCGTGGTAGCCATCGAACACCGATCCGACGTCTACCGACCCCGGCCGCACTAACCGCGCCCAGAGCGGCATGAGAGTACGCCCGGTCAGGGTTCAGCCGAGGGCGTTTGCATGCCACCAGTCGGCGAGGACCTCGAACAAATATCTGCCTGAGGGATATGCGGGGCTTAGCCATCTGGTCCAGGCGGATCTGGCCGGATAACAGAGCTCGCACCGTCACTGGACTTCCTTAGCACCAGTGCCGTCCAGCGAGGTATGAGACTTACTGGCAAACGCGGGGATGGTGACTCAAAGGGTGCAGCATCCGGTTCCTATACCAGGGTCACCGGCTGTTTCCGATGCTAAGATAGATGAGCATCGCCGCTCTGCACCGGACTCACCTCGATCGCGCAACGCACTCGCTGGCGCAGCCACAGCGCATCAACTAAGCCACCCACGAGTTCTGGCAGCCGTAGCGATGCCGAGCTGAAGAGCCTGTCAGCCCAGAGCTCATGCAAGGAAATCATGTAACCCGCTGGCCGTCCGGTAAGGCTGGCCTGTGGGGTCCACAGGCCAGAGACGACAACTGCGACACTGCTAACCCGGGCCAGGCCGAAGAACCGCGAGAACCCCGCCGCGCGGCAGTCACCGAGTTGGCGTCCATCTCATGCTCCCGGAGTCGGCTCAGTCACGGGGCGAGATTGCCGCAGGCGAACGTAACCTGTCGCTGTCCTAGGGGTGTCCGATGCGAGATCACGCGCGAACGCCACGGGTCGAAGTCGAACATGACGCGGATCTCGCTGGTGCCGCCGTGAAGTCCCGTGTCAGCAGGTCAGCGGGCCGCTGCTGGCAGCCATCGGGCACTGGCCGGTCCAGGCAAGTCGGTGCTGGAGCCTGCTCAGGCAACAACCCGCACGAAGCTTAACTCCAATACGCAGCAGGTTGACGCAGCCTCCCTCCGCCCAGGGGATCGGCAAAGTCGTAGTAGGCAGGGTCTGGGTTCTTGCGACACGCCGACGGACGGTGATGGTGCGGGCACGGTCCGCCAAGTGATCATAGCGGTTCTCAACCCCAGGGCCAGCTGCTCGACCAGACCAGGCTCTACCTGGGTCTTGCGTCTGGAACAGGGCCGGTCATGTCCGCTCGGCCACGGTCTCGACCTTACCGTGCTGCATCCCGAGCTCCGCATCGGCGGCCGGTGCGGCGGCGATCTGACGGCGCCGGTTGCGCCGTTCCAGCCAGGTGGCGGCCCACGAAAGGGCGAGATTGATGGGTATGTAGATGCAGGCGATGACGATCACCGCGGGGATGGCGTTGGTGTAGAGATTCTGCAGGATCGAGACCTTGGACGTCAGGTTGTCGTAGGCGATGATCGTTCCCAGCGCGGTGTCCTTGAGCAGGACGACCAGCTGGCTGACGATGGCGGGCATCATCGCGGTGATCGCCTGGGGTATCAGGACGAGCCGCATGAGCTGGCCCCTGCGCAAGCCGACCGCGTAACCTGCCTCGGACTGGCCCTCCGGGATCGCGTTGATCCCCGCACGCACGACTTCGGCGAGTACCGATCCGTTGTACATGGTCAGCCCGAAGACCACCGCCTGCAGTGCGGTCGGGTTCCAGGTGAAGTCGGTCAAGGCGCCGGGCGCGTACGAGGCGAAGAAGATCAGCAGCAGCAGCGGGATCGCGCGGAAGAATTCGACGACCGCCCCGGCCGGGCACCTGATCCACCAGTGACCGGAAATGCGGGCGATCCCGAACGCGATCCCGAACGCCAGCGCGAGGACCGCCGCGATCGCGGCCGCCTTCAAGGTTCCCACCAGGCCCGGGATTATCTGCACCGTCCAGATGTCACCTTGCAGGAAGGGCTTCCATTTCTGCGCCGCCCACTGGCCCTTCTGGCCGAGCGCCCACACGACCAAGGCGGCAGCGGCGGCAAGGGCGATCGCGAACATCACGGTAAGCAGGCGGTTACGCCGCTGGCCGCGGGGCCCGGGCGCGTCGTAGAGGACCGTCGCCTCGTTCACCGGGCCACCGACCATCGCTTGGCCAGCCAGCCGAAGAACAGGCCCACCGGCAGGGTGAGCACGACGAAGAACAGGGCGTAGCCGGCGAAGATCGGGATCACGATATCGCCGTGGTTCTGCAGTTGGTTACGCATGGTATAGAAGGCCTCAGGCACGCCGATCGCCGCCGCGATGGTGGTGTTCTTGATCAGGGCGATGAGGACGCTGCCGAGGGGGGCGATGACCGCGCGGAAGGCCTGCGGGAGCACCACGATTCGCAGCGTCTGGGTGAAGCTCAGCCCGATCGACCGGGCGGCCTCGGCCTGGCCGAGCGGAACGGTGTTGACGCCGGATCGCAGGACCTCGCAGACGAACGCGGAGGTGTAAGCGACCAGCCCGATCACGGCCAGCCAGAAGTAGTTCGTCGTCTGCACGTCCGCAATCGTGATGATCGAGCCGAGGCCCAGCCCGCAGAACAAGATGATCAGCGTGAGCGGCGTGGTGCGCAGGATGTTGACGTAGAGCGTGCCGACGGTGCGCAGGACGGGCAGGGGCGCTACCCGCATCGCGGCCAGGACGGTGCCGAGCACCAGGGCCCCGGCGGCGCTCAGCGCCGACACCTTCAGCGTCATCCAGAAAGCCAGCAGGATCGTGAGGCCTTCACTGCTCACGAAGTCGCTCATGGCTCTTCCGGCGGTCCGGCTGACCGCACGTCGGAGAGCCCGTCGGGCCCTGTGCGGACATGTGATGTGATCTGCGCTGTTTACTGCTGGAACGGGATGTCGAACTTGCCGATAACGGGGGGCGTCTCCGCAGGGACCTGCGGCAGGTTCTTGCTCAGCGCCGCCCGCCAATTGCCGTCGTCGAACATGGCCTGCAGGGCCTTGTCGACGGCGATGACGCCCTGGCTGTCGCCTTTCTTGAGCCCTATTCCGTAGATCTCGTTGCTGAAGAAGGTGCCGACGACCTTGAGCTTGCCCCGGTTCTGCGGCTGGGCCGCAAAGCCGGCCAGGATCGTGTTGTCGGTCGTGACAGCTTCGACCCGTCCGCTGAGCAACTGGTTGACACAGTCGCCGTAGCCGGGAAGCCGGATGAGGTTGACCTCGGACCCATACAGCTCCTCGATCCGGTCGCCCGACGCGGAACCCTGGCCCGAGCACACTTTCTTGCCCTTGAGGTCATCTGCTTTGCTAATGCTGCTGTCATTCGCGCGCACGAGGATGTCCTGGTGGGCGACATAGTACGGTCCGGCGAACGAAACCACCTTCTGCCGTTTCGGCGTGATCGAGTACGTCGCCACGACCATGTCCACCTTTCCCTGCTGAAGAAAGGCCTCGCGGTTGGCCGACAGGGTAGGCACGAAGTTGATATTTGTGGCACCGAGTTTCTTCGCGACGTACCTGGCGACGTCGACATCGAACCCGGAGTACTGCCCAGACGAGCTCTGCAGCCCGAGCCCAGGCTGATCGGGCTTTACCCCGATATTCAGCACCTTGTCGTTCTTGGCCTTATCGGCGATGGAGTTGCTGCCGCCGCTGCTTCCACCACATGCCGATAGGACCATACCGAGCGCCGTTGCTGCCGCGGCCGCGGCGGCGGCCATCCGCGATGAGCGCATTATTATCTTGTCTCCCTGTTTCGATAACAATTCAGGCCTGTGCCAGAGCCAGGGCTTGTGCCAGAACTGAGTCATAGCGATCCTCATTGCCCGCCTCCATTACTTGTTCCCGGTTATGAACCTCCGCGCCACCTAATGAGTGAGGATCTTGGAAAGGAAGTCCCGGGCGCGGTCGGTCCGCGGCTGACTAAAGAACTCGTCCGGGGTGCTGTCCTCGACGATCTGGCCATCAGCCATGAACGCGACCCGGTGGGCGGCGTTACGCGCAAAGCCCATCTCGTGCGTCACCACGATCATCGTCATGCCTTCAGCGGCCAGGCGGGTCATGACGTCCAGCACCTCCTTGACCATCTCGGGATCCAGGGCAGAGGTGGGCTCGTCAAAGAGCATGAGCCTGGGCCGCATCGCAAGGGCCCGCGCGATCGCGGCACGCTGCTGCTGGCCACCGGACAACTGCGCGGGATACTTGTGCGCCTGGCTTTGGATCCCCACGCGCCTGAGCAGATCCATGGCCTGCGCCTCAGCCTTTGCCTTAGGGGTCTTGCGCACGTTGATAGGGCCGAGCGTGATGTTCTGCAAAACCGTTTTGTGGGCGAACAGATTGAACGACTGGAACACCATGCCCACGTCCGCCCGGTGCCTGGCGAGCTCGCGGCCCTCGGCAGGCAGCGGCCTGCCGTCGAAGAGGATGCGTCCCGAGTCGATAGGCTCAAGCCGGTTGACCGTACGGCACAGGGTGGACTTGCCACCGCCCGAGGGGCCCACGATGACCAGGACTTCGCCCCGCTCCATGCTCAGGCTGACGGCCCTCAGGACGTGCAGATCCCCGAAGCTCTTGTTGACGTTCTCCAGTGCCAGGAGCGTCTGGGCGCACCCGGACCCGGACTGCTGGACCGTGGTGCTGCTGTCTGTCATAGCGTGTGTGGCGACGTTGCTGTCCCTGCCTCTGTCAGGTTACGAGGTGGCTAGTCGCAGCTTGGGAGGCTCCGACTTATGGGCTGCGACCAGCATCGGCCCGTCATCTGGTCTGGCTTCTATCCGTGAATGACTCGTCCACGCCTGTCACCGGCTGCCGCTCACAGTGCAGGTAGCCCCGTTGAAGTGTTGCCGTGGTCGCCATTTCGCTTCCCGCTTTCCCCTCATGCGCGCCGGGCACCCCTTGACGCCCGTCCGTACGGGGACATCGCTGGCGGAACTGTAAGCCGTCACCAATGCAGACATGATGCAGTCCGTGTGGAAAAAAGGTGGAGGAACCTGAAGTCTGACGCCACCCTCGCGGCCGGGCCGCCAGTGATCGTGACGCACCGCGCCGGGCGGCACCGCGGCGATCGCGCTGACCGGCCCGGCTGGTCCGTCGCTGGTCACCAGGGCGACGTCGGACAGACCGCGGGCAACCAGCGAGGCGCAGGAACGCCAGCCACCCGGCGCCGTTTTCGGCGGAGGTGACGTCGATGCCGAGGATCTCCCGGTGCCCGCCGACGTTGACCCGACGTCCTGCTGTCCGTACGGCGTCATCTGGCCGCCGCGTGTTTCTTTAGCGCCGATTTCCACGCAGGAGGTTCGGCGCAACCTCAGGTGATTTCGTACCGTGCTGTTCTGCCGCCCCACCAGGGGATGGGGGTGTCCGGGAGGCTGGCTTTGCGCAGGACGGGTGAGTAGGCGCGTCGTTCGAGCCGCACAGTGATGACATCGCCTGAGGTGATGACCTGGCCGGGGGTTTCCAGGAAGCGGCGCTGGATGGTGTCGGGGGTGACGGTTGCGTAGCCGGGCAGGCGTGCTCTGAGGGCGGCGAGCAGGGCCTGGGCCATGACACAGAGCATGACGTCGAGGTCGACGTTGAGGTTGACGGTGCCGGACAGGGCGTCGGCGCAGAACGCGCGGATGACCTCGGCCAGCCGCTGCTCGATGGTCATCCGCCGTGCGTACTGGCTGACCAGGTCGCGGATCGTGGCGTGGTGGTCGTTGGTGATGACGATGGCGGGCTCGTCGCGGCCGAGGCGCGCGTTACGGCAGCGAGAGGCGGCCCCGACAGGCCCGCGTATCTCGTCCCGGTCGTCGCCCTGAGCACGACGCGGTCTCTGCCGGCCGCTCCGGCGTAAGACCGCCAGCGGCCAGATCGTTTTCTGGGTCCTGAGTCTCCCCCGGCGTCAGGGATCCGACACGCTGCGCCGGGGCGGGTGCATGATCCCCGAACATCACCAGACGCGAGTTGATCATGTGCCAGCTACGGTCACCAGGCGCGGCATGAGTACGCCGCCGACCAAGATCAACTCGGTGAGGCGCGCCACGTGCCTTTTTCGCCGTCACCGCGCACGCTCACCGGCCCGGCCGCGAACCGCCGGAACCGCCCGTGACCAGCAACCACGGCAGGCCCGCGCTCAGTGCTGCCACTACCAGCGAAGCCTCATGTGTCACGGGCTGCGGCTCTAGGACTAATCCGCATCTCTTGATACGGCAGCCGTACTTCGTTATCTGATCATGGGTAGGTCTCCAGTTCGCGTAGCCGGGCGCGGTGGTGGTACCAGCGGGCGCGGGCCTGGTGTCGGCGTCG
>Ga0335080_10005151_pt1 | contig 13423 bp, 12 predicted proteins | sample Lox_Sample_34_FD_206720 | JGI IMG/M metagenome (GOLD analysis project Ga0335080, IMG submission 206720) | Soil microbial communities from Loxahatchee National Wildlife Refuge, Florida, United States - Lox_Sample_3.4 | ecosystem: Environmental > Terrestrial > Soil > Wetlands | place: USA... | reverse complement strand
CGAACACTCGGTGACCCGAGGCGAGGTCGGCGTCGACTGGATCAGCGAACCGGGCCGGAGACCCGGCCGACGGTCTCCTCCCGAGCCAGGACGAAGGTGGCCGCCTGGCGGATGTCCTCCGACGACGCCCCCACCTTCACCGTGTAGGTGCCGGCTTCCGCCCGCCACGAGGCCGAAGCCTCGTCGAACGAGGCCAGGTCCCGGGTCGTCAGCGTGAAGGACAGGGACTCCGACTCTCCCGGCCTCAGCAGCCTCGTCTTGGCGAAGGCCCGCAGCTCGAGCGCTGGCTTCGGCGCCGCCTTGCCCGGCGCGGACAGGTAGAGCTGGACGGCCTCGCGACCCGCGACCGGGCCCGCGTTCGTGACCGTGACGGTCACGGTCGACCGGCCGCCGAACGTTCCGCTGCTCAGCCGGAGAGCGGAGTACTCGAACCGCGTGTAGGTGAGGCCGAAGCCGAAGGGGTAGGCGACCTTCACTCCCTTCGTCGCGTAGTGCCGGTAGCCGACGAAGACGTCGTCCAGGTACTCGACCTCCGCTGCGCGGTCGCCTCGGAAGGGGCCCTGCGCGTTCGGGTCGGGGCCCTCCAGCACCTTGCCGGGGAAGTTGGCCGACGACGGCACGTCCTCCCATCTCACGGGGAAGGTGGTGGCGAGCTTGCCAGAGGGCGGCGTCCGGCCGGTGAGGACGTCGGCGATCGCGTGGCCGGCTTCCTGTCCCGGCTGCCAGGCCAGGAGGATCGCATCGGGCCGGTCGCGCCAGCTCGCGGTCTCGATCACGCCGCCGACGTTCAGGACGACCACGAGCTTCTTCTTCTGGCCGTGGAACGCGGTCGCGAGGTCCTGCACGAGAGCCTTCTCTTCGGCGGAGAGGTCGAAGTCGTCCTCGTGCTTCCGGTCCCGGAACTCGCCCGACCGTCGTCCGATCGTGAGGAGGGCCACGTCCGCCTCCCGGGAGAGCCGGGCGATCTCGTCGGCGGGCACGACCCTCTCCGGGACGAGCGATGGCGGGGCGAACGGCCGCGGCTCGGGCGGGCGCGCCTTCTCCTGCTCGGCGAGGTAGCCGGCGTAGGCCTCGGCCAGGACGCCGTCGAAGGCGAGCCCCGCGTCCTTCAGTCCCTCCCGAAGCGAGACGAAGTAGGCCTTGTTGACGTCGCCGCTGCCCGTGCCCCCGGTGATCGTGGCGTACGAGCTGTTGCCGAGGAGAGCGACCTTCGCCGAGGGCGCGAGCGGCAGGGCGCCCTCGTTCCGAAGCAGCACCATCCCCTCCGTGGCGGCCTCGCGGGCGACCTGGGCGTGGGCCCGGAGGTCGGGGGCATCGGAGTGCGCGTACCGCTTGAACGAAGGCGTGCGGCGGATCAACTCGAGGATGCGGGCGACGTTCCGGTCGAGGAGGTCCTGGCGAAGCTCCCCGCTCTCGAGGGCGGCGAGGAGCGCCTTCTGCTGGGCGGCCGTCCCCGGCATGAGCAGATCGTTCCCCGCCTTCATCTGCGCGACGGCGTCCCGCCCGCCGAACCAGTCGGTCATCACCAGCCCGTCGAAGGCCCAGTCGTCGCGGAGGACACCCGTGAGGAGCGCGGGGCTCTCCGAGGTGTAGGTGCCGTTGACCTTGTTGTAGGAGGACATGACCGTCCACGGCCGCCCCTCCCGCACCGCGACCTCGAAGCCCCGGAGGTAGATCTCGCGGAGAGCCCGCTGCGAGACCTTCACGTCGATGACGTTGCGGTTCCACTCGTGGTCGTTGGCGACGAAGTGCTTCACCGACGTGCCGACCCCCTCCGACTGCACGCCCTTCACCATGGCCGCGGCCATCCGCCCCGACACCAGCGGGTCCTCCGAGTAGTACTCGAAGCTCCTCCCCCCGAGCGGGTTCCTGTGGGTGTTGAGCGCCGGCCCGAGGAGGACGTCGACGCCGTACTCCTTGACCTCGTTGCCCATGGCGCGGCCGACGCGCTCCACCGCGTCCACGTCCCACGAAGACGCGAGGAGCGTCTCGATCGGAAAGGCCGTGCAGTAGTACGTCCGCGACGGCTCGCCTTCCCGCTTCGGTTGGATCCTGAGGCCGGCGGGTCCGTCCGCGAGGACGATCGACGGGATCCCCAGCCGGGAGATGGCGACTGTGGTCCCGGCGGCCCCCGGCACGCCCGCCTTCGTCTCGCCGACGACGGGCCCCTGCCTCTCGGCGGGCAGGCCGGGCCGACGCATCCCTGCGCCGACGACGAGAGAGACCTTCTCCTCCCGCGTCATGGCAGCGACGACGTCCCGCGTGGGGCTGGTGCCGAGCTGCGGCAGCTCGGCCGCCGCCCCGGCGCCCGCGGCCAGGAAGACGAGGACGCAGAGCATCGGTCGGTCATGTCCGCGCGTCATGAGGTCCTCCTAGCGCACGTCGACGCCGGGCGACGCCGCCTTCACGAAGGAGACCGAGAGCTCGAGCGCGTCGAGCGCGCCCTGGAGGAGAACCTCGCCCCGCGGCAGGTCCGGGCGGCGCTGGCCCTGCGGCCCGAGGACGAAGTCGTGATAGCCGTGCTCGTAGACGTCCATGCGCACCGCCTTGCCGGCCTGCTGCAGGGTGTCGTGGAGCGTGGTGGCGAGGGGCAGGAGGCCGTCCTCGGTGCCGACGAGGATGAGCACGGGAGTCCGGATCGGCGCGACGTTCGCCGCCGCGACCGCGGGGTCGGCCTTCGGGCTCGTCAGGTCGGGACGGCCTCCGCCCTCGGGCGGGCGAACCCCCAGGAACCAGATGGGGGCCGGGGCCCCCAGGACGGCGGCGTGGATCGTGGGGGCCTTCGAGATCAGATAGGCGACGAGGTTGCCGCCCAGGCTCACGCCGTAGAGGCTCACCCGGGACGCGTCGACGTACGGCAGCCCCTTGACGAAGTCGACGACCGCGAGGCCGTCGTCGATGGCGGTGGCCGAGGCGCCGGTCGAGGGCACGTTCATCGTGGCCCAGTCGCCGCCCCGGTAGTCCGCGACCGCGACGACGAAGCCCTCGCGGAGGAACCGCTCCCAGACCGGCCCGCCGGTCTCGCCCCGCGACCAGCCGAGGAGCTGCTCCATGCCGCGCCCTCCCGGCGCCCCGTGGAACACGAGGAGCGCGGGGAACGGGCCCTCGCCCTTGGGCTTGCGGAGGGCCACCGCGACGTAGGCCCCGTCCTTCGTCTTGACGTAAGTGGGCTGCACCGGCGAGTCGGCCTCGCTCACGACCCGCAGGTACCGGTCGTGAGGCAGCGCGTCGGCGCTGCCCCCGTGGCGGTGGATCTCGGCGGAGGCGAGCGCCGGGCACGCGAGCAACAGGGCGGCGGAGAGTCTCCTCATGGCGGGGCGAGTATAGCCGGCCTCCGGCCCCGAGCAGCGCGTGATCGGCCGGGAGGTCAGCGGGAGCGGAGCCAGGCCATCCCTTCTTCGACGGTCTCGAACGTCGCGACCTCGATGCCTTGGGTGCGACGCTTGGCCTGCAGGGCTCTCATCTGCAGCGCGGCGACGGCATGGCCGGGAACCACGATCGCCCAGTACCTGAACCCCGCCTTCTGCACGCGGGGGATCCAGTGCACCTCGGCCCACTCGAGGTCCTGCTTGGAGATGACGACGTTCTTCCGGTCGTCGGAGAGCCACTTCTGGGCGCCGTGGGTCTCCATCAGGGACGCCCCCGCGCTGAGCAGCTTCTCGAGGGCGCCCGGGACCAGGAACTTGTGGATCTCGTGGTGGACGATCTTCCCGTCCGGGTGGTACCAGAGGGTCGCGTACTCGTCGTCGAGTGCCGTCACTGTCGACATCGTGACCTCGGTTTCTGGGCGGAAGAGCAGGGGCTGCAGCTCGCCCAGGGAGAGACGCCGGTCGATCCAGGTCGCAGGGTCGTCGAAGTCGCCGGCCCGCGTCAAATCGGCGCCGCCGCTCGCCGGGATAAGATGCGACCTGCCGGCTCCGGCGGCCGCATCGAGCCCATGACCACGATCGAGACGGCCCGAGTCGAGACGCCCATCGGCACGCTGCTCCTCGCCGCGCGCCAGGGAACGCTCGTTGCCCTCGACTTCGGCGACCGCCTGGACGCCCAGAGGCGCGAGCTCGAGCGGCGCTTCGGGCCGTGCCTCCTCGAGGACCGCCCCGACCCCGCCGGCGCCGTGGGACGACTGCACGCCTACTTCGACGGGGACGTCGAGGCGATCGACGCCGTCCCCGCCGACCCCGGGGGCAGTGTCTTCCAGCGGAAGGTGTGGGACGAGCTGCGCCGGATCCGGGTGGGGACGACGGTCTCGTACTCGGAGCTCGCCCGGCGCGTGGGCGCCCCCCGCAGCGTCCGCGCGGTCGGCGCCGCGAACGGCCGCAACCCGGTCGCCGTGGTCATCCCCTGCCATCGCGTGATTGGCGCCGACGGGAGCCTCACGGGCTACGGCGGCGGCCTCGACCGCAAGCAGTGGCTCCTGGCCCACGAGCGCGCCGCAACCCCGGACGGCCAGGGCCTGCTGGCGATCCGCCGGAGCCTGCGGCTCTAGGCCGCGGGCGCCGTGCTATCGTTCCCGCATCCTTCGGAGATGGCCGAGAAGAGCGTGGCCGAGATCGACCTCCGCTCCCTGTCCGGGGGGCGCTTCACCCCCTCGCCCGTCGCGTGGGAGGACGAGGTCCTCTACTTCCTCCTGCTGGACCGCTTCTCGGACGGCCGGGAGACGGACTACCTCGGCAACGACAAGACGCGGGTGACGACCGGACAGACGCCTCTCTTCCAGCCCGGGGACGCAGGGAACGCGCCGCGCGACGCGTGGGTGGCGGCGGGGCAGCGCTTCTGCGGCGGGACCCTCCGCGGCCTGGAGACGAAGGTCGGCTACCTCGAGCGGCTGGGGGTGTCGGCGATCTGGGTGAGCCCGGTCTTCAAGCAGCTCGCCTCGCGGCAGACCTACCACGGTTACGGCATCCAGGACTTCCTCGACGTCGACCCGCGCTTCGGCACCCGGGACGACCTCAAGGCGCTCGTCCGGACCGCCCACGACCACGGGCTCCGGGTGATCCTCGACGTCGTCCTGAACCATGCCGGCGACGTGTTCGGCTACGACCCCGACCGGTACCCGACGTCGGCCGGCGACGGGACGACCTTCATGGACCCGCGGTGGGACGGCCGCGAGTACGCCGTGGCCGGGTTCCGCGACGCCGGGGGGCATCCGACGCTGCCGCTCGGACCGATCGACCTCGGCCAGAGCCCCGCCGCCTACCCGGACGGCGCGGTCTGGCCGCGCGAGCTGCAGGCCGCCGCGGCCTTCACGCGGAAGGGCCACATCGTCAACTGGGACTTCGCCCCCGAGTTCCTCGAGGGCGACTTCTTCGACTTCAAGGACGTCCACCTCGGCCTGGGCGACGTCGACGCCTTCCAGCCCTCGGACGCCCTGCGGACCCTGGCCGAGGTCTACAAGTTCTGGATCGCGTTCGCGGACATCGACGGGTTCCGGATCGACACCGTCAAGCACATGGACCTCGGCGCCTCGCGGTACTTCGGATCGGTGATCCACGAGTTCACGGAGGCGATCGGCAAGGAGAACTTCTACCTCGTCGCCGAGATCACCGGCGGCCGCACGCGCGCGTTCCAGACCCTCGACGTCACCGGGCTCGACGCCGCCCTCGGCGTCGACGACATCCCGGACAAGCTCGAGTACCTGGTCAAGGGCGTCAGGAACCCGGCCGACTACTTCGACCTCTTCCGCAACTCCCTCCTCGTCAACAAGGACTCCCACGTCTGGTTCCGGAACAAGGTCGTCACCCTGTTCGACGACCACGACCAGGTGCGCAAGGGCGACCACAAGGCGCGCTTCTGCGCCGACCCCGGCGCGGACGGCCAGGTGCTGAGCGCCCTCGCCCTCAACACGACGACCCTCGGCATCCCGTGCATCTACTACGGGACGGAGCAGCTCTTCGCGGGCAGCGGCCCATCCGACCAGTTCCTGCGGGAGACCATGTTCGGCGGGGAGTACGGGGCCTTCCAGAGCCGCGGTCGGCACTTCTTCAGGGAGGACGGGGCCGTGTTCACCGAGCTCGCCCGGATCCTGCGGCTCCGCCGGGAGAGCCTCGCCCTGCGCCGCGGCCGCCAGTACCTGCGGGAGATCTCCGGAAACGGGGCGGACTTCGGCCTGCCACAGATGGTCGGGGGCGAGATCCGCTCGCTCGTCCCCTGGTCGCGGATCCTCGACGAGACCGAGGTGCTGCTCGCCATCAACACCGATCCCGGGAGCCCCCGGACGGCGTGGGTCACGATCGACGACGGCCTCCACCAGGCGGGCGACGTCCTTCGCTGCCTCTATTCGACCGACCCCGGCCAGATCGGCCGGACGGTCGGGATCGAGGCCAGGAACGGCAAGGCCGTGGAGCTGAACCTGCCCGCGGCGGGCTTCGCCGCGTACGGGTAGCGGGGAAGCCGGTCAGCCTCCGCTCACGGGCGGGATGAAGGCGACCTCGTCGGCCTCCTTCAGCACCGTGTCGAACGCGGCGTAGCTCCGGTTCACGGAGACGGCGAGGCACCCTCGCCTCGAGGACAGGGCGGGGAGGTCCGCCGCCAGGAGCGCCCACGCGTCCTCGGCCGTCGCGCCCGCAGGCAGCTCCAGCGCGACCTCGGGGCGGCCGGCCGTCTCGCGGAGCCAGGCGACGAGGCGCACCCGCACGCGCATCGAGCGAGGGTGGACCGAAGACCCGGCCGCCGTCAAGGAACGGCTCTCCCTTTCGGGTGACGGCCGCCCGGGCAGACGCTAGACTGTCGGTGGGGGAAGGGATGCCGCGCGACCGTTTCGGACGCGAGATCGACTACCTGCGCCTCTCGGTGATCGATCACTGCAACCTGCGCTGCGTCTACTGCATGCCGCTCCGTGGACTCTCGTTCGTGCCGTCGCCGGAGCTCCTGACCGCGGCCGAGATCGAGGCGGTCGCCCGGGCCGCGGCCGGGGTCGGCTTCCGCAAGTTCCGCCTCACCGGCGGCGAGCCGACGTTGCGGGCCGACCTCGTGGAGATCGTGCGTCGCATCGCCGCCGTGCCGGGGGTCGAGGACGTCGCGATGACGACGAACGGGATCCTCCTTCCCCGGCTGGCGAGGCCCCTCCGGGAGGCCGGGCTGCGCCGCCTCAACATCCACGTCGACACCCTCCACCCCGAGCGGCTCAAGAAGCTCATGCGCTTCGCCGCGCTCGACGAGATCCTGGCCGGGATCGACGCCGCCACGGAGGCCGGCCTCCTTCCGATCAAGGTCAACTGCACCGTCGCCCGCGACTACAACGACGGGGACGTCGTCGATCTCGCCCGGCGCGCCCTCGACGAGGACTGGCACGTCCGCTTCATCGAGCTCATGCCTCTCGGGGGCGGGGAGACCGCGCACATGGCCCTCTCGCAGTTCGTGCCCTCCGCGGAGACGCGTCGGCGGATCGAGGCGGAGCTCGGACCGCTCGAGCCCGTCCCCGGCCACAGCCCCTCCGACGAGGCCCGCAACTTCCGATTCGCCAAGGGCAAAGGTGTCGTCGGCTTCATCTCGCCGGTGAGCGAGCCCTACTGCGGCGCCTGCAACCGGATGCGCCTGACCGCGGACGGGAAGTTCCACCTCTGCCTCCTCAACGACGACGAGCTGGACGTGAAGCAGGCCCTGCGCGCCGGAGGAGGCGAGGCGGAGGTCGCGGCCATCCTCCTGCGGGCGGTCACGCAAAAGCCCACCGGGCACCGGCTCGACGAGGGCGTTTCGACACGGACCCGCTCGATGTTCCAGATCGGCGGCTGAGCGTGGGCCCGGACGGAAGGGTGGACGAGAGCCTGGGGCTGGAGGAAGCGCAGAGCCTCCTCCGCGCCGTCCCCCACGGGGTGGCGGTGATCGACGCCTCGGGGCTCTTCGACTTCGCGAACGACGCCTGCGCCCGCCTCCTCGCGTGGGACGACGGGGCGGCGCTCCGCGGCCGCTCCTGGCGAGAGCTCCACGATCCCGAGGAGGCGGACCGGCTGGAGCGGGAGGGCCTTGGGCCGGCCCGCGCCGGGCAGGCCTGGCGGGGGGAGGCCACCGGCCGGCGGCGCGACGGCGTGCACGTGCCCCTCGATCTGCTGTTCGCCCCCCTCGGCGAGGGGCGAGTGGCGTTCGCGCTGCGCGACCTCTCCAGCCAGCGCGAGGCCGAGGAGAGGCTCAGCGCCCTCGTCTTCCGCGACCCGCTCACCGGCCTGCCGAACCGCCGGCTCTTCGAGGACCGTCTCGCGATCGCCCTCGCCCAGGCCCACCGCTACCGCCACCGGCTGGCGGTGATCTTCCTGGACCTCGACCGCTTCAAGCAGGTGAACGACACGCTCGGCCACGCCGCGGGCGACGCGCTCCTCAAGGCGGTCTCCGAGCGGCTGGCCACGAGCGTCCGCGAGGGCGACACCGTGGCTCGCCTGGCCGGGGACGAGTTCACGCTCCTCCTGCCCGGGATCCACTACGCCGAGGACCTGGCCGCCATCTCGCGCAAGCTGTCCGAGGCGCTCCGCCAGCCGTTCCGCCTGGACGGGAACGACATGCGCGTGACCGCGAGCGGCGGGATCAGCCTGTATCCCGAGGACGGGGAGGACGTGGAGGCGCTCCTGAAGAGCGCCGACACCGCGATGTACCGGGCGAAGGAGCGCGGCCGCGACAACTTCCAGGTCTTCTCCCCGACCATGGCCGAGAAGGCGCAGAAGCGCCACGCGCTCGAGGAGAGCCTCCGGCAGGCCCTCGAGCGGCGGGAGATGACCCTCCACTACCAGCCCTGCCTGGAGCTCGCCACCGGGCGCGTGGTGGGGATGGAGGCGCTCCTGCGGTGGCAGCGGCCAGAGCTGGGCCTCCTCCTGCCGAAGGACTTCATCGCCCTCGCGGACTTCACGGGGGTCATGCTGTCGGTCGGGCCGTGGGTGCTGGAGACCGCCTGCCGGCAGGTGCGGGAGTGGCACCGCCGCGGCTCGAAGGGGCTGCGGGTCATGGTGAACCTCTCGGCTCCCGAGCTGCAGCACGAGGGCCTCGTCGTCCACGTCGAGAAGGCGCTCGCCTCGAGCGGCCTCGAGCCCGACGCTCTCCATCTCGAGGTTCCCGAGGGCTACGCGATGCGCGACCTCGACCACACGGTCGAGGCGATGCGGACCCTGCGCTCCCTGGGCGTGCACCTCGCGATCGACGGCTTCGGAGCGGGCTTCTCGTCCCTCGCTCACCTGCGCCGCCTGCCCGTCGACGCGCTCAAGATCGACCTCGGCTTCGTGCGGGGAGCGACGACCGACCCCGACGACGCCTCGATCGTGACCGCCGTCATCGCCGTCGCCCACAGCCTGGGCCTGCGGGTGGTGGCCCTCGGCGTCGAGACGGAGGCTCAGGTGGCGCTCCTGCGCTCGCTCGGGTGCGACGAGGTCCAGGGATACCTGTGGAGCCCGCCCGTTCCGCCCGAGCGCTGCGAGCACCTGCTGGCGGCCGGCGTCCTGCCGGCGGCCTCTCCGCCACCGCCCGAAGGCGCGCGCCGGGCCCGGACGGGCCGCTCAGGCCGGTGACGACGACGACCGGCGCCTCGGGCTAGGTCGCTGGCGTCACGGCGCCCGGCCCCTCGAGCCAGGCCGAGCCGTCCGCGTAGTGCTCCTTCTTCCAGATCGGCACCTTCGCCTTCAGGGTGTCGATCGCGAAGCGGCAGGCGTCGAAGGCCTCCTTGCGGTGCGGCGAGGAGACGGCCACGGCCACGCTCGCCTCGCCGATCTCCAGGCGGCCCAGGCGATGGACGAGGCGCACGCCGGTCACCGGGAAGAGGCGCTCCGTCTCTCTCCCGATCTCGTCCATGAGAGCCAGGGCCATCTCTTCGTAGGCCTCGTACTCGAGGCCGACGACCGCGCGCCCCTGGTTCTCGTTCCGCACCACGCCGACGAACAGGCAGACGGCCCCGTCCGCGGGCTCTGCCCCCATGAGCGAGGCGAGGTCGATCGGCTCCCGCACGAGGCGGGCTGAGTCGGGCATTGGGTCGGCCGACGGTAGCACCCGACGGTCGTCGCCTTCAACCGCGGGCTCGGGCGTTCCTGCGCCTTCAGCACCGCGGCTGTCGCCAGCGGCTTCGCCGGCTCCTTCCAGCGATTTCGACTCGCCGATCGTCCAAGACGTGGCAGAGTCAGGGCTGGAGCACGGACCACCCGACGGAAATCGCTCTGGCACAGGAAGATGGCGCCGGGAGGATCCTTCTGAGCCCGACCGAGCACGAAGCCGAGGACGCCGAGCGCGCGCTCGTCGAGGCCTGCCGGCGCGGGGAGGCCTCGGCGTTCGAAGAGCTGTACCGGCAGCACGGAGGGCGGATGAAGAGCGTGGCGGTGAACCTCCTGGGCAACACGTCCGACGCCGAGGATGCGGTCCAGGAAGCGTTCCTCAAGCTCTACCGGGGCCTGCCCGCCTTCAGGGGCGGGTCGCTCCTCTCGACCTGGCTCTACCGCATCCTGGTGAACACCTGCCGCGACCTCGGCCGCCGGCGCGCGCGGTCGCCCGAGGTGCCCGAGGAGGCGGTGGACGGCGCGGCGGCCCCGTCTCGCGAGCGCGGAGCTCCCGCCGTCGACCAAACGCTGAGGCTCACCCTCGAGCGTCTGCTCCTTCGGCTCGACCCCCTTCCGAGGACCGTCTTCGTGCTCTTCGAGATCGAGGGGTTCAAGCACCGCGAGATCGCCTTGATCCTCGGCATCCCCGAGGGCACGTCCCGCTATGCCCTCTTCGAGGCCAAGAAGGCGCTCCAGACCGCGATCCTCACGTCGAGGCGCGCGAGGGCGGAAACATGAGCTTCAGCTGCCGGGACCTGGACGACGCCCTCCGCGGGCAGGAGCCTGCGGCCCTCGAGGCGGCCCGGGCCCACGCCTCGGGCTGCGCCTCGTGCCGGGAGGCCCTCGCGGCCTGGGACGAGATCACGGCCGAGGCGATGACGCTGCGCCGGGAGTGGCCCAGTCCCGACCTCTGGCCGCGCATTCGCCGTGAGCTCGAGCAGGCGGCGCGGCAGCGTGAGGCGCGCTCGGGCTGGCGCTGGAGCTTCTCCGGCCGGCTGTCCCTGGCCGCTGCCGCGGCCCTCGTCCTGGCCCCGATCGGCTGGCTGATCCTCCACGGACCCGGCCACCCGTCCGTCGGGCCGACGGCGGCGGGACGGTTCCTCAGCGAGCAGGCCCTGCGGGACGTGGAGCGGCACGAGGCGGAGTACGTCGCGTCGATCGAGCGCCTGGCCGCCCTCGCCGAGCCCCGCGTGCAGCAGGCGGACTCGCCGCTCCTCGCCGGCTACCGCGAGAAGCTCCGCCTCCTCGACGCCGCGATCGCGACCTGCCGGGCCCAGGTCGAACGCAACCGGTGGAACGCCCACCTGCGCCGCGAGCTCCTCGCGATCTACCAGGAGAAGCAGCGCACCCTCCAGCAGCTCATGGAACAGGAGACGTGATGGCGACGACACTCGCCGCTCTCGTCCTCGCCGCCGCCGCAGCGTCCGCTCCCGCGGCGTCCCGCGAGGAGGTGGCCCGCGACTTCGATCGGGTCGTGTCCTTGCCCGCCGGGCGCTCCGTGCGGGTGTCGAACGAGCACGGGGACGTCGCGATCCGGGCCGGCGCGGGGTCGGACGTGGCTCTCCGTGCGAGGATCTGGGCCTCGGCGGGCACGCGCGCGGAGGCGGAGACGCAGGCCAGCCGGGTCCGGGTCGAGGTGAAGGAGGACGCAGAGGGCGTCGCGTTCCGCACCGTCTACCCGGAGCCGGTGTCGGGGTCCGAGGACGTGTCGCTCTCGGTCGACTACGAGCTCACGGTGCCGCGGACGGCGCCCGTCTCGGTGCGCAGCCGCTTCGGCGACGTCACCGCCGCCGGTCTCGAGGCGCCCGTGGAGATCGTCAACGGCCACGGCCGCATCGGCGTGAGCGACACGGCCGGCGGGGGGCGCCTCCAGAACGAGTTCGGGATCGTCGACGCCGAGCGGGTCGCGGGGACGCTCTCGGTCACGAGCACGAACGGCCCGGTGACCGTCGCCGGCGCGGGCGGGACCCTCACCGTGAGCAGCCGCTTCGGCGACGTCACGGTCCGGCAGGCGCGGGCGGCCGTCGATCTGACGGTCAACAACGCGAACGTCGAGGTGTCGGACGCGGCCGGCCCCGTCCACGTGACCGACTCGTTCTGCTTCGTCCTGGCGTCGGCCATCGGCGGCGACCTGACCGTCGACAACCGGAACGGCCGGGTCGACGCGCGAGGGGTCGGCGGGAAGCTCGCCGTGACCAGCGTGCAGGGGGAGCTGGCCTTCGCCGAGGTGGGCGGGGCCGTGGTCACGAGCTCGGAGGGCCGTGTCTCGGGGACCCACGCGACGGGCCCGGTCCGCGTCCGCAACACCGGCGGAGCGGTCCTCCTGCGCGACGTCCGCGGCGACGTCGACGTGCGGAACGCCTCGGGTCCGGTCAGCGTGCAGGAGGTCCGGGGGGGGATCGCGGTCGCGAACAGCCTCGGCGACGTGGACGTCGCCGGCATCCACGGCCGCGCCAGCGTCGAGACCTCGAAGGGCGCGATCCTCCTCCGGGACGTCACGGGGCCGGCCCGCCTGCAGGGCCGCCACGGCCGACTCGAGGCGCGGCGGGTGGGCGGGAGCCTGGAGGTGGTGGGCAGCAACGGCGACGTCAGCGTCGCGGAGGTGAAGGGGAGCGTCCTCGTCAAGACGAGCTTCGGCCTGGTACAGGCGAAGGACGTCGGGCCCCTCACCGTCGACAGCGACAACGCCGCCGTCCGCGCCACGTCGGTGCGGGGAGACGCGGCGGTCCGGACGTCGTCCGGCGGGGTTCTCCTCTCGGGAGTGGAGGGGAGCGTCGTCGTCACGAACGAGAGCGGCCCGGTCGAGGTGGACGGCATCGTGCCGGGGGGACCGGAAGGCTGTCGGCGGATCGCGCTCGCCACCGCGTTCGCGCAGGTCAAGGTCGTCCTGCCCGCCGGCGTCGGCTTCATCGTGAACGCGAAGACGTCGCTCGGCAAGGTCCGCTCCGGCCTGCCCCTCCCGGCGGGCGGCGCCGGCGACTCCCTCGTCGGTCCCGTGGCCGGCGGCGGCTGCGAGGTCACCCTCGCCAACCGCGCCGGCGACATCATCCTGCTGACCGCCGACGCGCCGACAAGGCCGCGGAGCGCCGCCGCCGGGCCGCAGCCGAAGACGCCGTGACGGGGAGGCGCCGCCTGTCCGGCGGCAGGGCCGCCTGCGGCCTGCTCCTCCTCGTGCTCCCGGCGGCGAGCGCCAGGAGCTCGGACGCACCGCGAGTCCACGCGCGAGAGGTGGTGGGGCCGATGCGCGTCGACGGCGCGCTCGACGAGCCCGCGTGGGCGATGGCGGAGCGGGCCGCCGGCTTCCGCCAGCGCGACCCTCGCGAGGGCGAAGCGGCCACCGAGTCGACCGAGGTGCGGGTGCTCTTCGATTCCGACACCCTCTACGTGGGGGTGGTCGCCCTCGATCGCGAGCCGGACCGGGT
>Ga0335080_10005150_pt1 | contig 13425 bp, 11 predicted proteins | sample Lox_Sample_34_FD_206720 | JGI IMG/M metagenome (GOLD analysis project Ga0335080, IMG submission 206720) | Soil microbial communities from Loxahatchee National Wildlife Refuge, Florida, United States - Lox_Sample_3.4 | ecosystem: Environmental > Terrestrial > Soil > Wetlands | place: USA... | reverse complement strand
ATTCGAGGTAGACAACAAGAACAAAGCGTTACGCGTGACCGTTCCCGACATCGACCCGAAAGACTTCGAGGACCTCGAAAATGGCGAGCCGAAGTTTGGCATCGCTGACGGCGGACACACCTTCGAGGTTATTCAGCAAACAATAGCGAGGGCCAACGAACTGAATGAACGCGAAGGCTGGACTGAACCTTTCGTGCGGGTTCACTTCTTGGCTGGTCAGGCATTCGAGAGCGGCGAACTCGAGCAACTCGTCGAGGCGTTGAATACGTCCTCGCAAGTGCAGCAGTTCACGCTCGACGAGTACCAAAACAAGTTCGACGAACTCAAGGATGCCCTTCAAAAGGGCGGCTTCGATCCAAACGTCGTTGCGTTCCGTGAGAATGAAGAGAAAGAGTGGGATGTCCGGGAAATTGTTCAGCGCCTGGCTTGCTTCCTTAAGGAACGGTGGAAGACGACTCAGCCCGCGTCCATGTATAGGTCGAAAGGCAAGGCACTCGACCTCTACACGAACGAAACAACGCATGATGAATTCAAGAAACTCTACGATGTAGCCGCCGATGTTGTGACTCTGCCTGAATTCATCCAGTCGGAATTCAGCAAGGACACTGGTAAGGGGCGCAAGTTCGGTAAAATGCGCGGAGTAAAGACCCTCAAGAAACCTCAAACCCCCGCGGGCACAAAGTACACAACCGACCACCAGATGGACCTGGCGGAATCGTTGCCGATTGCCGCTGCATTCAGAGAGTTGTTGGAACTGAAGGGTGACCGCTACTACTGGAAGGTGGATTACAAGGAAGTTTTCAAAGTGGCCTCCGAGGAACTGTACAAGGCCCTCCTGACCAAGGTGAGAACCACGAAGGCGATTAACGCACTCGGGGCTGACACTGAGTACTGGACCCAGTGTGCCAACATCGTGCTTCGCGCCAAGTTCGAAGTATTGGGTTAGTAGAGCGAAGTGATTAGGCGGTGAAGTATTGAAAGGTGCTTCATCGCCTGTTCTGTACCGCGGAAATGGGCCGAGCGCGTGGCCTCTGCGGATCTTTATATCTCAGTCATTTCGGTGCTGGAATTGGAAATCGGAATCCTGCTCGTCCACTGCCGCGATAAAGAGCTGGGCCACAATAAAGACGCCGCAGTCCTTCGCGCGTGGATGGACAGCCACGTGTTGCCCACATTCTCGGAACGCATCCTGCCAATCGATACCGCCGTCGCCCAGCGATGCGCGACGCTTCACGTCCCAAACCGCCGCTCCGATCGTGACGCCCTCATCGCCGCCACAGCCCTGGTCCACGGCCTGACCGTCGCCACCCGAAATGTAGCTGACTTCGAGCGCACGGGAGCGGCTGTGGTCGATCCCTGGGGGTCGTGAACCGGATAATGTGGGATCCGGGGAACGCTTGGGGAACAATCAAACTAGTAGACAGACTAGTTTATTCTATGAGAGTATGTACGTATGAAAACCGTAGGTGCGTTCGACGCTAAAACTCACCTCAATGAGCTGCTCCAGAGAGCCTCGAAAGGGGAGACCTTTCAGATCACGAGGCGCGGAATCCCCGTTGCCAAGCTTTCTCCACCCGACTCCAAGCAGATGGAAGACGCTCGCGATGTGGCCGCCTCCATTCGTCGGCTGCGCCGCGGAGCCACTCTGGGGAAACTTTCCATGCGCGAGCTAATCGATGAAGGCCGCCGCTACTAAACGCTTCGTGCTCGATGCCTCCGTGGCCGTCGCCTGGTGTTTTGAGGACGAAGCGACCAGGTTCACTGAGAGCATTCTCGACATGCTTTCGGCCGGCGCCGAAGCCCAGGCGCCTGCGATTTGGCCCCTGGAAGTCGCCAACGCTTTGCTAGTCGCAGAGCGTCGCAGCCGTATTGCCCTGGCGCAGGTCACGGCCCTTCTTCAGAAAATCGCCGCTCTGCCCATCGCGGTCCTGCCCATCGATCCGACCCGCGCCTTCGACCACATCCTGCCGGTTGCGCGGCAGCAGTCTTTATCCGGATACGACGCCGCTTACTTGGAGCTCGCCCTGCGGCAAGCCCTCCCGCTGGCCACGCTGGATGAGCAATTGCGCCGCGCGGCGAAAACCACGGGCGTCATCCTGCTGTCATAGCGATTCTGGAGCGAAGGCCGCGGTTCTTTGCACTTGATTGAGCGGACACGATCAATGTTCAATCCTTGGGAACCTCGTACGCCCTGAGCATGCCGGCCCTTCACCAATTACTATTCCAATGATCCATTAATCCGTGAAAACCCGCGCGAATCCGCGGAAAAGAAGTTGCTCTTAAATCTGCAATCTGCAATCTAAAATCTGCAATGCCCCTATACATCGGCACCTCCGGATGGGCTTACCCAACATGGAGGCCCGCTTTCTATCCCGAAAAGCTGGCGCAAAAAAAGTTCCTCAACTTCTACGCCACCAAGCTCAACACGGTCGAAGTCAACTTCACCTTCCGCCAACTGGTCAAAGAAACCACCATCCAGAACTGGCTCGCCGACACCCCCGACACCTTCCGCTTCACCATCAAAGCCCATCAGGTCCTCACCCACATCAAGCGCCTGAAAAGCTCCGAAGAATTCCTCAAGCGCTTCCTCGCCACGCTCGAGCCGCTCGAGCGAGCCAAGCGCCTCGGCCCCATCCTTTTCCAGCTCCCGCCCAACTTCAAAGCCGATCAGGAAACGCTAGCCGAATTCCTGGCCATCATCCCCAGAGGCGTCCGCGCCGCCTTCGAGTTCCGCAATGCGTCGTGGTTTGGAGAAACAAAGCCTGGAGAGCGCGCAGCCGGCGGCGCCAGGAAACTGCCGAATAAAGAAGGAGAGCAGAGCGGGCTACCGAAAAACGACGACGAAGCAACCTGGCAGACCCTCCGCGCCCGCAACGCCGCCCTCTGCGTAGCCGAATCCGAAGACCGCGACACCCCCGACGTCCTCACCGCCGACTTCGCCTACTACCGCTACCGCAAGCCCACCTACACTCCCGAAGAGCGCCAGAAGATGGTCACTCGTCTCCGCGAGCATCTAGCCGAAGGCCGCGACGTCTTCGCCTACTTCAAGCACGAAGAAACGCCCGAAGGCGCGCTGTATGCGGTGGACGTCCTGAATAGCGTCAAGTCGTAGCCGCCGATGGAGCCATGGTTCTAGAAACCGGGAAGGGCACGAGCTTTACTCGTGCCGATAACTCCGTTGAAAATGACCCCGCCCTTTAGCGCCTGAGGGCTGCGGCTTTTCCTCCGCGTCTCGGCGGTGAAAAAGTAGTGAAGAAATCTCACAAATCCCCGGTGACCGGCTTCACAGACATCAGTCGCAATCCATGCCAAGATACCCAGGCTCGATCACGTCTGCTCGACCCTCAGCAGCGTGTTCCGCTCCAGAGCGCGGATGTTTTTCCCGGAGGCTGTTAACTCTTTGACAAACTCGCTGCATCGAACAAATTCGTAATGAAATTCGAATTTTTGTCGGGAATTTCCGGCTAAGTGATGGCAAAAAGCCCCATTTTTGAATGCTAACTCCTTATCTACCGATACTTTGCACTTAAGTATCTATCTCCAAAGACTTTGCGGCAAGTTGGGGGAGGGGGGAGGGGGGGAGGGGGGTTATTTTTCTGGTAATTTATTTTTGACGATGTCATGTCGCGGTATTCTGGCATGGCGAACCGCAATAAGCTTGAAACGGATGAGCAACGTCCGCCCTGAATCCCTTTCGCCACTATTGTTTTTTCCGGCGCGCATTCGATACTGATTCCGCATGCTTTCAGAAGTCAGCTCCCACGCGCTTTCCGGCTTCCTCGACTACCTCCGAGTCGAGCGCGGATCGGCCGAGCTAACCATTGCTGCGTACAACAGCGACCTCATCCAATTCTCCGAATTTCTCGCGGCCCGAAAAACGCCGCTCACGAATGCGCGCCGCGAAGATGTCCGCGATTTCATCCAGGACCTCTTCTCCAATGGTCTCGACAGCCGTTCCGTAGGCCGCAAACTTTCCGCCATTCGCCACCTCTATCGTTATCTTTTGTTAGACGGCAAAATCGACAAAGATCCAACCCTCAATATCGACTCGCCCAGGCAATGGAAGGTTCTTCCCAAGTCGCTCACTCGCGATGAAGTCGCGTCGATGCTGAAGTCAAAAGCCACAAAGTCCGAGCCCGATGCGTCGCAAATCGCCCATGACAACGCGTCGATGCCGCAAAACGCTCGTGCTCAAGCCATCGCCCTGCGTGATGCTTCGATCATCGAGCTTCTCTACGCTGGAGGTCTTCGCGTCTCCGAAGTAGCCAACGCCCGACTCGAAGACCTGAAGCTGGATCTCGGCTACATCCTCGTCAAAGGCAAAGGCGACAAAGAGCGCATCGTTCCGCTCGGAGCGCCCGCGCAACAAGCCTTGCAGCACTATCTGAAAAGGGGCAGAAGCATCCTCGCCAACAAGCGAACCAGCGCTCTGCTTTTTCTAGGAATAGGCGCAAAGCGCCTCACTCGTCAGCGAGTCTGGCAACTGGTCGGCAAAGCCAGCCAAGCCGCAGGACGCCATTCCAGTCCACATATGCTGCGCCATTCCTGCGCCACGCACATGGTCGAAAACGGAGCCGATCTCCGCACCGTCCAAACCATCCTCGGCCATTCCGATATCTCGACCACGCAGATCTACACGCACGTAGCTCTGGATCGACTGAAGAGCGTGTATGCGAAACATCATCCGAGAGCCAAGAGAATTGGGTAATTTTGTAATTTGGCAATTGTGTAACTTGAAACCAAGAGCTCTTGAGCAGAAATGAGGGGTCAGCAAACTACAGGGTTTCAAATTACCAAATTACCCGATTACAAAATTACAAAATTCTCGAATGCAGGCAGCAACCCAAAGTCGCCGTACGATTACCGAGCACGCGACCGACGACTTTCTCCGTCACCTCCGCGAGCGCAACGCCTCCGCGCACACAATCAAAGCGTACGCGTCTGACCTCGACGCCTTCTCCTCCTACATCGGCAACCGCGACCCAAAAGCCATCGACCACATCGCCATCCGCGGATTCCTCTCCCATCTCTATGACAAAGGCCTCAGCAAAACGTCAGTCGCCAGATCCCTCGCTGCGATCAGATCTCTCTATCGCTGGCTAGCGCAAGAAGGCACAGTCGAGCAGAATCCCGCCAAGCTAGTCTCAACGCCGCGTCTGCCAAAGAAGCTTCCGCGAGTTCCGACCATCGAAGAAGTCAACTCCGTCCTCGACGGCAAAATGCCCGAAGTAGCATCCTTCCCCGAACGCGATCGCCTCCTTCTCGAACTCCTCTACGGATGCGGTATTCGCAACTCCGAACTCGTCGGCATCAACCTCGACGACATCCGCACCAGCAACGAAGCCATCCTCATCCGCGGCAAAGGCAAGAAAGAGCGTTACGTCCCCTTCGGCGAATCCGCCCACCAAGCGCTTTCCACGTATCTTCCGTGGCGTCATCAACTGTTAGCCACAGTCAAGAAGTCCACGCCAGCATTGCTGATCAACCAGCGCGGAGGACGACTCACCACGCGCAGTGTAGGCCGAATCGTCAAGCGCATCGCGGTCGCGAAGGGTCTATCTCCAGACGTCCATCCGCATACGCTCCGTCACGCCTTCGGCACTCACATGCTGGAAGAAGGAGCTGATCTCCGCGCCATCCAGGAACTTCTAGGTCACGAGCGCCTGGCCACAACGCAGCGCTACACGCAGCTCTCCGTCAAGCACATGCTCGACGTCTACGACAAAACGCATCCCCGCGCGAAGTAGCAAGGGTCGACCTGCGAACCAGATGAATCCTGTGGTTGGAAGGGCTTGCCGTAGTAACTGCCGGTTCCCTCGTTACTCCCGTAACCTTCCCGCAGACACCGAAGTTGTCCGACTATCAAAGAGGACCTTCGTGTGACCTTTAGATGTAGAGGCTAACGATAACCACATGAGCAAACTAACCAAAGAACTCGCGCTGCTGCTCTCGCTTTTCGCGATTGCCGCTGCCCTGCAGTCCTTCGCCCAGTCCTTGCCCATGGCCCTCTGCGTCTACTTTCTGCCGACCATGTATTCCGCCTATTTTTTTGGCCGCCGTCACGCCACGCTAACCGCGACCGCCTGTGTCTTCCTGGTCATGCTGCTCGACTACTTCAACAGCATGTTCCCGAACCACCACACGGTCACGCTTCCGCAGGAACGTCTTTTTAACTTCGCGATGTGGGCTGGCGTCCTTGCCGTCACCGGCTATGCCATGGGCACGCTTTACGAGCGCGCGCAGGGAATGACCAACGATCTTCGTAACAGCTTCAGCGGCCTGCTGCTCGTCCTGCAACATGTGATCGTCAGCGAGAAACGCAGCGACAACGAAAGCCAGCGCGTCATTGACATCGCCATCAAGATCGCCGAAACGCTCGACCTCGGTTCCGATCGCATGGACCTGCTCCGCTCCGCGGTCCTGATCCGCGATCTGAGCGAACTCGGCATCAGCAACGATACCCTCTACAAAGCGGCCGACGTCACGCATGAGGAAGTGGTTGCCGGTTTCCGCAAGGGCCGCAAGCCCGATCCGCGCACGGAGGCGGTCGGGAACTCGTTGCGCCGTGTGCTGCCCATCATCGTTGCCGAACAGATTCTTCAGGATCAGGGAGCGCGCAGCAGCAATGTTCCGATCGAGGCGCACATTCTGGCGATCGCTGACGCGTACCAGAAACTGACCAGCAGTGCGTACGGCAACTCGCTCTCGCCGCAGAAAGCCGAAGAGGAGATCATCGCGGGAGCGGGAGAAAAGTTCGACTCCGGCGTGGTCCAGGCCTTTGCAAAGGCCTTCGGCGATCGTGCCCGCGGCGCTGGCGCATAGTCCCGGCAATCGGCAATTGTCCGTGAACTAACCGTGCGCCTTTTCCGTTGCCGGCTCGCGGCGCCGCCTTTCTTCGCGCAATTCCTCCCACATCTCCGACACCTTTGCCTTCAATTCAGCTATGAATCGCTCATAGGTCGCCTCGCTCGCCTCGGCTGCGGGCGGAGGAATCATCGGTTTACCGATCGTCATCGCAAGCGGGCCAAATCTCGGAAACTTCTTGTGCCGCGGCCACACATCATAGAAGCCCTCAATTGCGATGGGCACAATCGGCGCGCCTGTGTGGACTGAAAGAATTGCGGCGCCTTTGCGGAAGATCCGCAGATTGCCGTCGTTGGTGCGCTCGCCTTCGGGATAGAGAATCAGGACGCGGCCGTGACTGAGCCCGAACGCCCCGGCTCGCATGGCGGGAACCAGATTTGCATCCGGATCGAGGACCACTACCCGAAGTTGGCGGGCGAGCCAGCGCATGAAGCCCGCGCCGAAGATTTCGCTCGTTCCAACCGCGAAGGTGTTCCGGAAAATCCGCCATGGCAATACCGACCCGAGCAGCAGTGGATCGATGTAGCTCTGATGATTCGAGCTCAGGAGATAGGGTCCCTGCTCGGGGAGGTTCTGAAGTCCTCGGATTTTGAAGTTAAAGCGGTCCAGCGAGATCAGGTAAATGAATCGCGACACCAGGAAGAAGAAAATCTCTGCCGGCAGACTCGTCTTCGCAAGCGTCAGGACATCGGGATCGGTTACTGGTTCAGAAAAGATCGTCGACCATGCCGGAGCCCTCGACCTCCCGGCTCCTTCACCGCGGCCCTGGCTTGCCAGCACGGCATCTACCAGATCGCGCACGGTGTAAATTTCTGCCAGTAGCGCCTCGGGAACCTCGCCTCCCATCTGCTGTTCGAGCGCCGTCAAAAGCTCCACGCGCTGCATCGAGTCCAGTCCCAGGTCGAGTTCCAGATTGTGTGTAGGGTGAATGGAGTCCATCGGATTCCGCGCCGCTTCTTTGACAACGGCCAGAGCGCGCGCCACATCCTCGCGTTCGAGCCAGGCGCGCTCATCTTCGGTCAGCGGTTTCTCGAAATCGATGTCGCTTTCCGCGCCCCCGCTCTTTTGGTGCTCCCGTACGCGCTTTACGATCTCAAATCGCTTCAGCTTGCGGGTGGTCGTGCGGGGCAAATCTTCCTGCCAAATATCGTAGCTCCCGAGCCGTTTGGTCGACGCAATCTTGTGCGACAGTGCCTCGATGTCGAACCGGACCGCCTCTTTGGTGTTGACGATCTTTTTCTCTCGCAGCACTTCGAAATTCGGAACGATCACGGCGTACAAACGCTCCGAGGTAGGATCGCCCGGCCGCTCCTCCATCGCCATGACGCAAATTTCTTTTACGAGCGGAGACTGCGCATAATGCGCCTCGACTTCTTCGGGATAGACGTTCTTCCCGTTGGCGAGCACGATGATTTCCTTGCGTCTGCCGGTGATGAAGAGGTTGCCGCCTGAATCGAAATAACCCAGATCGCCCGTGTAGAACCAGCCCTCGCGCATGACTTCCGCGGTCGCCTCCGCCCGATTCCAATACCCCTTCATCACAATCGCGCCGCGCAGGGCGATCTCGCCTGCCCGTGGCTGGCCTTCTTCCACCATCTCCTCATTCACGATCCGCGCCTCCACCTCCGGCAGCGGCGGGCCCACGGAGCCGAAAACAACCTTGCCCGGCCGATTCAGAAACGCTCCGCCCGTGGTTTCGGTCAGCCCGTAAGCGTTCAATACGTCGATGCCGAACGAATAAAAATCCCGCTGAATGGCTGGATCAAAGCGCGAGCCGCCGGTGACCAGGTATCGCATCCGTGTTCCAAACGTGGCGTGAATCTTCCCGAAGAAAACTCGTCCCGCGTTGATTCCAACACGGCGCAGCCCGCGATTTACCGCCATCAAGGTCCGAACCAGACGCTCCGCAAGCTTTCCCTTCTTTTTAATCTCCTTGAATATCTTCTCGTGAATCAGGTAGAAGAACTGCGGCACCACCGCAAAGGCCGTGATCTCGCGTTCCTGCAAGGCGCGCAGCAGCTCGGTCGTATTCAGGGTCTCCAGATAAACGACGCGCGACCCGTTGAATAACGGCAGGAACAGATTTGCCATCTGTGCCAGCACGTGGAACATGGGAAGAATTCCCAGCAGCGCATCGTCCGGCCCAATCGTGACAACTCCAAAAACGGAATTCGCTTCGCCCACCAGGTTGGCGTGGGTCAGCATCACGCCCTTCGGATCCGCGGTTGTGCCCGACGTATAAAGCAGCGCCGCCAGGTCGTCCTCGTGAGGAATGACGGGTTCAAAACCGCCGCTGCCCTCTTCGAACATCGAATCCAAATCGCCCCAGAATTGAGTTCCGGCGTGCTCGCTTTTGTCTTTGGCAGGCGGCATCGTCCATTCCGACGGCGCGGAGGTCATCACCAGTCCGGCGTTCGTTCCTTCCACCGCTTCGGCGGCCACCGGAAAGTGTTTGGCGTCGCAGAAGAGCAGGGAAGCGCCACTGTCGACCAATAATTTCTTCACCTGGTCCGCGTGAAACGCTGTATCCAGCGGCACCGCCGTTCGCCCCGAAGCGATAATCCCCAAATATGCCGCCACCCAGCGCGGATGGTTCGCCGCCAGAATCGCCACCCGCGCATCCGCCGAGACCCGCGCCGAAAGCCATTTCCCGACGCTCTCCGCCATGTGTGCCAGTTCGGCAAAGGTCACGCGCTCCACGGTCTGCGCCCGTTGAATTTCAAGGGCAATGTTGTTAGGAAATTTCCGGGCGGATTCGAGGAACCGCAGGTAGAAAGTGGCCATTTCGTCGCAGTGAATATACTAAAGCTGCTCAGCGAAGGCTAGGATTCCGCCGATAGAGGTCGCGTGCCGTTCAAGAGAATTACACTTTGGGCACCATCGACAGAGCCCGTCGATCGGCAAGAGTCCAATGGCGCCGCGCTCCACGAGGAATTCCGAAAGTGGCTTAACGACCACGAAGGCCAATGGGTTCCCCATGTGAAAGGGACCTCCCCGGGAAGTAGGAGAATCGGCCTCATCCTCGCCGCATCGAATATGCTAGGCTCTTAGTACGTCTGGACGTGTGTCCGTCCAAGGATTCCAGGTTTGATCAACACTTTACTAGGTAAGATTTTTGGCACCAGGAACGAGCGCGAAATCAAGCGCCTCCAGCCCCGCGTCGCCGCCATCAACGCTCTTGAACCGGAGATGCAGAAGCTCTCCGACGACGAATTGCGCGCCAAAACCGACGAGTTCCGCGCCCGCATCCAGGAGCACATGAGCCGTTTCGGCGGCAACGCAGGCGAGCCTCCCGCCGCGGACGCGCCTTCCCTCGCTGACGGCGAGGACGATTTTGACCGCATCAAGCGCCTCGAAAAAGAGCAATACGATGCGCTCCAGGAAGTTCTCAACGAAATCCTTGATGAGGCCTTTGCTGTCTGCCGCGAGGCCAGCCGTCGCGTGCTCAACATGCGGCACTTTGACGTGCAGTTGATCGGCGGTATGGTGTTGCACGAGGGCAAAATCGCCGAGATGAAAACCGGCGAAGGTAAAACTCTGGTCGCAACGCTGCCGGTCTACCTTAACGCCCTCAGCGGCCGCGGCGTTCACGTCGTCACCGTCAACGACTACCTGGCCAAGCGCGACTCCGAGTGGATGGGCAAGCTCTACACTTTCCTTGGCCTCAGCGTCGGCGTCATTATTCACGATCTCGACGACGAAGAACGACGCGCCGCCTATGCCGCTGACGTCACCTACGGCACCAACAACGAATTCGGTTTTGATTACCTGCGCGACAACATGAAGTTCGACCTGCGCGACTGCGTCCAGCGGGTCCACAACTTCGCCATCGTCGACGAGGTCGATTCCATCCTCATCGACGAAGCCCGCACCCCGCTCATCATCTCCGGCGCCAGCGAGGAATCCACCGACAAGTATTACAAGGTAAATCGCATTATTCCCAAGCTTGAACAGGGAGAAGAAATCGACACGCAACCGGGCGAACCGAAGATTTACACGAAAGATTTCGTTGTCGACGAAAAGCATCGCAGCATCACCGTTACCGACGACGGCTGGGAGAAAGTTGAAAAGCTCCTCGGCATCGGCAACATCGCCGATCCGGAGAACTGGGCGCTGAAGCATCACGTTGAAACCGCTGTCAAGGCGCACGCCCTTTATAAGAAGGACGTCGAATACGTTGTCAAGGATGGCGAGGTCATCATTGTCGACGAATTCACCGGCCGCCTGATGCCCGGACGCCGCTGGTCTGACGGTTTGCACCAGTCCATTGAAGCCAAGGAAAACGTCAAGATCGAGCGCGAGAATCAGACGCTCGCGACCATTACCTTCCAGAATTATTTCCGCATGTACAAGAAGCTTGCGGGCATGACCGGCACGGCGGAAACCGAAGCGCCCGAGTTCGAAAAAATCTATCGCCTTGACGTTCTGGTCATCCCGACCAACCGCACTTTGCTGCGCATCGAAAATCCCGATATTGTCTATCGCACCGAAAAAGAAAAGTACTTTGCGGCGGCCGACGAAATTCAACGTCTGCACGAGAGCGAGCAGCCCGTGCTGGTTGGTACGACGTCAATCGAAAAATCCGAGCGCCTCTCCGAACTTCTCAAGAAGAAGGGCATCCGCCACGTAGTCCTGAACGCCAAGTATCACGAACGCGAAGCCGAAATCGTCGCTCAGGCCGGGCGCAAGGGCATGGTGACGATCGCTACCAACATGGCGGGCCGCGGCACGGATATCTTGCTCGGCGGTAATCCCGAATTCATGGCCAAGCAGGAATGCGTCAAGAAGGGGGTAGCGCAGCCCGTTCGCGCGGCGCAGGGCAAAATCGAAAACGTCGCCGATGATCCCAACCGCACAACCTGGTATTACGCCGGCAATGAATACGCCGTTCCCACCGATCAGTGGAACGAGGTTCTTGCCCGCTACAAGGCCGACACCGATCAGGAGCACAAAGACGTCATCGCCGCCGGCGGCCTTCACATTTTTGGCACCGAGCGTCACGAAGCCCGCCGCATCGATAACCAGCTTCGCGGACGCGCCGGACGCCAGGGCGATCCCGGCTCCTCGCGCTTCTACCTCTCGCTCGAAGATGATCTCATGCGAATCTTCGCGAAAGAATGGGTCTCCAATCTTCTCCAGCGTCTCGGCATGGAAGAAGGCGTCCCGATCGAATCGCGCATGATCACGCGCCGCATTGAAGCCGCCCAGAAGGCGGTCGAAGGCCAGAACTTCGAAGCCCGCAAGCACTTGCTCGAATACGACGACGTCATGAACAAGCAGCGCGAGGCCGTCTATGGCTTGCGCCGGCGGCTGCTGGAAGGCCTCGATCAGAAGGATCTGATCATCGAAGACTACGTCTCCGGCATCCTCGGCGACATCCTCGAGCAATTCTGCCCCGCCAAAGCGCATGCCGATGATTGGGACATGAAGGGCCTGAAGGACGCTGTCTTCACGCGTTTTGGGGTTGATATCTACGCCGAGGGCCTGCAGCCGGATACGCTCAATCGCGCCGAACTGGGCGACGCTATCTTCCAGCAACTCAAAGACCGCTACGATGCTAAGGAAAAACTCATTGGGCCGGACGCCATGCGCTACCACGAACGCATGATCATGCTGAGCGTGATCGATGCCCAGTGGAAAGACCACCTGCTCTCGATGGATCACCTCAAAGAGGGCATCGGCCTGCGCGGCTATGCACAACACGATCCCCTGGTCGAGTACAAGCGCGAGTCCTTCGACATGTTCGAAGACATGATGCGCCGCTTCCAGGAAGAGACGGTTCGCTATCTCTACCTGATGCAGATTCTCGAACGTCCGATGGAAGGCCCGCCGCGCCCGCAGAGCGCCATCCAACCGGTTCCGGAAATTCCCAATGCCACGTCGCCCTCGCTAATCACCGGAGGCCGTGGCAACGGCGGTCCGCCGAAGCATGTTTCCACCTCAATGGATGACCTCGAACAGGCCTTTCAGCGCAAGAAAAAGCGCGAACTCGAGGAAGCCCGCATGGCAGGCGCCGGAGATAGGCAGGTCCAGCAAGTAGTGCGTTCAGGCGACAAGGTCGGCCGCAATGATCCATGCCCCTGCGGCAGTGGCAAGAAATACAAAAAGTGCCACGGCGCCTGATGCATGCGTAGCGCGTGCGCCTTTGCCCGCGCCTGTCCCATGTTGGAATACAATACGTCGAGCAAGTAAGGTGCCCCATGCCCACTGAATTCTGCCAGAAGTGCAAGCAATCCCACCCCGGACGTCCCTGCGACTACGACGACAAAGGCGACTGCGCCGAAACCGCCGACCTGACCGATGTTGCGAAAGCCGTCAACGAGGAATCAAAGGAAAAGGAATAAGGCAGGCCGGTCTTTAGACCGCCTTACGGAGCGCTACGCTCACGCACGATTTCATCGCCGCCGTGCCCACATCGGACTACAATTAAGAAAAAGACCGAGGAGGTTCATTATGATCGCTCTTCGTCTGGTTCGTCTGATTGAGTCCCACTCCGAAGAACTCACCGAAAGCCTGATTCACAAACTAGAACGCTCGAGCCGTGCCGCCGACTTGCAACGC
>Ga0335080_10005149_pt1 | contig 13426 bp, 14 predicted proteins | sample Lox_Sample_34_FD_206720 | JGI IMG/M metagenome (GOLD analysis project Ga0335080, IMG submission 206720) | Soil microbial communities from Loxahatchee National Wildlife Refuge, Florida, United States - Lox_Sample_3.4 | ecosystem: Environmental > Terrestrial > Soil > Wetlands | place: USA... | reverse complement strand
GCGAAGACTCCCAGCCAGGCGAGCACCGAGACACTCGCCTGTGCGCCCGCCAGCAGGAAGAACGGACGAAACCCGCGCTGAAAGAGCGTCACGGAGCGGCGCCGCGCGGGCCATCCAGCACGCAGCGCACGCCGCCCGCATCCATCTCGGCCACGCACACGTTGCAGTGCGTGCAGCGCGAGCGCGCGGCGGGGTCACTGGCCATGCGCCGCACCAGCTCGGGATCGGCGATCAGTGCGCGCCCCAGCGCGACGAAGTCGAAGCCTTCGGCCATCGCGCGCTCGATGTTCGCGCGAGACACGATCCCACCGAGCAACACCAGCGGCATGCGCACTGCCGCCCGCACGGCGCGCGCCTCGGCCAGGAAGAACATCTCCTCGAAGGGATACTCGCGAATCACGCGCTCGCCGAACCAGCGCAGCGCGAGCTTCTGCAGCCGGCTCTTCTCGACCGCGATCATCTCGGCGAGCGGCCTGCGGCCGCGGAACAGATAGAAGGGCGAGCGGCTGGTGAAGCCGCCCGAGAGCACCAGCGCACTCGCTCCGCCCGACTCGAGCAGGCGCGCCAGCGCCACGCTGTCGGCGAGCTCGAGCCCGCCGCGGAAGCCGTCGCGCAGGTTCGTCTTGCACAGCACCGGAAACTCGGGACCGGCCACCTCGCGCACGCGCGCGAGCACCGCGAGTGACAGCCGAGCGCGGTTCTCGAGGCTGCCGCCCCACGCGTCTCGCCGGCGGTTCGTCGCGGGCGAGAGGAACTGCGACAGGAGATAGCCGTGACCCAGGTGCAGCTCGATCGCGTCGAAGCCGGCCTCGCGCGCCAGGCCGGCGGCGGCCCCGAATTCGTCGACGGTCCGCGCGATGTCGCTCGGCCGCATCGCCAGCCCGAACGGTTTGCCGGCCGCGATCCCGTACTGATTCACCACCCGCGACGGGCCGCGCGGCAGCCAGCTCGAGAGCTCGCGGTTCTTGGTGAACCACCCACAGTGACCGAGCTGGATCGAGGCGGCTCCGCCGGCGGCGTGGACGGCATCGGTGACTCGCCGCAGCGGGCCGACCGTGTCGCGGCGCATCGTCAGCTGCTCGGCGAAGGTGCGCCCGTCCGGCGCGACCGCGCAATAGGCGACCGTGGTGAGCCCGACGCCACCGGCCGCGAGCGCGCGGTGGTGCTCGACCAGCGCGTCCGAGGGCAGCCCGCCCGGAGTCATGCCCTCGTAGGTGGCGGTCTTGATCACGCGGTTGCGCAACACGAGCGACCCGAGCCGAGCCGGCGCGAACGCGTCGTGCCCGACAGTCACTCTAGTACCGGTCCGGGCGGATCTCCGCGTCGTTTCCGCCGTCGATGTAGTAGATCGAGCCGTGGATCCAGCGCGCGCGCTCGCCCAACAAGAACGCCGCGAGCTCCGCGACCTCGGCCGGCTCGCCGATCCGGCCCAGCGGAATCGAGAGCTTCTCGATCGCTGGCCCGGTGACCGGATCCGCCATGTCACCCGCCAGGAGGGGTGTCTTCACCGGACCCGGCGCGATGGCATTGAGCCGGACGCCCGCCCGGCCCCACGCTCCCGCGCGCCGGCGCACCGCGCGTCCGAGCGCGTGCTTCGCGCCCATGTAGGCGACGATCGGACTGCCGCCCGCGTCGGCGATGCGCCCGGCCTCGGCCTCGTCGCCCGCCAGCAGCGCCGCCACATAGGGATGCTGGTCGAGCGGCGCGAGCTGGCCCGAGTTCGAGGCCACGACGAGCGCCGCCGGCGACTCACCCGCTCGCAGCGCCTCGAACAGGCCGTCGAGCGGCGCGAGCGCGCCGAAGTAGTTCACCGCGGCAACGAGCGAGGGCGGCCGCACGTGCGCACCCACGCCGGCGGAGAGCACGAGTCGATCGAGCCGACCGCGGCAGGCCGCGAGCACGCCGGCGACCGCCGCCGCCCGGCCCTCATGGCTGGCGAGGTCCGTCTGCACCTCCGCCTCGCGCAGGTCCACCCCGATCACGCGCGCGCCCTCCGACTCGAGCTTGCGCCGGATCGCCAGCCCGATCCCCGAGGCGGAGCCCGTGATCGCGCAGGTGATCACACTAGAACTCCGCGTAGCCCGGCACGCGCGGGAACGGAATCACGTCGCGGATGTTCGCCATCCCGGTGACATAGAGCATGAGTCGCTCGAAGCCGAGGCCGAAGCCGGCGTGGGGCACCGAGCCGAAGCGGCGCAGCTCGAGATACCAGCCGTAGTGCTCTTCGGCCAGGCCGCACTCGCGCAGTCGCGCCCGGAGCACGTCGAGCCGGTCCTCGCGCTGTGACCCGCCGATGATCTCGCCGACCTTGGGCACCAGCACGTCCATCGCGCGCACGGTCCGGCCGTCGTCGTTCGCGTACATGTAGAAGGCTTTGATCTCCTTCGGATAGTCGGTCACGACCACCGGCCGCCCCACGTGGCGCTCGGTGAGCCAGCGCTCGTGCTCGCTCTGCAGGTCGGCGCCCCACTTCACCGGGAACTCGAACGACTCACCCGAGCGCTCGAGCGCCGCGATCGCCTCGCTGTAGGTCAGATGCGCGAACGCCGTGCCCGCCACGTGCTCGAGCGTCTCGCGCACGCCCTTCTGGATGCGCCCGTCGAAGAACGCCATGTCCTCGGCGCTCTCCTCGAGCACCGCGCGCAGCACGTAGCGCAGGAACTCCTCGGCCAGCGCCATGTCGCCGCGCAGGTCGCAGAAGGCCATCTCGGGCTCGATCATCCAGAACTCGGCCAGGTGACGGCTGGTGTTCGAGTTCTCGGCCCGGAAGGTGGGTCCGAAGGTGTAGACGTGGCTGAGCGCGAGCGCGCCGATCTCGGCCTCGAGCTGACCCGACACGGTGAGAAACGCGGGCTTGCCGAAGAACTCGCCTTCTTGACCGGGCACGCTGACTCGGAACATCGCCCCCGCGCCCTCGGCGTCGCTCGTGGTCACGATCGGCGTGTGCAGCCAGACGAAGCCCTTCTCCTGGAAGAAGCGGTGCACCGCGCGGGCCGCGACGTTGCGCACCCGCAGCACCGCTCCCAGCGTGTTCGTGCGCGGGCGCAGGTGTGCGATCGTGCGCAGGAACTCGAAGCCGTGCCGCTTCTTCTGCAGCGGATAGTCGGGGTCGGCCAGGCCGACCACGTGCACGCGCTCGGCGCGCAGCTCGAGTGACTGCTCGCGCTGCTCGGGCGCCACCAGCACGCCCTCGACCTCGACCGCGCAGCCGGTGTCGAGCTTGCGCAGTTCGCTCTCGAAGTTGGACAGCGCGGGCTCGCACACCACCTGGATCCCGGCCAGACACGAGCCGTCCGTGACGTCGAGAAACGACAGCGCCTTCGAGTGGCGCGCGGTGCGCAGCCAGCCGCGCGCGCGCACCGCTTCGCCGGCTTTGCCGTGCGCGAGCAGGTCCTTGACCGAGGCCTCTTTCATCGCTTCCCCCGCCCCTATGGTCGCATGGGCACCCTACCCATGCTCCGGAAACATCCGCACGTGTTGACAGCGGGACCGCCGTGCCGTTCCTTCCGCGCGCGGCATGGCTCGAGAGGGCGGGGATTCGTTCTACGACCGCGTGAGTGCACGCGGGCGAGGCGTTCCCGCGGGGCCCGAAGCGGCAACGCTGCGCCGCAACCTGGCGCTGCTGCATACGGACAGCATCGCCGCGAGCGTCATGGTGGGCACGGGCGAGACCTGTCTCGCCGCGTTCGCGCTGGCGCTCGGGCTGGGCGACATCTTTGCCGGCTACGTCGCCACCTTCCCGGTGCTGGCGGGCGCGGTGTTGCAGCTCGTGTCGCCGTGGGGCGTGCGTCGCTTTCGCTCGCATCGCCGCTGGGTCGTGCTGTGCGCGGCCCTGCAGTCGGCGAGCTTCGTGCCACTCGTGATTGCGGGCTGTCTGGGCCACCTCTCGGGCCCTGGCTTGCTCGCGCTGGCTACCTGTTACTGGGCCACGGGCATGATGACGGGCGCGGCCTGGAACACCTGGGTCGGCACGCTCGTGCCCAAGAGCCTGCGCTCGCGCTTCTTCGCGCGCCGCACTCGCGCGGGGCAGCTCGCCATGCTGTGCGGGCTGCTCACGGCCGGAGCGATCCTGCAGACGGGCCGGCGCGGTGGCCACGAGTTACTGGCGTTCGCCGCGCTGTTCGCGGTGGCTTCGCTCGCGCGCGCGTGGTCGGCCACGATCCTGTCGCGGCAGAGCGAGCCCGATCCGCTGATCCAGAGCGAGCTCGGCGCCCGCCCTCCGCGCCCGCTGCTCTCGGGCAACAAGCGCCTGCTCGGGTATCTCTTGCTCTTGCAGGTGGGCGTGCAGGTGGCTGCGCCCTACTTCACGCCGTACTGGCTGGGCGGCTCGCTGCTCCACTTGTCCTATCTCTCGTACATGTCGCTGATCGCGACCGCCTTCGTGTCGAAGATCGTGGCGCTGCCCTGGCTCGGTCACCTGGCGGCGCGCCACGGCGCGCGACGGCTCTTGCGCTGGGCCGGCGCGATCGTGGTGCCGCTGCCGGCGCTGTGGACGCTCTCGACTCACTACCCGGTGCTGGTCGCGATCCAGCTCGCCTCGGGCGTGGCCTGGGGCGCGCACGAGCTGGCGACCTTCCTGCTGTTCTTCGACGCGATCCGGCCCGAAGACCGCACCCGCGTGCTGACCGGCTACAACCTGGTGAACGCGCTGGCGCTGGTCACCGGCACCTCGCTCGGCGCGCTCGTGCTCCGCCACCTGGGGACGAGCTTCGACGGCTACTTCACGCTGTTCGTGATCAGCGCCTGCGGGCGCGCGGCCTCGCTGCCGCTGCTCTTGTGGATCCCGGAGGCCGACACCCGGCGCGCGCTGGCCGACCGGGCCGAAGGGCCGGTGCAGCGGCTGCCCGAGGCGAGTGACTCGCCGCTGGTGTCCTAGCTCGGCCCGCCGGTCACCTCGCGCCCGGCGCGGAACAGCGCCAGGTGGCGCTGGAGGCGATCAGCGGAGCCGTCGAGCCCCTGCTCGAGCGCCTTGCGCAGGCCCTCTTCGGCGAGCTCCGCGGCGCTCCGCAGGTCTCCGGCCGCGGCCGTCGCCAGCGCGCGCACGTCGAGCTGGTCGGGGCCGCTGCAGTCGACGAGCGCGCACGCGCGAGTCACCAGCCGCAGCGCCTCCGGGCCGTCGCGCACGGGTGGCTCGGGCGCGGTGGCGCGCAGCGCGGCCAGGCCGAGCAGCGCGTTGACGTCGTCGGGCTCTGCGGCGAGCTGCGCCTGGTAGTGAGTCAGCGCTTCCTCGAACCGGCCGGTCTCGGCCAGCGCGCGCGCGTAGAACAAGTGCCACTGCAGGCCCGGCAGCGGATTCGGGTTCACCTCGAAGGCGCGCGCCAGGTGCTCGGCGGCGCCCGCCGGATCCCCGGCGAAGTAGAGCGCGAACCCGTAGTTCGACTGAGCGCGCGTCCAGCGCGGGTTGATCTGGACCGCGCGCGAGAAGTGCGTGAACGACTCGGGCAGCTTTCCGCTGGCGGCGAACGTGATCGCGAGCTCGGTCTCGGCGTAGTAGTTGGGCCCGGTGACCGCGAGCGTGCGCTTCCACAGCGCGACGTCGCTGCGCCAGTACTCGAGCTGTGCGCGCGTGACCCAGGCCAGCGCCAGCGCCGCTGCGGCAGTCGCCAGAGCGCAAATGACTCGTGGCGCGGGCAGGCGGTGCAGGAGCGCGGCGGCGCTCCACACCAGCGCCAGCGCGAGGCCCACGTGCGGCAGATAGGCGTAGCGATCGGCGCGCGCCTGCACGCCGACCTGCACCAGGCCCAGCGTCGGCGCGAGCGCGATCACGAACCACAGCCAGCCCACCACGAGCTGCGGCGCGCGCTGGCGCAGGGCGAACGCGAGCGCGCTGATCGCTGCAATCAGTGCCGCGGCAGCCGCCACCTCTCCCGCCGGCCAGTGACCTGGGTGGGGGTAGAAGAGCGCGAGGTCGATCGGCACGAGCGACTGACCGAGCGTGGCCACCAAGGCGATGCACGCGTTGCCCAGCCGCTCGCCGAGCGTGAGCTCGAGCTGCATGGTCGCCCGCTGCGCACGCAGCGTCACGAGCGCGCTGGCGAGCGACAGCGCCACGAACGGCAGCTTCTCGACCAGGAGCTTTCGGGTCGGCGTGCGCCGCAGCGGCCAGAAGTCGAGCAGCAGCAGGAGCAGCGGCAGCGAGACCGCCATCGGCTTGGCCAGGAGACCGAGCGCCATCGCGAGGAGCGCCGCGGCGTACGCGGCGCGACTGCCGTTGCGCGCCCACGCGGGCCACGCCAGCAGCGCGAGAAACACGCACAGCGAGCACAGCAGGTCCTTGCGCTCGGCGACCCACGCCACGGACTCCACGTGCTGTGGGTGCGCGGCAAACAGCAGCGCCGCGGCGGCACTGGGCGCCGTGTCACCGGTGAGCCGCGCGAGCGCGAGCAGGAGCAGCGCCGAGCAGAGCGCGTGAAGCGCCGCGTTCTCGACGTGCGGGCCTTCGGAATCGCGGCCGAACAGCTCGGCGTCGAGCATGTGTGACAGCCAGGTGAGCGGATGCCAGTTGTTGGCGTAGAAGCTGGTGAAGGCCCAGCGCACGTGCGCAGCCGAGAAGCCGTCGCGCACGTCCGGGTTCTCGCTCACGTACAGCCGGTCGTCCAGGCGGATGAACGGCAGCTCGCGCACCGGCGCGTACAGCCAGAGCGCCGCGATCGCGACCAGAATTGCAAGCGACGCGCGCACTCCGGCGGGAGTCACGCGCGCGACGGTATCATGCCCCGCCGAGACTTCGCGGCCGCGCGCGATCTATCATGCGCGAGAAGGAGTCGAGCATGCGCTGGAAGATCGGGGCGGTGACGGTGAGCCGGGTGGTCGAGGTCGAAGTTCCGACGTCGGGCGACTTCGTGTTGCCGGACGCGTCGCCCGCAAACTGCGAGAAGATCGGCTGGCTCCGGCCGCACTTCCTGCTGCCCGACGGCAAGCTCGTGCTCAGCATCCACGCGCTCGTGATCGAGTCGCAGGGCCGGCGCATCCTGGTCGACACCTGCCTCGGCAACGACAAGAAGCTCTCGTTCCCCGACTGGGCCAATCGCCAGGGGCCGTTCCTGCAGGACCTGTCCAAGGCCGGCTTCCCGCGCGAGTCGATCGACACCGTCGTGTGTACCCACCTGCACGTCGACCACGTGGGCTGGAACACCATGAAGGTGAACGGCCGCTGGGTTCCGACCTTCCCGAACGCGCGCTACCTGATCGGCCGCAAGGAGTGGGACTACTGGGGCAAGGAGCCCACCAATCCGGAGGAGCCGATCATGGACGAGTCCGTGCGCCCGGTTCTGGACGCGGGCCTGGCCGACCTGGTCGAGGCCGATCACAAGCTGACCTCGGAGGTGTTCTTCGAGCCGACGCACGGTCACACGCCCGGTCACGTGAGCGTGCGCATCTCCTCGCAGGGCGAAGAGGCGGTGATCACCGGCGACATGATGCATCATCCCTCGCAGATCGCGCGGCCGGAGTGGCACTCGAACTTCGACTGGAACGCCGAGCAGGCCCGAGAGACTCGGCGCGCCGCGATCCAGCGCTGGTCGCGCGGCAGCTACCTGGTGATCGGCACGCACTTCGCGACGCCCACCGCCGGCCGGATCGTCCGCGACGGAGACTCCTATCGCTTCGCGGTCTAGCGCGGCGGGCGACAGCGTGGTGAGCTTTCCCGGCGCGCGTCGGCCGGACCGGAGCCGGCGCGTCGACGCACACGGCGTGGATCTCGCGGTCTACGAGTGGGGCGCTCCCGGAGCGCCGCCGCTCTTGCTCGCGCACGGCGGCTTCGACTTCGCGGGGACGTTCGACGGCTTCGCCCCGCTCATCGCCGACGCGGGCTGGCGCGTCGTTTCGTGGGATCATCGCGGCCACGGGGACTCGCAGCACTGCGCGCTCTACGCCTGGCACGCCGACGTGCGCGATGCGCTGGCGGTGATGGACTCGATCGGCGGCGCGCCGATGCCGATCGTGGGTCACTCGAAGGGCGGCGGCGTGTGCATGCAGCTCACGGAGGCGCGGCCCGAACGCGTGTCGAAGTTCGCGAACCTGGACGGCCTGCCCTCGCCCTGGCCCCATCCCGACGTGGCCGAGCACGAGCGCACGAAGATGCTCGACAGCGAGATCGCAGGCTGGCTCGACTGGCGGCGCCAGACGGCCGGGCTCACCCGCAAGGCGGGCACGCCCGAGGAGCTGGCGGCGCGCCGCGGCCGCATGAACCCGCGGCTCAGCCCGGAGTGGCTGCGCTATCTGGTCTCGATCGGCGCGCGCCGCGACCGGGACGGCTGGCGCTGGAAGCTCGATCCGTCGATGCGCTTCGGCGGCTTCGGCCCCTGGCGTCCGAACTGGGCGCTCGAGAACCTGCGCCACTTCCCGGTGCCGCTGCTCGCGATCCTGGGGCTGATCGAGGAAGAGATGGGCTGGGGCACGACGCCGGACACGATCGCGCCCTATCTGCCGCCGGGGGCCCGCCTGCACGCGTTCGAGGACTCGGGTCACTTCGTGCACGTGGAGCACCCGCGGCGGGTCGCGGACCTGGTGCTGGACTTCCTGTCTTGAGCGTCGTCCGGCTCCGACACAATCGCGTGTCGCTCGCGCTGCACGGGCTGCGCGCCCAGCCCGGGCCGGCGCTGCTCCTGCTGCACGCGCTGGGCGCGCGCTCACCCGAGCGCGTGCCTGCCGAGCTGGCCGCCTGGCCCGGGCCGATCTTCGCGCTCGATTTCACCGGCCACGGTGAGTCGACGACTCCCATGGGCGGCGGCTACACGGCCGAGGTGCTGATGGCCGATGCCGACGCAGCGGTCGCAGAGCTCGGCAGAGTCACCGTGCTGGGTCACGGCCTGGGCGCCTACGTGGCGCTCATGATCGCGGGCGGACGGCCGAAGCTCGTAGCCGGCGCGATCCTGTGTGACGGCCCCGGACTGACCGGTGGCTCACCCGAGCCCGGCGCGCCCGACGTCTCGCTGCCCGGACCCGGCGCGCTCGGGATTGCGCCGGATCCCTTTGCCCTGGTCGAGCTGGCGCAGGACGTCCGGCCGCCGGACTACGCCTGCTCCTTCGTGCGCCAGGCGCGCGAGCTCTCGGGCCTCGAACGCCCGATCAGCGTCTGCGCCAAGGAACGCCCGCCCTGGCTGGCAGCGCTGCTGGCGGAGCCTGGGGTGGCCGCGAGCAGCCTCGACGCGGCGCTCGCGCTACACGCGCGCGCGGCGGTCAGTCAGTGACTCGCTAGGAGCGCGGGTCGAGCCGGATGGTGTCCGGGTTGCGGCGGATCACCACGCCGAACCACCAGTCGACCCAGCCGTACTTGTCGGCGAACGCGGCTTCGATCGCGCGTCGAGTGTCTGGCTCCGAGATCACGACGGCGTGTCGCGCGCTGGTCGCGCCGGCGCGCGTGAGCTCGACGTCGGGGTTCGCCTTCAGCCGCTCGCCCCAGCCGCGGCCGGGCCGGCCGATCCGCACGTACGGGGCGCCCTGGTAGTCGACCACCCACATCTTGGTGTCTCGCGGCGTGCCGTCGCCTTCGTAGGTGCGCAAGACCGCCACCTCGGTGCGCTCGCCGGCGAGATAGGTGCCCAGTCCGAGCAGCACGAAGGCGGACAGCACGATCGCAGCCAGTCGTCGCAGCGTCGCCACGCACGAGATGATTGCGCGCCCGCAGGGCGCGCTTCTACGCAGCGAATCGCTGCACGCGCGCTACAAGCCGATCCACCAGCGCGCGGCCAGCTGACCGAGAAGACACGTGGCCAGACAGCCCAGCACCGTGACGATGAGATAGGCGGCAGCGAGCCCCAGCGCCCCGTCGCGGAAGTAAGTGAACAGCTCGTTGCTGAACGCCGAGTAAGTCGTGAAGCCGCCGAGGAAGCCGCTGGCCAGGGTCACGCGCAGCGCGGCCGAGATCTTGTCGGTGCTGACCGCGGCCTCGAACAGCGCGGCGATCAGGAAGCAGCCCACGAGGTTCACGGTGAGCGTGCCGACCGGGAAGATCGGCCCGAACGCGGCCAGACAGCCCAGCGACACCAGCCAGCGCGCGACCGAGCCCACGCCCCCCGCCACGAACACCCACAACCCCTGTACGCCACTCACGCACGGAGCCTAACGCGCCCGTGGTACGCTCGGCGAGCCCCACGTCTGCGGAAGCAGGAGAGACCCAATGCCCATGCCCGGCGGGATCGGGATCGTCGACTTGATGCTCGGCATCCCGAGCGACGACCAGAAGCAGGTCTACGAGTTCATGCGGCCGCTGTTCCGCGACAAGGAGAGTCTCTCGGCGTTCGACTTTCCCGTGCAGTACATGTTCAAGGACTTCCCGAAAGTAGAGAAGCAAGAGGACTACATCACCTTCACGCTCGAGCTGATGGACAAGTACGGCATCGAGCAGGCGCAGATCGGAGTGAGTCGCGAGGGCGCCGTGTCGCAGCAGGCGCTGCGCGCCCACCCCGATCGCTTCTTCGGCTCGGCCAACAGCGACCCGAACAGGGGAATGGAGGGCGTGCGCGAGCTCGTCTACCTGTACGAGCACTACGGCATCAAGTCGGTGTCTGCGTTTCCCTGCGGCAACTTCCCGCAGATTCCGATCGGCGGCCGCGAGTGGTACCCGATCTTCGCGAAGTGCGTCGAGCTCGACCTGCCCTTCAACTGCTGCATCGGCGTGCCCGGGCCGCGCATCCCCATGGCCGCGCAGCACGTCGAGATGCTCGACGAGATCTGCTGGTTCTTCCCCGAGCTGCGCTTCGTGATGAGACACGGCGCCGAACCCTGGTGCGACCTGGCGGTGAAGCTGATGCTGAAGTGGCCGAACCTCTACTACTCGACCAGCGCCTTCGCGCCCAAGCACTATCCCAAGGCGATCATCGACTACGCCAACACGCGCGGCGCCGACAAGATCCTGTACGCGGGCTACTTCCCCGCGGGACTCACGCTCGAGCGCATCTTCGGCGACATGCCGCACGTGCCGTTCAAGGACAACGTCTGGCCCAAGTTTTTGCGCGAGAACGCGCGGCGCGTGTTCAAGCTCTGAGTCGTCCGATGTTTCGCGCGGGCACCAGACCCGCGCTCAGTCAGGACCCCGGCGCAGCACGAGCAGAGACACCTCCGGCGGGACGCGGAAGCGCACCGGGATGATGCTGGTGCCGATGCCCGGCGACACGAACAGGTGGCGCCCGTCCTCGATCACGTGCCCGATCGCGTAGCGCTGGCCGTATTGCGAGGGCACGATCGGCCGCCCCAGGAATGGCAGGAACACCTGCCCGCCGTGGGTGTGTCCGGCGATCGTGAGCGAGACGCGCGCGGGCACGGTCGGAAACACGTCGGGATTGTGAGTCAAGAGCAGCACCGGCGCGCCGTCGGGGACCGCGGCGAGCGCGCGCTTCACGTCGTGGAGGCGTTCCCACAAGTCGCTGACTCCCGCCAGCCACAGCGCGCAGCCATGATCCGACAGGGCTACCGAGCGATCCTCGAGCACCGTGATGCCCTGCGCCTCGAGCGCGCGCAGCACGCGCGTGCCGTCGACCCACCAGTCGTGATTGCCCAGCACGGCATAGCGACCCAGCGGCGCTTCCAGGCGCGCCAGGCGCTCGGCGATGTCCTCGGGCGGCACGAACGTGCCGCCGCGCACGCGATGGATCACGAAGTCACCGGCGAACAGCATGAGGTCGGGATGCGCGGCCGCGACCTGCGCCACCACGCGGTCGAGGTTCGCCAGGCCGTTCCACGGCGACCCGACGTGCAGGTCGGAGACGACCGCCACGCGCAGGCCATCGCAAGCCGCGGGCCAGCGGGGGAGCGCCAGCTCGGTCTCCACGGTGCGCAGGCTCGCGGGCTCCCACCAGAAGCCCCAGGCGGCCAGGAAGAGCATGACCAACGCCAGCACCGCACTGACTCCGAGCGCACCCCGCCTCGACCTCTGCCAGCTCATCCGCGGGCGGCGAGCATAGCAAGCGCCGGGCACGGAGGCGTAGACTGGCGCCATGAACGACGCGACTTACTACCGGGACCACTGGCTCGAGATCGCGCCCGAGCGGCTCGAGGCCTACGAGCAGCTGTTCGAGTGGCGGCCCCAGAACGCGCCGCTGCTCGAGCCGGCGCAGCTCGCGCCGGGACAGACGGTGGTCGACTACGGCTGCGGGCCGGGCGGCCTGGCGGTCGAGCTGGCGCGGCGCGTGGCGCCGAACGGCCGCGTGGTGGGCGTCGACCTGAACGCGGAGTTCCTGCAGCGCGCGGCGGCGCGGGCGAAGCGGGACGGCGTCGAGTCACTCGTGTCGTGGCAGCGCTGCGACGGCGACAAGCTGCCGCTCGAGTCCGGCTTTGCCGACCGGGTCGTGTGCAAGAACGTGCTCGAGTACGTGCCCGACGTGGGTGCGACGCTGTCCGAGTTCCGGCGCGTGCTCCGGCCCGGCGGCCTGGCCCACGCCATCGACAGTGACTGGGGTTTGTTTGCGGTCGAGCCGCTCGGCGCCGAGCGCATGGCCGAGCTGTTCGCGGCAGCCGCGCCCGCGTACCGCACACCCTACATCGGTCGCAAGCTCTACGGCGCGATGCGCGCGGCCGGGTTTCGCGACGTGCGCGTGCAGATCCTGGCCAGCGCCGACACCAAGGGCCGGATGGCGCCGATCGTCTTCAACATGCTGGGCTACGCGCGTGAGTCGGGGCGGATGGGCGCGCGCCAGCTCGACGCGATCGCCGCCGAGCTGAAACGGGCGATCGCCGACGGCACGTTCGTCTTGATCCTGCCGCAGTTCCTGGTCACCGGGAGCGCTTGAGGCCCCAGCCATTCCAGTAGGTCACCTCGTGCGGCCCGCGCCGCTCTGCCGGCTTCAGCACCGCGTCGCGCATGTAGCCGACGGGCAGCAGCACGGTCTGGGTCACCCCGTCGGGGATGCCCAGGATTCGCGCCGCCTCGCTCTCGTGCAAGAGGTGGAGCGTCGTCCAGGTCGAGCCCAGGCCGCGCGCGCGCAGCGCCAGCATCAGCGACCAGGCCGCGGGCAGGACCGAGCCGTAGAACGCCACCTGCTGCGGAACCGTGAGTGACTCGGGCCGGCCCTCGACGCAGACCAGGATCAGCGCCGGCACCTCGTGCATGCGGTCGGCCAGCAGCTGGTAGCTCTGCCTGGGCGGTTCGCCGTTCGGGTCGGCCGCGCGCAGCTCGCGGTAGTGACTGAAGGCGCGGCGGTAGAGCTCGGCGACCGCGTGCTTCTTCTCCGAATCGGTCACGACCAGGAAGCGCCAGCCCTGCGCGTTGCGGCCGGTGGGCGCCTGAGTCGCGAGCGCGATGCAGGCTTCGATCACTTCGGGCTCGACCGGGCGGTCGAAGTCGAGCTTGCGCCGCACCGAGCGCGTCGTGCCGAGCACGAGGTCCACCGACTCGAGATCCACGCCGGAAGCTTAGTCGCGGCGGGGTATGATGTCAGCGTGAGCGAGACAGAACGACCCGAGCGAGCCCCTGGACCGCTGACTTCCG
>Ga0335080_10005147_pt1 | contig 13427 bp, 13 predicted proteins | sample Lox_Sample_34_FD_206720 | JGI IMG/M metagenome (GOLD analysis project Ga0335080, IMG submission 206720) | Soil microbial communities from Loxahatchee National Wildlife Refuge, Florida, United States - Lox_Sample_3.4 | ecosystem: Environmental > Terrestrial > Soil > Wetlands | place: USA... | reverse complement strand
GCTGTTGGCCTACTCCGGCGTGGTGGAAGACTCCGGCGAAGGCCGCTGGACCGTGCAGGCCGCGATCGACGAAGCCGTGCCGGCCGAGGTGCTGACCGCGGCGCTGTACGCGCGCTTCCGCTCGCGCCAGGACCATACGTTCGCGGAGAAGATGTTGTCGGCGTTGCGCCGCCAGTTCGGCGGTCACCTCGAGCAGCCCAGGCCGTGAGCCCAGGACGGGTTTTTCCCGAAGGGGCCGCGCCGCAATCATCATACGATTTGACTGCATCCGCGCGCCGCCGACCCGGGCGCGTGTCACCCGCAGGAGACCATTGGACATGCAGACCCATTCGCTGTTGATGCGCGTGCTGCTCGGCATCGCGCTGCTCGCCGCCGCGCCGGCCTTTGCGCAGGAAAAACTCACCGTCTGGTGGGTCAAAGGCTTCTACAAGGCCGAGGACGATGCGCTGTTCGAGGCCATCAAGAAGTTCGAGGCCAAGAACAAGGGCATCAAGATCGAGCTGTCGCAGTACCCGATCCAGGACATGATCCCCAAGACCGTGTCGGCGCTCGATTCGGGCAACCCGCCCGACGTCGCCTATGCCGACGTCTATGACTTCCAGGTCACGGCCAAGTGGGCGTTCGACGGCAAGCTCGAAGACATCACCAGCGTGATCGACCCGCTGCGCGCGCACTTCGAGCCGGCCGCGTTGTCGACCACCTTTCTCTACAACGACAAGACCAAGACGCGCGCGTACTACGCCTTCCCGATCAAGCAGCAGACCATGCACATCCAGTACTGGAAGGACATGCTGGCCGATGCGGGTTTCAAGGAAAGCGACATTCCGAAGGACTGGAAGGGCTACTGGAGCTTTTGGTGCGACAAGGTACAGCCGGCCTACCGGCAGAAGACCGGCAACCGCGCGTTCGGCATCGGCCAGCCGCTGGGCGTGGATTCGAGCGACTCGTTCTTCTCGTTCCTGACCTTCATGGACGGCTACAACGTCAAGCTGGTCAACGACTCGGGCAAGCTGCTGGTCGACGACCCGTCGGTGCGCCAGGGCCTGATCAACGCGCTGACCGACTACACCGCCGTGTACTCCAAGGGCTGCTCGCCGCCGTCGTCGACGAGCTGGAAGGACCCCGACAACAACGTCGCGTTCCACAACAAGACGATCGTGATGACGCACAACGCGACGATCTCGATCGCCGCCAAGTGGCTCGACGACATGAACAACACCACGCTGACGGCCGAGCAGCGTGCGGTGGCCAAGAAGAACTACACCGAGTTGATTGCCACTGCGGGCTGGCCGAACAAGCCCGATGGCTCGAAGTTCGTCTACCGCGCGGCGGTCAAGACCGGCGTGATCTTCAAGGATTCCAAGAACAAGGCCAACGCCAAGAAGTTCGTGGCCTTCATGCTCGACGAGGCCAACCTCACGCCGTATGTCGAAGGCTCGCTCGGGCGCTGGTTCCCGGTGACCAAGAACGCGCAGCAGAGCGCGTTCTGGAAATCCGACCCGCACCGCCTGGCGGTCTACAACCAGTTCATGAGCGGTACCGTGCCGTTTGAATTCACCAAGAACTACAAGTTCACCGTGCTCAACAACGAGAACGTCTGGGCCAAGGCGATGAACCGCATCCTCAACGAGAAGGTTCCTGTCGACAAGGCGACCGACGAGATGATCGCGCGCATCAAGGCGGTGGCAGGGTCACCGGAGTAGAAGGGACGTAGCAGCGCACGCGGCGGCGGATCTCGATCCGCCGCTCGTGCCGCCAGGGCCGTCGGCGCCATGACCGGCGGCGCCTGTGTGTCGGAGACACCATGAGTGCTGTCATCACTGCGCCCTCAGCCGCCGCCAAGCCCCTGAGCACCTGGGTGTTCTGGGGCCGCATGTTGGTGCTGCCGTACATGGCGGTGTTCCTGATCTTCGTGCTGTTCCCGGTCGGCTACGGCCTGTGGCTGGCACGCCACCCGGCGAGCTACGAGAAGCTGTTCGAAGACCCGATCTTCTTGCGCACGGCGATCAACACGGTGATCTTCATCGTGGTGGCGATCAACCTGAAGATGGTCGTCGCGCTGGTACTGTCGGGCTTCTTCACCCAGAAGCGTTGGTGGATCAGCGTGCTGTCGGTGCTGTTCATCATTCCCTGGGCGGTGCCGTCGATCCCGACCATCCTGTCGGTGCGCTTCATGCTCAACCCCGAATGGGGCGTGATCAACACCACCATCTTCAAGCTCACCGGGCTTGACGGACCGAACTGGCTCAACGACCCGACGCTGGCGCTCGGCTTCTCGATGCTGATGCACGTGTGGAAGTCGCTGCCGTTCTGGACCTTGATCCTGGTGGCCGGCCGGCTGGCGATACCGGGTGAGCAGTACGAGGCGGCGAGCGTCGACGGTGCGACGAGCTGGCAGAAGTTCCGCTTCATCACCTGGCCGGCGATGCGCTCGCTGTACCTGACGTCGACCATCCTGTCGATGATCTGGACGCTGGGCGACTTCAACAGCGTCTACCTGCTCACCGGCGGCGGCCCGGCCGACCTGACGCACGTGCTGGCCACGCTCGGCATCCGCTACCTGCGGCTGGACCAGGTCGACCTGTCGATGGCGGCCATCGTCGTCTCGCTGCCGCTGGTGCTGCCGCTGGTCTATTTCATGATGAAGAGGCTCTCGAAATGAGCGCCGCACGGCCGCTCCGAAGGCGCTCGCTCCCCCGCAGCCACGAAGGGGCTCCTGCGGAGCCCTGGGGGACGGCGCGCAGCGCCCAGGGGGCACCATGAGCCGCCGCTTCTCCTGGAAGAACGTCAGCGCCGAGGCACGGCTGCTGCTGATCGGCATTCCGGTGTTCCTGTGGACGATGATCCCGGTCTACCACCTGTTCCTGTTCGCAATCTCGTCGAAGGACTCGGCCACCTCCGGCCGCCTGTGGCCGAAAGAACCGACGCTGCAGAACTTCACCATCGTCTTTCGCGAACAGCACTTCTACCTCAACCACTTCTGGCTGCAGCTGTTCAATTCGGTGGTGATCGCGCTCGCCGTTGCGGTGTTGACGCTGTTCGTCGCCACCTGCGCGGCGTTTGCCATCAGCCGCCTCAAGCTCAGCGGCGGCCGTACGGTGATGAACCTCGCGCTGTTCACCTACTTCATCCCCGCGGCGTTTCTGGCGGTGCCGATGTACAAGACGATGAGCGTCTACGGCCTGCTCAACAACCAGTGGGCACTGATCCTGGCGATGGTGACGATCGCCTCGCCCTACTGCATCTGGGTGCTGAAGCAGGCGTCCGACAAACTGCCGTGGGAGCTCGACGAGGCGGCGCGCATCGACGGCGCGAGCCCGCTGCAGCTGTTCCGCCTGGTCTACGTGCCGCTGATGGTGCCTTCGCTGGTGGCGGTGGGCACCTATTCGCTGTTGCTGGCGTGGAACGAGTATCTCTACGCCTTCCTGCTGCTGTCGAAGGACACCGACGTCACGCTGGCGGTTGCGCTCGGCAACTTCCTGTCGGCCGACGATTCGCCGTGGGAGTTGCTGATGGCCACCGGTTTCATCTACGCGCTGCCGCCGGCAGCGATCTACTACGCGTTCAAGCGCTACATGGTGGGTGGCCTGACCGCCGGCGCCGTGAAGAGCTGAGAAAGAGAAAGGTCCGCGATGGCCTCGGTCACCTTCCGCGACATCCGCAAGGCCTTCGGCAAGGTCGAGGTGATCCACGGCATCGGCTTCGACATCGCCGATGGCGAGTTCGTCGTGCTCGTGGGGCCGTCGGGCTGCGGCAAGAGCACGCTGCTGCGCATGCTGGCGGGCCTGGAGGACATCAGCGGCGGCGAGATCGTGATCGACGGCCGCGTGGTCAACGACCTCGAGTCGAAGGATCGCGACATCGCGATGGTGTTCCAGAGCTACGCGCTGTACCCGCACATGACGGTGCGCGAGAACATGGGTTTCTCGCTGCGGCTGCGCAACGCGGAGAAGTCGACCACCGACGAGCGCGTGATGCGCGCGGCCAAGATCCTCAACCTCGACCAGTTGCTCGAGCGTTACCCGCGCGAGCTCTCCGGCGGCCAACGGCAGCGTGTGGCGATGGGGCGCGCGATCGTGCGCGATCCCAAGGTGTTCCTGTTCGACGAGCCGCTGTCGAACCTCGACGCCAAGCTGCGGGTGGCGATGCGCGCCGAGATCAAGGCGCTGCACCAGCGGCTGAAGACCACCACCGTGTACGTCACGCACGACCAGATCGAAGCGATGACGATGGCCGACCGCATCGTGGTGATGCACGACGGCATCGTCGAGCAGATCGGCACGCCGCTGGAGCTGTTCGACAAGCCCGGCAATCTGTTCGTCGCGCAGTTCATCGGCTCGCCGGCGATGAACGTGCTGGCCGGCACGTTGCGCCGCGGCACCGATGGTGCGTGCGTCGAAGCCCTGGGGGCGCGCTGGCCGGTGCCGAGCACGGTGGCTGGCAACGATGGCCAGGCCGTCAGCTACGGCATCCGTCCGGGCGACCTCAGCCTGGCCGACTCCGGCATCGCGGCCAAGGTGTTCGTGGTCGAGCCCACCGGCGCCGAGACCGAACTGCTGCTGCAGGTTGGCGATGCCCAGCTGACGCTGGTGATGCACGGCCGCACCTCGGCGAAGCCCGACGACACCGTGCACTTGAGCGTGGCCGCTGCCCATGCGCACGTGTTCGACCGCGCGAGCGGCCGCCGCCTGAGCTGATGGCGCCCTCGTGGTGCGACCGATCGTCGTGATGGGTGTGTCCGGCAGCGGCAAGAGCACCCTCGGCGCCGCGCTGGCGCGCGAACTGCACGCCGAGTTCCTCGAGGGCGACTCGTTCCACCCGCCGGAGAACGTGGCGCGCATGGCCGCCGGCATTGCCTTGACCGACGCCGATCGCCAAGGCTGGTTGGCCGCGCTGAGCGGGCGGCTCGGCGTGGCCCGGCGCGAGGGCCGCGCAGTGGTGTTGTCGTGCTCGGCGCTCAAGTGCAGCTACCGTGACACGCTGCGCGCGCACGCGCCGGACCTGGCGCTGGTTTACCTGGCCGGCACTCCCGAGGTGCTGCAGCAGCGCATGGCGGGGCGGCGGGGCCACTACATGCCGCCATCGCTGCTGGCCAGCCAGCTGGCGACGCTCGAGCCGCCGCAACCCGGCGAGCGCGCGTTGACGCTCGACGTCGCGCGCGAGCCCGAGGCGCTGGTGCACGACGCACTCGCCTGGCTGCAAGGCCCCGCGCATGCGGCGTGAGGCCACGCCGGTGGCCGCGCGCGCGCCGTCGGCGCCGCGGGTGGTGCCCCGCGCCGCCGCGGTGCGCACGATCAAGAACGTGCACGGCCACACCGTCGATCGCATCGGCGAGGCGATCGTCGCCGGCCGTTATGCGGTGGGCGCCACACTGCCCGCCGAGCCGCTGCTGTGCGCGGCGTTCGGTGTCAGCCGCACCGTGGTGCGCGAAGCCGTCAAGTCGCTGGCCGCCAAAGGGCTGCTGGTGGCCGGCCCCAAGGTCGGCACGCGCGTGCTGCCGGCCGACAACTGGAACTGGTTCGACCCCGACGTCGTCGCGTGGCAGACCCACGCCGGCCTGACGCACGACTTCCTGCGCGACCTGCAGGAGCTGCGCCGCGTGGTCGAGCCGGCGGCGGTGCGCAAGGCCGCCGAGCGTGCCACCGTGCGCGACATCGCCGAGATCGAGGCCGCCTACGCCGGCATGAAGGACGCCATCGAGCACGGCGGCGACTATGTCGCCAGCGACCTGCGCTTCCACCAGGGCCTGCTGCGCGCCGGCGGCAACCGCATGATGGTGCAGATGAGCAAGGCGATCGGCGCGCTGCTGCGCACCAGTTTCGAGGTCTCGACCACACTGCTCGACGGGCCGGCATCGTCGCTGCCGCTGCACCGCGCGGTGCTCGACGCGGTGATCGCGCACAAGCCCGGGCAGGCCGAGCGCGCCAGCCTGAAGCTGATCGACAGTGCGCGCGATGACATCGATCAGGTGCTGGCCTCGGGCCGCAAGCTGCCGGGGCTGCGCCTCGACCCCGCGCGCGGCCAGGGCGGCCGGGCGGCGCGCAGGGGCAAGGCGCAGGGGCTTGATCCGCGGCGCGATCCGGCCTAGGCTGCGGCACCGCAGGACCTCGCAGGGGAGTTGCCATGAAGTGGTTGTTGTCGATGGCGCTGGCGTTGGTGGGTGCCGGTGCGTTTGCCTGCCCGGCCGATGACGTCAAGGACGCCCAGGCCAATGTGCAGGACAAGCCGGTGGTTCAGGCGAAGGCCACGGCGACTCCGGCCAAGGCGGTCGTGTCCTCCAAGAAGGCGCAGCCGACCAAGGTGGCCGACAAGCCGGCCACGGTCGCGGCTGCCAAGCCGTCGCTCTAACCCCCGCCGTTCTGGTTCGACCGCGTGACGCGCCGCGCGTCACGCCCGCGTGCGTGCGCCGGCGCAGCCGGCGGCCGCGAGCCGCCAGGCTCAATGACGTAGCGTGCGCCAGAGCCGCGCGAGAAGCGGCCAGCCGAGGATCACGAACGTCGCGGCCGCCAGCGAGCCGGCGATCGGCCGCGTGAAGAACGCCAGCGGGTCGCCGTCGGACTTGATCATCGAGGTGATGAAGTTCTCTTCGAGCATGCCGCCGAGCACCACGCCCAGGATCGCCGGCGCTGTCGGGAATCCGTTCTCCTCGAGCACGAACGAGAACAGGCCGAACACCAGGATCAGCAGCACGCCGAACACCGTGTTGTTGATCGCGAACGATCCCACGGCGCAGAACAGCAGGATCACCGGCATCAGCAGGTTCTGCGGCGCGCGCAGCACGTTCTTGGCGACCTTGATCGCCGCCCAGCCCAGCGGAATCATGATGATGTTGGCGATGATGAACACCAGGAAGATCGCGTAGATGTGCTGCGGGTTGTTGATGAACAGCGTCGGCCCGGGATTCATGTTCTTCAGGTAGAGCACGCCGATCGCGATCGCGGTGATCGAGTCGCCGGGGATGCCGAACACCAGCGCCGGCACCCAGGCGCCGGCCAGCGCCGAGTTGTTGGCCGCGCCGGATTCGACGATGCCCTCGACATGCCCGGTGCCGAACTTCTCGGGCTCCTTCGAGAAGCGCTTGCTCGACGCGTAGGTGATCCACGACGCGATGTCGGCGCCGGCGCCGGGCTGGATGCCGATCGCGGTGCCGATCGCGCTGCCGCGGATCAGCTGCACCTTGTACTTCTTGGTCAGCTCCCACATGCCCTTGAACACGTTGCCGATCTTCTCGGCCGCGAACTTCGGCGGTGGGTGGATCGATGTCACGTAGCGCAGGATCTCCGACACCGCGAACATGCCCACCATGACCGGGATCATCGACACGCCGCCGGTGAGCTCCGCGTTGCCGAACGTGAAGCGCGGGTGCGCGCCCGGGTTGTCGAGGCCCACCGCCGAGATCAACAGCCCGAGCATCAGCGACGTCACCGCCTTCAGCCTGCTCGAGGCGCCGATGAACACCGCGCCGGACAGCCCGAGCACGACGAGCCAGAAGTACTCGAACGACGAGAACTTCAGCGCCACCTCGGCCAGCACGGGCGCGAACGCGATCAGCACCGCGGTGCCGAACAGCCCACCGATGGCCGAGAACACGAGGCCGGCGCCGAGCGCGATCTCGGCCTGGCCCTTCTTGGTCATCGCGTACGCCTCGTCGGTGTAGGCGGCCGACGCCGGCGTGCCGGGGATGCGCAGCAGCGCGCCCGGGATGTCGCCGGCAAAGATCGCCATCGCGGTGCAGGTAACGATCGCCGCCACCGCCGGCACCGGCGGGATGAAGAACGTCACCGGCACCAGCAGCGCCGTGGCCATCGTGGCGGTGAGCCCCGGCACCGCGCCGACGAACAGGCCGAACAGCGACGACGCCAGGATGATCCACAGCACGTAGGGGTCGAACACCAGCGCGAAGGCCTGGCTGATGACGCTCCAAGTCATGCTGCGCCCTTGCCTTGCGACCAAATGGTCGAGTGCCGGCGCATACCCGCCCCCGGCTTTGCCTCGCTCTGTGCCGGCAAGGAGCAAGCCATCAATACAGCACCGGCAGCACGCCCCACGGCAGCGGCACGCGCAGGCCTTTGTAGAACGCGACGTGGATCACCACCGTGCTGACCACCGACACGATCAGTGCCATCGGCCAACGCACCCGTAGCGCCAACATCAGCGAGCCGAGCATCACGATGCCGGTGGCGATGAAGCCGATGCGGTCGCTGGCCAGCACGTACAGCAGCAGGCCGCCCAACGTGACCGCGAACGCGATCAGTTGCGGCGGCCGGCTGGTCCACTCGCCGCGCTGGAACCACGGCGTACCGGCGCGCGAACGCACGCCCTGCACGATCAGCAGCAGCGAGCACAGCGCCAGCACCGACGCCGCGATGCCGGGGAAGGCCGCCGGCCCGACGTTCTGCCCCGGGATCTTCGGGTAGCCCTGGATCGTCCAGAGCACCAGCAGAGACAGCGCGAGGAAGAGCGCCCCGAAGACGGCGTCATTGAGCTTCAAGATGCGACGGCTACTTCGCGATGCCCACGGCCTTCATGGTCGCGCCGAGGTCGGCGTCGGACTTGGCCATGAACGAGGCGAACTCCGCCGGTGGCGCCCACAGCACGCCGAAGCCGCGGTTGGTCATGAAGTCCTTGAACTCCTGGGACTGGTGCGCCTTCTGCAGCGACGCCAGCAGCTTGGCCTGGATGTCGGCCGGCAACCCCTTGGGCGCCGCGATGCCGCGCCACGCGGCCATCGTCCAGCTGCTGCCGGTCTCGGCCTTCAGCGTCGGCACCTTCGGAAACAGCGCGGCCGGCTGCGGGTCCATCACCGCGAGACTCTTCACCTTGCCCGCCTCGATCAGCGCCCGCGCCTCGGGCAGCGAACACGGGACGACCTCGACGCCGCCGGCCATCAGGTCGTTGAGGCCCGGTGCGGCGCCGTTGCTCGGCACCCACGGCAGCGCGGCGGGATCGACCTTCTGGTCGCGCAGGAAGCCGGCGATCGCCAGGTGCCAGATGCCGCCCTGGCCGGTGCCCGAGGCCTTGAACTTGCCGGGGTTTGCCTTGATGGCGGCGACCAGGTCGCCGATGTTCTTGTACGGCGCGTCGGCGCGCACCTGCACGCCCGCAGGGTCGGCATTGACCAGCGCGATCGGCGTGTACGACGCGCCGCTCAGGTCGGTGAGACCCTGGTGGTGCATCATGCCGATCTCGACCGTGATCATGCCGATCGTGTAGCCGTCGGCTGGCGCGGCTGAGATGGCCTGGTGGCCGACGACGCCCGAGCCGCCGGTGCGGTTGACCACGTTGACGGGCTGGCCGAGGTCCTTCTCCATCAGCGCGGCGAGGATGCGCGCCACCGCATCGGTGCCGCCGCCGGCGCCCCACGGCACGATCAGCGTGATCGGCCGCTCGGGGTAGGCGGCCAGCGCAGCGGCCGGCAACAGCACGAGCCCGGCCAGCACAGCAGCCAGCCGCCTGAGAATGAGGTGCATCGGTGTCTCCTTGCTTGTCGTGGCAGCCGCGAGGGACGTATGCCTGCGGCGCCGGGCAGCGATGATGCATGGCAGACCGCGGAGTGGCCACCGTGTTTGCACCCAAGTTGTCGTACGACTCAGGGTTGGCGCTGTAAGACAGTCAGCGCAGGTGGCTGTCCGCTGTCGCTCTTGCCGGTGATCGGCGGCTTCGGCAGCGACGCGTCGCCGGGCTCGATCACGAAGGTGCGCTGCAACGAGTACCAGGGGCCGTGCACGCCGTCGGCCGGCGTCGCGCGCGGATCGTCGTGGCGGTGGTAGTGCGCGATCAGCGCGCGCGTGACGCCGAACTGGGCATCGCTGTCGAGGTTGGGGTCGTCGCCCGAGTACACCTGCGAGAACTGGGTCTTGTAGCCGGGCTTGTGGATCATGAAGTGCAGGTGAGCCGGCCGCATGTTGTGGCGCCCCTGCGCGCGCAGCAGGTCGCCGACGGGCCCGTCCACCGGCACCGGATAGCCCGCGGGCTTGACGGTGCGAAACGCGATGCGACCGTCGTCGTCGGTGACGAAGCGGCCGCGCAGGTTCATGTCGGCCTGGCGCGGATCCTGGTTCTCGTAGTAGCCCTCGGGCGAGGCGTGCCAGACATCGACCTCGGCGCCGGCCACCGCGCGGCCTGCGGTGTCGCGCACCCACGCGGTCACGAACACCGGATCGCCCGGCGTCGGGCTGCGCACGATCGAGTCACCGTCGGCCATCGGCGGCGCGCCGGCACGCCAGAACGGCCCCATCAGGTTCGCCGTGGTGCCGTTGGCACCGGCGTCGTTGTTGAGCAGGCACACGAGCGACGACACGCCCAGCGATCCGGCGGCGAGCATCACCTCGTTGTGCGATGCCGTGGTGGCCTGACCGAGGCGTGCGATCACGTTGCAGAGGTGGCGGAACTCGTTCTCGGTCAACCGCGCGTCGCGCACGAACGCGTGCAGGTGCGCGATGCCGGCGCCGAGGATCTCGCGCGTGCGCGCGTCGGGCGTGCGCGCGGCCTCGGCCAGCACCGCGCGGGTCACGTCGTCGGGGGTGCCGATGATCATGAGCGTCTCCGGTCTCGTGGATGTCAGTATCGGCCAGCGGCCGACTGCGTACACTGCCGCGCACAAGCCGCGGGAAGGGAGCCCCTTCGTTGAAAGTCGAAAGCGAGCTCGCGGAGTTCGTCTGCACGCTGCGCGTGGGCGACGTGCCGGCGCCGGCGCAACGCGTGCTGCGGCAGATGACGCTGGCCGTGTGCGGCACCGCGCTGGCCGGCGCCGGCGAGGACGGCATCGACGCGCTGCGCAGCCTGCTGCGCGAGCGCGGCGGGGCGCCGCAAGCGACGGCGTTCGTGTTCGGCGAGCGCCTGCCCGCGGCTGCGGCCGCGCGCTTCAACGGCACGCTGTGCCGCGCGCTCGACTATTGCGACGCGATGGCGCCCGGCCCGCACATCGGCTCGTCGCTGCTGCCGGCGGCGCTGGCGGCCGCCGAGCTGGCCGGCGGTTGTTGCGGCGAGGAGTTCGTCGCCGCGCTGGCCGCCGGCGCCGAGCTGAGCTCGCGCTTGAACCTGAGCGAATCGCAGTACGACGGCTTCGACCCCACCGGCGTGCTGGTGGTGTTCGCCGCCACCGCCGCAGCCGCGCGCATCCTGCGGCTGACGCCGTCGCAGACGCTGCACGCACTGGCGCTGGCGTTCAACCGCTGCGGCGGCAGCTTCCAGAGCAACGTCGACGGCACGCTGGCGGTGCGCATGGTGCAGGGTTGGGTCGCCGAGACCGGCGTCGACTGCGCGCAGCTGGCGCAACGCGGCGTCACCGGGCCATCCAACTTCATCGGCGGCCACTACGGCTACGCACACCTCTACGGCCGCGGCCGCTTCGACGTGCCGGCGCTGGTGCGTGACCTCGGGCACGAGTGGCGCCTGCAGCGCGTGGTGTTCAAGAAGTACCCGAGCTGCGGCGTCACGCAAGGGGTCACCGAGCTGGCCCTGGCGATGGTGGCCGAAGACGGGTTGCGCGCCGAGCAGGTGGCGTCTGCCGTGGTGCGGTTGCCGCCGTACGCGCACAAGCTGGTTGGCCACGCCTTTCGCATCGGCGCGAACCCGCGCGTCGATGCACAGTTCAGCGCCGCGTATTGCGTCGCCAACGCGGTCGCGCGTCGCGGCTCTCGGCTGGCGCACTTCGCGCCGGCGCAGGTGGCCGACGCGGCGGTGCAGCGCCTGATCGAGCGCATCGACGTGGTCGCCGACGCCACGCTCGACGCGCGCGGCCACACCGCGGTCGACCTCGAAGTGCGCACGGCCGACGGTCGCACGCTGACGCGCGCGCTCGACATCGCGCCCGGCTTTCCCGGCGCCGGCTTGAGCGACGCGCAGCACCGCGCGCGCTTCGACGACTGTGCCGCCTATGCGCCGCACCCGCTGCCGGCGCGGCAGGTGGACCGGCTGATCGCGGCGATCGAGGGCCTGGCGGCGCTCGACGATGTGCGCCGCCTGGCGTCGCTGCTGACGGCGCCGCCGCACTGAGCGCGGCCGGCGGGTCGCCGCGCTCAGCCGTCGGGCGGGTCGAGCATCACCTGGTCGACGTAGCACCAGCGCCAGCTCTCGCCGGGCTCGATCGACTGCATCAGCGGATGGCCGCTGCCGCGGAAGTGCCGCGTCGCGTGCTTGTTCTTCGAGCTGTCGCAGCAGCCGACATGGCCGCAACTGAGGCACATGCGAAGGTGAACCCAGGAGTCGCCGAGCTTCAGGCATTCCTCGCAGCCGGTGGACGACGGCGCGACGTCGCGGATCTGGTCGGTGTGCGTGCACGAAGGGCGTGGCATGGCAGGGGTCTCGCTGCTGCGTTCGGGAACCAGCTTGGACGCTACGACGGCCACCGTGAAGATGCAAGCCACCACCGCCAGCGAGAGTGCGGGCGGCACCTCGACCACCCCCGCGAGCACCATCTTGGCGGCGACGAACAGCAGCATCACCGCCAGCCCCAGGCGAAGGAAGCGCAGCTTCTGCACCGCACCGGCAAGCACGAAGTACAGCGAGCGCAGGCCGAACAGCGCAAAGACGTTGGAGGTGTACACGAGGAACGGGTCGGTCGTCACCGCGAACACCGCCGGGATCGAGTCGAGCGCGAACACCAGGTCGGCCGATTCGATGGCCACCAGCGCCACCAGCAGCGGCGTGGCCATGCGCCGGCCGTCCACGCGGGCCAGGAAGCGCGAACCGTGCAGCACCGGCGTGATCGGGATGAAGCGGCCGACCCAGCTGGTGCACAGCGCGCAGGTCGACTCGACCAGCTGGCGCTCCTTGTTCTCGCCCCACAGCATGCGTCCGGCGGCGAACACCAGCAGCGCCGCGAACGGATAGATCAGCCAGTGGAAGCGCTCGAGCAGCAGCACGCCGACGCCGATCAGCACGCCGCGCATCAGCAGCGCGCCGAACACGCCCCAGAACAGCGCGCGGTGCTGCAGCGCCGGCGGAATGCCGGTCTGCGAGAACACCAGGATGAACAGGAACAGGTTGTCGACCGACAGCGACTTCTCGAGCGCGTACGCGGTCAGGTAGGTGAGGCCGACATCGGCACCGAAGCGCCACGCGATGCCGGCGCCGAACAGCAGCGCCAGCCCGATCCACAGTGCGCTCCACAGCGCCGCGCTGCGCGGGCCGGATGCGCGTCCACCGCGCTGGGCCACCAGTGCATCGGCGACGAACGCGAGCGTGATGACGCACCAGAAGGCAACCCACTCGGCCTGGCCGGCGATGCTCATGTGGCGCCACTGTAGCGGCAGCGCCGGCGTGCACGCGCGCCGCGCACTCAGTGCTGCGCGGTGGCCGCGGCGAGAAACGCGTGGATCTGCGCCACCGCGGCGGCGCCTTCGCCGATGGCGCCGCCGACGCGCTTGACCGAGCCCGAGCGCACGTCGCCGACCGCGAACACGCCGGGCACGCTCGACTCCAGC
>Ga0335080_10005145_pt1 | contig 13428 bp, 12 predicted proteins | sample Lox_Sample_34_FD_206720 | JGI IMG/M metagenome (GOLD analysis project Ga0335080, IMG submission 206720) | Soil microbial communities from Loxahatchee National Wildlife Refuge, Florida, United States - Lox_Sample_3.4 | ecosystem: Environmental > Terrestrial > Soil > Wetlands | place: USA... | reverse complement strand
CCCCGGCAATGACTGCGCCCGACGCATCGGCGACGGTACCTGACAGCTGCGCCGGGGACGCAATGTCACCTGCGGGAACCCGGGCCTTCTCCTGTGCGGCCGCGTTCGTATTCGCGGTTTGCGCAAGCGACTTCATCGAAATGGGCAAAGTCAAAGCCAGAAAGCAAAGCCCGACCAGTATTACGAATCTTAATTTCGTGTTACTCAGTTCCATAGTGAACTTCTTCCTGAGATCGAACGCGGGCATTCAATGCTTCTGGGAGTGAGACTTTCCGTTCCCGTCGTTCCCGTGATGATGGGCTGGTGTCGCGGGCTGGGCAACGGTCATAACAAGACGCCCATGCTCGACACCCTTTAGTCCGATCAAGCGGCCGGCAAATTCCTCTACCTGGGCAGACTTGCCGTGTACGATAAGGACTTCGAGGCACGACTCGTGGTCGAGATGCGCGTGGCTGGTGGAGACCACCAGATCGTGGTGAGCGTGCTGGAGCTCAGTCAGTTTCTCTGAGACGCCATGCGCGTGGTGGTTGTAGATCAGGGTGACGGTGCCGACGACGATCGCATTCGGGGTCGCAGTCCGCTCAGCGACGAGGCGATCGCGGATCAGATCGCGAAAGGCCTCGGATCTGTTTGTGTAGCCCAGTCGAGCGATGAAATGGTCGAACCGTTCAAGCAAGTCCGAATCGAGGGCAACACCGATTCTGCTGAGGACGCCCATGGTTCCTCCTTCGCCGAGAAGTGACACTTCCATGGGGAAATCGGAGAATAACACGAATTGACAATTCGTAGCACGTGCGCCAGATCACACGATGTACTTCCCAATCCAGCAGACGAGCGCAAGACGCATTGCTCTTCACATCTTTTCGAGGTGTAGAGCACGCACTCTGAATCTGCGGATGTTACACGTCGTGTGCGACGTCTGCATTTTCGAAACGGGTAAAACGGGAAATGAAGTTGAGGTGGACGGTGCCCGTGGGGCCGTTGCGCTGCTTGGCGAGGATGATCTCGGACTTGGCGCGATCGGACTCGCTCATCTCTTCGTCGCGGTTGTAGTAAGCCTCGCGGTGGATGAAAGCCACCACGTCGGCATCCTGCTCGATGGAACCGGATTCGCGGAGGTCGCTGAGCATGGGGCGCTTGTCGTCACCGCGGCGCTCGCTGGCACGGGAGAGCTGGGAGAGCGCGATCACAGGAACGTCGAGTTCCTTGGCCAATGCTTTCAAGCCGCGCGAAATTGCCGAGACCTCCTGCGTGCGGTTCTCGTAGCGCTTGCCTCCGGCAGAGGGCAGGGTGGCCGACATTAGCTGGAGGTAGTCGACGACGATGAGGTCGAGGCCGCCGGCGGTCTGCTTGAGGCGGCGCGCCTTGGCTCGCATTTCGGCCAGGGAGATGCCGGCGCTGTCGTCGATGAAGAGGCGCGACTCAATGAGCTGTTCGAGAGCATTCTGGAGCTTCTGCTGATCTTCGCGGCCGAGGAAGCCGGTTTGCAGTTTGCGCTGGTCGACCCACGCCTGTGAGGCAAGCATACGTCGCAGCAGCGACTCCTTGCTCATTTCGAGGCTGAAGACGGCGACAGTGGCCTTGCTCTTGATGGCCGCATTCTCGGCGATGTTGATGGCGAAGGCGGTCTTGCCCATCGAGGGACGCGCGGCGATGATAATGAGCTCGCCTTTCTGCAGACCGCTGGTCATGCGGTCGAGCTCGGTGAACTCGGTGGCGAGTCCGGTGACTTCGCGGCTTTGTTTGTAGAGATTATCGATCGAGCCGAAGGAGTTCTGAACGATCTTGTCGAGGGGCTCGAGCCCGCGGGTGATTCCCTTCTCGCTGACTTCGAGCAGTTGCGATTCGGCTGCATCGAGAACCTCGAGCGCTGTTTCGCTCTGGTCGGCGGCGCGTGCGATGGCGGCCGAGCAGATGAGCATGAGCTTGCGGAGAAGGCTCTTATCTTTGACGATGCGGATGTAGTCTTCAATGACGGGTCGCAGCGGGAGGCCCTCGGTGAGCGACGCGAGATAGGCCACGCCGCCGACGGCTTCAATCTCCTTGACGCGGGACAGCTCGTTCGACAGGGTGACGATATCGACGGCACGCTGCTCGTTCATGAGGTCGCTCATGCGCACGAAGATGCGCTTGTGCGAATCGAGCGAAAAGTCGTCGGGCTCAAGGCGCTCGGCGGCTTCGGAGTGGAAGGAGTTGTCGAGGAGGATCGCGCCGAGGATGGTCTTTTCGGCGTCGATATTCGCAGGCAGGCCGGCGTCGAGCGCGGTGATGTCAGGCAGGGTGGCCATATGGAGATTCAGCCCCCACACGATAAGAGAGTTGGCAAGGGGCCATATCTGAGTGTAGGTCGGAACGGGAGCCGTTCGGCCATGTGAATTGCAGGGCGGGAATGTGGACAATCACGTCGCCGTCGATGTGAGACGGTTCCCAAAAACGCGATGGCCCCAACTCAACGAGAAGGGGCCAACCTCAGCAACAGTGGGGATTGCCACGTCCCGGCGACGAAGCCGTCCACCGGGGACGCCGGCAAGGGCCGATCAATCAGCCACTCGCCGGCGTCGGGCTGAGCTTACTGGACCCACAAGCATGGAAACCGTGGGAACCCAGGAACGTGTCCGGATTCTAGGAACCCCGGTCGGCGACGGGCAAGTGAATTCCTTCTGCTTTCGATTACTTAAGGGTTTCGCGGGATTTCATCTTGCCTGAGGCCTCCAGCGAAGGACCGGCTTGCGCGCGGCCTGTACTTCGTCAAGGCGGGAGACGCGAGTGGAGTGCGGAGCCGTCTTGACCACTTCAGGGTTCTCCTCGACTTCTTTGGCGATGGAACGCATGGCGTCGATGAACAGATCCAGTTCTTCCAGCGACTCGCTCTCCGTGGGCTCGATCATGAGGGCGCCGTGCACGATGAGCGGGAAGCTCACCGTGTACGGATGGAAACCGTAGTCGATGAGACGCTTGGCAATTTCGCCGGTCTTGACGCCTTTGGCTGCCTGTCGCTTGTCGCTAAAGACCACCTCGTGCATTGACGGCGTCTTGTAGGGCAAATCGTAAAGGTCTTCGAGGTTTTTGCGGATGTAGTTGGCGTTGAGCACCGCGTCTTCGGTCGTCTGGCGGAGACCGTCGGGGCCGTTAGCAAGAATGTAAGCAAGCGCGCGGATGAACATGCCGGTGTTGCCATAGAAGGCGCGGACGCGGCCGACGGAGTGAGCGCGATCATATTCCCAATGCAGCTTGTCGTCTTTCTTCGTAAGGACTGGTGTGGGGAGAAACGGCTCGAGGAATTTCTTGCAGGCGACCGGCCCGGAACCGGGACCTCCGCCGCCGTGCGGTGTCGAGAATGTCTTGTGTAGATTGAGGTGCATCACATCGACACCGAAGTCGCCGGGGCGGACCTTGCCGACCAGGGCGTTCATGTTGGCGCCATCCATATAAAGCAGCGCGCCTTTGGCATGAAGGATGTCGGCAATCTTGTGAATTTCGTTCTCGAAGACGCCCAGGGTTGACGGATTGGTGAGCATCAGCGCGGCGGTGTCTTCATCCACCTGGCGGGCGAGGGCAGCGAGGTCTATACCTCCTTCGGCATTTGATTTGAGGTTCTCGACCTGGTAGCCACAGATCGCTGCGGTGGCGGGATTGGTACCGTGCGCAGAATCGGGAATAAGGATCTTGCGCCGCGCATTGCCCCGTGATTCATGCCAGGCGCGGACGAGCAGGATACCGGTGAATTCGCCGTGTGCGCCCGCGGCAGGCTGCAGCGTAATGGCATCCATGCCGGTGATTTCGATGAGGCAGCGCTGAAGCAGATCGATGACCTCGAGGATCCCCTGCGCGAGCGACTCCGGCCGGTATGGATGCGCGTCGGCCAGGCCCTCGATGCGGGCCACCAACTCGTTGACGCGCGGGTTGTACTTCATCGTGCACGAGCCCAGCGGATACATGCCGAGGTCGATGGCGTAGTTCCAGGTGGAGAGGCGCGTGAAGTGGCGGATGATCTCGATCTCGCTGAGTTCCGGCAGTCCAGCGCTCTGCGAGCGGTGAGTTTCGCCGAGCAGCGCTTTCGAATCGACTTCGGGCACGTCGAGTGGCGGCAGCTTGTAGGCGTGCTTGCCCGGTGCGGACTTCTCGAAGACGAGCCCCTCGTTCTGTGTCTGGTGGGGACGGACTTTGCCGATGGAGCGATTGATTGTGTTTTCTCCTACTGTCATCCTTCACCCTTCAAAATTGCGCTTGCTACTCAATCCCATTCGAACTGAGCTGTCTGCGGGCAAATTGCTCTTGTAAAGTCTGTCGGCGCCATCACGGCGCGGCCCAGAAATCCAGTAGTGCTCGCCTGTCTCCACGTCGAAATAGTTAGCCTTGAATCCTCTCCCGGTTAGACTCTGAAATGTCTTGCCACGATAGTGCAAACTCAGGCCGCTCCGGCTAAAGGTCGCCCTTCCGATTTGCGCGGTCCCATTGAGACCATCCCCCTTGTACTCGATGTACATGATGCGTGGCGGATATTTTTGCTTCCTCATTGCCGTCGATCCTTATGCCTCCACCGGCGCCGCGGCCAGCGCCCGCGCTACGTGGTCGATTGATTCGCGCGGTGTCACTTCCGTCGCGCACCACAACGTTGCGTTCTTCAACTCGGGATACCAGCGGGCCAGGTCGAGGCCGCCGACAATTTTCTCGTCGAGCAGGCGCTGACTCCACTGCGCGGGCGGCTCCTGGGTCTGCAAGACGAATTCATGGAAGCGCGGAGCGTTCTGGAACAGAAGCTTCGTGCCGGGCTGCGCGCTCAGGGTCTTCGCCGCATAGGCGGCCTTGGCCAAATTGTGCTCTGCCAGTTCGCGTATACCTTCCTTGCCGTAGACAGTGAGGAAGATTGTCGCCATCAGGGCGACGAGCGCTTGGTTCGTACAGATGTTCGAGGTCGCCTTTTCGCGGCGGATGTGCTGCTCGCGCGTCGAGAGCGTCAGAACAAACCCACGGTTCCCATTGCCGTCGACTGTCTGGCCCGCGAGGCGGCCGGGCATCTGGCGAAGGTATTGCTCCTTGGCTGCGATCACGCCGCAGAAAGGACCTCCGTAGCTGAGCGCAACGCCGAACGACTGCGCCTCCATGCTGACGATGTCGGCTTCGATCGGCGGACGGACAATGCCCAGCGAAACCGCCTCTGCGATCGACACAATCAGCAGCGCACCCTTCTTGTGGGCGATCTCGGCGATTGCCGAAATGTCTTCGATGACGCCGAAGAAGTTCGGGCTCTGGACCAGCACCGCGGCAGTTTCCTCTGTTACCGCAACCGCGAGGGCGTCGAGGTCGATGCGGCCAGTTTTGGCAACATAGCCGATCTGCGCGGTTGCCAGGTCGCGATGCTGCAGGTAGGTCGCGAGAACTTCTCGATATTCGGGATGGACGGTCGAGGCCACGACGGCCTTGTGCCGTCCGGTAACGCGCATGGCCATCAGCACTGCTTCGGCAGCGCCCGTAGATCCGTCGTACATGCTGGCGTTGGCCACGTCCATGCCGGTAAGTTCGGCGATCATCGTCTGAAATTCGAAGATAGCCTGTAGCGTTCCCTGCGTGATCTCGGCCTGGTAGGGGGTGTAGCTGGTGAGGAACTCGCCGCGCTGCACGAGTGAATCGATGATGACCGGCCGGTAGTGCCGATAGGCGCCTGCGCCGAGGAAGCTGGCGTAATCGGTCGCGTTCTTCTGTCCGGCGGCTTTGAAGTAGCTGATGATCTCGCTCTCGCCCTGTTGCCGCGGAACATCCAGATCGCGGGTGAGCCGGTACTCTGCGGGAATGATGGCGAACAGATCGTCGATAGCCTTGGCGCCGATAGCCTTGAGCATCTGCTCGCGTTCGGCGGGAGATTTCGGTAGGTAGCGCATGGGCTTCTAGCCTCTAGCTTTTAGCTTGTAGCTAAAAGCGGGTGAATCGAGCCAAGTTGGTATCACGTTCATTGATCCGCTGTTGTAAATCCTGCCGCAATCAGCACTGCACAAGCTAGCAGCTAGAAGCTGGCGGCTCAGCGCTCACGCGCCGGTCTCTTCCGAAACAAACGCTTCGTACGCTGCGGCATCGAGCAGCTTCTCGAACTCCGACGGGTCGGACAACTCTACTTTGATGATCCATGCCTCGTGCGGCGCCTCATTGATCTTGTCGGGAGAGGTCTTTAATTCCTCGTTCACCGCCGCCACGGTTCCCGACACAGGCGAATAGAGGTCGCTGACCGCCTTCACGCTCTCGACGGAGCCGAAGGAATTGTTAGCCGTGACTGTGTCGCCGACTTTTGGCACGTCGACGTAAACGATGTCGCCAAGCGAGTTCTGCGCGTAGTCTGTGATGCCGATGGTTCCGATCTTTCCCTCGAGTGAGATCCACTCGTGTTCCTTGGTGTAGCGGTAATTTGCGGGATAAGCCATAAGAACAAGCTCCTTGTGAAAGAAACGACGAAGCTACAGTGTACGACCTGCTGAAGGAGTGCCGGTCATGAGGAAAAACGCGCTCGTTGCCTCGGTCAATCTACCTGGCGGGCCCGAAGCCTGCATAAGGCTCGAGCGCAACAAGCGTGGAGAGTTCCAGCATGCCGGCCTTGAAGATGGGCAGGCTGGCAACTGCTTCGCGGACTTCCTTTTCGTCGGCTGCCTCCCAGATGATGGCAGCCCCCGGCGTATCGCCGCGCCTCCAGATCCGGCGAAGCAGGCCAGTGATGTAAAGCTCCCTGACGCGTTGAGCTTCCGCAGCAATCAGCTCAGGCGTGAAGGCCTCGGGTGGAAACGCATCGGTGCGGCGGCGCGAAAGCGTGAGGAATTGCATTGGTTGTCTCCCAGGTTGAGCTGGTCCGGCCGGGGACTTCAGGCCGTGCTGGTTTCAAGGTCCGCGGTCAGGCGGCGGAAATCCACCAGCATCTTCGCCCGCCAGATCACGATCATGCCGAATGCCAGGATGAAAAAGATGCCAGCTGTCTGTTGCGCGGTAAGGATGGTGTCAAAGTAGCCCCGCGCGAAGAGGCGAATGGCGGCCAGCACCAGGATTACGAGCAGAAATGCGCTCGATCTTTTCATTCTCACCGTTTCGCCCTGAAGTTCGAGCCTGGTCGTCAAGAGCAAGGGCCACGCCAGAACCATCGCACCCGCCAGGAACGCGAGCAGGGCCCATGTCCACGGTACCCGGAACGCCGAGTCGACAAACATCGAAAAGCCGGTGGCCATGCCGAGCGGCGGAATGATGATCTTCCTCAGAGAGACAGCGGTCCGCGTCTCGCGCAGACGCCAGATGATGACGGCAACCGCTCCCACTCCCGCGGCCAGAACCGAGCCCGCAGCCTTTGCAAAAAAGGAGGAGAAAAGGGGAAGCGCCACCATGTAGTTATCTTATGGGATTCTGGAAATTGGCGCGAGCGGTGGCGACGGCCGATTTACGCAGGAATTCGCATTGAGTGAGCTTTCTTCCTATTTCATGAAAAACTGCCCGTGTCCGCCGTCTGCCCATGGATTATAGTGCTCAGCAAACTCGGTTCTTTGCTGGACCGAGGGGTGGCTGTCAAACCAGAACTCGACGAATGCATTGGGACTGGGGTCTTCGAGCCAGGACTCGCCCAGGAGGTTGAAGGCAGACACCGCCGTCTTCTGCGGATCGGAAACGAGCCCGTGGATTGCCTCCTGTCCGTAAACATCCGCTTCGTGTTCAAAGTGGCGGCTGACGGAGTTGCTTATCGGTGTCTGTACTAGCCCGGCAAGAGAGAGGGCAAAGACCAGGGAGAGGAACCCGGCCCGGGTGTCTACCGTATTTATTTGCCACTTCACGCCGAAACGACGCACCATCCATTCGGCCAGATGCGCACATACCCAGAACATAAACAGCATCCCTACGATCGTCAGGGCCAGTCCCTTGGGGATGTGGTTCAGCACGTAATGTCCGCTCTCGTGGCCGAAGATGAACATGATCTCGTCATCCGGCATCCGGTCCATCGTCGTATCCCACATGACGAAGCGTTTGCTCGACCCGATTCCCGTGACATAGGCATTGATTCCGTTGCTCTTTTCGCTCGCGTTCATCAGGAACATGCGGTCGGGGGGGATGTTTGTTCCTGTCCGTGCTACGACCTGTTCGAGCTTCGCAACCAGCCTGGGACGATTCGCTCCAAGCGGGGTGAATTTGTTGAAGATCGGGTCCAGAACCAGCGGAGCGAGGAAAACCGAAATAAAAATGAGGGGCAGTGAGATCAACCAGAGCCACATCCAGTAGCGGCGCGGCGATCGCCGGACGATCCAGTTGAAGAACAGTCCGATGGGAATTCCTATCGCGAGGGAAACGGAGAGTCCCTTGCCCTGGTCACCGAGCCAGGCGGGCCAGCGCTGCACGCTGATGCGGTAGTGAAGACTGGCGGCGTGGCCGAGGATGTAGAGCGGCAGGTTTGCGATCGCCAAAATGATGATGATGGTGGCGAAAAAGGCGACGCCCTGCAGCCAGCGACGCCCAGTCTTTCCCCAGGTCCATGCGTCCAGGCGTGAGGCTGCACCGGAAGCCAGCAGCCACCAAAGCACGATCAACCCCCAGAGAGAACCGGCTATCTCCAGCGAAACCCGGATCTTGTTGAGGGCAATGGCCTGGGCGAGCTTGTCAGGTGGGAGAGAGTAGGCCTGTTCGCTATGCGGCTGGACTCCGGCAGCTGCCGAATCAGGTTGGCTCCGCTCGCCCGGACCGGATTGACCAGCCGCTCCGACGCTCGTTACCAGCAGGAGCAGAATGACGGTACCGGCGAGCTTAAGTCGCTGGACAAGTGTCATCGAGTTTCCCTCGGGAGACTACAGATTTGAGACAATCAGAGTTTACCGATGTTTCCATCTGAGAAGTTGCAACTACTTTCAGGATTCCTCGCTCTTCCTCGGCGCGGGACGGCCTTCGTGCTTTGCGTCGCGCTGTTTTGCGCTGTTGCAGGGGCACAACGAGCCGTTCCGACAGTTCATGCAGCGGCGAAGGGCGGATCTCCCGCCTCTCCGGTCTTGATCGATACCATGACCAGCGAACTGCAGCGGGCGTTCACATCGCTGGGGAAGCCAGGTCCTAACCAAAAGGACGCCGACAAGCAGCTGCCGCCCTACTTCATCAGCTATTCCGTCAGTGATGCAACAGCCGTCACGATTCGCGCGCAGTACGGCGCGCTGGCCGACAGCACCAGCAACCACGTGCGCGTGGCCGACGTGCAAGTGCGCATCGGCGATCCCAAGCTCGACAATACACACGGCAACCACCGCGCCTCCGCTGTCAACAGCCTGCAGATGCCGCTCGGCGATGACAGGGCTGCGCTGGAACGCACGCTGTGGTTAGCAACGAACGCCGGCTATGGCAATGCCCTCGACAACTATCTTCGCGTGAAGACTGAAGCCCAGGTCCGCGCCAAGGAAGAGGACACCTCGCCAGACTTCAGCAAAGAGTCGCTGCAGGTGTCAGTTTCCAATCCAGCCCCGCCTGTCCAGATCGATCGCAACGCATGGGAGGAGCGCATCAAGACGCTGAGCCGTGTCTTCCGCGACTATCCTGACGTGTATCAGAACATGGCGATGCTCACTGTGCAGAATGAGACGGACTACTATGCCTCGTCAGAGGGCTCGCGTGTCATCGATCCCCACATGCAGGCGCGGGTTGTCGTGTTGGCGGTAACGAGAGCCGACGACGGGATGGATCTGTTTCGGGCGCAGACTTTTGAGGCCGAAACGGTTGATGGTCTGCCTTCGCAGCAAGAGATGGAGGCTGCGGTTTGCGAACTGGGCAAGAGCCTGGAGGCATTGCGCAAAGCTCCAGTGACGGAGCCGTTCGACGGGCCGGCGATTCTCTCAGGCCGCGCCGCTGCAGTTTTCTTTCACGAAGTCCTCGGGCACCGCCTCGAAGGCCAGCGCCAGCGCGGCGATGAAGAGGGTCAAACGTTCACCAAGGATCTGAACAAGGAAGTGCTGCCGCCGTTTCTCTCAGTCGCTGATGATCCGACCATGACGACCTTCGGCAATCAGTGGCTCAGCGGCACCTACACTTACGACGATGAAGGCGAGAAGGCTCGCCGGGTCGAACTGATTCAGAATGGCGTGCTGAAGACATTTCTGATGTCGCGCTTGCCTATCGCCAGCTTTGCCGCTTCGAACGGGCACGGACGAGCGCAGACGGGCCGCATGCCTACGGGACGGCAGGGAAACCTGATCGTCAGCTCGACAAACTCAGTCCAGGAGGTGGAACTTCGGAGGAGGCTGATCGAAGAGGCGAAGAAGCAGGGGAAGCCCTACGGACTCTATTTCGAAGACATCTCTTCAGGATTTGCGGTGACCACGCGAAGTGCGCCGCAAGCATTCCAGGTGATTCCGCTCGTCGTTTACCGAGTATACGTCGATGGCCGCCCCGATGAACTGGTCCGCGGCGTGAGCATTGTCGGCACTCCGCTGGCTGCAATGAAGCGAATCGTTGTCACCGGGAACAAGAGTGAGGTCTTCAACGGTGAGTGCGGCGCGGAGTCCGGCACGGTTCCGGTAAGCGCGGTGGCTCCGGCGATGCTGGTAAGCGAAATCGAGACGCAGCGCCAGCAACAGGGCACGCAGCGACCGCCGATACTGCCGATCCCGAGTGCGCCTTCAAATGCAACAGTGAAGGAGGGCCAATGAATCTCGCTCGCTGTAAGCTTGGTCTTCTCGCGGCGGGACTTCTCTTCTTCACGACAGCGCCGCAGGTTGTATCCCCTCAGACGACCCGCGCCGATGCTGAGAAGGATCCAGTGCTCAAAGCCATGCTTGAGGAACTGGACCGCAGCATGACGCATCTACAGCTTGCCGGATTCTCGAAGCCTTACTTCATCGAGTATCGCGTGGAAGACGTGCAGGACTTTGAAACCCGGGCATCCTTCGGCGCAACCGAGGGATCGCAGCGCGGTCATGCACGGGTGGCACGCATCAGTGTCAGAGTAGGTGACTACAAGACCGACAACTCCGGTCCGCGCGGCGATGGCGCTCTGCAGCTTACGTCCGTTGAGGACGACCCGATCGCGCTGCGCTCGGCGCTGTGGACGGGGACGGACCAGGCTTACAAAGCCGCTCTCGCTGCATACGCGCAGAAACAGGCCGAGCTCAAGCAGGTGCAGACGCCGCCGCAGGCCGACGACTTCAGCAAAGCCAAGCCGATCATCTCTCTTACCGCGCCCCTCACGCTCTCCGTCGACCAGCAGGCATGGACCGACCGGGTTGCCCACGACAGCGGCATCTATCGTACTGATCCTGCCGTCAACACCTCGCAACTGCAAATCCAGTACTCGACCGCCGGGTTTCATGCGCGTGTCACGACGACCTGGATCGTTTCAAGCGAGGGTGCGATTGTTCGCAAATCTGCAGGAAACTATTCGGAATCATTCGGTGTGGGCACGCAAGCCGACGACGGCATGCACCTCGATCGCTCCTACGCCACCAGCGGCATCGCGCTCGGCGATCTCGACAGCGCCGAAGAGTTTCGCAGCCGCGCCGTGAACCTGATCGCATCGCTCAGCGACCTGCGCAAAGCGCCGATCGTGGAGGAGGAGTATCACGGCCCGGTGCTTCTCTCCGCAGACGCAAGCGCCGACACGTTGCATGCGCTTCTCGCTGCCGGCGTGACAGCGACACGCCCCAAGCTCGGAACCGAAGCGCGCACCAACGGACCTTTCGCGTCGAGTTACAAGGCGCGCATCATGCCTGATTTTCTGTCTGTTGTGGATGACCCCGCTCTGAAGACCTGGCAGGGTAAAGACCTGGTTGGCTCCTACTCGGTGGACGACGAGGCGGTTCCTGCGCAGACAGTGAAGCTGGTCGCGGAAGGTCACCTCGAAAACTATCTCATTGGACGCACACCGGTGCGCGACTTTCCCGAGTCCAACGGCCACGCCCGCGCCGGTATTGCCGGTCCGCCGCGCCCAGTGATCGGAGTGATGAAGGTGACGGCGCAGCAGGGGCTCTCGGACGATGAGCTGCTCCACAAACTGCTCGAACTCGCTAAAGAACGCGGTCTGAAGAGCGTGTACTACGTCGAGACTCTCGGCGCCGAGGCCACGCCTCGTCTCCTCTACCGCGTGGATCTTGACGGCAAGCGGACCCTTGTTCGCGGCGCTGTCCTCGATGACCTCGACCAGCGCGCGCTGCGCACGGGTGTCGTGGCGGCAGGACAGAATCTGTGGGTTGCAAATTACGCGACGGAGATTCCCGAAACGGTGATCGCGCCCGCGCTTCTCTTCGATGATGTGACGGTAAAGCGCGCCAATGAAACCAACGACAAGCTGCCGTACTATCCTCCGCCGGAGTAGAAGTCAGCAGTTTGGAGCAGGCAGCGCGGAGGCGAACGGGGTCCATCGCAGCAGCGCTGAACACTTCGCTACTAGTGACCGCAGCTACAGGCCAAGAGCTATCGACTACCAGCTACCGGCCAACAAGGCTTGGAGCTAACGGCTAAGAGCTAATTGCTAATAGCTGCATTTCAGTCCAGCCGCGTGAGGTATGCCACGCCTTCCCCGGGCCGCAGTTCCCGCGCCATCATCTCGGCCTGATCGCGGTTGTCGCCGACCGGCCGAATCCGAACCCAGTAGCTTCGCTCGCCGGGAAATTCAATGACGCGCGACCCCGGATAGTCATCGAGCAGCTTCTCCTTGTAACGATTCGCATTGCCTTCACTCGTAAACGGCCCGATCTGCACGCACCAGCGTCCCCCCACGTTCATCGGCTTCGGCGTCTGGTACACATCAATCTGCACCCGCGCAGTGCCGACACGATAGAGTCCGATCGACTTTGCCGAAGCCTGAGTAAGATCGATGATCTTGCTGGGAACGAACGGCCCCCGGTCGCTGATGCGCATGGCTGAAGCCTGCCGCGTCACCAGGTTCGTCACCACCACCAGCGATCCCATCGGCAGCGTGCGATGCGCCGCGGTGAGAGCGTCGTCGCTGAATACCTGTCCATTCGCTGACTTCCGTCCCTTATACGGCGCGGTATACCACGTAGCCTCTCCCGTTTCGGTGTAAATCGGCCGATGCGCGAGGATGAACTCCTTGTCCTCGGCGCTCACTCCGCCTTCAGGAACCGCCGTGACCGGGATGCGGCCCGTGGAGGGAGGTTCCGATCGCACTGTCGCCGGCGGTTCAGCGGAAGAGCGTGGGGACGGGTAGACCGGCGGCGCAGTTGCGGCGGGCGAGACGGGCGTCTTCTTGTGACCGCAGCCCGTAACAATCAGCACGGCGGTGAAGATGAGCGAGATCGATACAAGGCTCAAACACTCTGTCGGCTGCATCCGTCCTTGCTCCGTCCTCGGCTCCGGGTACATCAACCTCGAGGACCTCGTTGCTGGTCCATCCGATCCGCCAAGTTACGGAGCTTGTCAGAGATCTTGCGCATCGCGGTAATGGACTCGCTGCGCACCTGCGGGACCACCGCATCGTTG
>Ga0335080_10005144_pt1 | contig 13429 bp, 12 predicted proteins | sample Lox_Sample_34_FD_206720 | JGI IMG/M metagenome (GOLD analysis project Ga0335080, IMG submission 206720) | Soil microbial communities from Loxahatchee National Wildlife Refuge, Florida, United States - Lox_Sample_3.4 | ecosystem: Environmental > Terrestrial > Soil > Wetlands | place: USA... | reverse complement strand
ATGTCCACACAACTGGTCAACTCGTCGCGAGTACGTCTCGAGATCGCGTTCGACCGGCGTGCGCCTGTTCCCATGTACTTCCAGCTGAAGGAGTGGCTTTCGGGACGCATCCTGTCCGGTGAGCTCGCTCCCGGCGAGCAGCTGCCCGGCGAGCTCGAGCTCTGCGACCGGCTGCACGTCAGCCGGGGCGTCGTCCGCCAGGCCCTGAGCGAGCTTCGCTATGACGGGCTCGTCGAGCGGAGGCGCGGACGGGGCACGTTCGTCGCCGCGCCGAAGACCGCCGAGGGGCTGATCAGCGGGCTGCGCGGGCTCGCGGAGGACGCGTGGCTCCGCGGCAGCCGGATCGACAGCACGGTCCTTGTCCTGCGCGAGCGGCCCGCCGACGTCCAGACGGCGCGCCTGCTCGAGCTCGAGCCTGACGAGCTCGTCGTCGAGCTCGGCCGCCTGCGCTCCCTCGACGGCGAGCCGCACGTGCTCGTCACGACCTTCCTTCCTACCGGGCTCGTGCCGGGTCTCGTAGCTCTCGATCTCGGAGGGCCCGAGTCGCTGTACCGCATCCTCCGCGAGCGCTACGGGCTGCCGATCCTCTCGTGTGTGCGCCGGGTCGAGGCCGCGGTCGCGGACACGCGCCAGGCGCACCTGCTGAGAGTCTCCCGCGGAGACCCGCTCCTCGTCCTTCGCTCGACCGCGTACACGAGCGGCCACCGGCCGCTTGAGCACTTCGTCGCCTGTCACCGGGCCGACAGGTCCGCCTTCGAGGTCGAGCTCGAGGCCGCGACCGCGTCGGCGACGAGGTTCGACCATCTCGTGGAGGCAACGCCGTGACGGCGCTCCTGGCAGGAGTGGACGTCGGTACGCAGAGCGTGAAGGCCGGCCTCTACGCGCCGTCGGGGGAGTGCCGTGCCGAGCACGCGGTCTCGCTCCGACTCGACCATCCACCCGACGGAGGAGTCGAGCAGGACCCGGAAGCGTTCGTCTCCGCAACAGCCGCCGCGCTCGCCGCCTGCATCGAGGAGAGCGCCTGGGACCCCGGTGCGATCGAGGCCGTCGCGATCGCGGGTCAGATGGCCGGCGTGCTGGGCATCGGGACGGAGGGCACCGCGGTCACTCCGTACGACTCCTGGCTCGACGCGCGCTGCAGCCGCGAGGTCGCCGAGATCGACGAGCGGATCGGCGACGAGGTCGTCGCTCGTACCGGCTGCCCGCCGATGGTGGCGCATGCGCCCAAGATCCTCTGGTGGAAGCGCTGCCGGCCCGCTGCGTTCGCGCGGGTCGAGAAATGGGTGATGCCGGGCTCGTACGTCGCCGGACGCCTCTGCGGCCTCGCCGCATCCGCGGGCTTCGTCGACTGGACGTATCTGCACTTCACCGGCCTCAGTGAGGCTGCCGAGGCCGCCTGGTCGCCCTACCTCCTCGAGGAGCTCGACCTCGACGTGCGGCAGCTGCCGCGAATCGTCGCCCCGACCGAGATCGTCGGCGCCCTCACCCGCGAGGCCGCCGAGGCATGCCGCCTCCGGCCCGGGACGCCCGTCGCGGCCGGTCTCGGGGACACCGCCGCAGGGGCTCTCGGAGCCGGGATCGTCGCTCCGGGGCAGGTACTCGATACCGCCGGGACCGCCGCCGTCCTTGGGATCTCGACCGCCTCCTACCGCCCTGACGTCGAGCGCACCCTCGTCTCGATGCGTGGAGCCGTCCCCGGGCAGTGGATCGCGCTGTCGTACCTCGCCGGCGGGAACCTGCTGCGCTGGCTGCCGCAGGCGCTCGGCGGCCGCGCAGCCGGAGACGCCGCGTCTCTCGACGAGCTCCTCGACGAGGCGCGCGCCGCGGCGTCGCCGCGCCGGGCCGGTCGTCCTCTGTTCGTCCCTCACCTCGGCGGCAGGATCCTTCCCTCGGCCGCCGGGATGCGCGGCGCGTGGCTCGAGCTGGACTTCAACCTCGCACGGGGCGACCTCGCACGCGCCGTGCTCGAGAGCGTCGCGTACGAGTACGCCGGATACCTGGAGCGCGCCCTCGTCCTTCACCCCGAGCCGGCGCCCCGCGAGGTGCGGGTGATCGGCGGCGGCGAGGGGGATGCCCTCTGGAACCGGATCAAGGCCGCCGTGCTCGGGCTGCCGTATGCGCGGCTCGCACGGGAGAGCTTCGGCCCGTGGGGAGCCGCGCTCGTCGCGGGCGCGGCGTGCGGCCTCATCCCGGATCTCGCCTCGGCCGCACTCGCCGGGACCGCGGTCGCCGAGCGCTTCGAGCCCGACCCGGAGCTCGAGGCGCTGTACGCCGAGCGGCTCGCGGCGTACCGCGAGACGCTCGCGCTGCTCGCGCACGAGGTGGTGCACGCATGAGGCCGTTCAGGCTTGCCGTCGTCGGGGCGGGGCGTGCCGGGATGGTGCACGCCGTCAATGCGCAGCGTTGGGTTGCGGACGCCGAGCTCGCGTGCATCGTCGAGACGGACGCCGAGCGCGCCCACGCCGTCTCAGCCGAGCTCGGCGTTCCCGCGTTCGCGGCCCTCGAGCATGCGCTCGAGCAGGAGCGGCTGGACGGGGTCGCGATCACGACCCCGACCTTCACGCACGCGGAGCTCGCGCAGCTCGCCGCGGACGCCGGCGCCCACGTCTTCTGCGAGAAGCCCATGGCGCTGACCGAGGCCGAGTGCGACGCGATGGCAGCCGCAGCGGACCGCGCCGGCGTCGTCCTCCAGATCGGCTTCGTCCGGCGCTTCCAGCCGGAGTTCGTCGACGCCCGGCGGCGGATCGAGGCGGGCGAGATCGGGGAGCCGATGCTGATCAAGTCGCTAACGCGCGGCCCAGGGCTCCCGCCCGTGTGGGCGCACGACCTCCGCCTCTCGAACGGGATGCTCGCCGAGGTCAACAGTCACGACTTCGACTGCGTCCGCTGGCTCACCGGTTCCGAGATCGTCCGCGTGTACGCGGAGACCGCGAACTTCAAGGGCGAGGCGCGCGGCGTCATCGCCGCCGACTTCTACGACAATGTCGTCGCCACGCTCCGCTTCGCCTCGGGCGCGCTGGGAACGATCGACGGCACCTGCCCCGCCGACTTCGGCTACGACGCCCGCGTCGAGGTGCTCGGCTCCGAGGGACTTCTGATCGTCGGTCAGCTCCCGGCCCTCTCGATCCTCGAGATCCGCTCGCGCGGCGAGGGGATCGTCCCGACCTTCGCGAGCTGGCCGCAGCGGTTCGAATGGGGCTACCGGGAGGAGCTTCGCGGGTTCGTCCAAGCAGCGCTCTCGGGTGAGCCGCCGGCGGCAAGCGCCGCGGACGGCCGTGCAGCCGTCGCCGCGGTGCGAGCCGCGAACCGAGCCTGGCTGGAGGAGCGACCCATCGCGCCGGCGGCGGAGGTGCATGCCTGATGCACGCCCTCGCCTACCGCGGAGCCGGGAGGCTCGTGCTCGAGGAGCGGCCGGTGCCGGTCCCGGGGGACGGCGAGGCAGTGGTACACGTCGACGCCTGCTCGATCTGCGGCACCGATCTGCGCATCGCGGCCGGTGCGCACCGCGCCTATGCCGAACCGAACGGCCGCGTTCCGGGACACGAGCTGGCCGGCACGATCGCCACCGTCGGCCCGGGAGTGGCGCTGCACGAGGGCGACGCGGTCTTCGTCGCGCCTAACTACGGCTGCGGCCGCTGCCCGGCCTGCCGTCGCGGGCAGGTCAATCTCTGCGAGACGCCGCACGCGCTCGGGATCACCGATGACGGCGCGTTCGCCGACTACACGCTGCTGCCGCGCGAGCTCATCGCGCAGGGGAACGTGATGGCGGCACCCGGCGAACGTGACGCAGGCGCCGTCGCGCTCGTCGAGCCGCTCGCGTGCGTGCTGCGCGGCTCGCGCGCCTGCGGCATCGGGGCGGGCGACACCGTCCTCGTCTTCGGCGCCGGGCCGATCGGGCTCCTGCACGTCGCGGTTGCGCGCGCGGCCGGGGCGGCCGACGTCCTCGTGAGCGAGCCGAACCCGGAACGCAGGGCGCGCGCGCTCGACTGGGGCGCCGCCTCCGCCCACGGCACCGATCGCGCTGAGCTGCGCCACGCCTTGGCCGAGGCCGGCGCGCCCGCCGGCGCCGACGCGGTCGTCGTCGCCGCCCCGGTCGCAGACGCCCAGCGTGCCGCGCTCGAGCTCGCGGCGCCCGGCGGGCGGATCAACTTCTTCGCGGGTCTGCCACGCGGCGACTCTCGGGTCGAGCTCGACACGAACCTCGTCCACTACCGCGAGCTCGTCGTCACGGGCACGTCCGCCAACACGAACGACGACTGCCGTGCAGCGCTCGACCTCGTGCTCGAGGGGCGCATCGACACGGCCTCCCTCATCGACGCGCGCTTTGCCCTCGACTCGGCGGCCGACGCCTTCGCCCTCGCCGGGTCTGGACGGGCGCTGAAGGTGGTGATCGAACCGTGAGCACGACCATTGTCGCGCCGTTCGCGCTCGGTCTCGACTTCGAGACCGGCGCGCTCGGCGGACACACTAGCCGCATCGAGCGCCGCGTCTCGGCGCTCCGCGGGGCCTTCGCGGACACCGAGGCGCTGGAGGCGCTCGTCGCCCGCGGCGACCCTGTCGTCTACGAGGTGGAGCAGCGCGACATGCCCGAGGAGGTCGGTCAGCTCATCTGCTGCACGACCGTCATCCAGCCCGGCGTCGTCGGCGAGGAGTACTTCATGACGAAGGGGCACTACCACGCCGATCGCGAGACGGGGGAGGTCTACCTGGGGCTCGCCGGGAACGGCGACCTCCTCCTCCAGTGTGGCGACGGGACCGCCGAGCTGCCGATGGAGCGCGGCACCGTCGCCTACGTTCCGCCGGGTTGGGCGCACCGCACCGTGAACACCGGCGAGAGGCCGTTCGTCTTCTTCGCCGTCTACCCCGGTCAGGCGGGCCACGACTACGGCGCGATCGAGGCGTCGGGCTTCGCCCATCGCGTCCTGAGAACACCTGAAGGGCCCATCGTGGCCGAGAGGTGGGACTCGTGACCGAGACCGCCGTCGCGCCGCGCGCAGCGCGCCCCCTCCGGGACTGCGTCGTCGTGGTGACGCCCCGCTCGTTCGGCGTCGACGCGCCGGAGCTCCGGACAGAGCTGGAGGCCGAGGTCGGGGAGGCGCGCTACCGCCCCGGGCCCCTCGGCGAACTCGAGCTCGCCAGGGTTGTCGCCGACGCCGACGGCCTGCTCGCGGGGCTGGACGAGGTGACCGAGACGGTCTTCTCGTGCGCTCCGCGCCTGCGTGTCGTCGCACGCTACGGGGTCGGCGTCGACCGGGTCGATCTCGAGGCGGCGAGGCGTCATGGGGTGACCGTCACCGCCACGCCGGGCGCGAACGCGAACGCCGTGGCCGAGCTCTCGGTCGCATTCCTCTTCTCCCTCGCCCGCCCCGTCCTCGCCGGGCGCGACCGGGCGCTGGCCGGGGAGTGGCCCGCGCTTCGCGGGGTCGAGCTGTCGGGCAAGACGCTCGGGCTCCTCGGCTGCGGCCGGATCGGCTCGCTCGTCGCGCTCAAGGCGAAGGCTCTCGGGATGCACGTGATCGCGCACGACCCACTCCTGCGGTGGGCGCCCGCCGAGCTCGTCGACCTGAAGACGCTCGCCGCGAGCTCCGACTTCCTCTCCCTGCATGCCCCTCTGACACCAGAGACGAGGGGCATCGTCGACGGGAAACTGCTCGCCCGGATGAAGGAGGGAGCCGCCCTCGTCAACACGGCGCGGGGCGAGCTCGTCGAGACCGAAGCCCTCGTCTGGGCACTCGACCACGGGCCCCTCCGGGCCGCCGCGCTCGACGTCCTCGACGAGGAGCCCCCACCGCCCGGCCACCCCCTGGTCGGACGCGACGACGTGATCGTGACGCCGCACATCGGGCCACACACCTCCGAGGCGACGGCCGCGATGGGGCGGATGGCGCTCGCAGACCTGATCGCCGTCCTCTCCGGCGGAGCTCCGGCTCACCCCGTCCAGGAGGCACCATGACCACCACCGCAGTCGTAACCAGGCGCTTCTCCTTCGTCGGGGTCACGACGGGAAAGTCGGCCATCATGCGCGTCTTCCCGCTCTGGGCCGAGCGCCTCGGGCTGGGGGAGGTCGCAATGAGCGGCCACGACCTGCCGATCCACGCCGGGGCGGGGCAGTACCGGGCTCTTGTCGAGCGGTTGAAGGCTGACCCCCACGAGGCGGGCGGCCTCGTCACCACGCACAAGCTCGACCTCTTCGCCGCCTGCCGGGACCTGTTCGACTGGGTCGACCCGTATGCGGAGCTCCTCGCCGAGACGTCCTGCCTCTCGAAGCGCGACGGGCTGTTCCGCGCGCACGCGAAGGACCCGATCTCGTCGGGCCGCTCCCTCGATGAGTTCGTCCCGCACGGCTACTGGCGCGGGAGCGGCGCCGAGGCGCTCCTCTTCGGTGCGGGCGGGTCGAACCTCGCGATCACGATCCACCTCCTCCAGGGACGCCCCGTGGACGACCGCCCGGCGCGGATCGTGGTCGTGAACCGCTCGCCGGGCCGCCTCGAGTCGATGCGCGCAGTCCATGAGCGTATGGGCGCGGACGTCGAGATCGCATACATCGAGAACGCCGACCCGCGCGAGAACGACCGGCTGCTCGCCGCGGCGCCGGACGGGTCGCTGGTCGTGAACGGGACCGGCATGGGGAAGGACAGCCCCGGCAGCCCCATCACCGCCGCCGGTGTGTTCCCGAGGCGCGCACTCGCCTGGGAGCTCAACTACCGCGGCGAGCTCGACTTCCTCCGGCAGGCGCGTGCTCAGGAGCTCCGCCGCGACCTCGTCGTCGAGGACGGCTGGCGCTACTTCATCCACGGCTGGACCTCCGTGATCGAGGAGGTCTTCGACATCGCCATCGGGGGCGCACTCCTCGACGAGCTTTCGGAACTTGCCCTGCGCGTCCGCGAAGGGCCGAAAGGAGGGATTGGACGATGAAGATCGGAATCGACAGCTACTGCTTCCACCGCTACTTCGGCGAGATCTACCCGGATCTCCAGACCGACCCGGGCATCCGCTGGCGGATGGAAGGCGAGTTCCTCGACTTCGCGCTCGCCCAGCACGTCGACGAGATCGCGCTCGAGAGCTGCTTCTTCGACGCGCTCGACGACGGGCTGTGCACCGAGATCCGGGCCCGTCTCGACGAGGCCGGTGTCGACCGCGTGCTCGGCTGGGGCCACCCCGAAGGTCTCTGGGGCGGAACGAGCCCCGCGGCTCTCGAGGAGCTGATCGCCCACCTGCCGCAGGTGGAGAAGCTCGGCTCGACCCGGATGCGCATCACCGCGGCGAGCATGAACTACGCGAAGGCGCCGCGCGAGGAGCTGATCGGGCGCGTCGTGCCGATGCTGAAGGACGCCGCCGAGGCCGCCGAGGCGCACGACGTGATGCTCGCGCTCGAGAACCACATCGACTTCACCTCGAGCGAGGTCGCGAGGATCCTCGACGAGGTCGGGTCGGACCACCTGAAAGTGAACTTCGACACCGGCAACACGATCCGGCTGTACGAGGATCCCGTCGAGGCGGCGGCACGGCTCGCGCGGTACACGATCTCGACGCACACAAAGGACATCACCGTGTCCAGGGGCGGCAGCCCGGCGGAGAACTTCACGTGGTGGCCCTCGTGCCCGGTCGGCGATGGCCTGATCGACATGCCGGGCGTCGTCGCGGCGCTGCGCGAGGGCGGCTTCGACGGCTGCCTCAGCGTCGAGATCGACCTGGTCGCGCCGCAGTTCATTGCGATGAGCGAGGAGGAGATCGTGGCGAAGAGCGTCGGGTATCTCCGCTCGATCGTCCCCGCTACGGCGGTCGCGTGAGGGGGTGAGGACGATGACGAAGACACCCGCCGACCCCCGCAGGCCGATTCGGTTCGGCCTCCTCGGGTACGGCTTCATGGGCAAGGCGCACTCGAACGCTCTGCGGACGATCCCGTACATCTTCTGGCCGTCGGAGGCGCGGCCCGTGCCGACCGCGATCTGCGGCCGTACGGGGCCGAGGGTCGCCGAGGCGGCCACCCGCTACGGCTACGAGTCGTTCACGACCGACTGGGACGAGCTCGTCGCGGACGAGCGGATCGACGTGGTCGACAACGTCACGCCCGACGCGTTGCACGTCGAGCCGACACTTGCGGCGATCGGGCACGGCAAGCACGTGATCGTCGAGAAGCCGCTCGCGAACAACGCGGCTGACGCGTTTCGCCTCTGGGATGCGGCCGAAACAGCCGGCGTGAAGCACCTGACGTGCTTCAACTACCGGTTCTTCCCGGCCGTCAGGCTCGCCTGGGAACTCGTCCACGGGGGCGACCTCGGTAACCTCCACCAGGCTCGCTTCCGCTACTCGCAGGAGTGGCGGACCGACCCGGCCGGTGAGCTGCCCTCGGCGGCGGGGGCGCTCGACATCATCGCCTGCCACGCCGTCGACCAGGCCCGCTTCCTCTGCGGGGAGATCGCGTCGGTATCCGCGGCCGTGACGAGCATCACGCCGGCCCGCAGCTACCGCGGAGACCCGGCCGACCCGACCGACACCGTGACGATGCTCGCGAAGCTCCAGAGCGGCCTCGTCGCCACGATCGACGCCTCCCTCGTCTCGCCCGGCCGGCGTAACCACCTCGCCTGGGAGCTGAACGGCTCGAAGGGCAGCGTCGCCTGGAACCTCGAGGACCCGAACGTCCTCCGCTTCCACAGGCGCGACGCCGGCCGCACCGGAGGCTTCACCGAGGTGATCGCCTGCGAGGCGGACCACCCGCTCGTCGCAGCCTGGTGGCCGTCGGCACACGTGCTTGGCTGGGAGCACGGGCACATCAACATGCTGGCCCACTTCATCGAGGCGGTTGCGACCGGCAAGCCGGTCGAGCCCTTCGGCGCGACGTTCCTCGACGGTCTGCGCGCCGCCCAGGTCGCCGACGCCGCCCGCGAGGCCGCCGTCGAAGGCACGGAGATCGACGTGCCGCCGGCGCCCGTCCCGGTCGGCGTGGGAAAGGAGGCGTAGCACCGGTGGCCGACCCGGTACTTCTCGAGGTCGAGCACGTCGGGAAGCACTTCCCGGGCGTCCAGGCGCTGGACGACGTCAGCATGACGCTCCGCGCCGGCGAGGTCCACGGCCTCGTCGGCCAGAACGGCGCCGGCAAGTCGACGCTCGTCAAGTGCATCACCGGCGTGCACCCGCCGGACGCCGGCCAGATCGAGCTCGAGGGCGACCCGATCACGACCTACATGCCGAAGCGGGCATACGACCTCGGGATCGCCGTCGTCCACCAACGGACGAAGCTCATCCCGTACCTGTCGGTGGCCGAGAACGTCCTGCTCGGCCACCTGCCCACCTACCACGGTGCGGTGATCCAGCGCGGCGAGGCGAACCGCGTCACCCGCGACCTGCTCAAGCGCTTCCGGCTTCGCCTCGACCCCGAGATGCTCGTGCACCGGCTCGGGCCGGCGGAGCGCCAGCAGGTTGCGATCGCACGGGCGCTCTTCCGCCGCGCGAGGCTGTTGATCCTCGACGAGCCGACCGCCGCCCTCGACGCGGAGCGTGCGGAGCATCTGTTCGAGCTGATCGGCGACCTGCAGATGCAGGGGGTCGGAATCCTCTACGTCTCGCACCACCTCGAGGAGGTGTTCCGGCTCGCCGACCAGATCACCGTCCTGCGTGATGGGAAGGTGGTCGCTACGCGGCCGGTCGGCGAGCTCGACCAGAACGAGGTTGTCACGCTGATGGCCGGCCGGCGGCTCGAGAACGGGATCGCCCGGCCGGTCGGTGCAACGGCGCCGGAGAGCGAGCCGCTGCTCGAGCTCGACGGCGTCTCGAACCCGGTCCTGCGCGACATCCGTCTCTCGGTGGGTGCCGGTGAGGTCGTCGGCGTCACCGGCGTGATCGGGGCGGGCGGTCACGACATCGCCCGTGCCCTCTTCGGGCTCGAGCACCTGAGCTCGGGGGAGATACGCCTGCTCGGAGAGCCCTACGTCCCGCAGGGTCCTCGTCAGGCGATCGCGCGTGGGCTCTTCCTCGTTCCCGAGGACCCGACCCGCGACGGGCTCGTCCCGGTGCTCTCCGTCGCGCAGAACATCACCATCGTCGACCTTCCGGGCATCACCCGCGGCGGCCTCCTCTCGCTCCGGAAAGAGCGGGCGATCGCCAGGCGGTACGTCGACGAGCTGAGCATCGCCACGGGGTCGATCGACACCCCGGTGCGAAACCTCAGCGGCGGCAACCAGCAGAAGGTCCTCGTCGCGAAGGCGCTCGCCCTGGGGGCGCAGGTGCTCGTGCTCGAAGAGCCGACCCAGGGTGTCGACGTGCACGCGACCGCGGAGATCCACCGGATCGTCCGCTCACTGGCAGATGGAGGCAAGGCGGTCATGGTCATCTCGACGGACATTCGCGACCTGCTGCAGTTCGTCGACCGCATCGTCGCGCTGCGCGGCGGGCGCGCCGTCGCCGACCTGCCCGCGGGCGAGACGGACTACGCGCACATGCTCGACCTGACAGTCGGCTCCCTCGGGGCGGTGGCGTGATGGCGACGCACACGAACGTCCCGCTGCCGGCTCGGCCCCCGACGGAGGCGCCGGCGCCCTGGTCGGCTCGCCTGCTCGGTCGACTCAGGCACTTCATGGACATCGATGTCTACGCCGTCTGGCCGCTCTTCGTGATGGTGATCATCATCGCCTACACGTCCACGAAGTCGTCGACCTACCTCACGGTCTTCAACTTCGAGAACATCCTGAGCCAGGTCGCACCCCTCGGGATCGTGACGATGGGGCAGGCGATCCTCCTCATCTCGGCCGGCCTCGATCTCTCGGTCGGCTACAACATCGCGCTCTCGAGCATCGTCACCGGCCTGCTCCTCGAGCACGGCTACTCGCTCTGGCTCGCGATCGGAGCCGGTGTGCTCGCCGCGATGGCCGTGGGCTTCACGAACGGCGTCCTCGTGGCCCAGAACCGGGCGCACCCCTTCATCATCACGCTGGGGATGTCGATCTTCCTGTTCGGGCTCGACACCCAGCTGACCGGCGGCGCGCCGGTGAACGACATGAAGGGCCTGTACACCGCCTTCGGCGGGAACCTTGCGAACGGCTTCCCGTTCTTCGGCCTGCCGACGGTGGCGATCCCGCTCGTGATCGTCGTCGCCTTCGCCTACTTCTTCCTGCGCTGGACCCCGCTCGGCCGCCGCGCCTACGCGATCGGCGGCAACGAGGAGGCGGCCTACCTCTCGGGGATCCCGATCAAGCGGACGAAGATCCTCCTGTACACCCTGATGGGCGCGATCGTCGGGCTGACGGGCATGGTGCTCGCCGGCCAGATCAACGAGGCGTCCTTCAACCTCGCGCAAAACTTCGAGCTGGAGTCGATCGCCTGTGCGGTGATCGGTGGCACCGCGCTCTTCGGGGGCCGCGGCGGTGCGCTCCGCTCGCTCCAGGGTGTCGCGCTCTGGGGAGTCGTGCAGAACGCGATCGTCTTCGTCGGACTCTCCAGCAACTACCAGCAGATGGCGCTCGGCGCGATCATCGTGATCGCGGTCATGGCCCAGCGCCCCGAGCGATGAGGGGGTGAGCGAAACGACACACGTGAACTCGCGTTACCGGCGCTCACGAATGTGGGCTCCGGAACCCCGAAGGAAGGGAAGAGAGGGAAGACATGTCCAAGCTAATCCGGATCGGCATCGTCGCGGTGTTCGCCCTCGCGCTCGCCGCGGCGACCGGTCAAACGTCGGCTCAGGGGCAGCCGAAGGCGGCGTCGAAAGGCACGATCGCCTTCCTGCTCTCCGGGCCTGACCTCTACTACCAGGACGGCATGAACGGGGCGAAGGCTGCCGCGGAGTCCCTGGGGTACAACCTCAAGGTCTACAGCAACCCGAACATCAGCCCGTCGGTCGAGCTCGCCAACGTGCAGAACGCGATCGCCCAGGGGGCGAAGGCCATCACCGGCTACTCGGTCGGCCTCTCCACCGAGGACGCAAGCATCGCCGCCGCGGGCAAGGCCAACGTGCCGATCCTGCTGATGTACGGCTACTCGCCGAAGTACCTGACGAAGCCGTCGGTGGTGGGGTTCGAGCAGGTCAACGTGGTCGACTACGGCAAGGCTGTCGGCCAGTACGTTGCCAAGAACTTCACCGGCCAGCTCGCGATCATCACGGGCCAGCTGGGCCGCGGCGACGCAGAGGGCTACCGGACCGGGTTCCTGCAGGGAGCCGGGTGCAAGGGCAACACGACGGCGGGCCTGCCGCCGATGACCTGCGCCAACGGGAAGATCCAGTACGTCGCGACCGAGACGGGCCACTGGCTCCGGCCTGACGGCTACAAGGCCGCGCAGGACATGATCGCGAAGTACCCGAACCTGAAGATCCTGTTCAGTGAGAACGACGACATGGCGGTCGGTGCACACACCGCGCTCGTCGCTGCCCACAAGGATCAGCAGGTCTCCATGGTCTCGATGAACGGCGCTCCGTACGGCCTGGTCGGCGTGAAGGCCGGCTGGATCAAGGCCGAGAACACGGACTCGCCGGCCCTCGAAGGGCTGAACGCCGTCAAGCTGCTGAACGGCTACATCAACAAGCAGGTCCCCGGCGGGAAGCTGTACTACAGCTACACCGTCTTCATCACGAAGGCCAACATGGCCGACGCGGTGGGGTGGAACTTCTTCACGAACCCGCGCATGGTCGCGACGTACATGAAGATGCCGCTCCTGAAGCCGGTTGTGGCCCCGCCCGGAACGTAGGAACGACGACCAGGGTGAGGGGGCCCCTCACGGGGCCTCCTCACCCGGAATCGAGGTGAGCGAGATGGCCACCTTCCGTATCGCCGTGAACATGGAGTTCGTTCGCAGCGCGGACAAGGGGTTCGACGAAGGCGTGAGGATCGCCTCGGAGCTCGGCTACAAGTGGGTCGAGCCGATGGTCCACACCGGCTGGGAGCTCCTGAGCGAGGTGCACTACTTCCACTCCTTCTCGATGGAGGAGGACCCACTCCTGATGCTCGAGATCTGCGACCGTCACGGCGTCGCCGTCTCGAGCCTGAGCGGTCACAGCCCGCTGATGAAGCCGGAGGCCGCGGTGCCGCGGCTCACGCGGGCGATCGTCCTGGCCGACGCGGTCGGGGCGCGGTTCGTCAACACCGACGAGATGGTGAAGCCGGACTGGATGGACGACGAGCAGGCCCACGACGTGATGCGGTACACGCTCACGAAGACCGCTTTCGCCTGCTCCCGGCACGGCGTGTACGTGTGCATCGAGCCGCACGGCGTCTACACGAAGACGGCCGAGGGGCTGCTGCGCATCGTCGAGCTCGTGCCGTCGCCCTGGATCCAGGTGAACTGGGACACCGGCAACGCATACCTGGCCGGGGTCGAGGATCCGTACGAGTCGCTCGAGCGCTGCGTCGAGCGGGTGTTCCACGTCCATGCCAAGGACATCTCGATGGAGCACAGCGATAGGGAGCGCGGCAAGGTCACGGGCACGCCGGTCGGGTGC
>Ga0335080_10005138_pt1 | contig 13434 bp, 13 predicted proteins | sample Lox_Sample_34_FD_206720 | JGI IMG/M metagenome (GOLD analysis project Ga0335080, IMG submission 206720) | Soil microbial communities from Loxahatchee National Wildlife Refuge, Florida, United States - Lox_Sample_3.4 | ecosystem: Environmental > Terrestrial > Soil > Wetlands | place: USA... | reverse complement strand
GAAGGTACGGCTTCTTCTCCGCCGTCCCCGTATCCGACTCGGTAGCTCACAAGACACTCCTGCTGAAGACTGTCGGACGAAAGATCGCAAAACTCATCCATCAGCTTTTCAGTCACGAGGCGCGCTTCCATAAAGGACGTTTCCAGCAAGGGATCCCGGCGCCGGTGATCGTAGTTGACTTCGCCCGTGCGAATTCCTTCCATGAGACACAGGAAATGCTCGAGGATGTGCCTGTAGTGAGCTCCGAGCGATCCCGTGAAGACTCCTCCCAAGGGCCGTGCGTAGACTTCTTCGCTCAGGCGACCGAGGAAGACAAGCCCCTGTTCAAGGACATCTCGCACGGAACTGGTTAACGAAGACGTAGTCATGTTCAGAGCCTGCTTCCGATCACTGGGATTTGCGTCCGATGCAAGAACAGAACGATCGAGCTGGTAACAGACACCGCTATGGCGAGGAAGAACAAAAGACCCTTGTCTCCTTGCACTTCGATACCGAGTACAGTCAGGTGGCTCAGAATCGCACCAGCCATCACTCCGAGTGCCAGGAACGCGCCTGCCCAGACAAACCGCGGCGTCAGCAACAGGATCGCCGCAATCAACTCCACAACGCCGGACCCGATTCGCCCCCAAGGTTCCGCCCCGACCTTGGTGAAGATATAGACCGACTCCGGCGCTGCCGTGAATTTGAAGAACAGCGTTTGCAATAAGATTAGTGCGGCCGAGATTCTGCACATCCAACTCACAACCAGGAGAGGAGTGGTCATCGGCTTATTTACCTTTGCTATGGCTTGCGTGCTCATGATCGTCTCCATCACTTGCCGTATTTTTCGACCAGGCCAGGCCAGTTCTGATCAGCTTTCCGCAGATTGCCTTGCTGGTCCTGGTTGAACTTGCTTTTGATGTCGAGGTCGTACTGCATCAGCAAGCGCCCATTCACGATCTGCCATGCCTCGATCTTGATGGGAGCTTTGCGTCCTGTGCTGGCCCCATATGCGCAATAACCGCCGAACTGCGGCTCGTATTTCGCCGGTTCCTTATCGAATGTGGCTTTATGTTCTCCGGAGACGAAGTAGTACGTGGCACCGCGATATTCAGACTGGAATTGAGGACTACCTTTCAGCGGCCGGTTGTCTGTAAAGAACGCGACCGGGTCATATCCTTGAATCGCAACTCCGCTGCCGTCGAGATTAAGCAGGTCTTTTGCCGTCGCAAGCGACGTCAGGCCGGACAACAGCATCAGCGCAACAATCAATTTCTTCATGTACAGATGGCCTCGAATTGCCTCGAAGAATTGCATACAAACGTGAGACGCGTTCGAGCCTCAGAAGTGACAAGCGTTTGATTTCCTGACACTGATGGATCTGAAGAACCTGCCCCCAAGGGTTCGGACTCGATTTCTACGGGGTTGAGCGCCTTGCGGGGTCTACCTGCCGTCACTTTTTCGCAGTTGGCGCGTCGGATCAGGGTTGGCAACCCAGATGGTGATTCCTCTGGGAAAACAGAACCACTTCTGGATTCTTCGCACTACCGACTGCGGGGTAAGACAAATGAGTGCTGTGACAGAGCCTTTTTCTGCGATCGCGAGCCGCGATGCGCTGAGGCAGGAGCGAATCGAGATTCTGGCCTATGCGTTGGCAGTTCTGGGCACGACGACCGCCATTTGCGCATGTTTTCGCTTGTTTCACGTGACCAACAACTGGGCAGCAAATGCGTTGATGTTTGTTCCGAGCGCAATAGCGGCAGCTTTCATGTTCGTGGGGCACCAACCGTTGGGGTCGCCTTTTCGACAAGTCGGGTGGGGCTTGGGCAAGCCGATCTACTGGCTGTGCGGAATTTTGTTTCCCGTGCTTGTGCTTGGGACGTCGTTGTCGCTTTCTGTTTGGATGGGATACGCGGCGGCGGCCCCAGCATCAGCACCGGTTAGCCGAGTCGCGGGACATCCCACCAAACTCTTGTTGAACATGCTCCTCTACCTCGCGATCTCGCTGCCGCTTGCGTTTGGCGAGGAATTCGGCTGGCGAGGCTATGCACAAGGCAAGCTGACGCGTTCATTCGGGCTGGCGAAAGGCTTGTTGTTGTTGGGCCTTCTGTGGGGCTTCTGGCACACGCCAATCTACTGCGTGATGGGCGTTTATCCGTCGCACCCAATCCTTGGCCCGTTTGTGATGACGCCGATCGACAACATCCTGGCGGTAGTGCCGATGGCGTGGTTTTATCTCAAGTCAAGGAACATCTGGCTGCCGACCTTTGTTCATGCCTTTGCCGATATTCTCTGGGGATTCTCAGACCTGCTATATCCCAAGACTCACGAGATTCACAGCTGGCTCCTCCTGGAGGTCGCCCAGTTGATTGTGTCGATCGTGCTGCTGATGAATCTGCGGGCGGATAGGGGGCGGGACGCGACGCTGTGAACTGGACTGATGTTTTCGCGAGCGCGATGAAACGACCGATCCTCCGGTGATTTGTGTATCCTGTGCGGAAATCAGGGGCTGAAACTGGCTGTGCTGTTCGGGTTCACGTTCTTCGCCGGGGTTGTGTTGCAATGGGTGCGCCTTAGGAACAACTCGGTCTGGACTGCGGTACTGGCGCACAATCTGGCGAATGTCGCGCTCTCCTTAATCGACTGGATGATGCACGCGTCGAAATAAATCCAGGGATCCGCTCCGTTGACAAGGGGCTTGATCAGTCATCCATAGTTGTTCCCTAGTTCTCGAACTCGCTCAAGCGCGCTGCGGCTTTCACTCATGCTGAGAGTGCTGGAGCTTCCCCACGCCCACTCGGAGCATTCGAGTCTCGCCCCTTCGTAATGCTTCTCCTGTTATGGTGATTGGCTCCGCGACAAACTCGTGAAGCGCGTTCGGGGCAATGGCATTTCCGTCATGTCCGACCAGCACGAATTGCTCTTCTCCATCCAAGGTGACAAAGAGTGGCGGTATTCCTCCGCTTATGCAGCGAGCGGCACAATCACGATGAACTTTCCCGTTCCCGGGATTCATCACGCCCAGGTAGCATTTACTGTCTACGATTTCTCCCGTCACTGTGACCGCTCCAATGTCGACAGTTGGGGCCTGTGGCGCCGGAGAAGTATTCAGCGGTGTGATAGAACCGGGTTCGATCTCGATCATCGTTCCATTCCGTCGGTAGATGAGCTGACCTTTCAAACGAACTCCTTTCCCATCGAAACCCGCAACAATGTTGTCGGCGCCGTGCTTCCCCGGAGCGACCAACAGATATCGTGAGTGTTTGTCTCCCCATCCAACCTCGCCAGGACGCGCAACCAACAGCGTGGGATAAGGCCGCGCTTCAACGATCCCCTCGAATCCCCGCATCTTCCCGTATTCAAAGGCAGAATTTGCGAATGGCATTTGTCCAATCACCAGGGCCAACGCTATGGCGACACCAAGGAGACCAAGCAACAGAATGACTCCTCGGACGAAGCGAGCTACGGCCAGGGGAGCTTTCGGCGAGTAGCCAACGTAAAAATCATTCATCCCATGTGCTCCTTCCCGGACTCAATTGCGGCGGGTTCGACGTAGGTTCCGGGTACGTTTGGAAGTGGGTGCACAAGAACTGCCTGTCCAACGATCTTGACACGGAAGGTTGGGACCTTCTCCTTGAAGGGTGGTGGAGCGGCGCCGGATTCCGGTCGATACTGATAGCCGTGCCATGGACATGTCACGCAGCCATCCATGATGCGGCCTTCTCCCAGCGGCCCATTCTGATGTTGGCAAACGTTGGAAATAGCAGAGACTTTGCCATCGTAGCGAAAGACAGCCACGCGTTCGCCAGAGAGCGAAACGATTGTCGCGCACTTTTCTGGGATGCGATCAACTGTGCAAACTTCAACGAATCCATCATCGAGAGCTTTCTGCCTTGCCCGGTCGATCTTCTTCTCACGAAATGCCGCTGCTAGATGAAGAGAGACTACCGTGGCTACGGCAAGTATTAGCGATCCCGCTAACACCGGACTCGGTTCCGACTGCAGTGCTCCCAATGTAATGTGCGCAACCAGCAGCGCGTAGGCGACATAGACCAGCATGTGCAGGCGTTTCCAAACGGGCGCGGACAGGTTGCGCAGCCAGAAGTCGTGACTGGTGGCCGCCATGAGAAAGAGGATGATCAAAGCAAAGAAGCCAAGAACCTGAAACGGAAAATCCGCGACGCTGTCATACCTCGGGTTGCTGATGAAAAGACTCACCAACGGGTTCACGTTCCCCAGCGCATGAAACTGAAATAGCGCAAAACCTCCATGTGCGAGGCCCAGCAGAAAAGTGGTTACACCAAGATGACGGCGGTTATAGAGCAGTGGAAGAAAACGCCTGTCCAGCCGTGCCAGCGGTCCGATACAAAGCACGACGTTCAGGAGCAGGAAGGCCGCCGTTCCCAACGCGCGAATCAGCAGGGTCTCCGCCGTTGCGCTCGGGTTGCGCCAAGCCCCTACACCGACGAACGTTGCGAGATACAAAACGAGCAGAGAAAGAAAGGTGACGTCGTACACTTTTTTCTGCCGGTTCCAACTGATGGCAGAATACTGGAGGCTCATGGCAGGCTCTCCACCTTGGCTGTTTCAAAGACAGTTTGATGAGCCAAACTGAACAAGACTAAATACCCAGATCCGCTCAGGCTTGGCGGTAGAGCAAAGAGTTTCCCCGTAATGAAAGGACCCACGAGTCGCGCACCGGCAGGCAACGAGTCTCCCGATGGTGGGTCCATCGACCAATACAACAACAAATCAGGTTCGTTCAATTCCTCAGCTGGGATCAGCACAACATCAATCTCTCCGGGGCCCTCTGAGTCGCTATAAAACTCCGTTCGCATCGCATGTTTTGGCCACAGAGTTCCTGACTTTCTTACCAGTTGCGCTGACGCGGGTAACTGCGCAGGTGGCAACCCGGACGCCAGCCGCGGGCGCCGCGCTGCGAGCCCCGCCACAATCACCACCGGCAGAACGAACGCCAGCGCGACGAACGCAAAGCAATGGGCGGTTCTGAGCGGCTGAATCATGGTTGGCTCAATTGGCGGTGCGGGTTTTCTTCTACGGGTGGTTCGCTGATGTGCTGTATCCATCTGTAAAGCAACACGGGCCACAAGGCTGCGACGCCGGGCAGTACTAAGAGCCGGAACCCAATGCCCGAGCCCTGAGCCTCCGAATCGAGACTCTGCAAACCAACCCACACGAACACCAAGGCAAATAGGAATCCAAGGCCTGCATAGACCTCAAGGCCATAGACAATCGCTTTTGCGGCAATCTCAAACATCGTTGCCATAGGCAGGAATCACTGCCCCGTTAACGTCGTTGCCGGCATCGCTGGCCAGCCATGTAATCAAGCTGGAAACGGCGCCGGGACTTACCCACTTCGAGAAATCTGCGTTGGGAATCGCCTGGCGGTTGGCGGGCGTATCCATGGTGCCCGGCAGGATCACGTTGGCCCGAACTCCCGCATCCTTGTTCTCGAGCGCAACCGTTCTCATTAGAGAAACCATGGCAGCTTTGGAAGCACTATAAGCACCGACGCCAAGGCCGGGCTCGAGCGCCGCGCGACTCCCGATTGCAATAATGCGACCGTTGCCGGTCCGCCGCAGAATGGGAATCGTCGCCCGCAGAACATGGAAAAGGGAATTCAGATTTAGATCAAACATTCGTTGGAAGGTCGCATCATCGGTGTCCGCAATCGACTGACCACCTGCGAACCCGCCAACCGTGTGGACGAGAACATCAAGACTAGTGAAACGCGCGACAACTTGATCGACCAAACCCTGCGCGTTCTCGCGCCGCGAAATCTCCGCAGGCAACGCGGCAAAACTCGAGCTACCGAAATCGGACTGCTGTATTTTCCGCGATGTACCGATCACAGTTGCCCCGGCATCAAGAAACGACTGAGTAACATGTTTTCCCAATCCTCCGTCGGCGCCGGTTACCAATACGACTTTGCCCTTCATCGATTGCTCCATTCTCATCGGGATGAGATTCCGCTCGGTGCAAAAAGTGGCACGCGCAAGGAATCACCACGTCTACAAGGCGAAAGACCATGGGCGAGAGATCGCTCGCCAGATATCGCAGGAGTAAGATCCCAGGAAAATTCTTGAACTCGCGCAACAGCTGAAATAAAAAGTCTGGGCCGTAGTACCCTCGGCCGAGATGGGTGTCTGGAGCTGAGACTCCAGCGGACTTACGCCTTAACCAAAACCGTAAGCGGAGCCACTATCGAGTTTCAATTTTGGTTGACAAGCGGTTGCCGGTCGTGACAGGATTCGCCCATAGCTTAAGGGGGGAAGCGGTTTGCGTGGGGTAGTCCATGCTTCTCCGGGAGTTTGTCAGTTCTGGTCCCTTCATAATTCATCGGTCGTACTTCGGCTGCATTTCTACCGTCCTCATCTCACCGGCATTCTTTGCATGTAGCGATATTTCCGCATTGCAACTTAGTCCGTGCACTCAGGGAGGATTGCATGGCCGATCCAGGAGCACCTGCTCCCGCACGGGAGCACGATTCGCACAGAGATGATCGACATCCCGCGGAGTCGCGTACGCCCGTCTGGTACGTCGACGAAATCGTAGTCGCGGCATTTGCCTTTCTCGGCATCGGGGGCGCGGTGTTTCTTCCCCTGCGCTATGCCTTGGCGCCGATTGTCGTCTCCTACCTGCTGGCGACCGGCCTGGCGGCTCTCACTTACAAATACCTTGGCGGGATTGAGAGTTCATCCGCCTTCGCAGTGGGAGCGCTTAGGCTTACTGGAAGCCTGGGAGCCCTGGTGGGAATCGCAATGCTCATCAATAGCCAGCTGGTCTCTCAGACCAACGTCCAGGTCTGGTACTTGCGCGGCAAAGTGGTCACCGCGAATAAAGAGGTAATCGATGAACTGAAAGACGCCGACTTTACCGTTTTCCCGGCCAATGCCCACGCGGAGCAACTGGGCGATTTTCACATTGAGTTCATCCGCCACAACGCCGAACCCGTGGACAACCGCATGTATCTGAGCGTCAATCATCCGGGTTTCGGCCCGGTCATCATTCCACTGGACGTGGGCCAACTGAAGCAGCTTTATCCCGATGCGACCGTCGAGGGTAGGAAAATCACCATCGACCACATCGTGATCCTCCCTGAGGCGCGCAGGCCAGCCCCTTATACCGAAGCCGCAACTCCCCTTCGGCCCCTGACCTCCGAGCAGCAGCACAATTATGAGGCCACGGCGAACTCCGCTCCGCCGGCCGGCCCTGATGTGGGAGGTGTGCCGCGATGAAAAAGCGATCGTTTCGCTTCTCGACATTCATGGCCTGGATTGTCCTGCTGCTGATCGGCGCGGCCTCGGCTCAGGCGGCGATGGTGCGGGGCCGGCTCGTGCATTCCAACGGTTATCCAGCCGCGGGAGTGGCAGTTACCGTATTCAACCAGGCCGTCGGACGCTCGTCCCCGGCCTACGCCGGTCCGGACGGCATGTACTATCTCTATAACATTCCGCCGGGCTACTATTACCTTGAGGTCTGGATCTATCCCGGCGGCGCTCCCGTCGTGTACCAGATCCAGGTGTTTGAGCCCTACACCGACCTTCCGGTGGTGATGATTCCTTAATTCGTCTCGCCGGAGGCTGCATCACCGCAATGCAGACCGTCCTGCAAGCCCGATCGGCTGCCTTGGGTCTTCGGCTGCGTCAGCCCCTCTCAGCGGATTGACCCGCCGGCATGATTCCTGAAGCCACCCGGGTTTACAATGAAGGTCTGGCCGGAGAGATAAGGACCCAGCTTTCCATTGAATAACCTCCACCGGTTCTATCCTCGATGCGTGCTCATCCTTCTTCTCTGTGTCTCTCTGCTCCTCGTGGGCGGCCCGCTCCTCGCGGATAATCAGGTACTGGGCGAAGTGGCCTTCGAAGGGGCATCCAAAGTCGAGCAAAATGCCGGCGTCTGGATCGACGGTCAATACCTGGGGTATCTGAAGGAACTCAAGGGATCGAAGAAACTGCTGCTGTTGCCCGGGGAACATGAAGTGATCGTGCGCCAGGCCGGTTACGTAGACTTCAATCAAAAAGTGACCATCCAGGGTGGGCAGAAGCAGTTGCTGGAAGTGAAACTGGTCAAGGATCTCCGCTACCATATGCCCGACGTAACGGCCGAAATCAAACTCTCGGTCGATCCCGACCGGGCCGCGGTTTTCGTGGACGGCCTTTTCGCCGGCCATGCAGGAGAACTGGGCGGCCTCGGACGAAGCCTGCTGGTGGCGCCGGGAAAACGAAAGATCAGCATCAGCCTGCCCGGATACAAGACGTTTGAGACCGAAGTTGACCTCGCCCCCAACCAGAAATTCACCATCAAAACAAAATTGCTAAAGGCCGCGTCGGCGCCCGAGACTCCGCCATCTTAGTGTCGGTTAGGAGAGCAGACTCTTGGCGCTGGAAGTTGATCATCCGAAACTTCTGCCGCACACCACTGGAAGACGCGCTGTTCTGTTTCTCGCCGTCTGCGCTTTTCTTCAGCTCTGCGCGCTTCCTTGCCTCTGCACTCGAAAGCCTGCCAAACCACGCGACCGCCTGGCGCCCATCCTCGCTTATATCCATTCCGATTGGGCCCTTCTGACCCGATCGATGAACGATTGCCGGAGCGTGGCCGATCCCAAGCTGACTCGCGCTTCCCGGCTCTACCTGCCCAAGGGCTTCCCCGAGCCTGCTGCCGTGAGGACGCTGGAAAAGTCCTGCAACGTGCAGGTGCTCTACCTCCCGGTGCCGATTGACCACCCCGGCGCGACCGATGTCGACATCCGGCAACATGGCCTGCTGTACCTGCCGAACCCTTATGTGGTTCCGGGCGGACGCTTCAATGAAATGTATGGTTGGGACAGTTATTTCATCATCCTGGGATTGCTGCGCGATGGGGAACGCGAAAGAGCGCGCGGCATGGTGGAGAACTTTTTCTTCGAAATCCAGCGATATGGAACCCTGCTGAACGCCAACCGCACCTACTACCTGACTCGATCCCAACCGCCGTTTCTGACCTCCATGATCCTGCAGGTTTATCGGGCGCAGCAGGAATCCGGGCATGGGGACAACGAATGGCTGAAAATCGCTTATGAGTTCGCCGCCCGCGACTACCAAATGTGGACCCGCGACCCTCACCTGGCGGGCGCTACCGGCCTTTCCCGATACTTCGATTTCGGCGATGGCCCCGCGCCGGAGAGCGTTGCAGGCGAGCCCGGATACTACCGCAGCGTGGCGCGATACTTCCTGCTTCATCCCGATCTCGGGCGTCGGTACCTGACGCTACCGGCGGGCATCGACCCGGCTCGCGCGTCGCCCGATGATGTTCGGCTCAATTCTCTTTATTACAAGGGAGACCGCAGCATGCGGGAGTCGGGATTCGATATCTCATTCCGCTTTCGGCCGTATGGCGCCGGCACTCAAGACTTCGCGCCGGTCTGCCTGAATAGCCTGCTCTACAAGACCGAAAAAGACCTGGAGGAAATGGCCCGGGCGCTCGGCCGCCCCGATGCCGTCCAATCCTGGAGGCAACGCGCCGACGTCCGCCGCCGGCGTATCGATCAATATCTGTGGGACCCCTCCCGGGGTCTGTACTTCGACTACAACTTCGCCACCGGCTCCCGTTCCGGCTACGAATATGCCACCACCTTCTATCCGCTCTGGGCGGGCGCTGCCAGCCCGGAGCAGGCAAAGGCCGTGGCGGGAAATCTCAGGATTTTTGAACGCTCCGGCGGCCTGGCGACAAGCACACAGACCACTGGCGTTCAGTGGGACTATCCTTATGGCTGGGCGCCTCTGCAGCTGCTCGCCGTGCAAGGCCTGCGCCGATACGGCTTTGACGCCGAGGCTAACCGCGTGGCCGAGAAATTCCTGTCTACTGTCGCCGCCGACTTCGAAAAGGAGGGGACCATACGCGAAAAATACAACGTGGTTACGCGCTCCTCGGACGCTCCCGTAGTGGCTGGCTATCGAACTAATGTCATTGGCTTCGGTTGGACGAATGGCGTCTTCGTCGAGCTCCTGCACCAACTTCCTCCACCCCTGGCGCAAGAACTCTCCGCTGGACCTTCCCGAACCTCATCCGTCGGCCCCTGAAACATAACAACGTTGAAAAGCTGCGTACGCCATACGCGTCCGTAACTGTCCGGATTTGAACAGCCGGTTCCACGCACGCACAGTGACGGCTGCGGATTGGCTCGCCGACTTAACAACATCACTCGCCGAATCAGGGGCTTGCAACGGCTGCTTTGCGGACAAGTCTGGCGGGTTGGATGCTTCGTCCACGAACATGGAGACGGTGGAGATGGCGGCAGTCCATCCAGTTCCGATTTTGTGCTCAGGCCGCATATTGATTGCGGACGATCAACTGCACGTGTTGCAGGCGCTGGAGCTTTTATTAAAGAGCCACGGTTATGCCACCCACACCGTGACTGATCCGAAGCACGTCTTGCATGCCTTGCAGTCCAACCAATTCGACGTCGTGCTACTGGACCTGAATTACACCCGGGATACGACCGCAGGCGGCGAGGGGCTGGAACTGGTCTCACAAATCCGGGCACTGGATGAACATTTGCCTCTGATCGTGATGACGGCATGGAGCAGCGTCGATCTGGCGGTCGAGGCCATGAGGCGGGGCGCCTCCGATTTTGTGCAGAAGCCCTGGCAAAATCGCCAGTTGCTGGAAAAACTCGAGGTCCAGGTTGAGCGCCGTCAGGCAATTCAGGTTCAGCAGCGTCTGCGCACAGATGAATTGCAGGAGGCGCGAGAGATTCAGAACAACCTTCTGCCCCGCGAGATTCCCGCTCTTCCCACTTACGAAATCGCGGGAACGACAAAGCCGGTGCGTTTCGTGGGCGGCGACTACTACGATGTGGTGAGTCTGAGTCCCACCCAGGTTGCGCTGTGCATCGCCGATGTGTCCGGCAAGGGAATGCCCGCGGCGCTGTTAATGTCCAGCTTGCAGGCGGCGCTGAAGCCGTTGCTCGAGCAGTTCCTCCCGCCGCGGGAGTTGTGCCGGCGCCTGAACCGGATTCTTTGTGAACTGACACCGGTCGGCAAGTTTGTTTCGTTCTTTTATGCGGTGCTGGATGGCGAACAGAACCGCCTGACTTATTGCAACGCCGGACACAATCCCCCGATCGTGGTGCGTGCCGATGGCGCCGCCGGCGAATTGAATGCTGCCGGAGCCGTACTGGGGCAGTTTCCCGACTGGGTCTATGAGCAGAGCGAACTGGCCCTGAACCGCGGGGACAGGCTGGTTTTCTTCACCGATGGGCTGGTGGAGGCATGCAATCCCTCCGACGATGCCTTCGGCGAGGCGGGTTTGCTGCAAACCGTGCGCTCGTGTTCCTCGGAAAGCGCGCCGGACCTGATGAACCGCCTGATGCAGGCAGCCTCCGACCACTGCGCCGGACGCTTTCAGGACGACGCCAGCCTGATCGTGGTCAAGGCTGTCTAGCCTGGGGGCCACAGATTCGCAACTTCGTGAGAATCAGCTTTTCTGTGAATTCGCGCGCCTTTACAACTGGACACTCTCTCCGCCAATCTGCTAACTTTCACCGCCTGCCACTTTTCCGGAGACCTTTCATGGCTCGCAAGACGACTCTTCTTGTTCTTGTAACTCTGATTCTGTTCGCTCCATTGACCGGGCGCGCCGCCGGCGACAATCCTGCGACCCAGTCCGTGCATCGGCTGTTCGATCGCGAGTGGGATTATCAGATGGAGCACAACCCGGTTCGCGCTTCCCTGCTGGGCGACCGGCGCTGGAATGACAGGTGGCCCGACCTCAGCCTGAACTCGATGCGCGAGCAGTTCGTCCACGCCCGCGACGTTCTCGAGGAATTGCACGCCATCGACCGGGCGCAGCTGTCTTCAGAGGATCAGTTGAGCTACGACGTCTTCGACTACAACGTCAATGACTTTGCCGAAGGGGAGCAGTACAAGTGGTATCTGGTCCGCACCAACACGTTCAGCGGCATTCAGACCGTCGAGGGGCTGGTCCACTCCCTGCGCTTCGAGAACCCAAAGGACTACGAAGACTGGATCCAGCGCATGCACAACTTCCCTGCCTATATGGATCAGAACATCGGCCTGATGCGCGAAGGCATCCGCCAGCATGTCGTCCTGCCCAAAGTTATCGGCGAGAAAGTTCTCTCTCAGCTCAACGGCATGGACTGGAACGATCCTACCCATCACGGATTCTACAAACCTTTCCAGCAAATGCCGGCGTCGTTTTCCCAGGCGGACAAAGACCGGCTGACCGCCTCCGGACAGCAGGAAATCAAGGCCTCTGTCCTGCCCGCCTTCCATCGCCTGCACGACTTCCTCGAGAAAGAGTACGTGCCGGCCTCGTTCGAGGAGGTGGGGGCCTGGCAGGTGCCGAACGGCGACGCAACCTACGCCTATCTTGCCCGCTCCATGACCACTTCCGGCTACACTCCGGAGCAGATTCACAACATCGGCTTGCAGGAAGTTGCCCGCATACGGGCGGAGATGGAGCAGGAGAAAGACAAGGCCGGGTTCAAGGGAAGCATGCCGGAGTTCTTCCAGTTCCTGCGAACCGACCCCCGATTTTATACAAAGAGTGAAGACGACTTGCTGGAGTTCGCCCGAGCCCGGGCCAAAGAAATCGATCCATTGTTGATCAAGCTGTTTCGCACTTTCCCCCGTCTCCCTTACGGGGTAGAGCCCGCCCCGCGAGAAATTGCGCCCGGTATGCCGGCCGCCTACGCCAGCGCCGGAGCCCCCGATGGCTCCCGGCCGGGATATTTTTACGTCAACACCTATAAGCCCGAGACGCGCGCCAAGTACGAAATGACGTCGCTGATTCTGCACGAAGCCATTCCCGGCCATACCTTTCAGGGGGGCATCGCCATCGAACTCAAGGACATCCCGAAATTTCGCCGCTATGGCGGATACAGCGCATACCAGGAGGGCTGGGCCCTGTATTGCGAATCGCTGGGTGACGAGCTTGGTCTCTATGGCGACCCCTATGTCCGTTTCGGAAAGCTAAGCAACGAAATGTGGCGGGCGGTGCGGCTGGTGGTCGATACCGGCATGCACTACAAGCACTGGACCCGTAAGCAGGCCATCGATTACTTCATGGCCAACGTAGCCACCAGCGAATACAACGCCACCAGCGAGGTCGACCGCTACATATCCTGGCCCGGCCAGGCTTTGGCCTACAAGATCGGCGAGCTCAAGATCAAATCTCTCCGGCAACGGGCCCAGAAAGAGCTGGGCCCGGCCTTTGATCTGCGCGAGTTTCACGACGTCATGCTTTTGAACGGTCCACTCCCGCTCAGCGTGCTTGATAAAACCGCTGACCAATGGATTGCAGGCAAGAAGCAGTGAGTCTCAAAACGCGACTCCCTCTACGGCTGGAAACCGGCGTCGGAATGGCACTTTGGTGGTATTGACTCCTCCGCATTACCTGCTAACGTCGCCAACATGTCAGCCTGCGCGCCAG
>Ga0335080_10005137_pt1 | contig 13434 bp, 15 predicted proteins | sample Lox_Sample_34_FD_206720 | JGI IMG/M metagenome (GOLD analysis project Ga0335080, IMG submission 206720) | Soil microbial communities from Loxahatchee National Wildlife Refuge, Florida, United States - Lox_Sample_3.4 | ecosystem: Environmental > Terrestrial > Soil > Wetlands | place: USA... | reverse complement strand
GCTGCGGCGGCCTGTGAGTCGCCGCCGCCCCGCGGGTGCGTTCCTGCAGCGCAAAACGTTCCGCCCGGCGCCGCTGCGCGGCGCAGCGCTGGTCGGAGAGCCGCCTATTTCCCGGCCGGAAGCACCGGGATCAGGTCCGCGAACACGTAGGCCTGCAGAAGCGCAATCAGGCCGATCACCGCGGCGCCCGCGATCGAGTGCCAGAACACCGTTCGGAAGATCGGGCCGAGCGCGCGCGTCCGTTCCTCGGGTTTGTCGTAGCAGGCCGCGCACGCGACCATGATCGATTGCGCGTCGATCATCTTGCCCATGACGCCGCCCGTCGAGTTCGTCGCGACGATCAGCACCTGGTTGAGGTTCAGCTGCTGCGCGGTGATGCGCTGCAGGCTCCCGAAGAGCGCATTGGATGCGGTGTCGGATCCGGTCAGGAACACGCCCAGCCAGCCGAGGTACGCGGCGAAGAAGGGGTAGAGGAGCCCCGCGCCCGTGAACGCGAGCCCGAGGACCGCGTCGGTGCCCGAGTAGCGGGTCAGGAACCCGAGGCCGAGGACCTGCCCGATGACCAGCACCGGGATCTTCATCCGGTGCACCGTCTGCATGAAGGCGCCGCGCCACTGCGCGCCGGAGAGTCCGAGCACGAGGCCGGAGAGGAGGGCCGCGACGAAGACGCCGGTGCCGGCGGCGGAGAGCCAGTTGATCGTGAAGCGCGCGGCCTCGGGCTTGGCGTTCAGCGCCGCGACCGGCGGCATCCGCTGCACGAGGTTGTGCAGCGACGGCATGTCCCAGACGGGCAGCGACAGCGTGCCCGCGAACTTCGAGCCGAGCAGCGTCGTCGCGAACTGGACGCCGGAGAACAGCTCGTTCAGGAACTTCTTGTTGGCGGGCTGGCCCCACAGCCAGCAGCAGGCGACGAGGATCAGCCACGGCAGCCACGCGTGGATGGTCTCCTTCGCGGTGTAGCGGTACTTCCAGTCGCTCAGGTCCGAGGTCGCGGTCGCGGCGCTCTTGCCGGCACGCGCGAGCGCCTCGCGCTCGTCGCGCAGCAGGAAGCGCGTCTTCGGGTGCCACACGAAGCGCAGGAAGAGCGCGGTGCTGATCACCGAGGCGAGCCCGGCGACGACGTCGGTGACGAGGTGCGTGGACGCGGCCCCGGACGCGAGGTACTGGACCACGGCGAACGACAGGCCGGCGCACAGCGCCGCCGGCCAGACCTCGAAGGCCTCCTTCCACGTGCCGCCTTCCATCTTGACGAACGTCGCGACCAGCCAGAACGGAACGAGGACCGACACGAACGGCAGCTGCTTGCCGGCCATCGCCGACAGCGTGACCTCGTCGAGCCCGCTGACCGCGGCCAGCGTCACGATCGGCGTGCCGATCGCGCCCCACGCAACCGGGGCGGTGTTCGCCAGCAGGTTCAGCACCGCCGACTGGAACGGCTTGAACCCGAGACCCACCATCACCGCGCCGGCGATCGCGACCGGCGTGCCGAAGCCCGACGTGCCCTCGATGATCGCGCCGAAGGAGAAGGCGATCAGCACGCACTGCAGGCGGCGGTCGAAGGAGATGTGGACGATCGATTCCTTGACGATCTCGAACTTCCCCGACACCAGCGTCATCGTGTAGAGGAACATCGCCGCGAGCACGATCCAGATGATGCCGAGGAAGCCCGACAGCGTGCCGAGCCCGAAGGCCGACACCGCCGCGCCGAGCGGCATCTGGAAGGCGATGCAGGAGACGAGAAAGGCGGCGATCACGCCGTAGAACGCGGCGTACGGGGCCGCGATCCCGAGGTGGCGCACGCCGTTCGCGTCGCGGTGCGGGTGCAGCGCGATGAAGTAGAGCAGCGTCAGGATCGGGATCGCCGCGACGAGCGTCGAGAGGACGGTGTTCCCCATCGGGTCGTACATCTGCTGGTACATGGCGTTCCTTAGTTGTTCTGTGGCCGCTCGTCCGGTCGCGCCGCGACCCGCCGCCCCGGGAGCATCGCCCGGTCCCCATCGCCAATGCCGCGCCGGTGCGCGACGAGATTAGTGTATCCACGGCCGCGATTGCATGCTGCGGTGCGACGATCGGCGCGCAGCGGGCGCGGCGCGGGTGCAAAATGGGTCCCGGGGTGACCGGGCCGGAGGAGCGGATGGCAGGCAGATCGCGAGCCGACGCGCGCATGAGCTGGCGGGCGCTTTGAGCGCGCCCGCGGCCGACGCGGCCGGCGAACCCCGCTTCTGCGACTCCGCCGAGCGGCCCGACGCGGGCCGGCGCCGCGAAATCGTCGCGGCGCTCGAGGCGGTGCTGCCCGCGGGCACGGTGCTCTCCTCCGACGGCGACCTTCGGCCCTACGAGTGCGACGGGCTCGCGACGTTCCGCGGGCTCCCGGTCGCGGTCGTCATGCCGTCCTCGGAACGCGAGGTCGTGGCGGCCGTCGGCGTGTGCCGGCGCCTCGGCGCGCCGCTCGTCGCACGCGGCGCGGGGACGGGCCTCTCGGGCGGCGCGATGCCGCATGCGGCCGGCGTCCTCGTCTCGCTCGCGCGCCTGAACCGCATCCTCGCGCTCGACGCGGCGGCGGGCATCGCGCGCGTCGAGCCGGGCGTGCGCAACCTCGCGATCTCCGAGGCCGCGGCGCCGTACGGGCTCTACTACGCGCCCGATCCCTCCTCGCAGATCGCCTGCACGATCGGCGGCAACGTCGCCGAGAACGCCGGCGGCGTGCATTGCCTGAAGTACGGCCTCACGCTCCACAACGTGCTCAGGGTGCGCGCCGTGACGATCGAGGGCGAGATCGTCGAGTTCGGCGCGCATGCGCTCGATGCACCGGGCCTCGATCTGCTCGCGCTGCTGATCGGCTCGGAGGGCCTGCTCGCGGTCGTGACCGAGGTGAGCGTCAGGCTCCTGCCGCGCCCGTCGACCGCGCGCGTCGTGATGGCGTCCTTCGGCGACGTCGGCCACGCCGGCCAGGCGGTCGCCGCGATCATCGCGGCCGGCATCGTGCCCGCCGGGCTCGAGATGATGGACCGGCGCGCGACGGCGGCGGTCGAGCCGTTCGTCAAGGCGGGCTACGACCTCGGCGCGGCGGCGATCCTGCTCGCCGAGTCCGATGGCACGCCCGACGAGGTCCGGGAGGAGATCGGGCGGCTCGAGGCGATCGTGCGCGGGGCCGGCGCGACCGCGGTCGCGGTGTCGCAGTCCGAGGCCGAGCGCCTCCGGTTCTGGTCGGGGCGCAAGAACGCCTTCCCGGCCGCGGGGCGCATCTCGCCCGACTACTACTGCATGGACGGCACGATCCCGCGCAAGCACCTCGGGCGCGTCCTCGAGGAGATCGAGGCGCTCGAGGTCCGCCACGGCCTCAAGTGCATGAACGTGTTCCACGCCGGCGACGGGAACCTGCACCCGCTGATCCTGTTCGATGCCAACGTGCCGGGCGAATGGGACCGCGCCGAGCGCTTCGGCGCCGACATCGTCGAGCTCTGCGTGGCGCTCGGCGGGACGATCACCGGCGAGCACGGCGTCGGCGTCGAGAAGATCAACTCGATGTGCGTGCAGTTCACGCCGGAGGAGCGCGCGGCGTTCTTCGCGGTCAAGCGCGCGTTCGACCCCGACGGGCTGCTGAACCCCGGGAAGCTGATCCCGACGCTGCACCGCTGCGCCGAGTATGGCCGCATGCGCGTGCACAAGGGCGCGTTGCCGTTCCCCGAGCTCGAGCGACTCTGACGTGCAGACCGATCCCAACCTCTCGGCGCTGCGCGAGCGGATCCTGGCCGCCGCCCGCGCTGGCGGGCGGCTCCGCATCCGCGGCGCCGGCACCAAGGATTTCCTCGGCGAGGCCTCGGAAGGAGAGCTGCTCGACACCCGCGGCTACGCCGGCATCGTCGACTACGAGCCGAGCGAGCTGGTCGTCACGGCGCGCGCCGGCACGCGCCTCAGCGAGGTCGAGGCGCTCCTCGCCGCGCACGGGCAGTTCCTCGCCTGCGAGCCGCCGGCATTCGGCGGCGACCCGACGCTCGGCGGCATCGTGGCGGCCGGGCTCTCCGGGCCCCGGCGCGCGAGCGCGGGCGCGGTGCGCGACTTCGTGCTCGGCGTCAAGCTGCTGTCGGCGGCGGGCGAGCTGCTGAATTTCGGCGGCCGCGTCATGAAGAACGTCGCCGGGTTCGACGTCGCGCGCCTCAGCTGCGGGTCGCTCGGCATCCTGGGTGTCCTCGCCGAGGTGTCGCTCAAGGTCGTGCCGCGGCCCGCGTCCGAGGCGACGCTCGAGTTCGCGATGAACGCAGAGGACGCGGTCGGCGCGTTCAACCGCTGGGCGCGCCGGCCGCTGCCGGTGTCGGCGACCTTCTGGCACGACGGGGTCGCGCGCGTGCGGCTGTCGGGGGCGCCCCCGGTCGTCGCGGCGGCCCGTGCGGAGCTGGGCGGCGCGCTCGTCGAGGCCGCCGCCGCCGAGCGCGCGTGGACGAGCGTCCGCGATCACAGCCATCCGTTCCTCGCCCCGCGCGATCCCCTGTGGCGCCTGTCGGTGCCGGCCGGCGCCACGGCGCTCGACCTCCCCGGGACGATGCTCGTCGAGTGGGGCGGGGCGCTGCGCTGGTTGCGCACGAGCGCCTCGGCGACGGTCGTGCGCGGGGCCGTGCGCCGCATCGGCGGCTCGGCGGCGCTCTGGCACGGGGATGGGCTCACGCCCGCGTTCGAGCCGCTGCCGCCGCCGCTCCTCACGATCCACCGCCGGCTCAAGGCCGCGTTCGACCCGCGCAGCATCTTCAACTACGGCCGGCTCGTGCCCGGCCTCTGAGCGAGCGTTGGAAACCCATCTCGCCGACTTCATCAAGGACACGACGCAGGGCCGCGAGGCCGAGGCGATCCTGCGCACCTGCGTGCACTGCGGGTTCTGCGCGGCGACCTGCCCGACCTACCAGCTGCTCGGGGACGAGCTCGACGGCCCGCGCGGACGCATCTACCAGATCAAGCAGGTGCTCGAGGGCCGCGCCGCGACGCGCTCGACGCAGCAGCACCTCGATCGCTGCCTCACGTGCCTCGCCTGCGAGACGACCTGCCCTTCGGGCGTGCGCTACGGGCGGCTGCTCGAGATCGGCCGGGAGATCGTCGACGAGCGCGTGCCCCGACCGCTCGGCGAGCGCGTAACGCGCGCCGTGCTGCGCGCGGCGCTCTCGCGGCGACGATGGTTCGCGGCGGCGCTCGGCCTCGGCCGGCGCGTCAGGCCCTTCCTGCCCCGGGCACTACGCGCCAAGGTCATCGAGCGCCGCGACCCCGGCCCCGCCGCGACGCGCGGGCACGCGCGGCGCGTGCTGCTGCTCACGAGCTGCACGCAGGGTGCGCTGATCCCGTCGATCGACGCCGCGACGGCGCGGGTGCTCGCGGCGCTCGGGGTCGAGGCGTTCGCCGAGCCGCGCTCCGGCTGCTGCGGGGCCGTCCGCGCGCACCTGTCGGACCCCGCGGGCGCGCTGGCGGCGGCGCGGCGCAACGTCGATGCCTGGTCCCGCCACCTCGACGAGGGCGTCGAGTCGCTGGTGATGACGGCCTCCGGCTGCGGCGTGCGCGTCAGGGACTACGGCGAGCTCCTCGCGGGCGATCCCGGCTACGCGGCCCGTGCGCGCCGGATCAGCGAGCGCACCGTCGACCTCGCCGAGTTCCTCGCGCCCGAGGTCGGCTCGCTCAAGGCACGCGCCACGCCCGCCGCGCGCCGCGTCGCGTTCCAGGCGCCGTGCACGCTGCAGCACGGGCAGCGCGTGCGCGGCAAGGTCGAGCCGATCCTCGAGGCGCTCGGTGCCGAGCTCGTGACGGTTCGCGACCCGCACCTCTGCTGCGGGTCGGCGGGCGCCTACTCGCTCCTCGAGCGCGAGCTCTCGACGGAACTGCGCCGCCGCAAGCTCGAGGCGCTCTGCCTCGAGTCGCCGGCCGAGATCCTGTCGGCGAACGTCGGCTGCCTCGCGCACCTCGGCTCGGCGAGCCAGATCCCCGTGCGCCACTGGATCGAGTGGGTCGACGAGCGGCTCACCGCCGGCGCATCCGCCAGGAGTAACGAGTCATGAGCGAGAAGCTCTGCGGAAGGTGCCTCTGCGGGGCCGTGCGCTACGAGTGCGGGCCGCTGATCTACCCGCCGACGCTGTGCCACTGCACCTCGTGCCGTCGCGCCTCGGGCGCGCACGCTCTCGGCTGGGTCACCGTGAAGACCGCGGACCTGCGGATCACCGCGGGGTCGCCGCAGGAGTTCCAGTCCTCGCCTGGCGTCTGGCGCACGTTCTGCGGCCGGTGCGGTGCGCCGATCGGCTATCGGAACGATCGCCGGCCCGGCGAGGTCGACCTCACGATCGGCACGCTCGAGGAGCCCTCGCGCGTGGCGCCGGTCGACCACATCTGGATGGTCGATGCGGCCTCATGGGACCGGCCCGCGGACGGACTCCCGCAGTACGCCGAGTCGCGTCGCAGCGGCTGATGGCCGTTCAGGGCCGCAGCGAGAACGGCGTGAAGTTCGTGTCGCGGTCGTAGTAGTCCTCCTGCTCGGCGCGCTTCAGGAACCCGACGACGACGTAGGTCAGGGGCGTGGCGAGCACCTCCCAGGTCACCTTGAAGACGTACTGCGTCAGCGTGACCGCGACGACGTGGCGCGTCTCCCAGGTGCCGTAGAAGGCGATCGTGTAGAAGAGCGCCGAGTCCACGAGCTCGCCGACCGCCGTCGAGCCGATCGTCCGCGTCCACAGCCACCGTCCGCGCGTGAAGAGCTTCATCTTCGCGAGCACGTAGCTGTTGGCGAAGGAGCCGCACCAGAACGCGGTGATCGAGCCCGCGACGATGCGCGGCGTCGCGCCGAAGATCGTCTCGACGGCCGGCTGGTTGTGCCACCAGGACGCCGCCGGCAGCGCCACGATCGTCGCGGCCATCACGGCGGCGAACACGAGCGCGGCGAAGCCCGCCCACACGACGCGCCGGTCGCGCCCGTAGCCGTAGACCTCGGTCAGGATGTCGCCGAAGAAGTACGAGATCGGGAAGAAGAGCACGCCGGCGACGTAGTCGGTGACGCCGAAGAGCGGCAGGTTGATCGTCGCGACCTTCGACGGGCCGATCAGGTTCGCGCACAGCAGGATGCAGACGTACGCCGCCATGATGAAGTCGTAGTACTTGAACGAGCGGTTGGCGGGCACGGTCGGCATCCGGCATCCTCAGGAGCACGGGGCCCCAAATAAAAGAGGCGCCGAGCCTTGCGACTGCGGCGCCACCGACATGGAACCCGGTTGTGGCTCGTCGGGCTTCAGCGCCCGGCGTAGCTCTCCATCCTGAGGCCCGTACCGCCGCGCGAGACGTGCGCGACGATCGCGGTACGGCGATGAATCTTGGTCACGCTGCCGAGGTTGATCGCGAAGGCGAGCTCGACGACCGAGCCCTTCTGCAGGCCCAGGTTCTCGGTCTCGACGAACACGCCGTTCGCGCTCAGATTGCGCGCACGGCACAGCTTGCCGCGGCGGCCCGGAACCTGAACGTATACGGTAGTGCGCGCCCGATGGCGCGTATGCAGCCGCCGTTCCATAGGAACCCCGTCTCCGAAATTCTTATATCGCCCCTAGCGCGGGAGTCAGTATGCCTGAGCGTCGCCCGGCCGAGCATGAAAGCGGGGTTTGCAAGCGCATAAATCGCGCTGCAGCACGCGTTCCGCGCCCGGAAGGCCGCGGAATTCGCTAGTCAAATCAAAAACTTGAAATTGTCAGTCGTCTTTGCGACGAATGGCGAGCTGGACCGGGGCGTTGATGCCCATCTTGACACGCTTTCCGGTTCCGCCTAGGAGCGTGATCTGGATCGGGCCATTGGCGAAGAGCTCGGCGAGCGTCATGTTCGCGTCCGCGCCGTCGGCCGGCTGGATCACGATCGACTCGTCTGCTCTGCGGCTGAGGACCAGCATGGCCGCGACCGTCCGGTCTCAGACCCGACCGAGGGCCCGGGCGCCGTAGCCGAGAGCGGCAGCGCCTGCGGGACCGTAGGTGAGTTCGTCCGCGCGACCCGTGCGCAGCACGTTCAGCGTCTTCGTGACGCGGCGGCTCTGCATGCTGACGATGAGGCCATTGCGCTCGTTCGCGTCGCGGCAGCGCTCGGCGATGTTGACATAACGCCGCCAGCGCGCGGCCAGAGGACCCGCGTGGCGCGCGTCCTCGCGATAGCCGCGGTCCTCGACCGCGCGGATGAGCTCGACCATGTCGGCGCGGCCCGGTCCGTAGCCGAAGCGCGCGATCAGCCGGCGGCGGTCGCCGTCGAGCCGGTCGAACTCGCCGACCATGCGGTCCTTCTCGGTCGTGCTCGCCTCGAGCGCTGCGAGGTCGAAGCCCGTCAGCGCGCCGCGCTCGGCCTCGAGCGCAGCCAGGAGCGCGTTGCCGACCACGATCTGGCGGTCGAGCAACGTGTTCAGCGCGGCGAGTGCGGTCAGGTCCATGGGTGCACGCCTCAGTGCGGCAGTTCCTGGTCGGCCGCGAGCAGCTTGGCCGCGACCTTGAGCGAGTCCACCTTGTAGGTGTTCTGCGCGATCTGGCTCTTGACCGCCTCGACGCGGTTGCCGTCGACGACCGGCGAGGCGGCGATCGCCTCCCCGAGCTTCTGCAGCGTCTTGGCCGAATCGGTCAGCGTCACCGAGTCGCCGGCCGGCGCGGCGGGACCGCTCGCGGGGGCATCCCCGGCGACACGCTCGACGCCGCCGGTGCGGGACGAGCCCGACACCACGGTCGTGGGGGTGCCGTACCCCGTAATTTTGGTGCTCATGTTGATCACTCCCGGAGCACGCAGCTCCTCTTCCATCGTATCGGTCGGTCAGCGCCGAACTTTAGAGAAATATGTGAACTTGCGCAGGGTCCGGTTCGGTGCAGCGGCGTAAGTCCTTTCGCCGTCCGCCACTGTCGGCGCGGCGCGCCGAACCTTGAGCGAATTCATTCGACGAGCACTTCGACCGTGTCGCTCGAGCGCACGAAGCCCTCGACGGTGCGGCCGGAGGCCGCGTTCCTGACGCGGACCCGCTCGGCGAGGCCCCCGTCGCCCTGCACGACGCCGGCGCTGCGGACCGCGAGGCCGCCGGCACGGGCGATCAGCGTCACGGTCTGGCCGCGGCGCACGAGCGGCGGCGGCCGCACGGTCGTCGGCGAGAGCACCTCGCCCGGGCCGATCGTGCGCTGCGCGATCCGCCCGACGACGTCGTCGAGGCTTCGAAAGTAGCCGGTCGGGATGCTCGCGAGGTCGCGGCTGACGAGCGCGACGTCGGAGGCGGTCACGACCTCGAGCCGGCCGAGCGGGTGCGCGGCGATCACGACGGGCTCCTCGGCGTGCACCCGCACCGGCACGAACTGCCGCCATGGGGGGCCCGGGCAGCGGACTTCGACGGTGAGCTGGGTCGAGGAGCGCGTGCCCGGCGTGAGCCGGCCGGCCGGTTCCGTGTCGCAGGCCCGCAGCCGGAGGCGCGGGTCGATGACGCCGACCTCGAGCTCGGCCGGCGCGCGGCCGCTCTCGCGCGCGGCGGTCGCGCGCGCGACCGCGGCGATGCGCTCGGGCCGCTCGAGTGCTTCGTCCGCGCGCGCCGGGGCCGCGGCGCAAAGAAGCACCGCGACGAGCACGAGGGCGCTGAGCGAGGAGTGGGGCGCGCGCATTCGCTCTATCTCTGCACGATGTGTGCCAGTACCGGCCCGGCCGCTAAGTGCGTGCGGCACGGCGGGTTTTTGGGCCCCGACCGGGCGTCCTTGCGCGCAACCCCCGGGCTTTCGCCGAACCTCCGACGGCGGCTCGTCAAAAGTCCGTCGTCCGCCGATGGCCGGCCGGCCCCGCTGATGCGGCCGCAGGCGGCGAAGGCTTGCCGCCTGCGAGCGCTCAGGTGGCCCGCGATTGCCGCTTTCGGGCGCCCGGAACCCGCGGCGGGCGGCAAAAGCGCCCCGCGGGCGGTTGGCACGGGTCTTGCTCTATGAACCGCGAGACCTCACGCGAGACGACGCCCATGTTCGACAACGTCTTTGGAATCCACGAGCGCGCGCTCTACGCCGCGGCCGACCGCGTCAGCGTGCTCGCGACCAACATCGCGAACGCCGACACGCCGAACTACAAGGCCCGCGACTACGACTTCGCGGCCGCGCTCTCGGACGCGACGCAGGGCGGGGACCTGACGCTCACCCGCACGCACGTCGGGCACCTCGCGATCGGCGGCCAGGGCGGCGCGCCGGGCGAGCTCAAGTACCGGATCCCGTTCCAGCCGTCCCTCGACGGCAACACCGTCGAGGCGCCGGTCGAGCAGGCGAAGTTCGCCGAGAACGCGGTGCGCTTCCAGACGAGCCTCGACTTCATCAACCGCAGCATCGCGACGCTCCAGACCGCGATGACCGGCCAGTAACCGAACCCAGGTAGAGCACCATGTCGCTACTCGGAATCTTCGACATTTCAGGCTCGGCGATGAACGCCGAGTCGATGCGCTTGAACGTCACGGCCTCGAACCTCGCGAACGCCGACTCGGTCGCGCCGTCCGCGCAGGCGGCGTATCGCTCGCGCCACCCGGTGTTCGCGACGCGGCTGCGGGAGTTCTCGGCCAACCCCGAGCTCGACGAGCCGGGCGTCGGGGTGCGCGTGCTCGACGTGATCCAGTCGCAGGCCGCGCCCGCCAAGCGCTACCAGCCCGACCACCCGCTCGCGGACGCGACCGGCTACGTGTACGGCTCGAACGTCAACCCGGTCGAGGAACTGACCAACATGATCTCGGCGTCGCGCTCCTTCCAGGGCAACGTCGAAGTGATGACGACCGCCCGCGAACTCGTCCTGAAGACGCTGACGCTCGGCCACTAGGAGTAGACCTCAAATGACTGCCACGACCAACGTCCTGTCGCCTTCGCTGCTCGCGATGCTGAACGGCACCGGCGGCTCGGGAAGCACGGGCTCGACGACCGGCACGACCGGCGCGACCGGCACCAGCGGAACGAGCGGCACCGGCACCGGCGCGCTCAACCAGCTCGACTTCCTGAACCTGATGATGGAGCAGCTGAAGAACCAGGATCCGACGAAGCCCATGGACGAGTCGGCGATCATGGGCCAGCTCGCGCAGTTCGGGACCGTGAGCGGCATCACGCAGCTCAACACCTCGTTCTCGAACCTCTCGACGCAGCTCGTCTCGAACCAGGCGCTGCAGGCCTCGAGCCTGCTCGGCCGCAACGTGATGGTCGCGGGCTCGGCCACGATGCTGCCCGCGGGCGGGAGCGTGCAGGCCGCGGTCACGGTGCCGGCGAACGCGAGCAACGTGACGGTGCAGGTGCTCGATGCGAGCGGCGCGGTCGTCAAGACCATCGCCCTCGGCAGCCCCAACGCCGGGCTCACCGACTTCACCTGGGACGGCACGACCGACAGCGGCACGCAGGCCGCGGCCGGCGCCTACGGCATCGTCGCGAGCGCGAGCGTCAGCGGCGCGGGCCAGCAGCTGCCGACGCTGGTGTCGGGCCAGGTCAGCAGCATCACTTTGAACGGCAGCGGCGGCGGCCTGACGCTGCACCTCGCCGGCCTCGGCGACGTGCCGTTCACGGCCGTCCAGCAGATCAACTAACGCGACCCCAAAGACAGCGGAGAAATCCCATGCCCTTTCGCATCTCGCTCAGCGGCCTCGACGCCACCTCCAGCGCCCTCGACGTCGTCGCCAACAACATTGCGAACTCCAACACCACCGGTTTCAAGACCTCGCGCGTCGCCTTCGCCGACGTCTACGCGACCGGCTCCCTGAACCTGAGCTCGCTGCAGTCCGGTGAAGGCGTGACGATCGCCGGCATCAACCAGCAGTTCACCCAGGGCAACATCACGCAGACCGGCAACAACCTCGACCTCGCGATCAGCGGCCAGGGCTTCTTCACGCTGCACGACGCGAGCGGCTACTACTACACCCGCAACGGCACGTTCAGCGTCGACCGCACCGGCTTCGTCGTCAACAGCCAGGGCCAGCGCGTGCAGGTGTACCCGGCGCTGCCGAACGGCCAGTTCAACACCGGCGCGCTGCAGGACCTGCAGCTCAACACCTCGCAGAGCGCCCCGCAGCAGACGGCCAACGTCGCGGCGAACATCAACCTGCCGGCGAACGCGACCGCGCCCGCGAACGCGCCGTTCGACCCGACCGATCCCCTGAGCTACACCAACACGACCTCGACGGCCGTCTACGACTCGCTCGGCTACCAGCACACCGCGAGCTACTACTTCATCGCGGGCGCGGCGCCGAACACCTGGTCGGTCGCGATGACCATCGACGGCACGCAGGTCGGGCCGCCGCAGGCGCTGACCTTCAACTCGAGCGGCGCGATCACGGCGCCGGCGAACTCGACGTTCACGTTCCCGGCCTACACGCCGACGACCGGCGCCTCGGCGATGAACCTGACCGTCAACTTCAACGGCACGACGCAGTACGGCGACCAGTTCGCGGTCAACACCGTGACCCAGGACGGCTACTCGACCGGCCAGCTGACGACGATCAGCGTCGACAACACCGGGCAGGTGTCGGCCAAGTACACCAACGGCCGCTCGCTGCTGCTCGGCCAGCTCGCGATCTCGAACTTCCCGAACCCGCAGGGCCTCGCGCCGCTCGGCAACTCGAACTGGGCCGAGACCTTCGCCTCGGGCAACGTGATCCGCGGCACCGCCGGGTCCTCGAACATCGGCCTCGTGCAGTCGGGCGCCCTCGAGACCTCGAACGTGGACCTGACCAAGGAGCTCGTCGACATGATCACCGCGCAGCGCGCCTTCCAGGCCAACGCGCAGATGATCACGACCGACGACCAGATCACGCAGACGATCCTGCAGATCCGCTGAGTCCTGACCCGGAACCGACGCCATGGACCGCTCACTGTACGTAGGTATGACCGGCGCCTCGCAGATCATGGCGGCGCAGGCCGTGCTCGCGCAGAACCTCGCCAACGTCAGCACCACCGGCTTTCGCGCCGACCTGCACGCGATGTCGGCGGTGCCGGTCGAGGGCCCGGGCTTCGCGACGCGCGTCAACGCGGTCGCCAACGTCTCGGGCTTCTCGACCGAGAGCGGCATGATCACGCAGACGGGCGCCCCGCTCGACGTCGCGGTCATGGGCAGCGGCTGGCTCGCGGTGCAGGCCAAGGACGGCACCGAGGCCTACACGCGCGCCGGCGACCTGCACCTGTCGCCGGACGGCATGCTGATGACCGCGACCGGGCTCCCGGTGCTCGGCGACGGCGGCCCGCTCACGATCCCGCCGGCCGACAGCGTCTCGATCGGCAGCGACGGGACGATCACGATCGTCCCGCAGGGCACGGGCGCCAAGGGCGCGAGCGCGATCGCGCGCCTGAAGCTCGTGAACCCCCCGGAGGCGCAGCTCGTCAAGGGCGTCGACGGCCTGATCCGCACCAAGGACGGGACGCCCGCGCCGCTCGACGCCGCGGTGCAGGTGCGAAGCGGCGCGCTCGAGACCAGCAACGTCAACGC
>Ga0335080_10005136_pt1 | contig 13434 bp, 7 predicted proteins | sample Lox_Sample_34_FD_206720 | JGI IMG/M metagenome (GOLD analysis project Ga0335080, IMG submission 206720) | Soil microbial communities from Loxahatchee National Wildlife Refuge, Florida, United States - Lox_Sample_3.4 | ecosystem: Environmental > Terrestrial > Soil > Wetlands | place: USA: Florida... | reverse complement strand
TGGGAGTCGAAGCCCTGAGTCATTTCATCGGGGGACAGGAAGCGTCCGTACTTGGGCGCGTAGAAGCGCGCGCCGTAGTCGTACACGCCGCGCGCCTGGTCGTCCGCCGGCTGACCTGTGAAGCGGTGCTGATCCGAGAACACGCCCCCGTGCGCGATGTCCGCACCGAACGGGTCGTAGTCGTGCGTCTCCACTACCGTTCCGTTCTGGTTCACCAGCGCGCGCAGCGAGCCCAGGTGGCCCGTCAGAACCGCCAGGAACTTCTCCGCCGGTCGGCCGTACGCGCCCGGGCCGTTCGACGGTGCCGACGCCGCCGCGTACGCTTCGACCGGCCACGCGACGAGCATGAACGAGAGCAGGCTCACGCCCGGAGTCGCGAGCCAGAGCGGCGGGCGCTTGCGCAGCGCAAGCCCCGCCAGGCTCCCCAGCCCGAGCACGAACACGAGCGCCGCGGCGGGCGGCCCCAGCGGCGAGAGCCGCCGCACCGTCCACTGGAACGCCGGCGGCAGCGACGCCGAGTTCGCGGCGTAGCTCGTCGCGAGCTCCGCGATGCGCACGCCCTCGACCGAGAAGTATTTCTCCGCCTGGCTCGACGTGATGTCGTACTCGAAGTCGTCGCCCACGCGAACGATCGAGTGTGGTGAGGTCGCGCCTGTGACCACGAGCGTGTTCTGCCCGAAGGCATCGTAGCCATACGAGGAGTTGTGGTACTGGGCAAGCTTGCCCTGTGCGTTCCAGGTGAGTAAGTCGGTGAAGCCCGGGGTTCCCGAGCGCGCAATCTGGGATGGCTCTCCGAATGGCGTCGGGCTCATCGCCTCGTTCCACTGATTCACTTGAGCGAACTGGGTGAGGAAATGCGGGCGTACCGCGTCCGCATACAGCCAGTTGCGCGTGTCGTTCACCCAGTACGGCGATGCTGCAACGCGGTCGGTGCTCTGAGTCTGTAGGTTTCCGAGGGCGTCGTAGGAATAGGTCCACTTCGTCGACGCCGGGCCCCCTGTCGATTCTTCCCAGGGCCCGGTAGCCGTGCTCAATCGGGACAGCCCGTCATAGGCGAAGTGGCGAGCCCCCAGAGTCCCCGACTGATCGGTGAGTCTGCCGAGCCCATCGAACGTAACCCCCTCATCCACCGGGCCGCTGGAAGGAACGTTGGTGGCAAGGGCAGGTGGGCAGTGTTGAAGGCTCCCCGGCGGGCTGGAGAGTGCCGATTCGATCGCGTAGTAGTCGTTGAGGTCGCACGCGCCATCGCCCGTGACGTCGCACAGCTCTGGATGTGGGAGCGGGGTTCCCACGAAGCCCAGAGCCAGGATCGCACTGGCGTCGGAGTCAGTCACGCGGCCATCTCCATCCACATCGCCGCACTGGCACGCGTTGCCTATCCCGTCCGGGGCACTCGACGGACCCACGCCGCCGGTATCTGTATTCGAAAGGCTATACTCGTACGGGCATTTGTCGGTCGTCGTCAGCCCGTCACCATCGGAGTCATTCGTAGCGAAGTTCCCGGGCGTGCCGAGGACTCGCGTGAGCCTTTGGCTGGTTGGATCGTACGAATAGGCGAGCGAGGCGATCGGAGCGCCACCCGGCGCCTGTCCGATTCCCAGCGTGAAGATTCGCCCCATCGCGTCGTAGGTCGCAGATGCGAGCACCTTGCCCGTGTAGACGGTATTGCCCGTAGCCCCAGTGATCGACGTGAGCCGCAGCCCGTCGTAGCCGTAGACGAACGACTCGAGGTCAGGGAATGTGTGGGTGGCGATGCGGTCGAGCGCGTCGTAGGTCCACATCGACGTGAACGACTTTCCGCCCGTTGACTGGACGACCGATGCAACTCGCGCGGCTGCGTCGTACCCGTACGTGTAGGCGGTCGTCGAGGACGAGACCGTCATGAGCTGCCCATACGACGGGTTGGTGGGAGAGGTGGTCTGATAGCCGAAGGTGGCGTTGGCGGTTCCGTTGCCCACCGGGGAGAACGTCTTCGAGAGCGGCCGTTGGAGCTCATCGTAGACGTACTGTTCGACGCGCGAGCTTCCTCCCGAGCTCTGTGTCCGCTCCTTCAATAGCCCCGCATCATCGTATTGGAAGTTCCAGGTTCCGGAGTCGGGGTCGTTGATCTGAACGCGCCGGCCCAGGGTGTCCCAGATGAGGCTAGTCGTGTGCGTCTGGCTTTGGCAATTCGATGGCGTGTTCGAGAGGCCGCAAAGAGCCGGGTTGTTCGCGATCGGGTCGCTCACGGTGAGGAGGCGATCGGCGGGGTCGTACGTGGCGGTGATGGTGTAGGGAGTAGTGGCGCTTGCCGCGTCCGCGTAGTCCGAAACGCTCACCAGACGCCCGAGGCCATCTGTCGTCGATACCTTGCGCGTCTGCCGATTGGCACCCGAACCCGTTGAGCCGAAGTAGGTGTCGTCCGTAATGGTCCACGGCGTATGAACGAGCACGCGTGTTGTGACTCCGTCCGGGTCGGCGACGAAGGCCAGCCGGCCTAGAGCGTCGTAGCCGAACGTCTGCGCTCCGGGCGAGCCCGAAATGTAGGGCAACGTCTCGGTCGCCACACGCCCGCGGCTGTCGTAGCTCCGCTGCACGATGACTGTCTCGCTCGACTTCCCCGGTGACTCCTCGCGATAGCTGCGTCCCAATCCGTCGAGGAACGTCTTGCTGACCAAGGTCGGCTGACCGCTCACGAGCTGATCGGTCTCGAGAATCGTCTGACCCTCACCCGCTACGGGCGGAAGGCTATAAGTCCGAATCTCCGAGTATCCAGAGGCAGGCTTCGAGACCTGAGTAAGACGACCAAATGAGTCGTACTGGAAGTTGGTGACCTGATTTCCGGGCTCGGTAACGCTGCAAGGCAAGCCCATCGCCGGTGGAGCTGAGCAGCCGTTGTAATTCAGCGTGGTGGTCAGCGGCATCGAGGTGTCGGACCCTTTGCTCACCGAAACCGGGAATGTGTTGTACGCGGTGATGTCGTACTGAATGGTGGTTTGAAAGCCGTTGGAATCGTCAGTCGTTACTGGTCCGAGAGCTTGGGTCGGATTGCCGTACGAGTCGTACAAGATCTTCGCGAGATACCTCCACCCATCTGGTGATCCGTGAGTGGGATCCGTAAGGTACTTGCCGACTCTGCTGGTCAACCCTTTGCTGGCGATGGTGCACATCGGGTTGTAACAGAACTGTTGCTGTGAGAAAACGGTTCCTGCGCTATTCGTGACCGTCACGGTCTTTACCTTCGAGACCATCGAAGGCGTCGGGCTCGCAACCTGATACGTGTAAGTCGTGATTCTCTCGTCGCCCGGAATATTCACTCCGGCCGAAAGGTTCCACGCCCCCCACTCCGTCTTCTGCGTTACGTTGTAGAAGGCGTCGTAGACGTCCCAGGTAGTTCGGCTGACTTGTTCGGCTGCGAGGCTTCCCTCGATAGACTCCTCGATCTTCTCGACCGGCAGGCAGATTCCCCATTGCGATGGGATTGCACCTCCACCGGTGATGGGCGGATTCATATAGTGGATCGTCTCGCGACTCATCAACACAGAGTTGGAGCTCATCGTGCGAGATGAAGGATTGAGTGCGCACGTACGGTCGGTGTTGTACGCCGTAACGACAGTAGTGGGTGCCGTCCCAGTTTCGACGAGCGTCGCGGTCACATTGGCGAAGCCGCGAAACTCCTTTTCCGCATAGTCGTATGCACCGCCCGCGTAGTGATAGGTCGTCGTGATTGGGGGCGATGCAACGTCGGCGGCGCGGCCATCGAGGTAGCGCACCCGACTAACAACCGGCCTGGGGATACTGAAACCAGAATTGTCGGAGTTTCCATTCGCATCCTTCATCTGCGGAGCAGTCTGATAGGTGAACTCGACGGTCCCTCCCATCGGATCCGTCGCGCGCAGAAGCAGGCCAGGCACCACAGCTGTCGGCTGATTGGGGTCGAACGAATCTCCTGGCAGGGCCCCGAGATTTACGCGCCCGACCGTGCGGCCGAAGGTTCCATATTCGAAGTGATCCGGTACGCCATCGCCGTTGAAGTCGATGAACGCCTCTCCATCGTCACTCCCTATGCATGTCCAATCGGAACCCTGAGACGGGCTCTCGACCATGTAGGTCGCCGTAGTCGCCGAGAATCCACTTCCGTTCCCGAATGCGACGATCCAGTTCCCGGTGTTGGCCCCGTCCACCCAGACCCTGTCGAGAAACCCGTCACCGTTAAGGTCCAAGAACGCATGCTTCGTGCAGGACACGCCGCCGATCGTTGGGCCCGTGTAGCCGACCCCGTACGCCCACTGCGGAATGCCGCTGTAGGTGGGGACTGACTCCGGCGCAAGGAACCCGGTGCCGTTCCCGTAGGCCATTTGATTGGAGAAGACTCGATCGAGGAGCCCGTCGCCGTTCACGTCTACGAGCTCGGTGTCAACGATCCCGCTCTGCTCCACGTACTGAATGGCCCCGTCGAGGGGAGCGCCAGAATAGCTGGATGCCCAGCGGATGGGCGCCGATCCGAAGTCGACGTAGCTACCACCCGAACCGGTCTTGATGCCGCGGTTTACGAACACCGCCCAGCCAGTCCAGCTCTGCCACGAGGTGTCCGCCGCGCCGTTCAGGAACGCGTCGAACCCGTGGAACCCGTAAACGTACGGGGTGAACTGATACGTCATCACCAAATCGGGGCGACCATCACCGGTGACGTCCGCCAGCATCTGCCATGTGAGCTGCGTCCCACTCGGGTAAGCATCAAAGCCGCCGCCCGAAGTCCACCTAGCCGCTGGCATCATGAGCGGATCGAACGTGCCGGTACTGAGATCCGAATCGGTCGGATCGAAGTTCCAGGAGTGAGCCAGCTCGAGCGTGGACGGTATGGGCGCATCGATGAAGCCGTTCGGCGTCCCCAGCCGAAGCCCCGTTGCATAGGTGTCCGTATACACCAGATCCGGGGTGCCATGGTTGAAGACGTGGTCGAGATAGCCGTCGCCATCGATGTCAAGCACCCCAGAGGCGCCGCTTGCGGCGGCAAACATCAGGCGCTTCGTCGACCAAGTCGTTCCCGAGTTTCCGTTGCTGCAGTCGCCACCGTTGCCGGCCGAGAAGAAGCTGCCATTGCCAAGCGCGACGCTTGTCGTCCCGCTCGTGGAATTGGCATCGTTCACTATTCGATCCAGATCGACGAGGCCGTCCCGGTTGAAGTCCCCAAGAGCCCCAAGAAGTCCCCAGCCGTGGCCGTAGTCGAATTGCGGATCCCCGTCGGCGCAATGGGTCGAGTTATTGATTCCGAACCCCGTCGTGACCAGAGACGAAAAGCCGGCACCCGCGGGCCGCTCCGAGTATTCAAAGGTCCATGCCGGAAGCGAAGTGACTCAATCGCTGCCAACGCGTTGCACGTTCGCGAGCCGACTGCGCGAAGAATCTGGATCCTGCGTGTACGTCAGGACGTAGCGCGTGACCAGGCTCGTAGAGGCGCGCACTTCGATCGAGGCAACCCGCCGGTCCATCTGCTGCCGGAAGCCAGCGCGGGCATTCACAGGATGGTCCGCGCGGGGAGCCGAGCTCGTGTCGTTGAGGACGAATTCGACGGTGCGGTCGGCGCTGGTCAGCGCGCCATAGAGGATCTTCTTCAAGTATACGACGTTGGTCGTCGACGTCGTATCGTACTGGTACGAGATCACGTTCCCGTTCACGTCGGTCGAGCTCTCGAGCTGCCAGCTGAACACGTGGCTGATCTGCGGGTTCACAAGTCGCCCGGCGGCAGAGGTGCCGTACAGGAGCACTCGCCCCTCGCGGTCTTGAATCTCCCAGCCATTCGTCTCGCCGAAGTAGTAGATGAAGCGGCCGTCGTCGGACTGGGTTCGATACCGGCAGCTGTCTGAAGGAGACCCGACAGGGCAGGGAGCGCACATCGTGCCAGTGCAAATCATGTCCTGCCCATCGAGCACGAAAACCTCGCGATAGCAGGTCGTCTTCCCGTCGCTCCCGCAGGTCGTGTTGTCGGGGTCGTACGGTGTACCCGTGCGCGTGTCACGCTCGATGCGGCTCTCGCCAGCGAGGCTCCAGCCGAAGCCGAGCCACCCCGCGGCGCCCTTTCCCTCGGCGCTGTTGTAGATGAGGGCGAGATCGGGTTGGTGGCCGGCCGGGCCAGGCGGAACAACGATGGGAACCGTGTAGCTCGCCTCCCCCCGAGCTTCGATCACCGTGCCCCCCTCGGCGTGAGCGTTCATCGACGGAAAGGCGACGCCGGCAAGAACCAGACCCCACGCCGACAGGAGCCAACATCCACGTGAAACGCTGCTAACGTCGTCCATCTTGCTACTCCCACTCCTCGAGAATGTTGTGAGTCTGCTTGGACGACGCTACCGAGTCAGTTAAAAAGTCATTCATCGACTCATCTCCCAAGTTACTCCCAAGTTGTGAGCTCAGTGGAGATCGAGCTTTCGAGTATTACTAAACGCATGCGAACCCACTCGGCGGGCTGTGTCAGATCGTGAGCTCGGAAATCCTTGATTTCACCGACCTCGTCACTTGGAACGAACAGAGCAGCTCGCTACGCGCTTCTCAAGGACTCAATCCGTATGCGTATGCCTTGAACGCTCCGACCAGCCACGTCGACCCCGACGGCCACGCGATCATCGACGGGGTGAGCTTCGGAGCGTTCAGCTTCGGAATCGTCGCCCAGTACGACATTCAGGGCCGAGGACCGGGGCAGGCCGATCAAAAGTTCCAGATCGGCTGGGGCGGGGCGCATGTTCCAACCGCTAGCGGGTACGCGAAGTCGATCGCGCTAGGGGATGCGCCCATCTTCAGCTGGGGTCAGCCCCGCTGGGCGTCGCCCCAACTGGACCCCGGAGACCCGGATCCCGGGAAGGTGACCACTCCGAATCCTGATCTTCGGATGACCGGAGGGGGATTGATCACCTTCGGTGCCTTGGGCTTCCCGGAAGACGCGCCCTTGTGGCTCGCTGGAGGGTTGATCCTAGGAGGTTGGGTCCTACTCAACGAGGGCAAGAGCGTCGAAGCGATCATTCACGCTAGCTCTTCTCGCAGTAACCCATTCACTGGCAAGCCCGGAAGCACATCGGAGACCAAGACCAAGGACGGAAAGACGAAGCAGATACGCAGGTATGGACCCGATGGCTATCCAGAGACGGATACGGACTATGATCATGATCACGGACAAGGAGTACCGCACGTCCATGACTGGGGAAGATCTGAAGGTGGGGGCCCACCGTCCAACTCCGACCGCGGCGCCGGACGAGTCCCGGAGACCGGAGACCCTGGATTTGAGTAGACAAGCGGTTCGGCTTGGCGGCGGAGCGGAAGGGAATGTGATCGATCCAGACTTGCACGACGCGCAGTTAGTGTCGCTTGCGATGGAGCCTTTCGGAATCGCTCGCATAGGGGTGATCACCAATACTGGTGTCCGCTTAGATCTATTCCTGGAGGGGGTGAAGAAGCTAAGAGCTGATCGGTTCTCAGAGGGAAATACGATCCTTGCTTTGACTATGAGAGAATTTTCACGATCTGAGATCGATGCTTTGCCAGCTCTCTACTTCATCGGACCAGACGCTGACAGCTCTGATCCTCATTTCGAAACCATTGTGACTCGCGCCATTCATGAGAATTGGAAGATCGTGGAGATAGATGCGTCGTATGGCTGCGAAGTCACCGCTCTCTGCGAGAGCGTGACTTTCGCAAGGATTGATTGAGGAGAGATCCTTGGTGTCGTTTTCGATTCGCTTCACGACTCGCGGGTCGCGTCGGCGCAGTTAGGCGCGCACTGAGAATCGCGCCCCGCGTCCATCTGGTGCTTCGCAATCCGATATTCTCGGAGGTGCTAGACATGATCGCGGATCAGTGAGTGCTGCTCTCACCACGCCGTCCACCCACCATCCACGGTCACCACCGACCCCGTGACGTAGCTCGACGCCGGCGACGCGAGGAACAACACCGCGGTGTCGATCTCCTCGACCCTGCCGAGCCGCTGCATCGGCGTGAACCGCAGCATGATCGCGCGCTGCTCTTCGGGGACGTCGCCGGTGCGCGGGTCGGTGGTCATCTCGGTGGGGAAGTAGGCGGGGGCGAGCGCGTTCACGTAGATGCCGAACTTCGCCCACTCGATCGCGAGCTGGCGCGTCAGGTTGTTGAGCGCGCCCTTGCTGGCGACGTAGCCGACGGAGCGGTGCACGGCGTTCGCGCCGAAGCCCATGATGGACGAGAGCTGGATGATGCGGCCGCCGCGGCCGCGCTCGATCCAGCGCTGCGCGACCATCTGCGAGGCTTCCCAGCACGCGGTGACGTTCAGCGCGAACGCGTCGTCCCACTTCTTGCGCGTGTGCTTCTCGGCGCGGCCGAGCGGCGCGATGCCCGCGCCGTTCACCAGCAGGTCGAGCGGGCCGAGCTCGGCCTCCACGCGGTCGAGGGCGCCGCGCAATTGCTCCGTGTCCGTCACGTCCGCGGGCGCGACGCACGTGCGCACGCCCTTGGCGGCGAGCTCCTGCGCCAGCGCGTCGAGGCGGTCCTTGCGGCGCGCGACGAGGCCCACGCTCGCGTCGGCCTTCCCGAGCGCGCGCGCGACCTGCGCCGACAGACCGCTCGACGCGCCGGTCACCAGCGCGACCTGGCCGCGCAGCGAGAAGAGTGACTCGAGCTCCTTCGCGCTCATGGCTTGAGGACGACCTTCAGCGCGTTCTCCTTGTGACCCGCGAAGATCTCGTAGCCGTGCGCGCCTTCCGAGAGCGGCAGGCGGTGGCTGATGATGACGGTCGGATCGATGCGGCCGCTCTCGATCAGCGGCAAGAGCTTCGGCACGAAGTTCTGCGGGTTCACGAGCCCCGTCTTCACCGACAGGTTCTTCATGAACATGAGGAACCAGGGCAGGTTCGCGACGGCCGCCGCGAGCACGCCGATCACCGCGATGCGGCCGCCGGGGCGCGTGACCATCGCGGCCTGCGTGATCAGGTCCTCGCGCCCCACGCACTCGATCGCCGCGTCGGCGCCCAGGCCGTCGGTCCAGTCGAGCACGCGCTGGCCCAGGTTGTCCTTGCTCGGGTTCACCGCGTCGCAGCCCAGCTGGCGCGCGCGCTCGAGGCGGCCGTCGTCCAGGTCCACCGCGATCACGCGCGCGGCGCCGCGCAACAGCGCGCTCATCTGCGCGAACGTGCCCACGGGCCCGCAGCCGAACACCACGACGGTGTCGCCCGGACCGACCTCGGCGAGCTCCGCACCGAAGTAGCCCGTGGGCAGGATGTCGGTGAGGAAGAGCGCCTGCTCGTCCGACATGTCGGCGGGCACCTGAAACAGATTGGTGTCGGCGAACGGGACGCGCGCGGCCTCGGCCTGGCCGCCGGGCAGCGCGGTCGAGAAGCCGAACACGTTGCTCGCGCCGCCGCCGGCCGTCATCACCTTGCAGCCGCTGTACACGCCGCGCCGGCACATGCCGCACGTGCCACAGCCGACGGTGCACGAGGTGAGCACGCGGTCGCCCTTCTTCACGCCGCGCACGGCCTTGCCGACCTCTTCGACCACGCCGAGGAACTCGTGGCCCACCGCGAAGCCGTTGGCCGCGCCCACGGCTTCGGCCAGGCCGCCGTGCCACAGGTGCAGGTCCGAGCCGCAGATCGCGGTGCGCGAGACGCGCACGATCGCGTCGGTGTCGCTCTGCAGCCGCGGGTCTGCCGTCGACTCGTACCGGAAATCTTCCTTGCCGTGGTACACGATCGCCTTCATGGGTTCCTCTCCGCTGTGCGCCCGATTTGCCGGTCGGGGGTGCAATTGCGCTTGCGGTGCCATTGTCTCCGGAACGTCGTCGAGAATCCACCGGCGCCGGGGTTGACCGCATGGTACGCGGCGCCGTCGGAGGGAAGCTGCCCATGCCGCGAGTCTCTCTTGCTGTGGCCGTTGCGCTCTTAGTCACTCTGTTCGCTGGCGTGAGAGCGGCGAGAAGGCGCCGCCGCGCACGCCCACGAAGGATGGCAGCCCAACCGAGATCGGCGCATTCAGCGTCGTCGCCTCCAACCGCCTGCTCGCTCTGGTGGCCAACGCGCCCGACGGCACGCGCCAGTTCGTGTGGCACGGCGCGATCCCGACGAACGGCACCGACGCGGACCCCGACGGTGTGGGCGACCTGCGCGACAACTGCGTGAACGTGCCGAATCCGCGCGTGGCGGCGAACTGTCTCACGTTCAACCCGTGGGCCACGTTGACCGGCGGCCAGCGCGACGACGACCACGACGGCTACGGCAACAAGTGCGACGCGAAGTTCACGACGGGTTCGCTGGTCAACACCAACGACCTGACGCAGTTCCGCGCGTCGAACGGCAAGGCGCCGAGCCCGAAGTGCACCGACCTCTCCGCTCACGTGCACGGCGGGCACCGCCGGCGCTTGCGGACCCCTCCCGTGATCTGAGCTGCTAACCTCGCCAGGTGAGCTCGAACTCGGACGGGCGCCCCGCGCCGCGCGTGGGGATCGTTTCGCAGCTGCGGCACCTGGGTCTACACACCTTGGTGCCAGTGGCCGTGTGGCGCCGTGACCGCCCGTGGACCATCCGCAGCGTGCAGTGGTTCCTGTTCTTCACGCTGTTCCCGCTCTTCCTCTTGTGCTGGACGAGCCTCACGCGCTCGGATTTCCGCGACGTGACGTACCTGTTCGCGATCTACTTCTCCGTCACGTGGGGGCTCGTCATCTGGCTGTTCGTGCGGCCGGAGAAGATCGGTCTGCTCGACATCGTGCGCGTGTCGCTCTTCACCTCGGTGACCGGCGTGTTCCTGGTGCTGATCCTCTCGCGCATCCCCGGTCTGCGCGAGCTGGTCGACGCGGCGCGGAACCCCGTTCTGCTCACGCGGCTCGCGGGCGGCGTGTTCGGCGTGGGGGTGTCGGAAGAGCTCGTGAAGGCGATCCCGCTGCTGTGGATCTTCGTGCGCAACCGCGAGCCGGGCACCGTTCGCGAGATCACGTACCTGGGCTGCGTGTCGGGCTTCGCCTTCGGCGTGTCGGAGTCGGTGTACTACTCGGTGAACTACGCGCAGACGGTCGTATCGGGCGGCATGTACCTGCGCGACTACGTGGTCGTGCAGCTCACGCGGCTCATCACGCTGCCGCTCCTGCACGCGGTGTACTCGGGCATCGCCGCGCAGTTCATCGCGCTGGGCGTCGAGAGCGTGCGCATGCGACGCGCGCTGATCTTTGCGGGGCTCGCCATCGCGGCGCTGTTGCACGGGCTGTACGACGCGTTCGCGAGCACCGTGTTCGCCTTCGTCGCCGCGGTGGGCGCGGTGCTGATCTTCATCGCCTACATCCGCAGCATCGAGGACATGCGGAACTCCGTGCGCGAGGCCGCCGCCGAGGTGCCGCCGCCCGCTAGCGACCTCTGAAGACGGGCGCGCGCTTCTCGAGGAACGAGCGCACGCCTTCCTTGTGGTCCTCGGTCTGGAACAGCACGCCGAGCGTCTGGCTCACCCACGTGCCGAGCTCGTGCGGGTCGGACAGGCGCGCGCGCCGCAGGCCTTCCTTCAGGTAGCGCAGCGCGAGCGGCGGGTTCGCGGCGATCTTCCCCGTGAGCGCGCGCGCGGTGGGCAAGAGCGCCTCGTGCGGCACGACCTGCGAGACCAGCCCGATGCGCTCGGCCTCCTTCGCGTCGATGACGTCGCCGGTGAAGAGCAGCTCGGCGGCCTTCGACGGGCCTACGATCTGCGGCAGCCGCTGCAGCCCGCCGATGTCGGACACGAGCCCGCGCTTCACGAACAGCTCGCCGAACTTCGCGCGCTCGGACGCGATGCGGATGTCACAGAAAAGTGTCAGGTCCATGCCCCAGCCGACGGCCGGGCCGTTCACGGCGGCGACGACCGGGCGGTCGCACTCGAGCACCGCGATCGCCGCGGGCGTGGCGCGCGGGCGCACCTGCTTCAGAGTGGCGACCGTCGTCTCGCGCGCGGGCCCCGCCATGATCTCTTTCACGTCGTCGCCGCTGCAGAACGAGGGGTCGGCGCCCGTGAGCAGCACGCAGCGCACCTCGGGGTCGGCCTGGGCGCTCCTGAACGCGGCCTCGAGCTGGCGGTAGGCCTCCCAGTTCAGCGAGTTGCGGCTCTCGGGCCGGTTCAGCGTGACTTCCGCGACGTGGTCGCGCAGCTCGTAGCGGACGAGATCGGACACGACGGACTCCCTCGCTCGTTTGCGCAAGTCTACACGGACGCGTGCCGATGCTGCCCGGCAACCCGGCATGCACGCCTACACCGCGCTCCAGCTCTTCGACGTGTGCGCGCTGCTCGTGTGCGCCACGACGATCCTGGCCCGAGACCCGCGCGACCGCGGCAACCGCAGCGCCGCCGCGCTGCTCTACGGCGGCGCCTTCTGGGCGGGCTGCCAGCTCCTGTGGAACACGACGACCGACGCGCGTTTCGCGCTGGCGCTCGTGCGCGTGTCTGCCGTCGGCTGGGCTGCGGTGGGTCCGCTCGCCGCGCGCTTCATCGTCGACGTGACGGGCGAGTCCGCGCCGAAGCTGCGGCGCGCCTTGCCCGTCTTCTTCGCGATCGCGGTCGCGTTCATGGCGCTCGACTCGTTCACGTCGTGGGTACACGTCGGCGTGTCGCGCACCGCCTGGGGCTGGCGCTACGACTTCGGTCCCGCGTATCCCGTGTTCTTCGTCGTCACGATCGCCTCCTATCTCTGGGGCCTGCGCATCGCGACGTCCGCGTACCGCTCGAGCCGGCTCGAGAGCGAGCGGCGCCAGGGCCTGTGGATCGCCGCAGGGATGACGCAGCTCCTCGCGGTCGCCTCGGTCACCGACGGCGTGCTGCCGTGGCTCGGCTTCTCGTCGCTGCTGTTCGGGACCACCGCATACGCCGTCATGGGGCTGGCGTTCGCGCTCTCGCTGCACCGGTTCGGCTACTCGATCCTGTCGCCCGGCACGTTCGCGGAGCAGATCAACGAGGCGATGAGCGAAGGGCTCGCGCTGCTGCGCCTGGACGGGCGCATCCGCTCGGTCAACACGGGGCTGGCGCGCATGCTGGGCCGCACGCGCGAGGAGCTCGAAGCCATGCGCATCGGCGCGGTCTTGCAGCTGCCGCTCGTCGATCCGCCGCGCGAGGTGAAGGACTCGCGCGCGTGGCTCACTGGCTCCGACGGCCAACGCATTCCCGTGTCGGTCACGACGACGCTCCTGCGCGACGGACGCGGCGCCGACACGGGGCTGGCCGTCGTCGTGCGCGACCTGCGCGAGATCGAGGCGCTGCAGCGGCGGCTGGTGCTGTCGGGGCGCATGGCGGCCGTCGGCCAGCTCGCCGCCGGCGTGGCGCACGAGGTCAACAACCCGACCGCCTACGTGCGCTCGAACATCCTACTGCTGCGCGAGTACTGGGAGAACGCGGCGCGGCTCTTGCCGCAGGAGGACCGCGCCGACCCCGACGACAAGCGCGCGATCTTCGCGGACGGGGTGGAGCTCATCGACGAGTCGCTCGAAGGCGTCG
>Ga0335080_10005134_pt1 | contig 13436 bp, 9 predicted proteins | sample Lox_Sample_34_FD_206720 | JGI IMG/M metagenome (GOLD analysis project Ga0335080, IMG submission 206720) | Soil microbial communities from Loxahatchee National Wildlife Refuge, Florida, United States - Lox_Sample_3.4 | ecosystem: Environmental > Terrestrial > Soil > Wetlands | place: USA: Florida... | reverse complement strand
ATGCTGCTTCTGGCGATGTCGATTGCGTCCGCCACAGTCTGAAAGGGAACTCCGTCCTCAGCCTGCACGTAGATTTCTGGCGGTTTTCCTGAGCCGTAAATCTTGGACACAATCGCCGGGACTTCCTCCCACTCTTCACGTTGCGCGTTCAGGAACACTTGGCCGTTGTTCGTCACACGCAACACAAGGATTGGATTCGGCACGTCCGATCTGCACAAGCCATAGTCGCAACAGTTTGCTGGCACCGCGACGCGTAGTCCCTTGGCGTAATACGGTCTTGGGATCGTCAGAAAGAAAGGCACAACGCCGGTCAGAATCGTTACCGCAATCGGAGCGAACGGGGGCAGACCGGAGAAGCGCTTCCGCAACGGCAGGCTCTGGGCGCGGTGATCGGGTCTTCGGCGGCCTGAGACGTCAAGAGCCCGGTCCAGCCGAGTGGCCAGCAGTTCGATGCGTCGGCGGATGAAGTTATGGACCCAAACGGCCGGGATCGCGACCAGAATTCCGGCGCCGGCGGAAACAACCGCCGAACCAATTCCTCCTGCCACCGCGGCGAGCCCTGACGACCGCGCCACGGCGATCCACATAAAAGCTAACGCCATCTGGTAGGCAGTGCCAGCAAGAGCGAGAAACGGCGCGGCGGACGCGATGGCTCGGACCGTTCCCAGTCCGCGGCCCAAGTCTGCGACGAGGAGCCTCCTGCTGCGGAGGATCTCAGGATTAGTCTCCGCGCCGACGACGCGAAGTTCGCGGCAGATTAAGTAGTAACGGCGGGCAAATCGGACGAAAACAAAAAGCGTATAGCCCGCCATAAGCGCGAGGCCGATAAAGATCGCGCGCCCAACCCAGTCCCAGGAGTGCCAGCAATAGACGAGGAGACCATATACGTCGATCATGGAATTCGAACCACCAAGCTCATTTCACCGATACCGCTCCAGGGTATGCGTCGCAAGAACTTTTCGCGGCGGGGTGCCTGTGGGCAACACCACCAGGCAGTGAGGACCCTGAATCTCGTCGATGGCGTACGCGACGTAGGCCCAAGGCACGGCGCTGTCTCCCTGGATATACGCAACGGCTTCGGCGCGTCCCTGCAGTTTCTGGGTGACGACTTCCTTCAGTTTCTCTAGGGGAATTTCTTTCGAGTTCACCCGGAACATGGGGCTGCCGTCAGGCTTCTGGAGAACGGAGACGACCACCGGTTCGGGGGCGTCGCCTTTCTGTAGGGAAGCTACTGACACCGCGTGGACAGGAAGACCCTTGGGTATCGGGTACGGTTTGAATGCAAGGTATGTCATCAGCGGACAAGCCAGAACCGGCGCGGCGAGCAGCGCAAAGTGCGGCACTCTTGAGAACCGCTTTCTCAAAGGAAGGGTCTGCGCGAACTGCGATAATCCCAGACCATTTTTGCTTGAATTCCTTCTCGGCAACCATCGTCTGGACAGAGTCTCAATGCATATCCTGAACGCGTTGTGAGAGATTGTCGCGGAGATCGCAACCAGAATCCCCAAAACAGTATTGATCAAAGTTGTGCCGAAGTCCTGGGAGAGCGAGTTTATGAAGTCGCCTCGATGATGTGGATGAAACCACGAAGGCGCCGCCAGAATTCCGTAGCTTGTTCCCGCCAGAGCGAGCAACGGCGCAGCGTAGGCCATGCCACGAAGCGTTTCCAGTCCGCGACTCAGGCCCGCGATGAGGTCTCGGTGATGGCTGGCCTCGGGTTCGGAAGCGCACCCTGATGGCGCACGGCGAAACTCGAGGCGGGCCAGACGGTATCGCAAGAGGAATCGGACCGCAACGAAGAGCGTGTAAAGCAGCATCAACCCGAGGCTGAGGTAGATGACACGCTGGATCAGGTCCGACCAGCGCCAGACATCCCATAGGCTCCACTGACATTCTTCGCTTGGCCAGAGGCTTAGGCAGGCTCCAGGCATGGGTAGGGAACCGCTTCGTTGCCGAACGTCAACCTAGTAATGACACCGGGGACGCCTCCGAGGTTCCCTGTAGGCTGAATCACTTGCCGCGTCTCTATCGTGCGACCGGTTGAGCGCAATCATCAGTCCACCAAATACTGCTGTCATCGGTGTCCGTCTTCGCCCGAACGTCACACCCGAGGTGCCTGAGCTCCCGAACGACCGCGTCAATTGCTGATGGAACGGCTTGGCGTACCGCAGCGCTCGGAGAACAGCCCGGCTCAATTTTCTCGCCTACGATCCCCACCAGCAGCACGTTCTCGGGCATTGCGCCCAGCATCTCAGCCGTGAGTAGGCATTCGGACAGCGCCGGAGAATGCGGATCAAGCCGTGGCGTCGGTGCCACGCGCAGGATGTCTTCTTTGCGATAGAGCACGACTGCGCCCGGAGCTTCATCTGGCGACGCAACGCAATCCACGAGAATGACTGCGTGGCGTCCCGCGATCCGGTGAAGTAGATCGAGCGCTGGCGTGCCGAGGTCAACGATCTCTATATCGCCACCGAATGAATATCGAGACTCCAGCAGGTGGACGACGTACGGGCCAACGCCGTCGTCGCCCAGCAGGACGTTGCCAATTCCGCCGATGAGTACTCGTGTCACAGAATCTTCGCGACCGCGATCTTTCGGCCCGAGGGATCGAACGCGTGGCAAGCGCAGGCCATGCAAGGATCGAACGAGTGCACAGTGCGCAGGACCTCGAGCGGTTCCTCCGGACGCGCCAGCGGCGTGTGCAGGAGCGATGCTTCATACGGGCCGTGTGCTCCCGAGTGATCGCGCGGGCTGGCGTTCCACGTGGAAGGGACAACCGCCTGGTAGTTCTTGATCTTCTCGTCTCGGATGACGACCCAATGCGAGAGCGTGCCGCGCGGCGCTTCATGCGTGCCTACGCCCTGCACTTCATGCGACGGCAGCACGGGCTGATTGTGAACGGAGTAGTCGCCCTTCGCGATGTTGTCGACCAGCAACTGCCAGTGCTTCTGGGCCAGTTCCGCCAGCATGCAGGCGCGGATGGCGCGGGCAGCGTGGCGACCGAGCGTGGAGTGCAGCGCCGCCGGCGTGGCATGCACTCCGCCGATGGCGGCAATCTTCTCGATCGCCAGATCGGTGTACTTCTTGGTGAGAGCGTGTCCCTGGGCATAGCCGATGAGAACCTGCGCCAGCGGGCCGACTTGCATAGGCTCGTTGTTGAAGCGCGGCGCCTTGACCCAGGAATACTTCTGTTCGCCGTCCCAATTGGTGAAGGCGGGCTCGGTCTCGCCATCCCACGGATGCAGCGGTTTCGTGCCCTGATAGTAGGCGTGCATTACGTCTTCGGTGACCGACTCGCGGAAGACCGGGTCAGCAGCCGTCTTGAAGCCCTTGACGCTTCCGATCTCGCCATTGCGGATGTAACCGCCGGGCAAGTCGTAAGCGGAGCCGCGGCTATCGAGCGGAAGATCGGGAACCGCCAGATAGTTGCGCACGCCGCTGCCGATCCTGAACCAGTCGGGATACATTGCGGCGACGGCACAGACGTCAACGAAGTAGACCTGCTGCACGAACTGCGCGACTTCAGCGAGCAGCTCGCGAATCATCTCCAGCTTGTCCATGCCGAGGGCGGACGGGCTGTCGAGATCAATGGCGTTGCCGACGCCGCCCACGGTCAGGTTCTGGATGTGCGGAGTCTTCGATCCCAGAATTCCCACGACCTGTAGAGCCTTGCGCTGGTATTCGAGCGCCTGCACGTAGTGTGAGAACGCAAGGAGATTGACGTCGGGAGACAGCCGCATCGCCGGATGTCCCCAATATCCGTTGGCGAAGATGCCGAGTTGTCCGCTGGAGGCGACGGCGTTCACGCGGTCCTGCGCGGCTTTCAGCTCGTTGCGCGAGTTGCGCGTCCAGGGCGAAAGACTCTCAGCTAGCTTCGACGTGGCGGCGGGATCTGCCTTGGGAATCTGCAGAACGTCGACCCAGTCGAGCGCCGACAGCTGATAGAAGTGCACGATGTGGTCGTGCAGAGCGTGGGCGATCAGGATCAGGTTGCGGATGTACTGCGCGTTCGGCGGAATCTCCAACTGGAGCGCGTCCTCAACCGAGCGCACGCTGGCCATGGCGTGCACCGTGGTGCACACGCCGCAGAAGCGCTGGGTGAACATCCAGGCATCGCGCGGATCGCGGCCGCGCAAGATCTTCTCGATCCCGCGCCACATGGTGCAGGACGCCCAGGCGTTCGAGACGGCGTTGTTGTCGACCTCCACGTCGATGCGGAGGTGGCCTTCAATTCGGGTAATGGGATCGATAGTGATTCGCTTTGCCATGTGTGCCTGCCGTTAGTCGCCGCTTGCCGGTTCCTGCTCGTCTTCGCCGAAATATCCGTATTTGAAGTAGCCGGTCCAACGGATGTACGGACGCCGGAACCGGAAGTAATTCGCCATGTTGTGCCATTCCGCGAGAGGAGCCGGGAGAATGGCGAGTCGCTTGACCGCAATCAGAAAGCCGAGGATTCCGAGCGAGATGAATCCAAGGGAAACGAGAATTTCAATCGTCGCGGGGAAGTAAAGAGCTTCAGGGTTAGGCCGGAACGCCAGGGTCGTCGGGCTGAAGCGATAGATCATGCCGCCCGCGGAGCTCAGGATGTAGCCGATGAACATCGGCTGCGGATCGTGGAACTTCAGCGAGCGGCGTAGTAATAGGCCGCCGACTGCGACCAGCGCCATCTCCAGCCAGAACACGCCTGCGAAGCGGTCGAAGTGAAAGGCGCTAAATAATGCTCCGCGGAACAGGATGTCAACGAAACGCAGCCCGAGCCAGCCGAAGATCAGATACGAGGTGATGCGCGCTGCTTCGTCGAGAACCTCCATGTCCATGGCGCGTTTCCAGATCAGGCAGCACAGCATGGTGGTGCCGGCCACGCAGCCGAACGACATGAACGTCGCGGCGCCGAGATACAGCACCGGCAGCCACGGAGTCTGCCAGAGCGGATGAACGCGCTCACCGGCCAGCAGCATCAGAGCGCCCAGCGACGACTGGTGCATGCCCGGCAACAGATACGCGGCAGCGATGATCCAGGGGAAGAAGTAGTGCAGGCCGCGTTCGATCTTCTCAACGCCAGGCCGCAGGCGCGAGTCGAAGTACCAGAGCCGCTCGAGAATCGGAGGAACATTCTCCACAGCCAGCGGAATCATGGCATAGATCGACATGCAGATCGCGACTTCCGCAAGCGGGGAATGCATGTTCCACTTCCACGGGAAGACGATCCAGTAGAAGTTCCACGGGCGGCCTGCGTCGATGCCCAGCAACAGTAGGCCGCAGGCGTAGGCGAGGAAGCTCGTTAGAAGCGCCATTCGCATGAGGGCGTGCATTCTTTTGCGGCGAAATACCCATGCCGAGATCCCGATAGCGAACGCGCCCGAGCCCAGCGCGGTGAGCACCATCACGTTGAAGGTTTTCCAGATGCCCCAGCCGTAGGCGTCGTTCATGCCACTGACGGGACCGAGTCCCGCCAACTCGCGATAAGCCGTCAAGGCCAGCGCTACCAGTACGAGCGCGAGCAGCCCAAGGAAGAATTGATTGACGATGGGGAATCCGTAGACGGGTACGGTGCGTTCCCAGCGGTTGCTGTTGAGTTCGGAAACGGAGTGCTGTTCGCCGCTCATAATTGTGCCCTCAGTCCGGTTTCCTTTTCGCGCTCGTGCGCTTCGTTCTCATGCCCCTTGATGCTCTTGCGAATGACTTGCACCAATCCCGCATACAGCAGCGCCGGAAGCGCGAAGTACTGGTAAAAACGCCGCTGCCAGCGGAGCGTCTTTGCCGGAACGGACTCGCTGCCCAACTCCGGCAGGCCGAGCTTTTCAAATGGCACGCGCGAAAGATACAAAGCCTGTGTGCCGCCGTTGTCGTGTTCGCCGTAGACACGATTCTGGTAGTAGCGGCCCGGACTCTTCTCGATGCGCTTGTGGGCTTCGAGCAGCAAGACGGAACGAGGCCCGAAGGTCACCGCACCGGTCGGACAGACGCTGGTGCATCCCGGCTTCAGGCCTTTCTCCAGACGATGGCTGCACAGCTCGCACTTGGTCACGCGCGGATTGAATCCCTGCCACTGGAAGCGCGGGATGTGATACGGACAGGTGATCGTGCAATAGCGGCAGCCGATGCACTTGTCCGCGGTCCAGGTCACGACGCCCGACTCGGGATCCTTGGACAGCGCCTGAAACGGGCATCCCGCCGCGCACGCTGGATCGAGGCAGTGCATGCATTGCCGCTTCACAAACGAGAAGACCGAATCGTCTTCGGGCTTGTAGAGCTTGATCACGTTGCGGGTCAGATCGTTCAAGTCCGTGGGCGCCTGGTGCAGGGCATCGCCACGCGTATCCGGCGGAGTGTCGTTGGCTTCGGCGCAGGCGGCCACGCAGGCCTTGCAGCCGATGCAGATGGTAGCGTCATAGAGCAAGCCGACGGCAGCCGATGGCACCGGTATGGGCTCGCCGGCCCGCAGAACATCGGTGCCGACCGTGACCGCGATGGCAGCCGGGAGTGTGGCCTTGGCTGCGCCGGAGAATAGTTGTCGCCGAGTGATGGCCACGTTATTCCTCTTTCTTGGTCGCAGTCTTGCCCTTTAGTTTCTCGGCATGCGCGATGTCGGCCGCGACGCGCGCTACGCCAGCTTCCGTGCTGCTCTGGAAGCGCTGTGAGGCCACCCATGCCGCGCCTCCAACAGCTCCGGCAACGGCACCGATAAGCGCTGCGGCGCCGACTTTAAGCCCTCCGGCGGTGCTGTAGATCGGCGGATAGGTATCCGGCGGCGTGGCCAGATGGATGGGCACTGTTTCGAACGTCCCCATCTTCCAGACGACGTTCTTCTCGGTACATCCGAGGCAGGGAATGCCGGTGCCGATCGGCCACACACCGGGCACTTCGTTGAAGTGACGCGTGGAGCACGAGGCGTGCGTGACCGGTCCCTTGCAGCCGAGCTTGTAGAGGCACCAGCCCTTGCGATGTCCTTCGTCGCCAAAGGCGGTGGCGAAGCGGCCTGCGTCGAAGTGGGCGCGACGGGGGCAGTTTTCGTGGATCACACGGTCATAGGCAAACTTCGGGCGTCCGAATTCGTCGAGGGCAGGGAGTTTGCCCATCGTGACGTATTCCAGGACCACCGCCAGCAGGTTGTAGGGATTGGGCGGACAGCCTGGGAGATTAACGATCGGCTTTCCCGAGACCACCGAATCTACGCCAACCGCGCCAGTCGGATTCGGATCGGCTGACGGTACGCCGCCCCACGACGCGCAAGAACCAATTGCGATAACAGCCGCCGCCTGGGAAGCGACTTCCTTCGCAACCTGAATGGCCGGCTTGCTCGCCAGTTCCATGAAGACACCATCGTCCTTCGCAGGGATTGCTCCCTCGATGACGAGGACGTACTTGCCAGCGTTGTCCTGGATCGCCGACTTCAAGGCCGCCTCAGCCTGAGCGCCAGAGGCCGCCATCAGCGTTTCGTGATAGTCAAGCGAGATCACATCGAGGATCAGGTGCGCGACGTCTGGCGCCGAAGTCCGCAGCAGCGTCTCAGTGCATCCGGTGCAGTCCTGGAAATGGAGCCAGATCACCGACGGACGCTTGGCTGCTCCCACGAGGCGAGCTACCTGGGCGGCTGTTGCTTTTCGCGTCAGCGCTAAGCCGACGGGCGCAGCGATGATGAGTTTTGAACATAGCTGTAGAAAATTGCGACGCGAGACGCCGCATTTCTGAAGATGAATGCCGATCGTTTCCTTCTCGCCTGTCTGCATTGACAGTTCCCCCTGGCCTCGTGGCCTCGGTACAGCGGAGCTCAAGATCGATTTCGTGTGAGGATGGTGTTCGGTGGGACTTGAAATAATGGAGTGATTAGGATGGCTGTGCGCTGCAAGTCCGCGTCCCGCCCCGATAGTTTCCGACGCCTCCTCATCGTGGGCTGTCCGATGAATCAGTCCACGCAATCGAATGACAATGTTTATGCTTGATTAGAGCGGAATGGCTCCGTGACGAGAATCACAGAGCGTCGTGACGGGAATCGCTCGGGATGTCCAGGGATGAAGCCCGGGGACAGCCGTCGGCGGCTGTCCCCGGATGGGTGGAACGGACTTGTACTATCCGAGTTTCTCGAAGAAGAGGCAGATGGTTTCGATCCCGCGATAGAAGTTCGGGATGTGGAACTTCTCGTTGGGGGCGTGGAGGTTGTCGTCGGGGAGGCCGAACCCCATCATCACCGAGGGTAGATTCAGCACGTCCTGGAAGTCAGTGACAATCGGAATCGAGCCGCCGCTGCGGATAAACACCGTATCTTTCTTGAAGGTATCGTGCAGCGCCTTGGTGGCGGCCTCAATGTACTTGTTGTCGGTCGAGACCACGCACGCCGGGCCTTTGCTCCAGACCTTCACCTTGATGTCGATTCCTTTTGGCGTGTGCTTCTTGATGAAGGCCAGGTACTTCTTCAGGATGTCGTCGGGGTCCTGGTTGGGGACCATGCGCATCGAGACCTTGGCTTTCGCCTTCGCCGGGATGACGGTCTTGGCGCCATCGGCAGTGAAGCCTCCGGGCATGCCGTGGACTTCGAGCGTGGGACGGGCCCATGTGCGATAGAGAACGGAATAGCCGGGCTCGCCCGTCAGGACCTTCGACTTGACCTCAGTCTTGCGGTAGTGCTCTTCGTTGAATGGCAGGCGCTTCCAGGCTTTGAGTTCGGCCGCAGTCGGGGCTTTCACGCCTTTGTAGAAGCCGGGAATGAGGACCTTGCCCTTCGAGTCTTTCATTTTGCTGATGAGCTCAATCAATCCGAAGAAGGAATTGGGTGCCGCGCCTCCATACATTCCGGAGTGCAGGTCGGTTTGTGAACTGACGGCTTCAATTTCCGTATAGACGAGGCCGCGCAGGCCAACGCACAATGTCGGAAGATCGGGTGCGAAGAGTTCGGTATCGCAGACCAGCGCGAAGTCGGCTTTCAGCTTCTTCTTCTCTTTGCGGATGTACTCGGCGATCGATTCTCCTCCGACCTCTTCCTCTCCTTCGAAGATCACTTTTACGTTGATGGGAAGCTTGCCGCCTCCGGTCTGCATCAGGGCTTCAAGAGCTTTCACTTCCATCCAGAGCTGGCCTTTGTCGTCGACTGCGCCGCGAGCATAGATATTGTTGTTGCGCTCGGTGGGCTCGAATGGCGGCGTGTGCCATTCGTCGAGAGGCTCGGCGGGCTGCACGTCGTAGTGTGCGTACATCAGAACTGTGGGTTTTCCGCTCGCGTGGAGCCAATCGGCGTAGATGAGCGGATGTCCCTTGGTGGGGATGACTTCGACGTTTTCCATGCCGATGCGGCGCAGTTCGTCGGCGACGTAGTTGGCGGCCTTTTGGATGTCGGGCTTGTGTTCTTCGAGAGTGCTGACGCTGGGAATGCGGAGAAGATCTTTGAGTTCGTTCAGAAACCGCTGCTGATTATTACGGGCAAAATCCACTGCGGGAGAGGCCATGGTTAGGTCCTTTCGTATTTGGACGTTTGGAATCTCGGCGGGCACGGCTGGGCTCCGAGGAAACGGTTCAGTATAGCGCGGGTGGGAAACGTCTGCTGAGGTTACGGCCTCTGCAAGCTCTGTCTCGGCGAATGGTCTTCACGCGTAGCCGAGACTCTGCCGCCTGCGGATATGCGCTGCCACCAGCAGGCTTGCCGCGAAGGCGGCGTAGAGTCCCGGAGAGCTTGACGCCGGGGTAGTGCCCATGAAGTCGAGACCTGGAATTTGATGCGCCGGGCCGATGTACCACCAGACCACGTAGAGGGCTTCGAACGCGCGCGAGCCGCCCGTCCATGCGCCAAGCGCGAGGGCCATAGTGGGGATGAACAGCGCTCCGGCGAGCCATGCGGCGAGGCTGTGCCAATCCGCGGAGAGGGCCAGCCGAACTCCCACGCCTGCTCCCGTGAGGAGCGCGACCATCACCCCGGCACTCCAGACCGCCGGAAACTGCCGCGACAGGCTGCGTTCGGACGAGAAGATCAATGATCCAGTAGCGTGGCGACTCTCGCGGCATCCCATCTGAGACCAGAGGAGTGCAGGCCAGATCCACGCGACGATCAGGAACCAGCTGCGCATCATGGGATCAATTCCGAAGAACTGCCCGACCAGCAAGCCGATGGCCGCGGTGTACCACCACCAACGCTGCCCCTTCAGTAGGGGACGAAGCTCTGCCAATGTGAGCGGAATCAAACGCGAGCTCGAAGCTTGCCGAGCGAGGGGAGTCAGATGAGCCGCGCTGCTAGGCACGATGACGGCGGTCTTTGGCTCTTCAGACGCTGGCTTAGGCTCCTCAGTGACGCGAATGCGCAGTCTCAGTTGAGCACGCGCGGGATCGAAACGATGGAAGAACAGGGAAGCGATGAGGGCGAGCGCGGCTGCTGCGCCGATCCACAGCAGACGCATCAGCAATGCTTGAAGCGTCCAATCGATTCCGTTCCAGAGAAACGTGCGGACGGCGCGCTCTCCTCCGATCGTCAGGCTGAAGTTGAATCGGTCTCCAGCGTGGGGGTCGATGGATTGCAGAACGGCGCGCGTACTGCGGTAGACGAGTTGCATTCCCGCAGGATCGTCGGCGCCGGTCGCTCCGACGGCGATTCCGGCCGTCCACAAAAAGAAATAGACCACGTTTCCGAAGCCGCCTCTCAATCCAGGGATGGTCTCGAAGAACACGGCCAGGCTTGCGGTGAGCAACATGCTGGGCAGCGCAAGCAATAGGAATGGAGACCAGAGTTTCAAAAGAGAGAAGGAGCGTGGCTCGCCCATGGTGAGTTGCATGACCACGGCCGCGAGCATCAGGATCGCCACCATCGACGCGAGCACGGCGAAATTGCTTACAGTTTTTGCCAGCGTGTAGAAGTCCTTGCGCATCGGCGTGGCAGCCAGAATCTGGCCGACCCGCGTATCCATGTCGCGCTGCACCGAGTTCTTCACGATGTAGAAACCGGCCAGCGAGAGGAAGACTGAGCAGCAGATCGACATCAACGTGCCGGTCCACGCGGAGTTATAGACGCCGCGATAGCCATTGCCCACGACGATCCAGACTTTCTCCGCAGCGACACCGTAAGCAAGATAAAGAGAAGCTGCCAGCGTGACGAGAAAGCTGTACCGTCGCACGCGCTCGAGGAAGTCCGCGCGCACCATGTGATACAGGACTCGTGGCGCACTCATGCTGCTGCTCCGGCGCGATGCTGCTTCAAGCGGTAGAGGTAGGCGTCTTCCAGGTTTGGTGTCGCGACCAGGGCGCCGTTTGGCGGAGCGTCGGCGAGCACGCGGGCATGAATGCCGTCGCTTCGCCGCACGGTGTTGCTGATCAGATACTTCTGCCGGGCGGAATTGAGGTCAGCGCTGGGGATTACCCACTCCCACACCTTACCTTCCACACCCCGCAGCAGTTCCTCGGGAGACGCATGGGCAACGAGCGTTCCTTGCGAGATCAGGGCGATATCAGTCGCTGTGGCTTCTACATCGGAGACGATGTGGGTGGAGAGAATCACGATCCGTTCACCGGAGAGTTCTGAAAGTAGATTGCGGAAGCGGACGCGCTCTTCGGGGTCGAGTCCGGCGGTGGGTTCGTCGACGATGAGCAATTGCGGATCGTTCAGCAGGGCCTGTGCGATGCCGACGCGTTGCTTCATGCCTCCAGAAAACCCGCCCAGCGGGCGTTTGCGGACATCGGCGAGATTTACGAGGTTCAAGAGTTCGTCGATGCGGCTCTTCGACGCGGCAGCGTCAAGGCCTTTGACAGCGGCGAGGTATTCGAGGAATTCCACGGCGTTGAGGTTGGGGTACACCCCGAAGTCCTGCGGAAGATAGCCGAGAGTTGCGCGCAGGGCGTCGGGATTGCTCGCCACATCAGATCCATTCCAATTGACTGTGCCCTCCGTGGCTCGCGTAATCGTTGCGAGAATGCTCATGAGCGTGGTCTTGCCAGCGCCGTTGGGGCCCAGCAGGCCAAGAACGCCCGGGCCGATTTGAAGAGTGAAATTGCGCAGCGCCCAGTTCCCGCCGCCGTAGCGCTTACTGACCTTGTCGATCGATAGGTGCAAAGGGAAGCTCCCAGCTTCTAGCTTTCAGCTACACAGAGTAGTGGAGGAACGCATAACGCTCAACCAAAGTTCCGTTTGTTGCCTGGAGTGATCTGTGGAAAGGAATTCGGGGAGACGGCTGAAGTTCGTCTCCCCGGCAAGATTCTTGCTCGGAACGACGCTGGAAACGCGCTCAGAATCGGTATTCGCCGGCGGCGTAGATGGTAAATCCAGACTGCTGATTGTAGTTGAGGCGCAGGCCGGCGCCGAACGGCCCGGAATCACCCGACTTGGCGATGTCCTGCACTGTGCTGACAGCCTTCGAGATGGCGGTGACGTCGTTGCTGTGCAACTTGTACCACGCGAGCGGATTGTTCGGTGCCCCGGCAATGTCACTCGCCATGCTGCGAAGGCCGCCGTTCGCCGCGTCGAATACGCCGGAGAGTTCCGACGGAAACGGCAGCAGCTTCGCGCCATAGCTGAGACTCAGGCCACCGGATTTCTGAGTGAAGTTGGCGGTCGTTCCGAAATTGAAGCCGCGAAATACTACCCCCAAGTCCACTTGTCCGCTGGAAGGGTTGACGCCCACGGTCGCGGAAACACCTCGTCGAAAAGTGAGTGAGGCCTCCACGTTCCCTCCGTAGTTGTAAGCCAGGCTGGTCAGGAAGGTTCCGGGCTTGTATGCGATCGCCACCTTGCCGGTGTTGATGTCGAGCGCCAGCACCCACAGTTTCATTTGCAGATCCGGCGGAAGCGCTTTAAAGGCGATATCGAAATTGTCATCCCCCATAACACACTCCTTTACTGCGCGATTGTGCCTGTCAACGGGGGAATTGCAGGGCTAAAACAACTGGGCTGATAGTAGCACTACTCGCCGCGGGGAGGTGTGAAAGAATTTCCACGCTAGAAGCGAGCCGGAGAAAACAGTCTCAGATCAAAATCAGGCTGACGGCCTTCGATCACGTCAGCCATGACCCGGGCGGTGATCGGGGCCAGCAGGATGCCGTCGCGAAAATGGCCTGTAGCAACGTAGTAGCCAGGGGTGGACGTCGCGCCTAGGATCGGCAGGTTGTCGGGTGTTCCGGGGCGCAGACCGGCCCAGTCTTCGAGAATCCGCGCGTCCTTGAGTTTTGGTACGAGCTTGAGAGCCGCGCGATGGAGCCGCTGGATGGTTTCGGGAACCGTCCGCTTGTCGAAGCCAGCCTCCTCGACGGTAGCGCCGACGAGTAGACGGCCGTCACTGCGGGGAATGAGATAAACCTCCGGCGTACGGACCACGCATTTCAATAGATCGCGCGACGGCATGACAAGGCAGAGCATTTGACCCTTCACTGGACGCGTCGGGAGCTTGAGAGGTCCAATCTGGCCGGACCAGGCGCCCGCGCAGTTGACGACTTTCTCTCCATATAAGGTCGTCTTCTTCGTCGCCACT
>Ga0335080_10005133_pt1 | contig 13437 bp, 16 predicted proteins | sample Lox_Sample_34_FD_206720 | JGI IMG/M metagenome (GOLD analysis project Ga0335080, IMG submission 206720) | Soil microbial communities from Loxahatchee National Wildlife Refuge, Florida, United States - Lox_Sample_3.4 | ecosystem: Environmental > Terrestrial > Soil > Wetlands | place: USA... | reverse complement strand
TGATGCAAGTCGAGCGCCTGACCGATGCCATAGCCGAGGGCGAATTTATCGACATGGGCATGACCGAGGACGCCGCCCGCCGCCGCCTAGTCGAAATTTTCGTCGAGCTGAGGTACTAGGAAGTGACGTTTCGGCTCGACATATTCCGGCCAAGGGCCGACCAAATTCCGCAACATCAACGGGCAAAGAAGCGGAAAGGTTGGCGCACCCGACACGATTCGAACGTGTGACCTTTGCCTTCGGAGCAATTTAGGCTGCCTTACGCAAAATTGCGATAGGGCAAGTAATGCTTCGCTATGCTACTAAAATTGTTATGGAAACTGGAATTGGCGACCGCAGAGCGTATCCTGCCGCGCGCCCCAATTTCCTTCCAACTGCTTACGTGGTGCTTACGCGGGAGACGGGCTTCAAATCGGAGAAATTCGATGGCCAAGCTCACTAAGCGCACCGTCGACGCCGCGGAAGCGCAGGACAAAGACTACGTCATCTGGGATGATGAGCTGCCTGGATTCGGTCTGCGCGTATTCACGTCAGGCAAGCGCAGCTATCTCATTCAATATCGATCTGCTGGTCGCTCTCGTCGCTACACGATCGGGCAGCATGGCGTCTGGACGCCAGAGCTAGCAAGGAAGGAGGCGAGGGTTCAGTTGGGCCGGGTTGCTCAAGGTGACAACCCGGCGGAAGAGCGCCAACTCGATCACAAGGCAATAACCGTCAAGGAATTGTGCGATCTCTATCTCAACGACTTGAAGGCAGGCCTCATACTCGGAAAGGGCGGGCGCCCGAAGAAGGCGACGACCATTGTAACCGATACGGGCCGCATCAATCGGCACATCTTGCCGCTTATCGGCACGCGGCGCGTAAAAGATCTCGTCAAGGCCGACATCAACAAGGTCTTGAAGGACATCATGGCGGGCAAAACGCGCGTCAGCGTCAAGACCAAGAAGCTGCGCGGCAAAGCGATTGTGCGGGGAGGCGTCGGCACCGCGACGCGGACTGTTGGTCTGCTCGGAGGCATCCTTACCTATGCCGTGGAGGCCGGCATCATCGAGACAAACCCAGCGCACGGGATTCGCAAACCGAAGGACAGGGTGCGCAACCGCCGCTTGACCGAAGCTGAATATCGCACGCTCGGAGGAATCCTGCGCAAGGCAGCCGAGGACGAGAGGTACCAAATGACGACGGATATTATCCGCCAGATTGCTCTCACCGGATGCCGCCGTTCGGAAATGATCAAGCTGCGTTGGATCGAAGCCGACATGGAGGCGAGCTGCCTGCGTTTGGTGGACAGTAAGGAGGGAGCTTCCACCCGGGCTATCGGCTTGCCTGTAGTGGAATATTTGGAACGTCGATGGACAATCAAAGCCGGCACGTACGTCTTCCTAGGCCAAGGCGACGATAATGCTTTCGGCAGTTTCCCCAATCATTGGGAGAAAATCTTCCGCGATACGCCGCTCGCCGATATCACCCCGCACGTGCTGCGGCATAGCTTCGCGAGCATCGCGAACGACCTTGGGTTCACCGAGGTGACCATCGCGGCTCTCGTCGGTCACGCGAAGGGGTCGGTTACGAGCAAATACATACACACGCTCGATACGGCGCTCATCATGGCTGCGGATACGATCTCGGGCTACATCCAGGGACTCCTTGACGGCATTGAGTTCAGGCAAACCGCCTACGCCCTGGACCGCGACTCACGGAAAGTCGCTCTGGCCCGCTTCCTGAAGAGGGCTTCGCGCGGTGATTCAGAGGAGACCGAGGAGGAGCGCCGCTTGGCCGCGTAGGTGCCTCGGTGAGCGGTGGGACAAGCCGCCGCCCGCTCATCACGGCTAACCAATCATCCGTTCGTAACGTGCAGGTGCGGCCGCTGTCCAGAGTTCCAGTGTCCGCCGATCGCTCTCTCGATCTGTGCCGCGAGCTGGAGTAGCACCCCGTCATTAGCCTGCTTCGCTTGAGCCTGAATGCCAAGCGGCAGCCTGTTCTCATGCGCAGCGAGCGGCAATGAGATCGCGGGGATGCCGCAAAGATTAGCAAGCGGCGTGAATGCGAAGTTGCGCCACAGATTGCCGAACCAGTCCAACACCGATGGATTGTCACTGATCGTCAGGTATTCGGTGGTCCCGACTTTCGGTGTCGGCAGCGCCGTGATCGGCGTCAGGATGATATCCCAGTCCTCAAAGAATGCGCCGAAGCCACGCGAAGTCATGTTGAAGACCGCCTGCATGTGCGCTCGCTCGGCAAATGTCGTGTGCCGGCCGGTTTCCCAGATCCGTATGTTGACAGGTTCGACAAGATCCGCCGGCGGCCGCTCGAGCCCGCGCGCGGCGAGCAGGTTGCCGACGACCAAGGCGAAATTGCTGATGTAGCAGGTGGTCTGCGCCGCAAAGGCGGCGCGATAATCGACGGCCGGCAAGGCGTGATCCACATGATGGCCGAGGCTTTCGAGGAAGCGGGCTACGCGTTCGAGCTCGGATGCAATGTGCGCCGTCGCACGATAGTCACCCCATTGGTGCGAGAGAGCGATTCTGAGGCGAGGAGGATCGCGCGTGATCAGCTCCGTGTAAGGCTCCGGCGCAGTCCAGTACGGCATAAATTCACCCGGTGCGGGACCGCGGCAAGCGTCGACGAAGGCCGCGGTGTCGCGCACCGAACGGGACTGGCAGCCCTGGATGGAGACGAGCCCCGTGAGATCTGACAAATACGGCGCGATCGAGAAGACCCCGCGCGAGACTTTAAGGCCGATATTGCCGTTGACGCCGGCCGGAATGCGGATCGAGCCGCCGCCGTCGGTTGAATGCGCGATTGGCACGACGCCGGCCGCAACCATCGCGGCGCTGCCCGCTGAAGATCCGCAGGTGGTGTAATCGGTGTTCCAGGGATTGCGCGTGATGTAGACGGCGGGATTTTCGGCTGAGCTGCAGACCCCGAGCTCCGGCGTCGTTGTGCGCCCAATCAGATTGAGCCCCGCCTTGCGCATCTGCGAGGTGAGGAAAGTATCGGCTTCAGCGCGGTTACCACGCATTAAGAGCGAGCCCATTTCCTGCAGACGACCCTTCATCGTCGGGCCGAGATCCTTCATCAGAAACGGCAGACCGGCAAACCACCCCTCAAGATTGGTGCCATCCTTGGCCGGATCGGCGATTACATCCTCGAACACTTCGACCACGCCCGACAGCGCTGGATCGACCATCGCGATGCCAGCGGCAGCCTGTGCCGCCAGTTCCGAAGGCTTGACTTCGCACTTCCTGACGAGCACGGCGAGCGCGGTCCCGTCGTGCTGCGCCCATTCGTCCCAGCTCATCGGCAATGTCATGCGATTTATCCCTCTCACGTGGTTTCGGACCGCAATTTGGCGGGCTGCGAGGTCAACACCACGTTGCGGCTCTGCCGACATCGTGTCAAAAATTGCTAAAACGAAAACCGGGGAGGATTAAGTGGCTCTCAATCGGCGTTCCCGAGTCATCACTGAAGGCGATGCCCGCGCGGCAAATCGCTCGATGTTGTATCCCGTTGGCTTTACGCCCAGCGATTTTAGCAAGCCGATTGTCGGCGTACCACATGGTTATTCGACGATGTTGCCGTGCAATGCCGGCATTCTGTCATTGGTCGAACGAGCCGTCGAGGCTTTGAAAGCTGCGGGGGCCATGCCGCAAACATGGGGCTTTCCCACCGCCAGTGACGGCATCAGCATGGGCACCGAGGGCATGAGATATTCGCTGCCCTCGCGTGAAGAGATCGCCAGATGCATCCAGATCGGCTGGGGGAGCCATCAAATGGATGGCTTATTGTGCATTGCGGGCTGCGACAAGAACAAGCCAGGCTGTGTCATGGGATTGGCAGCTTGTAACGTGCCCGCCATTTACGTCGATTCCGGCACGATCAAGCCCGGCAAGTGGAAAGGCCAGGATCTCACCATCGTCTCCGCCTTCGAGGCCGTCGGCGCGTTCAACGCAGGCAAGATGACGCGAGAGGATTTCGAGGGCATCGAACAACATGCGTGCCCAGGCTTTGGTGTCTGCGGGGCTCAATACACCGCTAACACGATGGCGACAGCTGTTGCAGCTCTCGGCCTGAGCCTTCTCGACTCGCCGTTGATGGCAGCAGAGGACGATGAGAAGCTCGACTCCACCGCGAAGTCTGCTCAGGTGCTGGTCCAAGCCATCGAAAAAGATCTGAAGCCTCGGGATATCATCAACCGAAAGTCACTATCTAATGCCGTCGCGGTCGTGATGGCGACCGGCGGATCGACCAACGCCGTGCTCCACTTTCTCGCTATCGCAAAAGCGGCAGGTGTGCGGTGGGACCTCGACGATTTCGAGCGGATTGCGCGCCGCACTCCGGTCCTATGTGATCTGAAGCCTTCGGGCCGCTTCGTCGCAGTGGATTTCCATCGCGCCGGCGGCGTTCCGCAAGTGCTGAAGATGATGCTTGAGCATGATCGCATCGACGGTGATTGCATGACCATCACCGGTCGCACGCTGGCTGATGAACTGGCCGGCGTGCCCTCGGAGCCATCCGGCGATCAAGAAGTGATCCGCCCATGGTCAAATCCGCTCTATGGCCGCGGTCATTTGTCGATCCTGAAGGGGAATCTTTCGAACGAGGGATGCGTTGCGAAGACCTCAGGCATCAAGCAGCCCAAGTTCACTGGCCCAGCCCGGGTGTTCGATTCAGAAGCGGTGTGCTTGAAAGCGATCCTCTCGAAGAAAATTAAGCCTGGAGACGTCGTTGTTATCCGCTACGAGGGTCCGAAAGGTGGCCCAGGTATGCCGGAGATGCTTTCGCCGACGGCAGCGCTCGTTGGCCAAGGTCTGCTCGACTCGGTCGCCCTCATTACAGATGGTCGTTTCTCCGGGGGCTCTTGGGGATGGATCGTGGGTCACGTGGCGCCAGAGGCGTTTGTTGGCGGGACGATCGCCTTGGTGCGGGATGGCGATTTGATCACCCTCGACCGGGATAAACGGCTTATTGAACTCCACGTTTCGGCAAAGGAGCTCGGGGCAAGGAAGAAGACATGGAAAGCACCAAAGCCCCGTTACAAGGACGGCATCCTCGCCGAATATGCGCGCCATGTTTCGTCGGCGAGCTTAGGCGCCGTCGCAGACTGATCCGGCCATGGCTCAATTGCCTGTACAGCACGTCGAAGCATTGCGTTGCGCGCTTGAGAGGTACGTCCATCGTGGTCGCCAAATGGTTATGGGGCGTCAGCGTAAGAACGTCCGGCACTGCTGGGCTGGCGAAGACTTGAAATCAGCGCCGTGCGGCACGCCGTCTCGCGCTTTCAACTAGCAGGCCCGCAAGACCAAGAAACAATATCAGCCCGCTGCCGTGAACTTGCTGTAGTTGCCCTGACAATAACCACATAAGTGCGTCCCAGGCCACAACGGCAAGAGCCAAGTAGCCATCGTCCACGAACAGGCTCAACAGTTCCCCGAGGATTGAACCAAGCCATCCCATCTGCGCTCCTAAGCTAGCAGCGAAACACGAGCTGCCCTGTTCCGACAGATGCGAACCGACAGTAACGCGACAAGCAGGAAGCCGGCGGTCAAGATCAGCAAAGACCAATCCTGTCCAGGCCAGCTCAAGCCGACTCCTTCTCCGACCCAGAAGGCGCCAAACGCCGACAGCAGCACGCCCACGCAAAACTTGAGCGTATTCTCCGGAATGGCTGTGAGCGGCTTGTGGACCACGATACCCAGTAGAACCACGCACAGCAGGGCTACGACGGCACCGATGCTCGCCGGGACCAGTAAGCCAACACCGCCTGCGCCAACGGCGATTACGATGAAAACAACTTCAAGTCCCTCCAGCATCGTGATCTTGAATGACGCGGCAATGGCAGCATGGTCCCATCCGCCGCCACTCTTTCCGAACTGCCTCAGGGTCTGGGTTTCTTGCTCATACGCGGCCCCCTCATCGTGCAGCGGAATGATGCCGGCCGACCGCAAAACCGCCTTGCGCAGCCATCGCATGCCAAAGAGAAGCAGCAGCATTCCGACGAGCAGTTGGACGACATTCAGGGGTATCGTGGTCAAGGCGGGTCCCAGAACCACCACAATGACCAGAAGCGTTAGCAAGGCGGCACCGCTACCTGTCAGCGCCCCTCGCCAGCCGCGCACCGCGCCTACCGCGAGAACGACGGTCAACGCCTCCACGAATTCGACAAGGGAAGCCAGGAAAGCCGCTGTTGCGGTCGGCCAGGCATGAGACCAGTCAGTAACCATTCGCCGTCCACACCGTAATATTCACTACATCTTATTCTTATTTCGTAATATACACTACACGCGACGTCAAACGCCTTTGAGAAGCAAGCCATCACGGAATTGTGTCGCAGATTTCGACGCCTGCCGGCGCGCAACCAAGAGAGGCCCATCGTGTCTGCCCGCTCTTTTGATGAAACCGTCGCATCGGCTCTCGACAAAATGAGTCCCGCAGAACGGAGGGTCGCCCGTATGTTCCAGCAAAACCGGGAGGAAGTGCTTTTCGCCTCGGCGGCGTCTTTGGCCGAGAAGGCGGGGACGAGCGATGCAACCGTCGTCCGCACGACCAAGACACTCGGCTTCAGCGGAATGGAAGAGCTTCGGCAGGCTCTCGCGGCCGAGTTGAGGCAAGCGGTGTCGATTTCGGGTCGACTAAGTGAAACGCTGCGTGAGGTCGGAGACGACCTGACGGCCGCTTTCAACATGACGCTCGATATTCATGCCAATTCAATCGACAAGCTCCGGAGAGAAGTTTCGGCGAATGCGTTTGCGAGGGCCGTGGAGCTCCTAGGCACCGCCCGCCGTGTTGTCCTGTTCGGGATCGGCCCCTCAAGCGCGCTCGCGACATATTTCGCAACACAACTGAGCCGGTTCGGCCTGGACACCATCTGCCTCATCCGCACCGGCCTTTTGTTCGCAGACGACCTGGGTCAATTGCGCCAAGGAGACGTGCTGTTTGCCATGGCCTACACGCATGTTTACCCGGAGCTCGCCGTTCTACTCGACGAAACGGACCGAAAGAAGATCAGGAAGATCCTCGTCACCGACAGTCTCGTCGCTGACACGGGCAACCGCGTCGATCTGATCTTGCCGGTTGCGCGAGGGCGAGCTGAGAGGTTGAGCATGCACACGGCGACTCTCGCGCTTATCGAGGCGTTGCTTGTTGGTATTGCCGCCAGTAACCCGAAAACGACCATGGGAAGCCTCGAATCGTTGAATGCGCTGCGCGAGCGCCTTGTTGGTCAGCCAATGAACGTCGGGCCCCAGCCCATCGAGCCACGTGGCACAGGGCAGCAGCGGCAAAGACATCGCGCAGGAAAGAGGTCAAAGCACTGAGCGAAGTGGTGAAGCTGGCACCTCGCGAGCGCCCAACGCGCCAATCAAGGTTTCTCGACACACCGCCGACGTTCTTCCCGCACGATCACATGTGGCATTATCGTTTGTCGAGGTGGGCACCAACGTTACCGCTTCGAAAGGATCGCCAGTCGCGAGATGAGCACCTTTTGCCGAGTTTGTTGATTTCGCGGGCCGTAAGCTTGATATAGGCGCCGGATCAGGTGGGAGGATGACATGACCCCAGAAATGGTGCGTATCTTGAAGTTGCACAAACGCTGGGCAGATCGTTACACGCTGCTTTGGCAGCTCTTTGTGCTGGCGCTCCTCGCTGGCCTCGAATTCATCCTCAGTTACATGGGCATCGAATTAGCCGAGAGAACAGCTCTCGTCATGTTGCTCGCGACCATGGCGATAGTTGCTGCGATCTGGCAGGCCGCTGGCCTTGCCATCGCCCGGGTGCATATGATCCTCAGAGATATTGACTTAGAGTAATTTTTCGAGTGGCCAACGGAGCGCGCGCTTGAACGTGCTAATTGGAATGATCTGTCTTGTACTGGGGAGTGCGCTGGGCGGCAGCGCGCGCTATTTCGTTTCAGGGTACGTCGCGCGGCACATGGGCGAGACCTTTCCGTGGGGCACGATGACCGTCAACGTCACCGGCGCTTTTGTGATTGGAGTGTTCGGAGCCCTGGCATCGGCCCCCTCGTCATTGACGGCCTCGCCCGATCCTTGGCTGTTCGCGGTGACAGGTTTTCTCGGCTGCTACACCACGGTTTCGTCGTTCAGCCTTCAGACTCTCGCTCTCGCTCGCGACGGCGAAGTCCGTTCATCGCTTGTCAACATTCTCTTGTCCGTGTTGCTGTGCCTTGGCGCGGTGGCCAGCGGTTTTATGCTGACGCAGTGGCTGGGAGCCTGAGAGACCGCGAAAACGATGAAAAGCAGTTCCTCGAATGATCGAAGACGGACCGCGGTCCTTTATGCCTGCGTCGCGACTGGCAGCGTCTTGGGTGGCCTCACGCGCTACCTTGTCGCGTTGGCGCTTCAGACCGGCCCTGGCCTTCCCTGGTCTACGCTCTTTATAAATGCAACCGGCTCGTTCATCATCGGCTTTTACGCTGCTCTCAGCGGACCGGACGGACGCCTCTTTCCCAGCGCTCAGCAGAGGCAATTCGTGATGACCGGGTTTTGCGGCGGCTACACCACCTTCTCGACCTTTAGCCTCGAGACCTTCAAGCTCTTCCATTCCGGTCTCGCACTAACAGCACTCGCTAACGTGGTCATTTCGGTCATGTGCTGGCTTCTGGCGGTGTGGCTCGGCCACCAGTTGGCCGCTCGCCTCAATCGGTTAAAAAGGGACTGATCATGCAAATTCCGCAACAGGCGCTTCTACTCCGAATCTTCATCGGTGAGAGCGATCAATTCAACGGATCTCCCCTCTACGAAGCGATTGTGCTGAAAGCGCGCGAGCAGCATATGGCGGGGGCGACTGTCTTGCGGGGCCCGATGGGCTTTGGCAAATCGAGCCGGCTCCATACCTCCAAGATTCTGCGGCTCTCGGAAGACCTGCCCCTCGTCATCGAAATCATCGATAGCGAGGACAACATCAATCGATTTTTGCCCATGCTCGATGACATGATGTCCAGCGGACTCGTCACCTTGGAAAAGAGTCAGGTGCTCAAATATGGAGACAAGGCAACGGTTCAAACTTGATGATGACTCCGCAATGCTGGGATGGAAGCTCTCTGCGCATGGTCGCATGAGCGGAGAGTGAACTTGCTGCCCACCAAATAAGCAGCTGGCGTCAACGTCCTTCGTTCACCCGGAATAGGTGATTTCGCGTATTGAAAACACGAATCGCTCCGCTCAGTGTTCCGCCTGTTTAGGCAACTTGCGGCCCGGTTAGATGTCAACGGAGCAACTTCCCAAGGTCCGTCAACCGCCGTTTGGAAAGACCGTTGCAGTTGGCGCGGCGGTTCTATCGGCCACGGTAGGATTTGCAGCCGGCTTTGCCGACTCGATCAACTCCTACGCGGCGATCGCGATCGGCAGTGCGCTTGGTGGAATGGGGCGATACTGGTGTTCAGGAATAGTGGCCCACCTGATTGGCGAGACATTTCCCTGGGGAACCCTTATCATCAACATCGTCGGATCTTTCGTGATCGGATTTTTCGGCACGCTCACGGGTCCAGATGGACGCATGTTCGTTGGGACGACCGCACGTCAATTCGTGATGGTGGGAATCTGTGGCGGATACACCACGTTCTCGTCGTTTAGCCTGCAAACTCTCGCCTTGATGAACGACGGCGAATGGCTACGGGCGGGCGCCAACGTTGGATTGTCGGTCACGCTCTGCCTTCTCGCGGTGTGGGTGGGACAAAGTGCAGCCCTGGCTCTCACCGGTCTGAGATCCGCATAAGTCGACCAAGCCAGGTGGGCGTCTCACGCCCTAACGGTCGGCACGATCATTTCGGAGCCATATTGTAAGACCTGCACTTTCTCAATCGTCACCAGGCCGCTCGTCATCATCTGGTCGAGAACAGGGAGGAACTGATCGATCTTTTCCTGAGTATCGACGATCTCCACAACCAGCGGAAGATCCTCGGCAAGGCGCAGAATCTTTGTCGTGTGCAGCCGCGTTGAATGACCGTATCCGACGCTGCCCCGCAGCACGGTCGCGCCGGCCATATGCATCTCTCGCGCTTTCAACACAATAGCTTCGTACAGAGGCAAGCGGTTGGCTCTGTCTTCTTCGCCGAAGAAGATCCTGAGAAGGATAGCGTCTCGAGGGAGCTGCATGTATACACCCATCGTAGTGCGTCAAGATTCATCGCTAACACATGTCCGACCCAAGCCGTCAAGAAGAGCAAGGGCGCGCAATCACTTCACCACCAAGACCGGACAAGGCGCAAGCTGCACGATGCGGTCGGCGCGGCTCCCGATGATGCGCTCGTACAGCGCCGAATGGCCTGTGGCTCCGATAACCAGAAGCTTCGCTTGGATCTTCCCTGCAAGGTCCACGATATCACGGACTGGATGGCCGGGTACAACGTGCGTGTGTAAAGTGAGACCATTTTGGTCGGCCAGCGCCCTCGCCCGCTGAATAACAGGGTGGTACCGCCGCGCGGCGGTCCCCGTCTCCTCGCGAACCTCCTCAATGAATTCGGGCATGTAGTCGATTTCCTCGACCGAGATCATGTGCAGCTCGGAATTGTTCTGCCTCGCGATCGCAATGGCCATCGTCAGCGCATGAAAGGCGGGTTCGGATCCATCATTAGCATGAAGAATTTTGCTGAACATCGGGCTCTCCGCTCCTAATCTGCTTGCCCGGCTATCCTCTGCAGTGAGGCAACTCTGCCAGACTCAGGCAAGAGATCCTGCTCCTCTTCGGACTTCGGTAGCAGGTGTTTCGGCAGGAAGAAGGCGTTGGCAATCAAGGTCGGGATAACCGCACTTCCAATCACGCCGGCGACAAGGATCGAATACTGCGATTGATCGATGATGCCATGAGAAAGACCATACAACGACGAGATCGTTCCGAAGGTCAGTCCCGTTGACATGAGAAGCGTGGTGTACATCGCTTCGGGATTTGGTGATTTATACGCTCGCGTGACCGGGTAAACGCCCACGAACTTGGTCCCCATTTTGACCAGCAGCATGAAGACGAAGGCAAATGGCGCTGCGACAAGTGCCGGAATCGAAACGAAAGATCCTGCTCGGATGAAATAGAACGGAGTCAACAGACCAAAAGTCAGTGTGCGAAGCCGGCGGATCAAGACATGGTCCTTGCCAACGGTTCCGGCGAGTACCATGCCGATGATGTAGGCCGGCAACACCGCTTCGCTGTCAGCCCATCCGGCAAGCGCGCCCATACCCAGAAGGCACAACAGCAGAAACTTGGTTTCCAGCTCAGAAGGGCGATTTCCGTACAGGCGGAAGAACCGCGGCGTGAGCCACGGCAAGATGGCAAAGACCACTACGGCTACTCCGGCGAAGATCAGCGTCTTCATCGTGAACGGTGCAAAGATAAAGCCCAGCGCAAGCACCGTTCCGAGGTCGTTAATAAAGCATGCGGCCAGAACGGTCTTCCCGTACTCTGTCTTGTTCAATCCAAACTCGATCATCACCGCGTAAACAACGGCAACCGAGGTCGTCGAGAGCGCAACCCCGCCGAGCCAACTCTGCATCACGCCCCATCCAAGAACGTAATAGGCACCGGCGGCACAGCCGAAAAACGGGAAAAAGAAGCCCGCTAGCCCCACAGCCGTTGCTTCCTTCCACTTTTTCTTGAAGACGACTGGATCGAGTTCGGCGCCGGCCAGAAAGGTCAAGACAATGGCGCCGATGCCGGAGAGAAACTTGACCCACGATTCGTCGGTACCGAGAACCGCGGAACCGATGACAGCACCAATGATCAGTTGTGCAATCGTACCGACCACGATCTCGGAAAGCGCCGTTGATACACGGAACCAGATCGACAGCAGGCTCGCGACTAGTGCCAGACCTAGCCACAGTGCAGCGAGAGCCCATACTCCGGTCATTTGCGATGTCCTTGTGAAGTGATCCCCATCTCCCGGCCCCTCGGACTTGAGCTACGGTGGTTGTTGTCGGGACCGCATCACATATTCGAGTATCGCGGTGACGGGTCCCATCACGAGCATGCTCAGAACAAGCTGCAAGGGCGCTTCAAGTATGAAAGCAAAACCAGCAGTGATCGCTACCGCCAGGAAAATGGAGATTGTAAAGCCAAAATCCGTAAACAGCTCTCGCATCAGCACCTCCACAGACACGCGCACGTAACAACGTCGGCCGGCACTGTTCACATGCCGGTTCGTGTTGAGCGGAGCTTGGAAACGAAAGAGCAATAAAGCTCCTACCGACGCCAAGCGCCCGGTAGGAGTCATCAGCCTTATCGGCGGTTACGGGGGGACCCCATCCCGAAATGTTCTGTAATTCTAGCTGGGAATCGAACCTTAGCAAGCTCAGAATGCTGTGGCTCCGATGACCAGAACAACCAATATCGCGACGAGAACGTAGGCTGCATAGGCGTTAACGTTTCCGACGTGCATCTTGCGAGCTACCGATGCAAGCCGCTGTACGGCCAGAACCAAAGGCTCAAGCGCCAATCGGTCGACGATATGGGCCTCTGAATGGTTGCGCCTGATTGCAGTGCGGAAATGCTGTGCGACTGCTTCGACACTGTCCTCGCCGGCCCTGGGTTGCAGAATTACTTCAAAGACGACGCGGACTGGGTTGGAAAAGCCGGTGGCTGTGTAAGTCATCTGTGGCCTGAGATGGCGGAGGCCGCCGTCCCATGCCGCCCCACGTTTGAGTCCCTGGCGGCGAGACAAGAATTGAAAAGCGGCGAAGACGATGGCGAGAATCAATGCCAAAGCAAACAGCATGTAGAAGGTGGACATGGCGAATACCACTGGATTCGTCTCTCCTCCGCGATGGAGCACCACAAGCCCGCGCCCGGGCAGAACACTGCCGCCAACCTGCGCGCCCAGGTCATGAAATTCCGCCACGAACTTGGCGGCGATGTTCTCCTGCTGTTGCAACGCGGTGTCGAAAAACGGCGGGACCAAAGCCACGGACGCATCCGTGTGAACCAGCGGCGAAACGGCCCTTCCGAGCGCCGGAATAATGTAGGTCGGAAGGATTCCGAACAGGATGCAGCAGAGGGCAAGCAGAGCGAGCGGCGCCCTTGCGCCAAGATGTGCCTCCCTGGCGCGCCTCGCCCCCTCCGATCGCGGCATGCCGAGGAAGCCCATGGCAAACACCTTGGCAAAGCAGGTGACGGCAAGACCTGCCGTCAAAGCCAGAAGAGCCCCGCAGACTGCGAACGTGATCTTCACAGCAGTCGAAGACAAGGCCGCCGATCGCAGGATCGTCTGCAATGTGAGCCACTCGCTGACAAAGCCGTTCAGCGGGGGCAGCGCCGAGATCGCAAGCACGCCGACCAGAAACAACGCGCTGGTCCAGGGCATCAGGCGCGCAAGACCTCCGAGCCGGTCCAGATCGCGCGTGCCGGTTGCGGCTTCGACCGATCCGGTACCGACGAACAGCAGTGCCTTGTAAACTGAGTGGTTGATGAGGTGATAAAGCGCGGCGATCAGTGCGA
>Ga0335080_10005131_pt1 | contig 13439 bp, 10 predicted proteins | sample Lox_Sample_34_FD_206720 | JGI IMG/M metagenome (GOLD analysis project Ga0335080, IMG submission 206720) | Soil microbial communities from Loxahatchee National Wildlife Refuge, Florida, United States - Lox_Sample_3.4 | ecosystem: Environmental > Terrestrial > Soil > Wetlands | place: USA... | reverse complement strand
GCACCAGGGCACGCGGCGGGTTTTCCTGATCGACCACGTGGACCGCGCCAACGACCAGGCGGCGAATTCGCTGCTGAAGACGCTGGAGGAGCCGCCGCCGCACCTGATCCTGATCCTGACGGCGGAGAACGCCTACGATCTGCTCCCGACCATCCGGTCGCGGGCGGTTCCGTTCCAGTTCACGCCTTTGGGCCGTGAAGAGATGGAGGAGTTCGTTCGCGCCCGCGGCCTGGACCGGCCGGAGCGGCGCGTGGCGCTGGCGGCGGGCAGCCCGGGAGTCGCAGTTTCGCTGGACCTTGACGCCTACGACAAACGGCGCGGGGCCATGCTGGCGCTGGCGAAGGTGGCGGCGGGCGCGGCGCCTTACAGCACCTGGTTGCCGGTCTCAGAAGCGATCGCGCGCAGCAAGAGCGAGAAGCTGGAACTGCACCTGGAGGCGCTCTACGGCCTGCTGCGGGACCTGTTGATCCTGCGCGAAGGCGGCGGCGCAATCCGTAACCAGGATATCCGCGGCGAACTGGACTCGCTGGCCGGAAAGGTGGAATTCGCCTGGATTCGGCGGGCGGTGGGACAGGTGGACGAACTGGCGCGCCTGCTGCGCCGCAATATTCAGAAATCGATCGCGCTGGATTCCCTGATTGTGACCCTGCGCGGGTAGGGGGCGGGCTACCGGATCGATGAGAGCGTGTCCCAGAATTCGGGGAAGGAGATCGAGGCAGCATCGGCGCCTTCGATGACAGAGGGGCCGTCGCCTGCCAGTGCGCCGACTGCAAACGCCATGGCAATGCGGTGGTCGCCCCGCGAATCGAAGGACGCGGCGTGAAACTTCTGGCGGCCCGGGATTACCATGCCGTCGGGGAGCTCGCCGGCCTCGATTCCGGCGAGGCGCAGGTTTTCGACCACGGTGCGGATGCGGTCGGTCTCTTTGATGCGCAGCTCGGAGGCATCCTTGACGATGAGGCCCTGTTCGGTGGCTGCCCCGAGCACAGCCAGCACAGGTATCTCGTCGATCAAGGCCGCGGCCAGCGCGCCGTCAATGGTGCCGCCGCGCAGCGCGGAGTGACGCACCACGATGTCGCCCACCAATTCGCCGTTTTGGCTTTCCAAAGCGGGCACGCGAATGTTGGCGCCCATGCCCACGAGGAAATCGAGCAGCGCCGAGCGCGTAGGGTTGAGGCCAACGCCGTGAATGGTGAGCTCCGAACCAGCGACCAGGAGGGCCGCCACGATGAAGAAAGCCGCGGAAGAAAGGTCCGAGGGGACTGCTAATTCACGCCCGGCCAGCCGGGCGCGTCCGGCGAGGGTAATTTTGCGGCGCTCCACCGCGATGTCGGCGCCGAATTCACGCAGGGCGATTTCGGTGTGATCGCGCGAGCGGACCGGTTCGGTGACGGTGGTTGGCCCGTCCGCGTACAGCCCGGCCAGCAAAACGCACGTCTTCACCTGCGCGCTGGGCACGGGCAAGACGTAGTCGATCGCGTGCAGGGCGGCGCCGGCGATTTCCAGGGGCGGGAACTTGTTTTCGCGCGCGCGGATGGCAGCCCCCATTTGCGTGAGGGGCTGCATGATGCGCTGCATCGGCCGGCGCGAGAGCGACTCATCGCCGATGAGGCGGCTGGAGAAGGGCTGCGCCGCCAGGATGCCGGAAAGCATGCGCATGGTGGAGCCGGAGTTGCCGGCATCGAGATCGGCCTCCGCCTGGCGCAACCCGTCCAGCCCGCGGCCATGGATGGCGAATTCGGTGCCGCCGCCTTCCACCGCGACGCCCAACGCGCGGATGCAGCCGAGCGTGGAGTGGCAATCGGCGCCGGTGGAATAGTTGCGAATGCGGGTTACGCCGCCGGCGATCGCGGCGAGCATCGCGTACCGGTGGGAAATGGACTTGTCCCCGGGCAGGGCGATGCTGCCGGACACCGAGGACGCAGGGTGGATGACCTCTCTCATGCAGATCTTTCATTCTAAAGCAGGCCGGTGAGAAGCTCGGGCCGCGGACGCGGCGTCTGAGGAAGCGGGAAGCTTTCACTACCAAGGCAAACCTCCCGTGAGAGGCTGCGTCTAAGGGTTACATAGCCAGCGTAGTAGGAGATATGATGTCCACTCTTTTGCAGGACCTGCGTTATGCATTCCGCAATCTGAGGAACGCGCACGGCTTTGCCTTGGTGGCCCTGATCACCTTGGCGATCGGCATCGGCGCGAACACCGCTATTTTCAGTATTATCGACACGATTCTGCTGCGGCCGCTGCCCTACCGGAACCCGGACCAGTTGGTGCGGCTGAACGAAACCGAATCGGCGCCGGGGAAGTACCCCTTCGCAGGGCCGGATTTCGTGGACTGGAAGGCGCAGAACCACACTTTCCAAGACATGACGCTGTTTGCCTGGCCGCACGATATGAACCTGAGCGGCAGCGGACGGCCGGAGCATGTCACCGCGCTGCCCACGGAGGCGAACTTCTTTGCCCTGCTGGGTGTTGAACCGCTGCTGGGCCGTACGTGGGCGCCGGGCGAGGACCGGCGTGGCAAGGACGCGGTGGCGATCCTCAGCTATGGGTTGTGGCAAAGCCGCTTTGCGGGCGATCGGGGCGCGGTCGGGCAGACCATCGAGCTGAATGCGCGCCGGTACACCATCGTCGGCGTGATGCCGGCGAGTTTCCGCTTCCCGTGGAAGTCACAGCTCTGGGTTCCCCAGGTGATGGACGGCGAGGAACTCCGCGGGCGCGGCAGCCACTGGTTGAACGCGCTGGGCAGAATGAAGCCAGGGGTGACGCTGCAGGCAGCCCTCGCGGATCTGAAGATTGTTGCCGCGCGCCTGGAAAAGCAGTACCCCGGGCCGAATGAAAAGGTGGGGGCGGCAGTTACGGCGCTGCGGGACGATATGGTGGGCGATATCAGCAACAGGTTGTACATGATGCTGGGATCGGTGGGCCTGGTGCTCCTGATCGCGTGCGCGAACGTGGCCAATCTCTTGTTGTCGAGGGCGTTGTCGCGGCAGAAGGAAGTGGCGGTGCGGAGCGCGCTGGGCGCGTCGCGGGGCCGCCTGATGCGGCAACTGCTGACCGAAAGCCTGCTGCTTTCGGCTGCGGGCGCGGTACTAGGCTTGTTCCTGGCCTGGGGCGTGGTGTCGCTATTCTCCGACGCCAAGAGCTACGGGCTGCCGCAGTTCAACGTGGTGCAAGTGAACGGCACGGTGCTGGCATTCACCTTCGTCCTGGCGCTGGTGACCGGGGTGCTGTTCGGCATGTTCCCGGCACTGCAGACGTCGCGGCCGGACCTGCTGGACGAACTCAAAGGCGGCGCGGGCAGTTCGGTGAGCCCGGGGAAGGGGCGCCGGCTCACCAGCCGGGCATTGGTAGTCGCCGAAATCGGTCTCTCGCTGGTGCTGCTGGTTTCGGCCGGCCTGCTGCTGAAGGACTTCGCGCGCCTGCGCGGCCTGGATATCGGGGTGCGCCGCGAGGGAGTCTGGACCGCGGCCGTCCAACTGCCCGACGACGCTTATCCCACGCTGCGCCGGCAGTACGATTTTTCGCAGGCGCTGCTCCAACAGACGCGGAACATCGCGGGCGTGGATGCGGTTGCGCTCAGCGACCACCTGCCGCTGGAGGGGGGCAGCAACTATTACGTCAAGGTGCGCGGCCAGGGCGGGCCGATGAGCAACCGGCTGGTGGAGAGCCACGCCGCTTCCCCCGAGTATTTCCGCGCGATGGGGATCCAACTGCTCGAGGGGAGAATATTTACCGCTGCCGAAGCGGCGCGAAGCGTGGTCCAGTTCGAGCCTCTACTGGCGCTTTGGAAAAGCGGGCACGAGCCTTCTCCCGCCCAGGGCGACGCCGTAGTGGTCCCTTGCGTGATCAACCAGACTATGGCCAGGTTCTTCTGGCCGCAGCAGAGCCCCATCGGCCAAATGTTCTCGCAAGGCAGCGACCACGGGCCATGGAAGCAGGTGGTCGGCGTGGTGAGCGACGTGCGGCAATGGGGGCTTACCGAGAGGCCCCAGCCGGAAGCGTTCGATCCGCTCGCGATGGATTCGCGGATGTTTCTGGTGGTGCACACGTTGCTGCCGCCGGCCACGGTAACCGCACAGGTGCGGCACGCTTTGGCGCAGGTGGATTCCGGACTGCCCCTGTACAGCGTGCGGTCGATGGACGAGGTGGTGGCGGGCCAGGCGGAGGGGCAACAGTTTCTGAGCCTGCTGGTGGGTTCATTTGCGGCGCTGGCGGCATTGCTGGCGGCGATCGGAATCTACGGGGTGCTCTCCTACGTGGTGCGCCAGAGGACGCGCGAAATCGGCATTCGGATGTCGCTTGGGGCCAGCCGCGGGCGCGTGCTCGGCGAAGTTCTGCTGGAGGGAATGATTCTGGCGGCGGTGGGCCTTGCCGTGGGAGCCGGCGGCGCGCTTGCCGCGGGCCGTGTCCTGGCGAGCCTGCTGCACGAAGTAAAGCCGGGCGACCCTTTGATCTACGCTGCCACCATGGCTCTGCTGGCGGGAGTAGCCTTCCTCGCCTGTTGGCTGCCGGCGCGGCGGGCCGCGAAGCTGGATCCAATGGCGGCGCTGCGGTACGAGTAGGCGGCGGAGTTCCTCTTGACGCAGCGCTAGGGCGCCACGCGAACGGCCTGGTCCCGCCAGTCGAATGCGTAGCGGAAGCCGTTGGCGGCCACACCGCGCAACTCCGCCTCGCCGAAAGCGAAGGCGCGCGCGGCGAGGCGGTATTCATCCGTCAAGGTGCAACCGAACATGGCGGGGTCATCCGTGTTGAGCACAATCGGTACGCCGGCATCGTACAGGGCGCGGACGGGATGGTCCTCCAGCCGCGCCACCACGCCGGTTACGAGGTTACTGGTGATGGAAATCTCGAGGGGGATCTGGTGGTCGCGCAAGTGCCGCAGCAGGGCGGGATCGCGCACGGCGGCGATGCCGTGGCCGATGCGTTCGGCGCCGAGCGCCAGCGCCTCCCAGACCGATTCCGGCCCTCCGCTTTCGCCCGCATGAGCCGTAAGATGCAGGCCGGCGGACTTGGCGAACGCAAACATCTCGCGGAACCATCCGGCCGGGCCGCGTTCCTCGCTGCCGCCGATACCGATGGCGACCACGCCGCGGTCCTGGCGCGCGGCGGCCAGGCGGGCCACTTCCCTGGCAGGTTCGATGCCGAACTGGCGCACGGCGTCCAGAATCCAGCGGACGGTTACGGGTGAGCCTTGGGCGGCATCGTGAATGGCGTCGAAAATCGGACCGAATTCCTGCTTCTTCCACAGCACCACGCCGGCCGCGATGATGATCTCGGCGTAGCGGACGTTTTGCGCCGCCAGCCGCTCCAGAAGCCGCCGCGTGATCAACCCATAAGCTTCGGGCCGGGCCAGGCGCAGTCCCACGGCACCGAAGGTCTTGAGAAAGGCGTTGAAATCGGGGTACCGATACAGGGCGCGCAATTCGCTCAGGGGCGTAGCCGGGTCGAGCTCGTGCAGGGTCTCCGGCTCCACGGAGCCTTCCAGGTGCAGGTGGAGCTCGGCTTTGGGCAATTGCGCGGCAAAATCTTCCATACTCGGCTATTATTGAGGTTCGCATAACGGAACGGGACCTTGTCAGCTCTCATGACCGCGGCAGAGATTGAATCCATCGTGGGCGGATATCACGGGGATGCCTTCCGCATTCTCGGCCCCCACAGCATTCGCAGAAAAGTCGGGCAGCCAAGGTGGGAAGTGCGAGCATTTCTGCCGCACGCCGAAACCGCCGAGGTTTTAGCGGACGGCCAGACATGGCCGATGGAGAAGCGGCACGCCGAAGGCTTCTTCTGCGCCCAGATGGCGGGCGATCCGCAGCGGTATACCATCCGCATCCACCTGTGGGACGGGAGCGAGGCCGAGATCGAGGACCCTTATCGCTTCGGCCAGCTGATCACCGATACGGAAATCTATCTGCACGGCGAAGGCACACTCAACGAGGCATACCGCACGCTGGGAGCGCATCTGGCCGAGACCGAAGAAGTGCGCGGGGTGCGCTTCGCGGTCTGGGCGCCGAACGCCGAAAACGTGACGGTTGCGGGCGAGTTTAACGATTGGGACATTCGCCGGCATCCCATGCGCCGGCGCAACGGGGGCGTGTGGGAGCTGTTCCTGCCGGGACTGGGCGAAGGGACCGCATACAAGTACAACGTCCGCTCGCGCTTCGCCGCGCATCAGCAGCTCAAAGCCGACCCCTATGCGTTCGCATGCGAAAAGCCGCCGAAATCGGCGTCAGTGGTCTGGAACATCGACCGCTACCAGTGGAACGACGGGGCGTGGGTGGAACAGCGGGCCAAGACCGACTGGCTGAAATCGCCGGTTGCGATCTACGAGGTGCACGCCGAATCGTGGATGCGGGATGGGCAGGGCCAGCCACTGACTTACCGCGAGATGGCGGTGCAGCTGGTGGAATACGTCCTGCACATGGGCTACACGCATATCGAGCTGCTGCCGATCATGGAGCATCCGTTTTCCGGCTCGTGGGGCTATCAGGTGATCGGTTACTTCGCTCCCACCTCGCGTTTCGGAACGCCCGACGACTTCAAGTACTTCGTGGACTGCTGCCACCAGGCGGGGATCGGCGTGCTGGTGGATTGGGTGCCCGCGCACTTCCCCAAGGACGCGCACGGGCTGGTCTTCTTCGACGGCACAGCGCTCTACGAGCACGCGGACCCGCGCAAGGGCGAGCACCTGGACTGGGGAACGCTGATCTTCAACTATGGCCGCAACGAAGTGCGCACCTTCCTGGTGTCGAACGCGCTGTTCTGGCTGCAGGAGTACCATATCGACGGATTGCGGGTAGACGCAGTGGCCTCCATGCTCTACCTGGATTACTCGCGGCAGCCGGGCGAATGGCTGCCCAACCAGTTCGGCGGGAATGAGAACCTGGAAGCGATCGATTTTCTGCGGCGGTTCAACGAACTGGCTCACCAAACGCCGGGCGTTTTCACGGCGGCGGAAGAATCCACGGCATTTCCCGGGGTCTCCAAGCCGGTCTATCTGAACGGCCTCGGTTTCACCATGAAGTGGAACATGGGCTGGATGCACGACATGCTGGCCTATTTCAGCAAAGACCCGGTTTACCGCAAGTACGAACACAACAGCATCACCTTCAGCCTGTTGTATGCGTTTACGGAGAACTTCGTGCTGCCGATTTCGCACGACGAAGTGGTTCACGGAAAGAGCTCGCTGATCAACAAAATGCCGGGCGATGAATGGCGCCAATTTGCCAACGCGCGCGCCTTTCTCGCCTATATGTGGGCCCACCCCGGTAAGAAGCTGTTGTTCATGGGGCAGGACATCGGCCAGCGCGAAGAGTGGAACGCGGGCGGCCAAGTCCGGTGGGACCTGCTGCAATTCGATGTTCACCGTAAGCTGCAGGCGTTGGTGCGCGAGTTGAACCGTCTCTACCGCGCCAGTCCCGCGCTTTATCAGGTGGACTTCCATTACCGGGGCTTCGAGTGGGTGGATTTCAAAGACTCCGGCAACTCCGTGATCGCCTTCCTGCGGCGGGCCGAGGATGCGAAGGATTTCATACTCTTTTGCTGCAACTTCACGCCCGTGCCGCGCTCGGGGTACGAGTTCGGGGTGCCCGAGGAGGGCTTCTACGAGGAGATCCTGAATACCGATTCCGAGCATTTCGGCGGCTCGAACCTGGGCAATGGGGGGATGGTATCGACGCGGCCGCTCCCGAAGCACGGGCACAAATACAGCATCGCCGTCACACTGCCGCCGCTGGCGGTGGTGGCATTCCGCAAACGATAGGGGCCGCCGCATCTCGCGTTTGGGAGGGAGGGCAAGGCTATAATAAGAGCGTCGTGCCCAAGCCCAAAGAGTTCGAGGTCCGCCTGGAGCGCACTGAGCAGCAACTGCGCCTCTTCCAGAAGATCAGCCGTTTCATGGTGCGCGAAATGAGCCTGCAGGAGGTGTTGCAGGGCGTGGTCTCGCTGGTAGTGGAGTACACGCAGTGCGATTCGTGCCTGATCTATCTGGCCGATGGCGAGGATCTGGTTCTGTGCGCGTCGAATACGCCCCACCCTTCCACAATCGGCAAAGTGCGTCTGCGGCGCAAAGAGGGCCTGACCGGCTGGGTGGCCAGCGAGCGGCGTCTGGTGGCGATCTCGCGCGAAGCGTACAAAGACACCCGCTTCAAGAAGTTCGGCGAACTGCCGGAAGATACCTATGAAGCCTTCCTCTCAGCCCCGGTGATTGCGCGCAACCGAGTGGTCGGTGTGATGAACGTGCAGCACCGCCTGCCGCATCAGCATACGGGGAGCGAAATGGAAGTTCTGACCACGGTGGGCGAACAAATCGGCTGCGTTTTGGTGCTGGCCCGCATGTCGCCGGACGCGGTGGATTCGGCGAACCATGTGGACCTGGTGCTTTCCTCGGGCCCAGTTTCGATGAAACAATAGTATCTGTGAGTTCGCACCTGGCCGGATGGGCAGCCGTGGTTACCGCGCTGTCCTGTCCGCTGACTGCGCAGCGCTGGGAATCCCAGTATTACTTCGATGAGGACAAATCCGGGTTGGTGTTTACCGATCTGGCCTTTCCCTCGGCACAGCGCGGAGTTGCGGTCGGGTACATCACGGATGGAAAGCGGCAGGATCCGGTCGCGCTGGTGACTGCGGACGGGGGCGAACACTGGGTCCGGTCGGCGCTTCCGGAAATGCCGGTCTCTCTCTTCTTTCTGAACGAAAACCTCGGATGGCTGGTGACCAGCAAGGGGCTGTGGCGAACCACGGAAGCCGGCAAGAATTGGGTCAAACTGCCCAAGCCGCCGGCGGAGATTCTGCGCGTGTCGTTTGTCCAGGAACAGCATGGCTGGGCGGTTGGAGCGCGCAAGACCATACTGGAGACCGAGGACGGGGGACAGCACTGGAAGAAGGTCGCCGCGGCCGCGGAACCGCCGGGAGATCCGCGCTACAGCGCTTACACCTGGATAGCGTTCGCCAATCCGGAGACAGCGCTGATCACGGGCTGGAATATACCGGAACGGCGCTGGGGCGACGAATCGCCAGATTGGATGGACCCAGAATCGGCGCTGCTGCGCTCCGATCTGCCGCACCTGAACTACTCGGTCAGGACGCTGGATGGGGGCAAGACCTGGACCTCCAACTCCGCTTCGCTATTCGGGGAGATGGAGCGCGTGCGCTTCCTGCCTGACGGCCAGGGGTTGGGCCTGACGGTGTATTCGCAGGGATTCCGCTACCCATCCGAGGTCTACCGGATCGACTGGCGCAGCGGGAAGAATCGCAGCATCTACAGGGACGCGCGGTTCGCGGTCAGCGACGTATGGCTGGCGCCCAACGGCACGGCCTACCTGGCGGGCACGGTGGTACAGGGCAAACTGCGCGATGTGGTTCCCGGCAAAGTGCGGGTGATGTCGAGCGCCGATTACTCGGTGTGGCGGGTGATTCCGGTGGACTACCGGGCCGAGGCACACCGGGTGATTTTCGCCGCCGTGGACGAGGCAAACATGTGGATCGCCACAGATATGGGGATGATTCTGAAGCTGGCGGCGGGCCGCTAGGCCTCTTTGGATTCTCGGATCCGATTCCCTTCCCAACAAGCGCGCCGGGGGTTATAATCCAACTGGTTTGAAGCCCGATTCTTGGAGGACATTTGCCATGACCCGACGCGGTCTTTGGATGGCGGTTCTTCTCGTCGCCGGCACCGGCGTAGCCGCGGCCGACGATATGGACACCAGCTATCAGAATTTACAGGACGCAGTAGCCAAGAAGGATGTTGCAGCGGTCAAGAAACTGGCCGCGGAAACGTCCGCTTTGGCGCGCCAGGAGATTGCGAAGCCCGGCGAAGACGCGGACTCAGAAACCGGGAAGCAGCGTCTGGAGTACGTGCGTTCCGTCGACACCTATACGGAATATGCCCTCTATGCCACGGCTGTGCAGTCCGAGGCGCCGGTGCTGGTGGACCTGATAGCCGCGTTGGAAGCGCAGAACCCGAAGAGCAAGTATCTGGATCAGGCGTATGGACCTTACATGGCGGCGCTCGCCAAGACCGGCGCGACTGCCAAGGTGCCGGAGATCGCCGAGAAAGCGGTGGCCAATTTTCCGCAGAACCCGGACCTGCTGCTCCTGCTGGCCGATAACGCAGCCAGCCGTGGGCAGGCCGACCGTGAGTTGAACTTCTCCACTCGTCTGGTGGCGCTCTGGAGCAGCCGCCCGAAGGCGCCCGAAGGGGTTGCCGCGGCCGACTGGGACCGCAAGCGCGAGGTCTCGCTGGGACACGCCTATTACATGGCGGGCATGGTCTACGCGCAAAGGACCAGGTGGGTGGACGCCGATCAGAATCTGCGCGCCGCTTTGCCATACGCAAAGGGCAACCCTCCGATGCTGGCGCAGGCTCTGTTCCAACTCGGGATCGCCAATTACAATCTGGGCAAGATGACCATGAACAAGGCGAAGGTCCTGGAAGGCGCCAAGTTCAGCGAGCAGTGCGCGGCCATCCAGAGTGCGGTGGCGCAACAGGCATACAAGAATTCCCTGGTGATGAAGACCGAAGCCGACCGGATGCGCTAATTGCCTATCGAAGCGAGCGCGCGCAGGAAGCCGGACTTAGCCCCGGCGGCATCTCTCTGAACCGTCATGGGGCGCAGCGCGGCTGCGCGCGAGTACAATCAAGAGTCAGAGTTTGACGCCGGCGCACTCGCCGCCTTGAGCAAACAACCGATGGATAAACGAAGAATTCTTGTGACCGGGGGCGCCGGATACATTGGCTCGCACACGGTGCGTCTTCTGCTCCAGCGCGGCTATGACGCGGTGGTGGTGGACAATCTATCGAAGGGCTACCGGCACAATGTGCCTGCCGACCGTCTGTACGAAATGGACATCGCCGACACCAGCGCCCTGGCCGAGCTGATGAGGCAGCTGAAGACCGAGGCGGTGGTGCATTTCGCCGCCTTCATTGCGGTGGGCGAATCCATGGCAGAGCCGGAACGTTATTTCGCGAACAACACGGCGGGCTCGCTCTCCCTGTTGAGCGCCATGCAGGCAGCGGGTGTGAAGCACATCGTGTTTTCCTCCACTGCAGCGGTCTACGGGAATCCACAGGCGGTTCCGATCCTCGAGAGTTTTCCGATTCAGGCGGTAAATCCGTATGGCGAATCCAAGGTGATGGTAGAGACGATGCTGGGATGGTTCGACCGCATCCACCACCTCACCAGCGTTTGCCTGCGCTATTTCAACGCCGCCGGAGGCGCGGCCGACGGCCGGCTGGGCGAGCAGCACGAGCCGGAGACGCACCTGATTCCGTTGATTGTGCGAGCAGCCCTTTCGGGCAAGCCGGTTACCATCTTTGGCGAAGACTACGACACGCCGGACGGGACCTGCATCCGCGATTACATACACGTAGAGGATCTGGCCGAGGCACACATCCTGGCACTGGAGTACCTGCTTGCCGGCGGCAGCAGCGACCGGTTCAACGTGGGTACGGGCACCGGCCACTCGGTGCGGGAAGTCATTCGCGCCGTGGAAGAGGTTTCGGGACAGAAGGTCCCGTATTCGACCGGAGCCAGGCGTGCGGGCGATCCGGCGCGCCTGGTGGCTAGTTCCGACAAGCTGCGCGAGAAACTCGGCTGGCAGCCGCGGTCGAGCGACTTGCAGACCATTGTGAGCCACGCCTGGAATTTTGCCCGCCAGCACCAGTAGGCGGGTTCCGGCCGCGAACCCGGAGGGTTTCCAGTATCCGGAAAGCCACCCGAATGCGCAGGAGTGAGCCAGGGAAGCGGAATCCGCGGCCGACCTTCTTCGATTCCGCAGGCGACTTTCGCACATGGCTCGAACAACACGGCGCCACCGCGTCCGAGGTGCCGGTTGGATTTTACAGAAAAGCGTCGCATCGGGGGCTCACTTACCGGGAGGCGCTGGACGCAGCGCTCGCATGCGGCTGGATCGACGGTGTCCGCAGACGGGTGAGCGAGGAAGCGTACACGATCCGGTTCACCCCGCGCCGGCCGGGGAGCGTGTGGAGCGCGGCGAACATCCAGCGAGTCCGGCAGCTGACCTCGCAGGGGCTGATGCGGCCGGCTGGTTTGCGCGCCTACCGAGACCGCGACGAGCGAAAGGCCGCGCAGCGAGCATACGAACGGGAGCACAGCCGGCTGGATGCGGCACTGGAACAGCGCCTGCGGGCGGATGGGAAGGCCTTCCGGTTCTTCGATGCACAGCCTGCCGGGTACAAGAAGACCGTCATCTTCTGGGTCATGAGCGCGAAACAAGAAGAAACGCGAGCGCGCCGCCTGGCCCATCTCCTCGAGCGTTCGGCGCGCGGCGCGCGCATCGATCTCCTGAGTCCAAACCGGACCTAGCGGCGCGCGGTTGACAGGTAGTGTCCTTAAATCTGCAGATTTGTGCTCAACGCAGATTTGGGACACTACCGGTTGACAAGCGCGCTGCATATCAGTTAGAAATTGGCGATGACAAAAACTCGCCTCATTCTTGTGGTTACGACTGCGCTGGCCTTCGGCGGCGCGCTGGCCGTGGCGCAACCGCCGCGGCGGGACATCGGTGCGCGCCATCCCAACCTGGCGGCGGCACAGAGGCTGACCCAGCAGGCTTGGGAGCGGATCGTCGCCGCGCAAGAAGCCAACGAATTCGACATGGGTGGGCACGCACAGAAGGCCAAGGAGCTACTGGACCAGGTCAATCGCGAACTAAAGGCGGCGGCCGAGGCTGCCAACCGCCGGTAGGTCAGGTTTCGCCAGCCGGCGATGGCGGCCGCGCCTGGTTCCTACGGCTGGGCCGGCAGTTCCCGGGGGGAAAGTATCCGCGCTTCCATCCAACCCGCCTGACATAGCCGGGCGGGCGAAGCGCTGAATGCAAGTTTGTAGCTGGTATCCTCGGCCGGACTTTCCAGTTCCGGGCTGCGCTGCGGGTAGACCAGGGCCAGGTAACGCAAGATCGAATCGATGTCGCCGTCCTCGGGCTGCCGTAAGCTATAGCCGTTCGAGCGGAAGTGGATGGAAGCGCCCTGGGCAGACAAGCGCCAGGCCAGGAAGGCGCAGCAGTGAATGGCGCGCTCGAACCAGCCGTCCAGGGCGGGGGGCACGTCCCGGTCCAAGAACAGCTCGACGGTTTTTTCCTCCTCGCGGGCGAACTCCCGCACTTGCAGGGTGCCCACGTGAGCGGTCGCCTTCCAATCGACGTGACGCGCGCTCTCGAAGGCTTCATAGGGGCGTATGCGATAGAAGTCGCGTCCAATGCCGCGATAGTAGGCTTCCATCTCCTCCGTTATGCCGGGCAGCATCTCCTCGAAGCCGGGCAGCGGGTCGAGAGGAGGATAGACCAGTGTTTCGCGCCGCAGAGTGACGCGGACGGTCTTGCGGAGAAACCCGAAGGGGAACGCGGTGGAGAGTGCGAATCCATTTTCGCGGTAGGCGCCCCGCCTTGGGAAGATTACTGCAACCGTCTTCTCGAGAGTGGTA
>Ga0335080_10005130_pt1 | contig 13440 bp, 11 predicted proteins | sample Lox_Sample_34_FD_206720 | JGI IMG/M metagenome (GOLD analysis project Ga0335080, IMG submission 206720) | Soil microbial communities from Loxahatchee National Wildlife Refuge, Florida, United States - Lox_Sample_3.4 | ecosystem: Environmental > Terrestrial > Soil > Wetlands | place: USA... | reverse complement strand
CTCCCTCCCCGAACGGCGCTCCGCCTGGCGCCGATCGAAAAGCTTAACGTAGTGGCACTCGCAATGCTGCGCGAAAGGACAGTTTTTCACCGGCAGCGGCGGCTTCTTGGCGAGCGGAAACTCCCTGCCCAGCAGCTTGCGCACCTGCGGACAGGCCCGCTCCTTGGCATTCGTCGCGATCCGCACGCCCCATTGCTCGGCCTGTTTCTTGGGCGCGGCCGAATCCGCCGACGCGAGCTTCGGCGCGGCCGATCGCCGGCGATAGATCCACAGGCCCGTGGCGCCGGCGACGATTGCGACAGCGACCACGATCAGCGTTATCGATCCACCCATGCCCCCTCCATCGCGCCCGGTCTCTCCCGCGGGACGCCGGTGCGCCGCGGGGCGAGTTTGCACTCAGCCGAGAGAACGCGTCAACGAGCGCTCATTTCTGTGCGAAACAGCTCTGGAGGTTGCGTTCCGTCGGTCGCCGTCTCGGCCGCGACCGACGCCGCGCAATCAAGGGGCATGGCAGGCCGCGTCGCGGGCCGGCGCCGGCGAGCGAGCGGCGCTCGAGCGCGCGAGGAAGTCGCGCAGGATCGCCGCGGTGTGCGACTCGCCCGGCCGGGCGGCGATCGACTCGGGAGAGCCCTGAGCCACGATGCGCCCGCCCTCCGCGCCGCCCTCGGGACCGAGGTCGATGATCCAGTCGGCGTCGGCGATCACGTCGAGGTTGTGCTCGATCACCACGACGGTGTTTCCCGCGTCGACCAGCCGATGCAGCACGCGGATCAGCCTCTCAACGTCCGCCATGTGCAGGCCCACGGTCGGCTCGTCGAGCACGTAGAGCGTGTGCGCGCTCGCGTTCCGACCCCGAACCGCACCCAGGAGGTCGGTGCGCACCTTCGCGAGCTCGGTCACGAGCTTGATGCGCTGCGCTTCGCCGCCCGACAGGGTGGGGCTTTGCTGGCCCAGCGTGAGGTAGCCCAGCCCCACGTCCTGGAGCAGCCGGAGCGCGTGGTGGATCGAGCGATGCGCGGAGAAGAACTCGACGGCCTCGTCCACCGACAGGGCGAGGACCTCGCCGATCGACTTGCCGCGCCACAGCACGGCGAGCGTCTCCGGATTGAAGCGCGCTCCGGTGCAGGCTTCGCAGGCGACTTTCACGTCGGGCAGGAAGCTCATCTCGATGGTCTTCACGCCCTGGCCTTCGCATTCGGGACAGCGTCCGCCGGCGGTATTAAACGAGAAGCGGCTGGCGCCGTAGCCGCGCATCCGCGCCTCGTTCGTCTCGGCGAAAAGCCGGCGAATCGCGTCCCAGAAGCCGACATAGGTCGCCGGGCAGGAGCGCGGTGTCTTGCCGATCGGCGTCTGATCGACCTCGAGCACGCGGTCGACCGGCTCCCAGCCTTCGATTGCGCGACAGCCGAAGAGCTCGACGGATTTGCGCTTCCGTCGAACGCGCACGAGCTCGGCGAGGTTGGCATATAGCACGTCGCGCGCCAGCGTGCTCTTGCCGCTCCCCGATACGCCGGTGATCACGTTGAGGCGGGCGAGCGGCAGGCGCACGCGCAGCTTGCGCAGGTTGTGCAGGTCCGCGCCCTGGACGACGAGCGCGTCGCTGCGCGCGCTCGTCTCGCGGCGAGGCACCAGAGGATGGGCGAGCGGCGCGGACAGGAAGCGGCCGGTCACCGACTGCGGCGAGCGCATGAGCTCCTCGGCCGAGCCCGCGGCGACGACGCGGCCGCCCTGGCTGCCCGCGCCGGGCCCGAGATCGATCACGTGGTCGGCACGGCGGATCGTCTCCTCGTCGTGCTCGACGACGACCAGCGTGTTGCCCTTCGCCTCGAGCTTCGCGAGCGTGTCGAGCAGGACGCGGTTGTCGCGCGGGTGCAGCCCGATGGTCGGCTCGTCGAGGATGTAGCAGACCCCGCGGAGGTTCGACCCGAGCTGCGCCGCCAGCCGTATGCGCTGCGCCTCGCCGCCGGAAAGCGTGCGCGCGGAGCGGTCGAGCGCGAGATAGCCGAGGCCCACGTCGTTCAGGAAGTCGAGCCGCGAGACGAGCTCGGAGACCAGGTCGCGGGCGATCTCCGCATCGCGGCCTTCGAGCTTCAATCCGGCGAAGAACGCCCTCGCTTCGCCCGCAGAGAGGCGCGCGAGCGCCGCGATCGAGCGGCCGCGGAAGCGCACCGCGAGCGCCTCCCGGTTGAGCCGGTCGCCCTTGCACTCGGGACAGACGTGCTCCTCGCCTTCGTACCACGCGTTCCACCAGATCTCGTCGCCGGTCTGTTCGGCATCGAAGCCGCGCAGCTTGAGCCCCGTGCCGAAGCAGCTCGCGCACCAGCCGTGCCTGGAGTTGAACGAGAACAGCCGCGGGTCGAGTTCCGGGAAGCTGCGATTGCACACCGGGCAGGCGCGCTTGGTGGAGAACACCTGCACCTGCGCGGTGGCCGGCGGCTTCTTTGCCCGGCGCTTCTCCTTCGGGGCGTCGTCGAGGGCGAGCACGTGGACAAGGCCCTTGCCGAAGTCGAGCGCACGCCGGAGCGCCTCGCGCAGGGCGGCTTCGTTCGCCGCGCTGACGACGAGCTCCGCGGCCGGCAGCTCGATGGTGTGCTCGCTGAACCGCGCCAGCCTCGGCCAGGGGCGAGTGGGCAGGAATTGCCCGTCGACGCGCAGCGCCGAGAAACCTTTGCCCGCGGCCCACTTGGCGAGGTCGGTGTAGAAGCCCTTGCGGGCGACCACCAGCGGGGCGAGGAGCGCGATGCGCTGTCCGCGGCGCGAGCGCAGCAGGCTCGCGACGATGCTGTCCTCGCTCTGCGGTGCGATCGGCACGTCGTGATCGGGACAGTACTGCGTGCCCAGCTTGACGTAGAGCAGTCGCAGGAAGTGATAGGTCTCGGTGAGCGTGGCGACCGTGCTCTTGCGTCCTCCGCGGCTCGTGCGCTGCTCGATCGCCACCGTGGGCGGAATCCCGAAGATCGCATCAACGTCGGGCCGCGAGGCAGGCTGCACGAACTGCCGCGCGTAGGCGTTCAGCGATTCGAGGTAGCGCCGCTGGCCCTCTGCGAACAGGATGTCGAAGGCAAGGGTGCTCTTGCCGCTGCCGGAGATCCCGGTCACGACGGTGAAGCGGTTGCGCGGCACTTCGACGTCGATGCTCTTCAGGTTGTGCTCGCGGGCGTTGTGGATGTGGATCGACGCTTCGCTTTTCCCGGACCGCCGCGAGCCCTGGCGGTCGTACCCTCGATACTCCGCTCGCTCAGGCGCACCAAGGCTCGCCGCCTCGGGAAAGCTCGGTGCATCCGGTTCCGCTACGCCAGGCAGCGAGCGGTGAGCGGCGCGAGCGGCGCAGGCATCGACCGACGCGAGCGCGGATTCGTACTCCCGCAGCGCGATCCCGGTGTGCGACGCCGCGCAGGCGATCACCTCGGCCTTGGTTCCCGCGACGACGACCCTGCCGCCGTCCTCGCCGCCCTCGGGCCCGAGGTCGACGATCCAGTCCGCCGCGCCGATCACGTCCAGGTTGTGCTCGATCACGACCAGCGAGTGCCCGGCGGCGATGAGCTGCCGGAAGGCTGCGAGCAGCTTGGCTACGTCGTCGAAGTGCAGCCCGGTGGTCGGCTCGTCGAACAGGAAGAGCTTGCCTCGCGCGTCGGCGGCCTGCGCCGCGCTTCGAGGGCGCACCGCCGACGAGCCGAGCGCCTCGGCCAGATGCCCCGCGAGCTTGAGCCGCTGCGCCTCGCCGCCGGAGAGCGTCGGCACGGGCTGGCCCAGCTTCAGATACTCCAGCCCGACCTCGGCGAGCGGCGCGAGCGCCCGGGCGACGTCGGGCGCGTCGGCGAAGAACGCGCGCGCCTCGGCGACCGTCATCTCGAGCACGTCGGCGATCGACTTGCCCGCGAGCGTGACCTCGAGGACCTCCGGGCGGAAGCGTCGCCCGCCGCAATCGGGACAGCGCAGGTAGACGTCGGAGAGGAACTGCATCTCGATGTGCTCGAAACCGTTGCCGCCGCAGGTCGGACAGCGGCCATTGCCTGCGTTGAAGCTGAACGTCGCGTGGCTGTAGCCGCGCTCGCGCGCCTCCTCGGTCGCGGCGAAGCGCCGGCGGATCGCGTCGAAGGCCCCGACGTAGCTCGCCGGGTTCGAGCGCGTCGTGCGCCCGATCGGCGTCTGGTCGACCATCACGACATCTGTGACGGCCTCGTGCCCGGTCAGGGCGCGGTGCGCGCCCGGCGCCTCGGTTGGCCGTCCCTTCGCGCGCAGCAGCGCGGCATAGAGCACGTCCTGCACGAGCGTCGACTTGCCGGACCCGGAGACGCCGGTGATGCACACCAGCCGGTGCAGCGGGATCGAGACGTCGACGCCCTTGAGGTTGTGCTCGCTCGCGCCCAGGAGCTCCAGGCGCGCCCCGTCGGGCGGGAGCTCCGGCGCCGGGGTCACGGCGCGCTTGCGTCCGGCGAGATAGTCCCCCGTCAGCGAGCGGGTGTTCGACTTGAGCTCGTCCGGCGCACCGAAGAACACGACTTCGCCGCCGCGCTCGCCGGGACCGGGTCCGACGTCGAGAATGCGATCCGCGGCGAGCATGACCTGCGGATCGTGCTCGACGACGACCAGCGAGTTGCCGGCATCGCGCAGCCGGTGCATCACGCCGATCACGCGCCGCATGTCGCGCGGGTGCAGGCCGATCGACGGCTCGTCGAGGACGAACAGGGTATTGACGAGCGACGTGCCGAGCGCGGTCGTCAGGTTGATGCGCTGGACCTCGCCGCCGGAGAGCGTTCTCGACTGGCGGTCGAGCGTGAGGTAGGCGAGGCCCACATCGGCGAGGTAGCCGAGGCGGGCGCGGATCTCGGTGACGAGCAAGTCGGTCGCTTCGTCCAGCGGGGCAGGCAGCTGGAGCTCCGAGAAATAGCTGCGCAGCGCCGAGATCGGCAGCAGCATGAGGTCGTGCAGCGAGAGCCCCGGCAGGCGCTCGAGCACCTCGGCGCCGAATTCGACCGCCCGGGGCCGGAAGCGACGCGCGGCATCGAGGACCCGGTCGGCGTCCGCGCCGGTGCCGAGCCGCCACAGCAGCGCCTCGGGCTTGAGCCGCGCGCCGTCGCATTCGGCGCAGGGCGTGTAGGCTCGGTACTTCGAGAGCAGCACCCGGATGTGCATCTTGTAGGCCTTGCTCTCCAGCCAAGCGAAGAAGCGGCGCACGCCGTACCATGTGCCGGGCCAGGACTTCGACCAGCTCACCCACTCGGGCTCGCCCTCGAGCACCCAGCGGCGCGTTTCCTCGTTCAGGTCGCGCCACGGCGTGTCCAGAGGGACGTTGCGCCTCTTCGCGTACTTGACGAGATCGTCCTGGCACTCGCGGAAGCTCGGCGTCTGCCACGGCTTGACCGCGCCGCCGCGCAGGGTCCGGCTCGCGTCGGGCACGACCAGACCGAAGTCGATGCCGATGACCCGGCCGAAGCCGCGGCAGCTCTCGCAGGCGCCCAGCGGCGAATTGAACGAAAAGAGGCTCGGGCTCGGATCCTGGTAGTGGATATCGCAGTCCGGACAATGCAGGTCGGTCGAGAAGCGCCAGGCCGCGCCGGATTCCGGATGCACGTCGACGCGGCCCTGGCCCACGCGCAGCGCCGCCTCGATCGCTTCGATCACCCGCGCGCGCTCCGCGTTGCCCAGCCGCAGGCGGTCCTGCACGATGTCCAGCGCGCCGCCGCGGCGGGCGTGCACCCGCGTGTAGCCCTGCCGCTCGAGGAGCTGCAGGACCTCCGCCTCGGTGAAGTTGTGCGGCACGCTCACCGGGAACGTGACGACGAGCCGGGGGTCTCCTGCCGCAGCGGCGCGCTCGCGCACCGCGGCGTAGATCGAATCGGGCGTGTCGCGCGCGACCCGCCGCCCGCAGCGGCGGCAGTGGAGCTCGGCCGCCCGCGCGAAGAGCAGCTTCAGATGATCGGCGAGCTCGGTCATGGTTCCGACGGTCGAGCGCGACGTGCGCACCGGGTTGGTCTGGTCGATCGCGATGGCGGGCGGGATCCCTTCGATGCGCTCGACGCGCGGCTTGTCCATGCGGTCGAGGAACTGCCGCGCATAGGGCGAGAAGGTCTCCACGTAGCGGCGCTGGCCCTCGGCGTAGAGCGTGTCGAACACGAGCGAGGACTTGCCCGAGCCGGAGACGCCGGTGACGACGATCAGCTCGTTGAGCGGCAGCTCGAGCGAGAGGTTCTTCAGGTTGTTCTGGCGGGCGCCGTGGATGACGATGCGATCGGACATGGGAGCGCGGTTCGGAACGAGCGGGCGGGCGGCGGTTCGAGGCAAGGCCGGCGGCGCGCGGCCCGGCTCGATCCAAGCTTGAGGCAGGAGAGCTATTTTTCCACAGCGCGCATCACGAGCCGCGCTGAAACTGCGATTCGCCGCCCTCGAGCTGCGAGAAGCGCACGGGAAGGAGCTCCTGCGTCGAGACCGAGCCCTTGGCGTCCTTGACCACGAGGACCAGCTGCTGGGAATCGGCCAGTCCGGTCGGAATCACCATCCTGCCGCCGGGCTTGAGCTGCTGGAGGAGCGCCGCGGGAATCAGGTCGGGAGCGGCCGTGACGATGATCTTGTCGAACGGCGCGTGCTCCGGCCAGCCGTAGCAGCCGTTGCCGAGCTTGAACTCGATGTTCTCGTAGTGCTGGCGCGACAGCCGCAGCCTCGCCTGGTCGAGAAGCTCTTCGATGATGTCGATGCTGTAGACCTTGCGCGCGAGCTCCGCGAGGACCGCCGCCTGGTAGCCCAGTCCCGTGCCCACCTCGAGCACGCAGTCCTCCGGCTTGATCTCGAGCATGTCGGTCATGAGCGCGACGATGAACGGCTGCGAGATCGTCTTGTTGCAGCCGATGGGCAGCGGAACGTTGGCGTAGGCGTAGGGCTGCAGCTCCGCCGGGACAAACTCGTGCCGGGGGACCTTGCCGATGGCGGCCATCGCGCGCTCGGAAAGCGCCGCCTTGCCGATGCGGCCGCTCACGAAGATCGTCTCGGCGGTGATCTCGGCGACCATGTGCCGGCGCAACTGCTCGAAGTGATCGGGAGGGGACGACATGGCAGCGAAGCGGAACCGCGAGGGCGTATTCTAGGCCGGATCACGGGCCCGCGGTTTCGGTTTTGACTGCGCTCTTCGCCGCCGGTTCGCGCTATCGAGGCGAGGCTCGGCTAGAATGCGCGAGCGACGAAGACTGCCGACCGCCATGTCCGACGAGCTTCTGCCCTGCATCGAAATCGAGACCGCGGCCAACCCGAACGCGGCCGTGATCTGGCTGCACGGGCTGGGCGCGGACGGGAACGACTTCGTCCCCATCGTGCCCGAGCTCGGCCTCCCGCGCACGCTGGCCGCGCGCTTCGTGTTCCCGCACGCGCCGGTGCGGCCGGTGACGATCAACAACGGCATGCGCATGCGCGCCTGGTACGACATCTCGGCGGCCGACTTCAACCGCCGCGCGGACCTGGGCGGCGTGCGGGCCTCGTCGAGCGCGCTCGGCCGCCTGATCGAGCGCGAGGCCGGGCGCGGCATCGCCGCCGAACGGATCGTGCTCGCCGGTTTCTCGCAGGGCGGTGCGATCGCGCTCTACGCCGGTGTGCGCTACCCGCAGCGCCTTGCGGGCATCATGGTGCTCTCGAGCTACCTGGTCGACGCCGAGGCGCTGGCCTCCGAGGCGAGCGCGGCCAATCGCAGCGTGCCCATCTTCATGGCGCACGGCACCGCGGATCCCGTCGTGCAGTTCCAGTGGGGCGAGACGTCGAAACGGCTGCTGGAAGCGCAGGGCTACGCGGTCGAATGGCACAGCTACCGCATGGAGCATTCGGTCTGCCTGGAGGAGGTGCACTCGATCGGCGCGTGGCTCTCGCGGGTGCTCGCCTGAGCTTAAGGCCGGGTCGAGCGCGCGAGCGCGATACCCGCGAAAGACCGCCCCGAGGCTAGCGGGCGCGCATCGTTAGGCGCTCGCCGTCGTCGGCGGTGACGTGAAAGCCCAGGCGCGCATAGAGCCTCTGCGCCGGGTTGCACTTGAGCACGATCAGCTCGACCACGCGGCCCTCGTCGCGGGCCAGCGCGAGCAGCGCACCGATGATCGCGGCGCCGAGGCCCCGGTTGCGCGCCTCCGCGACGAGCTCGATGTCGCGCAGGAAGAGCTTGCGCCAGTGGCGGGTCAGGCTGACTCGGCCGATGTCTCGGGAAGACGCCCCGACCGACACGACGACCGCATGCCGGGCGGGGGCGTAGGTCGTCTCGAAGTGCCGGCGCTGCCAAGCCTCGTCCCAGCCCCAGGTCGCTTCGACGTAGCCCTTCATCGACGAGCGATGCAGGGCGAAGAGAAATTCGCGATCGTCCCAGCGCGCCGCGCGCAGCGCGCAGCCGCGGGAGGCGGGAGCGCCGGCGAGTCTCGCCGAAAGATCGTCGATCCAGGACATCGATGCTCGCTTGCCCGATTCAGCGCGCGCCCCCCCTGCGCGGCGAGGCGGCCCGCGGCGCGGCCTCGCCAGACGAGCCGCGGCGCAGCGCGAGCGCTTCGCGCAGGAGGAATTCTATCTGCGCATTGACGCTGCGCAGCTCCGCCCGCGCTGCGCGCTCGAGCGCGCTCCACACGCCCCGATCGAGGCGCAGGAGGAATGCCTTTTTCTCGGCCATCCGGGCTAGCGCGGCCGCCGGAATCGCAGGTACCAGGCGACGAGCCAGGCAGCGAGCGCGACCGCGGAGCCGGCGAGCAGCGCACCGAGCTCGGCAGCATCGAGCGCCGGTGGAGTCCGGCCGTTGGCTAGGACGATGGCCCGGTGCACGCCGGCGATCAGCAGCGCGAGCACGCAGCCGAAGCCCGCGGCGAAGGCGCCGAGGCTCGCGAGCGTGGCTTCGCGGCGCTCGGGGTCGAGCCAGTAGCCGCGGTGCGGCAGGTTGACCGCACCGGCGAAGCGGCGCGGCAGCCAGGAGAGGAGGAGGACGAGCAGCCAGGGGACGACGACCGCCATCGCGAGCATGAAGCCCACGTAGCCCCCGCGCGGCATCCAGCCGTTGGCCTGGCCGCCCGCCGCGAAATGCGACGCGACACGCGCCGGCAGCGACTCCGACGTCGCGACGATGAAGATCGCGGCCGCGAGATCGACGAGCAGGAACAGCGGCAGCAGAAGCCGGCGCATGGCGCAAGCGCGAGCCGACCCGCGCGTCAGGCGCGCCGCTGGCCGAGCATCGTGGCTGCGACGATACCGCCGGCGGTCCCGAGCGCCAGACCGATCGCGTCGAAACCGCTGGCCACGCCGAACGTCATCCCGAGCCCGATGCCCAGGATGAGCCAGCGGCCCGCGAAGCGCTGCCGCAGGGCATCCATGCGTCGTCCTCCTGCGCCTGGTTGGCGATATCAATATGATATCACTAAAATATCAAATTGCAATGCTCGCCAGTGAAAAAAAGCGCCGCGGCTGCGGCGCTTCGGAAGAGGAAACGCTGCGGCCCCGGAGTCAGCCGAGCGTCACCGGGATGAAGATGCGCGCGTCGTTGCGCTGGATGAGCAGCGCGACCGTCTTGCCGGCCTTGTCGAGCGCGCTCTTCAGCTCGTCCACGCTGCGCACGGGCGTGTTGTTGACCGCCACGATCACGTCGCCCGCCTGCACGCCGGCCCGCTCGGCGGCGCCGCTCACGTCCTGAACGACGACGCCGTGCTCGAGATCGCTGTCGCGCTTCTCTTCGCTCGTCAGCGGACGCACCGCCACGCCGAGCTTGCCCTTGGCGAGCGACTCCTTGTCGGCCGACGCGGTCGCGGTCTTGTCGTTGAGGGCGCCGACGGTCGCGGTGAGTTCCTTGGTCGCCCCGTTGCGCCAGACCTCGAGCGACACCTTGGTGCCCGGCTTGACCGACGAGACCATCGGCGGGAGGTCGCCGGAGCGCGAGATCTCCTTGCCGTCGAACTTGAGGATCACGTCGCCGGGCTCGATCCCCGCTTTGGCTCCGGGGCTGTTCTTCTCCACCGTCGACACGAGCGCGCCGCCAGGCGTCTTGAGCCCGAAGTTCTGCGCGAGCGCCTGGTTGACCTCCTGGATGGCGATGCCGAGGCGTCCGTGGCTGACGTGACCGTACTGCTGGAGCTGGTCCTTCACCTGCATGGCGACGTCGATCGGCACCGCGAAGGCGAGCCCCTGGAACCCTCCGCTGCGGCTGAAGATCTGCGAGTTGACTCCGATCACCTCGCCCTTGAGATTGAACAGCGGGCCGCCGGAGTTGCCGGGATTGACCGCCGCGTCGGTCTGGATGAAAGGAACGTAGGAGTCGCCGGGCAGCGAGCGCGACTTCGCGCTGACGATGCCCGAGGTGACGGTGTTCTCGAAGCCGAACGGCTGGCCGATCGCGACGACCCATTCGCCGACCTTGGTCGCCTTGGGATCGCCGACCTTCACGTAGGGCAGCCCGCTCGCGGGGATCTTGATCACCGCGATGTCGGTGGTCTTGTCAACGCCGAGCACCTTGGCCGTGAACTCGCGCCGGTCGGTGAGCTTCACGGTGACTTCGTCGGCGTCATCGACCACGTGCGCGTTGGTGATGATGACCCCGTCGGGGCTCAGGATGAAGCCGGAGCCCACGCCGCGCACGGGGCCGCGATCCTGCTGATCGGGCATCTGGAACGGGAAGGGCAGGTTGCGGAACATCGGCGGGATGTCATCGTCGTCGGGTGCCTGCAGCCGCGGATGTCCGGCCGTCTTGCGGGTCTGCACGACGCTGATGTTGACGACGGCCGGCCCGTACTTCTCGACCAGACCGCTGAAATCGGGGAGCGCCACCATCGGGGACGAAGCCGACGATTGCGCCTGGGGCGGCGCGACGGCGGGCGCCGTCGTCGCCGCGTTCGCCGTCTGCAGCGACACGCGATCGGCCACGGTGACCCCGATCGAAAAGGCGGCCGCGAGCGCGAGCACGATCGCGTTGCGGCGGAAATGCTTCGTTTGCATCGGTTGCTCCTGTGGTTGGGTCGATAGGCAAGATACGGCGCGAAACTTAAGCGATACTTAAGACCCGCCGGAAGCCCGAGGGTTCGCTAGCTCACGGGCGAACCCGCCGCCGGAAAGCGCACCGTCACGCCCAGTCCCGCGCCGCCGATGCCTTCGGCGAGATCGATCCGCGCGCCGTGGCGCTCGGCGATGCGCTTGACGATCGCCAGCCCGAGACCGCTGCCGCGTTCGCCGCCCACGCCGCGGTGGAAGCGATCGAAGATCCGCGAGCGCTCGGCCTCCGCGACGCCGGGGCCGGTGTCGCGTACCGTGAGGGCCACGGTCCCGGCCTGCGCGAGCGTCGCGACGTCGACGCGACCGCGCGCCGGCGTGTAGCGCACCGCGTTGTCGATCAGGTTGGAAACCAGGGTGGACAGAGCGTCGGCGTCGCCAGAGACGATCGGCGAGGCGGATTCGGGGGGCGCTTCGACCAGGCCGAGGTCGATCGACTTCGCGGCGGCGAGCGGCGCGAGCGCCTGGATCGCATCGCGGGCGAGCGCCCGCAGATCGACGGGGCGGAGCGGCTTTTCGGGAACGCCGGGCTCCTCGCGGGCTAGCGTGAGCAGCTGCTCTGAGAGCCGCGTGGCGCGCTCCAGGCCGGCCTTGAGATCGGCGAGCGCGCCCCGCCGCTCGTCCTCCGTCGCGGCGCGCTCCGCGAGCTGGGCCTGGAGGTGCACCGCGGTGAGCGGCGTGCGCAGTTCGTGGGCGGCGTCGGCGATGAACGTGCGCTGCGCGGCGAGTGCGCCGCGTAGCCGGTCGAGCAGTGCGTTGAGCGCGCGCACGAGCGGCGTCACCTCGCTCGGGAGCCCGCCTTCGGCCAGCGGCTCGAGCGCGATCGAGGAGCGCTTCGCGACCGCGGCGACCACGCGATCCAGGGGCCTGAAGCCCTTGTCGACGACGAGCCAGATGATGAGCCCGAGCACAGGGAGCATCACCAGCAGCGGCACGATGGTGCGCAAGGCCATGCTCGCCGCGAGCGCGCTCCGGGCCTGCATCGGCTGCGCGACCTGAACGACCTGGTTGCCGGCGAGCGCGCTGAACACCCGCCAGTCGCCTTCGTCCGTATGCACGTCGTTGAATCCGAGCTGGGCATGCTGCGGCAGCGTCCGGCGCGGCTGGGATAGGTAGAGGCGCACGCCGTTGCGGTCCCAGATCTGCACGACCAGCGCGTCGTCGTCGGTGCTGCTGTCGCTGCCCTCGACCGGCGCGGCCGCGAACGGCGCGCCGCCGAGCGAAGCCGCCATCGCCTGGAGCTGGTGATCGAACAGCGCGTTGGCCTCGACGCGCGCACGGAGATAGGTGCCGATCGCCGCGGCGCCGACCGCGATCGAGAGCCCGATCAGCAGCCAGACCAGGAGCTCGCGCCGGATCGAGCTCATGCCGGTGTCCGACGTGGAACCATCCAGCCCACGCCCCGAACGTTGCGAATGAACTCGGCGCCCAGCTTCCGCCGCAGCGCGTGGATGTGCACCTCGACGGCGTTGCTCTCGACGGAGTCGCTCCAGCCGTAGAGCTTGTCCTCGAGCTGTGCCCGCGACAGGATCACGCCGGGACGCGCCAGCAGCGCTTCGAGCAGCGCGAACTCGCGGGCGCTGACCGCCACGGGTTCGTCCTCGAGGCGCACTTCGCGCGTAGCCGGGTTGAGGGTCACGCCGCCCGCTTCGAGAAGCGGGTCCGCACGCCCCGAGCCGCGGCGCAGCAGCGCGCGCAGCCGAGCCGCGAGCTCGTCCAAGTCGAACGGCTTGACAACGTAGTCGTCGGCGCCCGCGTCGAGGCCCGCGATCCGGTCGGCGACGGCGTCGCGCGCCGTGAGCACGAGCACCGGCCGCGCGTCGCCGCGCCGGCGCATCGCGGCGAGGATCTCCAGCCCCGTGCGCCTCGGCAGCCCCAGGTCGAGCACGAGCGCGTCGTGCACGCCTTCGCCGAGCGCCTGCTCCGCGGCGCGGCCGTCCTCGACCCAGTCGACCGCGAAGCCGTCCTGGCGCAGTCCGCTGCGGATGCTCGCGCCGATCATCGGATCGTCTTCGGCGAGAAGGACGCGCACCGAGGCGTCTCCCGAGCGCTACTTCTTGTCGAGCTTGAGCGCCGCCGAGTTCATGCAGTAGCGCAGCCCGGTCGGCTGAGGCCCGTCTTCGAACACGTGGCCGAGATGGGCGTCGCACGCGGAGCAAAGCACCTCCGTGCGGCGCATGAACAGGCTCCGATCCTCCTCGGTGCGGAGGCTTTCGTCGGCGAGCGGCGCGTAGAAGCTCGGCCAGCCGCAGCCGGCGTCGAACTTCGTCGCCGAATCGAAGAGGGGGGCGCCGCAACAGGCGCACAGGTAAGTGCCGGGCTCGCTCGTAGCCCAGTACTCGCCGGTGAACGGCGCCTCCGTGCCTTTCCTTCGCGTCACGCGATACTGCTCGGGCGTGAGCTCGGCCTTCCACTGCGCATCCGACTTGGTGACCTTCGCGACCATGTGTCTCTCCT
>Ga0335080_10005127_pt1 | contig 13442 bp, 15 predicted proteins | sample Lox_Sample_34_FD_206720 | JGI IMG/M metagenome (GOLD analysis project Ga0335080, IMG submission 206720) | Soil microbial communities from Loxahatchee National Wildlife Refuge, Florida, United States - Lox_Sample_3.4 | ecosystem: Environmental > Terrestrial > Soil > Wetlands | place: USA... | reverse complement strand
CTCTAAAGCACTTTCAGAAAAATGAAATAGATTACTCGCATTTCCATACAATTGGTTTTGCTATATGCATATATATTTATATATTTTTCTCGTAGAAAAAAAATGTGTTTTTATTGAAAATGGCCTTGACCACTCGTGCCAGAAAAAAATTTCCTTAGTTACGTATATTCCACTTTTATTAAAATTTTAAATGTTGCGGCGTTGGTATTAAAAAAACAATACGTTAATATTGAAGTAGAAATAAATTCAATCAGTAACGTCAATCGGCTGTTCAGAAAGCAATGTTTTTTTTTCAAGATTTGGTGTCCAAATTGGTAACTATTAAAGTGAAGTAATGCTGAAATACCCGTCAATATTGGGTTCTATGGTAGTATGTATATTCCTGTCGGGACTACTTAATGTTCTCCCGAAATCCATTCTGTAATTGAATGCCCAATGAAGACCAATGCAATAATTGTTGTTGAAATTATTATAATCATGTTTACTGGTCTTATTCGAATGGAGATGTTTAAAAGTTTCTGCTTTTTGTCATATTCAAACCAGGTTATTGCCAATATGTTTATAAATGCGGCTGTCAGCGGAAATACGATCAATATCATTAGAAAAATAAGCATACGCAGCCAAACAGGCCACAAGTGTGAATATTTTACCAGCCACGACCAGGGCGGCAACAAAACATTAAATGCGCTTTGGAAGATACCTCCAAAAAAAATAACAAATGGGAAGGCCAATAATATAATTGAAATCCTTGAAGATTTTTTAACGCTGAGGATGCTTAATTTTAGCTTTTCCTGATGTTTTAAGGGCGGAAGCTGCGGAGACGAAATATTTTCAAGTTTTTTTTCAAGCTCATTACCTTCCATAAAAATTAGTTTATCAAATAAATACTCGATTCGTTTATTGGTTGCAATTTCTAAAGTAATTTTTTCAACTTTTCTATCCCCCTTGACAATAAGTGTAGGCTCCCCCGAAAGTTGGCCACACAAGATTAGAGAAATTGCTCTAATTTAAATGGTCAATTATGAAAAAGAAAAGATTTACGGAGACGCAGATCGTCTCCATTCTGCACCAGCAGGAAGCTGGAAAATCAGTCAAGGAAATTTCAAGAGAACATGGTATCAGCGATGCTACATTCTACAACTGGAAGGCAAAGTATGGAGGTATGGAGCTTAGTGATGTAAAAAGGATGAAGGACCTGGAAGAAGAAAATGCACGGTTAAAAAGGATCGTTGCCAACCTTACTTTAGAGAATGATGCCATCAAACATGTAATCGAAAAAAAATTCGGCGGCCTGCCGACAAACGGGAAGCGGTAAGGATCATGGTCACAGAAAAACAAGTGAGTGTTCGTCAGGCCTGCAGAATCATGTCATTGCCGCGTTCGGTAATGGCATATCAGAACAAACCCAGGGACGACAGTTCTTTGATAGAAGCATTGCATGAGTTAGTCGATAAACATCCAACGATTGGCTTCTGGAAATGTTATTACAGGCTGAGAAGAAAAGGAATCAATTGTAATCACAAAAGATTATATCGCGTGTACACGATGTTGCGGTTAAACGTCAGAAGAAGAGCAAAAAGAAGAATACCTGAGCGTATTAAACAACCACTGGTGATCCCTGAAACAATTAACCAGGTATGGAGCATGGATTTTATGTGTGATAGTTTGGTAGATGGCAGAAGGTTCAGGCTTCTGAACATCATTGATGATTACAACCGGGAATCACTCTCCATTGAAGTGGACACCTCTTTACCATCACTGCGCGTGATCAGAGTATTGCATCGGCTGCTGGAATCAAGAGGCAAACCACAAACCATCAGGGTGGATAACGGTCCTGAATTTATCAGCGACAAATTACAACTCTGGTGCGATGAGAACAAGATCCATTTACAATTTATCCAACCCGGAAAACCAGTTCAAAATGCTTTTGTAGAAAGAAACAATGGATCACTTAGAAAGGAATTGCTCGATGCGTATTTGTTTTTTAGTTTGGGAGAAGTAAGACAGATGGCCGAAGAATGGCGACATGATTACAACTGCTCAAGGCCTCATCAGTCGCTCGGTTTTGTACCACCGATCGAATATAAATAATCCGTTTCCCTAAAAAACTAAAACTTAGAAAACTCTAATTTTGAATGGCCCGAAAATAAGGGGAGCCTACATAAGGATTTGACGGTGCCTTCTTTTTTATTAAGAATCGTTGCAATTTCTTTTATACTTTTTTGTTCAAAGTATCTTAACGCAATCACTTCCTGATATTTTACATGTAATTGCTTAAGTTGTAATTGAATTTTCATGAAGGCTTCATGTTGATCAAATTCATTTGAAATCCTTTCTTTATCCTGCTGTTCTACGACATTATCTGATATGTTAAGCCCTTGATTGCTGATGCGATATTGAAATGACTGTGGAACATATTTAATGTTTCGAAAAAAAAGGTTGATTTCATTGCTTGCGATACGTAAGAGCCAAAAAATTAGGGAAATCCCGCGCCATTCAAAAGAACGAATTTTAAGGTAGGCTTTGAGAAAAGTCTCGGAAGCTACGTCACGGGCCGACTCATATTCACCCAGCCGCCTGAAAATGTAGGAAAACACAGTGTGGTAATATTCATCGTACAATATGCCAAACATGTCCGGGTTTGATTTGATTTCAGCCAGCAGTATTTTTTCCTTTTCTATTTCCAAGGATTAATAGTTCAAAAAGATAAAATACAAAAAGCAAGACTTGGTTGCATGCTTTTATTGAAAAATGAATAGCTCCATGCTATCCAGTAAGTTAATTCTGTAATTTCATGAGCGGATTGTTCTTCTTAGGCAAACGAAAGCTATTTAATAGATAATATAGAGTATGGCGTTAGGCCGGATTGAACTGCTTGCAGGGATTCGAAGATTCAATTAGTTGAATACCAATTCAGAAGTAACAAATATTGGTTAAATCCAGGAAAACAAAGTTCGAACCGCGGCTATAGAGGACTACTGAAATAGGTTTTTAAAAATTTGTAATCCGCGTACAATGCAGTGTTGGCGCGAGCTCACTTTAATGATTAAATGGGTTAAGTGTTATCTGGAATATAGATGATTCAAATTATCATCTAGTGGAATCATCTTTGGCATCAGTAGCTGCACGAATCCTAATATAACGATATAAGAAAAACCTGCGATCATGAATGCCCAGAAATAACCCGAATTGCCGGCGGTATCCAATACTGTGCCTAAGGCAATATCAGCGATTATCGCAATCGCCACTCCAATCATTTTTCCTATTCCTATTACAGATGCAATAGCTTTCTTAGGAAAAACATCCGGAACCAACGTATATCCATTAATCGACCATGACTGATGACCTGCAGCGGCGAGACCAATTAAAAAGACTGCCGTCCATTTGCTTGTAATAATAGGTACAAAGCTGACAGGCAAAATTATAATCGCACAAACCAGCATGGTTATTTTTCGGGCCTTGTTGATTGACCAGCCTTTTTTTATTAATGCACCCGAAACATATCCTCCAAGGAGGCTTCCGGCATCTGCCATAATAAAAATAACCAGGAATGGAGGACCAATATTTTTTATATCCACTCCAAACTGTTCTGCCAGAAATTTGGCGCCCCAGAAAAGGTAGAACCACCAAACACCGTCAGTGATCGTAGTTAAAGAGAATGCCCAAGTTTCCCTCTTTGGCAATAATTTTAACCAGGGAATTTTTTCATTTGTTTCCTCTTCGGAATCACTGTTAATATAGGCTAACTCCACTTTTGATAATTTTGGATGATCTTCCGGTTTTTGATAAGTTCTCATCCATAAAAATACCCACAGAGCGCTAAGCATACCTGTAATAAGAAATGGTATTTGCCAGTGATCTCCGTCAACTGAAACAATAGCGCCAACAATAAACGGAGCTAAGATCGCACCAGCGCTTGTTGATGCATCAAAAATGCCAGTAGCAAAAGCCCGGTCCTTTTTTGGAAACCACTCTGCTACTGCTTTAATTGCTGCAGGAAAATTTCCCGACTCACCAATTCCCAGACCGAAACGTGCCACAATAAAACCAACTAAACTGAAAGCCGGCCTGATGACAGCATGCATCATCCCGAATAGGCTCCAGGTAATGATTGAAATAGTATATCCCATTCTTGTACCAAGCCGGTCAATAATACTACCCATGAACAGCAACCCAATACCATAGGCAATTTTGAAGGAAACCATGATGACTGCGTAATCCTTATTTGACCAATGAAAAAGTTTTTGCAAGGTCGGAGCCATTACACCTACTATACTACGGTCAAAGTAATTAATCGTGGTAGCCATAAATACCAATGCAAGGATTCGGTAGCGGTAATGGCCCATTTGCTTATTATTTGAATACTGTATTTCCTGGTTGCAAATAGTCTAATCTTAATTTTGCAAATTCTCTTTGATATTCCTTTAACCTGTTGCCTACTATCTTTTGTCCGGATATACTGACCGGGTCAATGAATACAATGTTTTTGCCGCTAAGAGATGCAGCTAATGAAATATCACCCCATTTAAGAAAACCGGGTAGATCGATGGCAGCGCTGAAGAAGTCAATTCCTTCGCGAGTATCAAATAAATAGCTAACGGGAGATTCACGCAGAGTAAGATGATCGACTTTGCCTCCCAGTGCGCCAAGAAATAATCCGGCTAGTCCGGCTTCCTTACTTCCATCGATGCTTACTTTTACAGCTTTGTATTTGGAGTTCAGGAATTGAGTAACGATCTTAAGCTCTTTTACCCATTCACCAATCATGGTTCTACCAAACCATAACTCCGATCTGGCAATGGTGCGAAGCCTTCCGGTTCTATAATTATTTGCTATTGAAGTTGAAGAAGCTTCTCCTGTTCCTGTAAGGTCAACAATCGCGATGCCTTTACCCGATTTAATTATTTCATCAATTAAATCAGGCGGGATACTGTCTTTTCCTTCAGGATTGCAAACAATTACAAATTCTTTAGCCTTGTCCCGTGGAAATCGCAACAGAATTGGAATAAGCTTATTATCAGAAGTCACCAAAGTGAATCGGTTCCATCCGTTGATTTGTTGATATTCATAAACATGATTCAAAATTTGTGTTTCGGTAACTCCCAATATATTTCTTAATTCCTTTCTCTTTAATTCCGGATCAGTGGATGTTGTATTCAGAAAAACAGATCTTAATTCGTTCCCTCTTCGTTTGCAGTATTCAACTGTACCTGATACATTAGAATCTCTTTGTCCCTTAGGGAACACCATTAGTTGTTCCTCTGGTAATAACTCAAATTGAATTTCCTTTTTCGGGGAACCGTTACCAATACCTTTCAAATGCAGGTCAAACCATCCGAGCATAGCCTCCCGGTCTTGAGCCATATATCCATGAGGAAGATCGAACAACTGGAAAGCTATATTATCCTCAATTCCATACAATTTAAATATGGGTTTGGCATTGGTGTAACTGCGTATCATTTCAGATGGGAAAAAAGCAGGATTGTCATCTTTTTTATGATTGCACATCTTTATTGCCCGGGGTGCAATAAGGGCAAGAATGCCTGCTTCTTCAGTCATGTCAAAGGCATCAGCCACCACTTCACAAATACAAGGAGTTCCCATAATATAGGCTTGAAAGGTACCGACACTTACTACAGGCATGGACGCTTTAATGCGTTCATCAAGTGCTGACAGCCACATAGTTTGATTCCCACCTCCACTGGCTCCCGTTGCTCCAATATTTTTTGAATCAACATATGGCAAGGAACAAAGCAGATCAACACCCCTCATATTATCTGAAATCTCAATGCCCATTAATGTTTCGCCGATATTCAACAGCGATGATCCAAGATTATTCTCATCTCCGTGGTCTTCAAATATGCCATGGGTCGTAGTTCGTTCACCGGAACCCCAGGGATCAATGCTCAGGCACACATAACCGTTGAGCGCCAGACTATGCCCTACTGCTTGTGGCCCCTCGGCGTCGATCTTGCCTTTAGGCCAATGGCCTATCATAAAAATTACTGCAGGAAATGGCCCTTTGCCATCAGGGATATATAGATTGGCCGTTGCATAAATTCCTGGACGGGTTTGAAAGGTTATTTTTTTAATTGCATAACGCTTCATCTGAATGGTTCCTGTTTCCTTCAGGTTTAGAGCAAGGTTATGATTTATTACAACTCCTGTTTTTTTCAGGATCTCATTCTTTAGCTGTGACCTACGTGTTTCCCAATCTTTCATGGTGCCGGGCAATTGATTAACTCCAAACCCTAATGCAGCGTCAAGTCTTAATTTACCAGCAATTAAATCAACATGATTCTTTGAAAAAACCTTAGGTAAACTGTCTGTAATGGGTGTTGTCTTTTTAATGTTATGCCGATCAACAGTTTCATCGGCAAAATTTTTCAATACTGCAATATGTGGACTCAAAACAGCACAGAGTACATACCAGATCAGAAAGTATTTCATGATTATGGCCAATGAATATGAATTACAAAGAAGGCATTGAATCCACTATTTCCTCGGTTTTACGATCCCAATATAATTTTTTTCCTTCCCGGTATGCACGCGTTGCCATTATGGTGGCTATCGAATGCCAGAAACCAGTATGAATATGCCCATTGGGTACAACATTTCTGTTCCTCATACAATCAACCCAGTTATTTAGGTGGTAGGGCATATTATCACTCACATATGGGGGACCAAGTTTCATCCCATATTCCGGGGTTGTTATTATTTCCGCCTTCCCATTTTTTATTGCCTCTTTCATCCCCTCGTGAAAATCAAATCCGCCGGGATGGTTCTCTCGTTCGGGAATAAGAAACCAACGGGAACTGCCTTCTCCTCCTGCCGAGAATAAGGTTCCTTCTTTCCCGCGAATACATGTATAATCACCAAACATATTTCCAAAATTTGTAGCGTATGAGTACAATAACTTCTCCTTCTCAAAAGTTGCGAGTGCCTGAAAGGTGTCTGGGTTCTGCCGGATATCTGGCCAGGCAAATATCCCTCCGTTTGCTACCATAGTATCGGGAATGGCTGTGTCGGTATAAAAATGCACCAATCCTGCACCATGACTCATCCATTGAGACGTGATGCCTCCGGAGTAATCACGGAATATCCTGAATTCAAAATATTTCCACGGATCGAACGGAACATAAGGCTTTCCCAACAGCCACCTGTTCCAATCGGTGTCCTCTTCCCGGATCGCCGCCACATCAGGATCATTTGGAACATGCCAGCGAGGTTCATTATCATTCCACACCTGTTCTATTTTTGTGATCTGACCCAGTTTACCGGAACGAATGATCTCGCGCACTTTCAACTGTATCGGGTCGCTCAGCCATTGAGATCCCTGCTGCACAACCTGTTTGGATGAAAGAACTACATCCCTTGCCAGTTTAGCATCTTCAACATCTATCGCCATAGGTTTCTCACAATAGCAATCTTTACCGGCCTTGACAACCTCCACTAAAAGTTTTGCATGCTGAAAATCTCCTGCACCGATCATTACTGCGTCGAGCTCCGGCATTTTCAACATTTCTTCGGAATATTTAAACTGTTTTACATCTGTACCGAATAATTTTTTACAGTTCGCTGCAGCTTTTTCTTTATTATGCTTCCAAATGTCGCAGACGGCAACCACGCCCAGATTTTTGTCTTTTTTAGCGGCATTAACTATACTTTGATGATCACTGCTGCGATCACCACAACCAAGAAATCCGATATTGATTCGGTCGTTGGCGCCGGGAATCCTATTGTAGGAGGCAGCACTGGTTGAAGAAGCCTGAGCAATACGGCCTGTTGCAGCAACTGTGGCTATCCCTGCAACAGATTTGCCAATAAAATCTCTTCGGCTAACACTTTCTTTAGTCATGGCCATATTTATTTATTAGTTAAGAAAATTAAAGTACGTCGTTGAATACCTAAAAATAATTAAAAGGACTTATCACAAAAAGAAGATTATTTTTGTTTCAAGTTCTTACTTACGATTTAATCATTTCGGTTAACAACGCTAACCATATTGCTCAAACGCATCGCCAGCGCAGGTTTCAAAAATATTTAATAGTCCTGTCTGGCTACAAGAGAACTTGATAATTGCAGAAAAATTCAAACAACATCCATATCGTTACATACTGGCACTAAGTCTAAAAGTGCGAAATGCGTCTGAGAATAACAAAGAAAAAAGTTTTTTAAAATACCTGGTGCCATTTTTAAAAATACCGTGAAGACGCTCTAGTTGAGATGACAACAAAAAGCTTTCGTCATTTGCTTATGGATTTTTTTCTTAAAAATTAATTTTTGAAAATAGTCGTATTTGCCAGATCGATCTTATTCCTACACTGGTCCGCGTTCGGGAAAACGCAACCTGATGGGTAATTGCTTGAATATTCACGCCAAGGCGGCACCCAGTTCAAGTGCACGCTTGTATTTTACCTTGTTGAACCTGTATAGAGAAGGAGCACGGTGAGGACCGATATTTCTTTTTTCATTTAGCTTATGAATGAGTCCAAGAAAAATTAATTTCTTCGAAAAATTCCGGCTATCGAGTCGCTTGCCAAGAATAGACTCGTACACTGCATGAATTTCAGTCAGTGTGAATTTTGGGGGTAGTAATTTTTCTACGATTGGAAGGTAGTAAAGTTGCAAACGTAAAGTCTTAAGTGCATCTCTCACCATATCGTCATGGTCAAACATTAAATGCGGAATTTTGTCAATATCGTACCACTCGCATGACGGAGTTAGAAACCCTGGCTTGGGTCTGGCCAGCGAAAAATCGGTAATGGTATAATAGCCAACAGAAATCGTCTGATCCATTAGCCAACTCGATTTTATTTTTTATAGAGTGGGTGTTTCGAGATGAGTTCAACATCTATTTCATTCCATTTGATCCTGTCCGGGTCGCCGAAGGTTTTATATTGCTGGAGGTAAAGATCTGCAATGCCGGTTCTTTCTTTTACAATCCTGTTAGCCGCCTCATCCAAGGTTTCGGTACGCCTTTAGGGATACAGATTAAATATAGATTTATCGATTAACTTTATAAACCATATGGCCTCCTAAATTATCTTTTACATAGGATGCAATGTTATAGGCTGTGGTTATTTGTTGTCTACTGTTTCCCTAAAGGTTCTTATTCCAATTCAAAAGTAACTGCTATGTCTCCCGAACCCAGTGCACTTTTCAAACCTGTTAAATCATCTAAGGAACCTAATTTTGTATAGCTATAAGGAGTCGAGAAGGTTTTGTAAAACAGAACAAACGTTTTTGAGCCGTATAGCATCAAGTCTCCATTTTTTATCGTATGAGGGTTGTACGAATTTGTGGGAATACTGTTTGGCAAGTCAAAATATTTTTCGTTGCCGTTTAGTTCGGTCATTTGCATATTCAATGGCAACATTTCTTTGAACGCCTTTACTGATTTGTTATTTAAAAGTGTAGCCGTGAAGGTTTGCGAATTGACTTTTATTTTGATTTTACTGTTTGCCATAGGAATATTACTATTAGTATTATTCTCTTCAATGCTGCAAGAACTTTTACTGCTAATGTACATATACATAAATGGCAGCATTATTATAATTAAATGTTTCACCGGGTTTCTTTCAAATGGTTTTAATAATTTTCGCTGGAATACCGCCAACAATCGTATTGTCGGGAACATCTTTAGAGACGACTGCTCCTGCAGCTACTACTGAATTTTCACCTATCGTAACGCCTTGCAAAATGGTAGCGTTTGCACCAATCCACGCATTTTTCTTGATGTGAATATGTCCCACCATTAACGAATGCCTGCTTTCCGGCGAAACAGGATGTCCCTCAGACAGCAAATTGACTTTCGGAGCAATCAGTACACCGTCTTCAATGGTAATACCTCCCAAATCCAAAAAAGTGCAATCGAAGTTAATGAATACGTTTTTGCCTATTTTGATATGCTTTCCGTAGTTGATGTATAAAGGCGTAAATACGGTTGTGCTCTCGTCAATTTCAATACCCGTAATTTGGCTTAATAAATTTCTTACTTCGTTCGGGTCGCCTGTACTGTTCATGCGAACAAGCAATTTTTTTGTAGTGAACGAAGCTTCTATCATTTTGTATGCTTCGGGGTCGTTTGGCGGAATGGTTTCTCCACTTTGCAACCGTTCAAAGATGTCAACTTTTTTTATCTCCGCTTTCATTGTCTATCTTTTTGTTCGTGGTGCTTAAGCTGTCGCCCTACCATAGCCTATAACGTTCACAGCTTTGCGTTCGGCAGGGCATTTGGAAAACGCCCAGCCCGGAACTGCAGCTGATGTAAGATACAAAAGTTGAAAATATATTCTGTTGCTCATCCGTGTTCGGTCAGCCGGATATGCAGCTGAGAGTAGCAGTAAGATGGGGATATGTTTGTCGCCCCCTGCTGAAGCAAAACTGCCTGTTGTGCGTTCGAGCTACTCGTCGTCCAGCTCAATGTCATCAACGGCTTCCGGAGTAAAGCAGCGTTATAAAAGACAATAATTCTTAATTTCACTTGCCATTTACCAATGCTCCGAAACGGGCTGGCTGGATAACGTAGCAGCAAGGGCTTTCTTTGCTATTGCAATCCTATATTAGTAAGCAAATTGTAGTGTTTCACTTTGATGAATTGCATTCTGCAAAATAATAAATGCGAGCAATTAGAAATTCGGTGAAATCGCTTTTATTGGGCTTGCTGATCCGTACTGATTTTCTTGAATGATGTCCTATTTTCTTACACCGGCAGTCTGCGGCAAGTCGTAGCTCGTTGTGTGTCGTGCGCAGGTCAACCTTGCAAAGTTGAGCATTTTCACTTTTGATCAATTCAACAATGCGATTTTAAAATGTAAAATAATTTCATTAGTCAAATTCAAAATGAAAACTATAACATTAAAAACCTCTGGTGAAACAATAACCTTCGTAAAGACAGGGAAGGAGACCAATGGTGCTTTTACAGAAATTATTTGCACACTTCCTGCTGGACAAAAGGGCCCACCACGACACATTCATCTATTGCAAGACGAAAACTTTGAAGTCGTTGAAGGCAGCCTGGAACTTTCTGCTGACAACAAGAAACTTGTTCTTGAACAGGGACAGGGTTTTAATGTAACTGCGAAGACAGCTCACACCTTTGTCAACCCAGGTAATACCGAATTAAAATTCAGAGCCACTTATAAACCGGCTCTTAATATTGATTATTTTCTCGTGCAATCATTTGAGGGGCTAAATAAACTTCGTCACCCCAAGAGACCAAGTTTTCAAATGATTATTGACCATGCCTTCATACTAAAGCAAATTCCCGGACAGTTTGAGGTTGCAGGTGTGCCGACATTTGTGTTAACCTTGATTGCTGCAATCGGCAAACTATTTACGAAACCAAAAGTAAAATCCCTTGAAGAGCACAATGCCACATTCTAACAAATATTAGGGCAATAGATATGTTGACTTCTTCATGAGCAATTTTCATGTTTTAAATTATGAATAATTGCCCCAATTTTCTAATTTATATCGCTTCGGTTTTTTGGAGGAGGTCCCTGGACGGGAAATTTTAATTAAAAATGGTCTGAAAATAAGGGGAGCTGACATCTTCATCTCGTTTTTTTTACAACATAGTTGCGATTTTTTGCAAAAAAGATTTACATTCGCTTAGTGATATCTCAGAAGTATACCGTTGTCAATAAAATCACAGCGATTTTACTTATGGCGTTGATGCTTTTCATCAATGCAGTTAAATTATTTCATACTCATCCCGCACTTACCGAATCTCTAGTTTTTGCTAAAAAGGTCTCCTCGCACCAGTCAGGCGATATCCTGCCTCATAGAGATATCCAAAATGATCATTGCGCAATCTGCGATTTCAAGCTTACCAAAGATGCAGAGGTTCCGACAATCACTTTTGCATTAATCCCCTTATTTCATCCGGATACATTCTGTACTCCAAAATTGCTTTCCTTCATTTCTGCCTTCCAGTCTACAAGCTCCGGTAGAGCACCACCATTCTTATCATAGACATTCTTCTTGTTTTGGATTTCTCTTCGTTGCCATTTCATATTATGGCTATTGCTCATTACATGAATTTTTCCTTTTTAAAACTGCTATTCATGTCAACTGGATTGATATCTATATTAAAAAAATACGATCTCAACATCACAAAACCAAGATTACTGATATTAGATGCTTTTATTAATGCCGGGCAGTCTCTTGACCAGCATTATTTTTTGCAACAGCATAAATACAAGTTCGATCGCGCTACTATTTTCAGGACACTCAGGCTGTTTGCTGATAAAAAAATTATTTACCGTGTGTCAGTCGATGGGATCACCAGATATATTTTTCAGCCGGATGATAAACTCAATTCACACTTATCTGAGCATTCCAGTTTTGTTTGTATGAGTTGCGGCGTAGCGATACCGGTAGATACGGTTACAGTACCCAAATTAAAAATCCCAAAAGGGTTTACCGGGCAAAATATAGAAATAATTATCCGTGGCATATGCCCGGCATGCCGATCATAATCAACCGAAAAAATATTCAATGTACTATAAAGGGCAGCCACAAATAACAGAAACAAAAACTAATTATCGATCAGTATGGGATAAGATAGGGATAAGTGCATCGCTGGTTTGCGCTGTGCATTGTGTGTTGTTGCCGGTCTTTTTCAGCACCCTGCCATTTCTGGGGATTGAAATTTTAGAGAACCCGATAATAGAGATTATCGTCATTGCTACTTCGCTCGTAGTGGGAAGCTGGGCTTTATTTAACGGGTACCGGCATTACCGCAAAAGCTGGCTTCTCGTCATTTTTGTCTTGGGCATCATAGTTTTAGTTATCTCAAATACTATGATCACAAGAAGAAGTTGGGAAATCGTACTCAAATCAATTGCTGCTGTCGCTATTGTCTCGGCACATATATATAACTGGAGATTTTCTAAACGATGCATCATCAATCATTGAGCCATGATTCAATTATTTTATTAAGCCATGTACAGCATTAATAAAAAAATAGTAGCCATTTTTCTTATCGCTGCTTTTGCTCAAAAGCTAAGCATAGGATTATACCTGCATAACTGGCTCCATGAAAATAAAAATAGTTTCATTTCTGATATAAAGTGTCCTTCTATTAGTAAATACCAGGTAAAATGTACCTGCATTGAGGATGCACTTATGCCTTTAATTGGGTCGAAAAATATTGATGAAGTAAAAAGTCCACAACTATTTTTTTCACCTTTATTGAATCACTATCGTTTTTTTCTCATTTCTGCTGCCGAAACGTTTCATGAGCAAAGGGGGCCCCCTATCCAGCCATTATGAAAATATGAAACTCCGTTTTTTACGCAGTAGCGAAAGTCTGTAAGGACGCAGGTTGATTTTTCGCTTTTATTAATTCGAATCAAATTTTATTTTATGACAAAGTTTACAGTAAAAAACAGTTGGCTTGTATTTCTATTAATATTTTAAAATATTTAAAATGA
>Ga0335080_10005126_pt1 | contig 13442 bp, 17 predicted proteins | sample Lox_Sample_34_FD_206720 | JGI IMG/M metagenome (GOLD analysis project Ga0335080, IMG submission 206720) | Soil microbial communities from Loxahatchee National Wildlife Refuge, Florida, United States - Lox_Sample_3.4 | ecosystem: Environmental > Terrestrial > Soil > Wetlands | place: USA... | reverse complement strand
GCCAAGGGCGGCGAACTCCTCGATGAACATCACGCGCATACCGCGGGACTTGGAAAACTCAATGCCCTCGAGAGAGTTCTGCGCGCCGCGGATACCGCGAAACTCTACGAGAGCCCGGGCTGCGCACGGCCACCCGAAGCGTAACCGCTGAGAACGTGCTTGCGGCGTCAACGCTTTAACCCAAAAATGTGCGTCGCCGCGGGTGCGCAAGCCTCGGGACTACGGAGCTGAAATGGGCTTGAAAAAGAGCGGATCGCAGAAAGGCGAGTCTCCTTCTCAGCTCATAGACGCGCGGATCAGGGAGCTAGGCGATTGGCGAGGTCAGATGCTCAGCCGGCTCCGCACCTTGGTCAGGGAAGCCGACCCTGAAGTCATCGAGGAGTGGAAATGGCGAGGGGTGCCGGTGTGGTCGCACGATGGATTGATCTGTACAGGCGAGACTTATAAGAAAGTCGTCAAGATGACCTTCGCCAAAGGAGCGTCTCTGAAGGATCCGGCGCACCTGTTCAACTCCAGTCTTGAGGGAAACACACGGCGTGCCATCGACTTCCACGAAGGCGAGAAGGTTGACGAGGCGGCGCTGAAGACTCTGGTTCGCGCCGCCGTGGCGCTTAATGAATCCAGAGCCAAACGCTAATCACACGAAAGCGTTCGAATTGCGCTGACCTGCGCTCAGCGCACGGCACCGCGAGCAGCGGGCGGGTTTGCGCGATTGGCCGCGTGAACGCGGCGCGCGCATCGTGAGATCCACAGATCGCCGGCTCTAGCGCGGTCAAGAGCCACACGGCGACAAACATGAGCCCCACCCCGAGCATTGCGGCCACATCAGACCAGCAATACCGCAATGGCGCCTCGATGAGTTTGACCGTGCCGACTATGCCGGCCTGTAACGCCAGCGCGTGGTTGGTGATGCTCCATCGCTGACCCTCGAAGAACCGGACCCCGTCTGCCGCGTGTTTGAATGCGATGGCAGCTTCTTCCGAGGTCTCCATTGGGGGGATTTTTGCAACGCCGCGTAGGGGTACGCGTGGAGATGAGCGCGCTCCCTAGTTCGCTCGTTGCTCCTCGATGATTCTCCAGGGTCAGCGGCTCGGGCGCGCCCTTGCGGTGAGATGGCGCCTCGGCGATGAGTTGATCGACGGTCATGGCGGCGCAGTGTATGCCGTACGCTTGTAAGCATGCCTGTACCGCGAGCGCTCCCTCGGATTCTCAAGGTGGACAAAAACGCGGACACAGACACTTTTCTCGTCGCTCGTAAGTCGTTGATCGGAGCGCCGAGATTTGAACTCGGGATCCCTTGCACCCCATGGTTTCGATGGGTGCAACAGCGAGCAACCGATCGCAACAGTTAGAGCGCATAAAACCCTGTGATTCACCGCATTTGCGCGCATGCTTGCTATTGCGTTCCGTTGCACTAACAATCGGGGGGGTGCCGCAAAAAGGGACCACTGTGGGCCCACTCCGAAACGTTGCGAAACTGACAAGTGGTTACTTGGCGGTGAGCTCTGGGACCATTACGGACGAGATGATCAAGCAGTAGATGAACAGGAAGGCGAGCAGATCGTGGATGACAGTCGGTTTCCAATCGACGAGGGTTAACCCCCCGCCTTATAGGCGGGGGTTGTTTAGTTAGACAAGTCCGCACTGCGTGCGATACCCCGTGTCGTTCCCCGGTGGCTGTCAGCCTGACAGCGCACGCCCCGTGCCCCTGCCACACGCTCATCCTCGCCAGATCTCCTCCAGCACGCGCTGCCAATTACCGCCGAGCACCAGCCGGATGTGCTCCTTGCTATAGCCTCTGCGGAGCAGCGCTGCGGTGAGCTCGAAGAATCGATTCGGACCCTCGAGGCCGGCCACGACTTCGTGCGTGCCGTGAACGTGATAGCGCTTATCCGCCTTGGTCAGCATGTCCTTCAGAATCTGCGGTGACCCGAGGTCGTTGCTCTCAACCCCGGCATCCGAACCGATGCCGACGTGCTCGATCCCGACCAGGTCGCGCACGTGATCGATGTGATCGATGACGTCATCGACCGTTACCGGCTCGCTACCCCTGACCATGAATGCTATGCAGGCGATACCCATGACGCCGCCACGCTTCGCCAGCGCGCGGATCGCCTCGTCGCTGGAGGCGCGCAGCGAACCGGGGTTGAGGACGCGGCAGTTACCGTGCGACAGGATGAGCGATGCCTTGGACAGCTCGCAGGCCTCGAGCTTGGTGCGGTCGCTGGCGTGGCCAAGATCGACCGCCATCCCGAGACTGTTCATGCGCTCGATCACTTTCGCGCCGAACTCGCTGACACCGGCGTCGCGCGGCTCGAACGCGCCGTCGGCCGCTACGGAGCGGAAGTTGTGGCACAACTGCGATATCCGCTGGCCGGCCGCATAGCAGGCATCCACCGCTTCCAGGTTCTCGAACTGTGCGGCGGATTGTAGGCCGAAGATGATGCCGTAGCGGCCCGTGGCCTTGCATTGTGCGAAGTCCGCCGCCTTGTCGACTCGTGCGAGCCACTGGGGATACTGCAGGATGAATCCGTTCCAGCGCGCAAACAGCTCAGTGGCCTCACGCAGCGATCCCGCACCGAGTCCAAAATTGATAACGCTGACCCCCGAGTCGGCGAACTGGCGGAAATCGGACGAGGCAAAGGCGTTCGGCTTCGACAGCCAGTCGTTCAGCGTGCTCTCCTTGTCGGTGCGGTACAGAAATTGATTCAGCATGTCGACGACCGTGCACTCCTTCATCAGACTCACGACCCGCTCGGGATATCGGCTCTCGAACGCCGCGGCGACGGTGCGCCGCGTACCGAGCATGACGGGCGCTGCCAGAGCCGCCGACACGCTGCTACGGAGAAACGCGCGGCGCGATAGCGGGAGACTCATGCCCACCAACCTCAGTGAACCGTCACGTGTGCGGCCGCCAGCGGCAGCTGCAGGACGCTCGCGTGGCGGCCGTCGTGAAAGATCTGAATATGGGCCACGCGGGCCTGCAGCGGCTCCTCGTAGCCTATACGGCCGCCGGTGTTGTAGTTTTTCTGAAAACTCGGTGAGTTCAGCGGCATGAGCACCAGGCGCAGACGCGCCCCGGCCGGGATGCGCCACGCAGTCCAGGCGAATTCGAAAGGAATCTCGACGACCTCACCGGCGGCTCGATGACCACAGCGTCATCAGCCCAGTGGGAAAGGATTCGGTCGACGTCCTTGCCCGCGCTGGCGAGCTGCGCCCACTCCGCATCTTGTTTCAACAGCACCCGGCTCTCCGCCGAAAAATCGACCGCACGTTTGCCGCAGGCACACAGGCTCAACGATATCAGGATGGGTATGACCAGGGTGTCCCATCTTTGCCTCCGTCCGCAGTATTACACGTCGGACTTCCTGGTTCGCGATTCCTCGCGTGGCTTGCCGAGTCGGGGCGAACAGCCCCGCACCCTCACCACGTGCCGAATGAATCCCGAGTTCGCGCGGAAGGTAGCCCAGGTGGTCATGAAGCGTTGCAAACTGGTCCCGCACGGTGAACCATTGCCGATCGATCGTCGATCGCAGTTTCGCGATAGGTCCAATGGTAGCTCGCTCCATCGGCCGCTGGGCGCTGACCGGCGTCATGATAAATAGCGTAATCGCCAGCGGCATTTTTGGTGTGCCGGGCGAGTTGCTACGGTTGCTCGGTCGCATGAGTCCGTGGGCTTTTGTGTTGGGAGCGCTCGCGAGCGGGCTGATCGTTGCGTGCTTCGTGGAGGTGGCTGCACAGTTCGCTGAAAGCGGTGGTCCTTATCTCTACGTCCGCACGACGTTCGGACGTCTGCCCGGTATTGCTGCGGGCTGGTTCACGGTCCTCACGCCCGTTGCCGCCGCTGCTGCTCAGGCGAACCTGTTTGTGAACTACCTCGCCGGCTTACACGACTCATGGGCCGACGGCCTCAGGCGCGGCGTCGCGATTTGCGTGCTGCTCGGCGTGATCGCGGGTATCAACCTGCGTGGCGCCGCAGCTGGCAAATGGCTAAGCAGTGTCCTGGTCATCGCCAAGCTGCTCCCGCTGCTCGGTCTTATCGCCCTGGGGCTGTGGCTCATGCCCTACGCGGCGAAGCCAGCCCCCACCCCGGCCGCCCCACCGACGGCCTGGTTTACCGCCGCGTTGCTCGCGACCTATGGTTTTGGCGGATTCGAAGACGCACTGGCCGTTACGGGCGAGGTGCGGCGACCCGGTCGCAGCGCTGCATTCGCGCTCGTTGCCAGTCTGTTCACCTGCACAATCGTGTACGTGCTCGTTCAGTGGGTGAGCAGCCAGTTTCTGGATCCCGGGACTGTCGGACAGCGGCCACTCGCTTCTCTGGCCGTCGTCCTGTTCGGTGTGCGCGGCACTGTCCTGGTCACCGTTGCCGCGATGGTTTCCACTGCGGGGGCCATCTCGGCGACCGTGCTTGCCATACCGCGACTGCTCGCTGCCATGGGCCAGCACGGAGACCTGCCGGCTTCGTTTGCCCGCACCCGTGGCGGCGGCCAGGCACCGTTCCTCACCACCATCCTCGTTGGCCTCATCATCGCGCTACTGGCGCTGTCAGGAACATTCCGCTGGGCACTGGCGGTCACCGCTGGCTCGGGACTTGTGGTGGCGGCAGGCGTGTGCGCCGCACTGCTGCGCCTACGCGCTCTACACCCCGAAGGCGTAGTTCTTCGGATTCCGGCGGGCAACTCCATTGCAGTTGCAGCGCTGATGGTCATTGCCATGCTGTTGCTTCAGTTGGAACTCTGGCAGGCCGCGGCGCTCGGCGGCACCGCACTCATCGCCCTCGTGAACTGGCTGTTGGTTTGCAACCCGCACAAGTGTAAACGCCTCGGTGTTCACGGGCAGTGACTTTTCTGAGCTGAACCAACGGACCTCCCGGATCACTGAAGTGATTGATGGAGGGCTGACTAACGCATCCTGCCCTGGAGCGTTGCACGTCAGCCGCTCTCTAGCACCTGTCATTGACCGAGGCGAGCGCTGGCCAAGGAAACGCCAGTTAATCCAGGGGCGGCTTGCCCCGGCCGCGTGGGTCTAAGCTCCTACTTCATCGAATGCGGAGCGGAATGCCACGGTGTCCGCGTTTGCAGCAGATCGGCAGTTCTGACGACCCGCCGTTCCGCTGCAAGATCGTCAGGTCATCCGCACTTTCGAACGTCCTTTGCACCGTCTCGGGCAGCCGCTCGAATCTTCGGGTGACGCCAGTCCGCCTCGGGAGCTGCACTCGTACCAGGTGCGAAATCTGCCCGGTGCCGCACGCCCTCTCCTGTCGCATGACCTGCAACATACGCAACGGGATCAATTCGTACGTCGCTCGGCTAGCGATTGACGGGGTGCAAGGCGACACTTCATCAAGGCTCTGGACGTCGGATTCCGGTTTGTGCTCGTTTGAGCATCCGACATGCGGCAGTCCGGAGTGCGAAACGAACCAGCTGCCGAGAACCCGATCCCCATTTTTCGCATGCACGTTGTGCTCGCGGGGGGACTCGATGCGCCTGGATGGTCCTGGACGAGATCGCACCTCCTGCTGGTTCAAACTTGCTTTTCTGTCTTGCATCACCGCCGTGTTGTCCAGCGAGGTCCAAGGTTGCTCAAGGAAGACCAAGGATGACCATCGCATAGCACATGAAACTAACACGTGCGTTGTTTCGGTGAATTTTCAGCATGATTCTCACTTCCAGCGCGATCGAAGGGACAATAACAATGGGAATGGCATGTCGGTCCTCCGGCACGACGGGAGCGCAAGCTCGGCCCTACACCGTGGAAGTCGTATTCCAGCGTGCGCACCGCAGTCTTTCGGGAGACAGACTCAACTACAGATCGCCTGAAGTCGTTCGCTCGGGCGCTGGCTTCTCAGCTCAGAGTCGACGCCTCAGTCGCGAGATTGGCGGGTGCGCCGCGCTATTGCGACCGTGGGGTGGCCGCCAGCCGAAGCTGGAGGCCACCAGTTTACAGTCAGCTGCAGCAAACTTTGTTCTTATGAGTCGAGCCTCTGCCCCAGAAACTCCTTGGCCTTCGCCACTTCACTGTCCCACTTGCTGAGCTGCTCGGGACTCAGAAATGCAGCAACGCGCTGGTGTATCTCGGTACGATGCTCCTTCACATGCGCAACGATCTCAGCCTTGGTTGTGTTGGGGTGCGCCTTCAGGTATTCCCCGACCTTCTCTCGCTCCTCGGCAAGAGCGGCTTGAAGTTTCTCCTTCTGCTGGTCAGTTAGATTGAGGTCGCCCGCGAACCGCTTAAGTTCCGTTGCAACCTGCTCGCGTTGCTCAGATGTCATAGTCATGTGGGTCTCCTGATCATCTTGATCGTATGAGATTGGTCGTACTTGACTTCCCGGAGCTGCCGCCACCGTTGCCGGGACTTGTTTCCTTGCCACGTCCCGACTGTGCTCAGGACGCCGATCCCCGACAGAAGAACGCCGGCAGCGCACGCACTTGTACGCCTTTAGTGCTCGGAAGAAAATCCGCCAATGTGCCTACGTGATCTGCCGCATTGCGCTCGTGGACACACGCCCGTAGGAGACTCGCACCGGGTATGGCGAGCGGCGGCGGTTACGCCAAAGTCGCTGCGCCAACGCGACCTGTGCAATCGGCTCCGCATGCAGTGGGTACTCAACCAGAAGGCGGTCGGCCGTTAATAGCTGTTGCTTGAACTCGACCGGTGTCAGCTGCGGATTTGAGTGCGGAGGAACGGGATCTTCGCATCGATCCGGTTCTCGCGCGCATGTGGGCGCCCAGCGTTCCGTCCGAATTGCGAAGCCACGCCATCGATGAGATCGCACGCGCGCTCGACCCCGGCGGACACGGAACGATTACCGATCTTGCGTGGACCTGGGTCTACGCGCAGAAACTCGAAGCGCTCGGCTTCATCGGCGTGAGGAGACGTCTTCTGAGGCTGCGTTTCTGGTGGGGTCCACGTTTTCCGGCGACGGCCTTGGTGACAGGGACCAAGCCCCCGCCCCCGCTGCAGGTCGCCGCGCGTCCGTTAGCGGATAGCCAGGTCGGCCGGTGGCTCGTCGCTCAGCAGCGCCGGACCGTACCCCAAGAACCTTGGAGAGTCACGCGACGGGATCGAAAATTTCAGTTTGGCCGAAATGGGACCACTGACGGGACCACAGGACTTTTGGGACCGCTCGTTGCCCTTCTTGACTGCGCCTCTCGCTGGGCGCGGTCTCCGAGCACAACACCCCCCTCGGTGCAGGTCGGCCGTCGGGTCCAAACAGCATCGAGTTTCTCAAACCCAACCGGCGACACCCGGCATACGTGGAGCGAGTCCTCGAGCATGACGTCCTGCCTGACTGGGAAGGCCGCGATGCCCGCACCATCACTCCCCGCGAAGTGGTCGAGTTGCTCGACGAGATCGTCGCCCGTGGTTCGCGGGTGATGGCAAAGCGAACGGCTGGTCTCCTCGGACAGCTGTTCAAGTTTGGGATTCAGCGGGCGATCGTGGTCGACAGCCCGGTCAAGCTGCTGTATCGCCCCGGAGGCAGGGAGAAGCCGAGAGAGCGTGCATTTCGCGACGAGGAGCTCAAGGCTTTCCTTCGAAACCTGGACGACGCCTGCCGCTTCCAGAAGCTCCCGCACGTGCTGAGACTCTCACGCTCCAACGCCGCGGGGAGCTTGCGCTTGCTGAGTGGCGTGAGTTCGACTTCAAGGCGAGGACCTGGACCGTTCCAGATGCGCATGCAAGGTAGTGGCAAGGGGCCCGCATCAGAGGCGCTCTGACATATAGACGGATTCTTACTGCTCCCACGCGAAGATGCGCTTCCAATCATTCTTCATGCTGATGACCACCCAGCCGCGCTTATTGGCTTCGGCCATCAGGGCATCCGAGAAGGTGCCGACTTTCGACTCCGGTCCGTAAGCGTATTCGCGTGTGGCGTCGTCGTGATGCACCAGCATCATAAGACGCGCGCCTCCACCGTCCTGGGTGTATTCGAGCATCTCCTGATCGCCAGTCGAGTTGCCAAAGGAAGCCAACGGGCGACGTCCGATCATCAGATGAATGCCGATGGGCTTGCCGAGCTTGTCGTCGACTCGCACACCCTGGGAACCTTGGTGAGCTCCGACTTTCCATCCTTATCATAGCTAAACGTCGTGTCAGCGGTCGAGCCAACAACCTGCTCGCGTGGAATACCATAAACCCGCTCCGAATACACTCGCACGAAATCCTGGCCGCCTCCTGTCATGATGTCAGTCTTGAAGCCGTTCGCACGTAGGTACTGCATCAGTTCGAGCATCGGCTGGTAGACAAGCAAATGCCTCTTCATCGATATTGGAGCCAATGAGCAGAGGTACCGTTGAGCCAAGCCGCTGCAACTCGTTGAAAGGGTCTTCTGGCAGGACGCTGGGTTCGATGTTGACCCAGCCGGTAGCGGTGCCGTTGAGGCTGGTTTGCACCAGTGTGTCCGCCGGCACCGCCCGCAGGCAAGCCAGCACGTCCGCGGCGGCGTCGCAATTCACGAGACTCTCCAAGCCTGCGTACCAGGGATAAGCGTCGGTGACACTGCTGCCGATCAGGCCGCCCCGGAGCACGCGGCTCTCCATCGCGGCGGCCGAGAAAAGCCCTGCCGCCGCCGGAGACGCGAGCAGGGCCTGCACATTCAGCGATCCGGCGGACTCGCCAAAGATCATCACTTTCGCTGGGTCGCCGCCGAATTCGGAGATGTTGTCACGCACCCATTTCAGGGCCGCGACCAGATCCATCCACGGTACATTCTGGGCGCTGCCCCGGCTTTCCGCCCCGCCGTGAATGAACACCATCACCGGTTGTTTGGTACTGGCAGGCGGATTGATCGCGTAGATGTTCAGAGTGAGACAGTCTTCGTTCCCCAGCGGCTGGCCGTTGTTGTCGACTTGCGGGCAGCGGTTGCCGAATGTCATGGCGCTGCGCACGCCCTGCCAACTGGCCGGAGGCGCCGGCGGACGCCAGCGCAGGTCGCCCACAGGCGGTGCGGCGAAGGGAATCCCGCGGAAGGCACGGAAAGCTCCTTCAGCCGCGCCTTGGAGCTCACCCGACTGGGTGCAGACGACGGTTGCCGTGCTCACACACCCGGGCGGCGCTGGGGGCTTGCCGCTGTCGCCGCCGCCATCACCGCCGCCACAACTGGCCAAGGAAACAAGGATCAATGAAGTCCATCGGTAGCGCATTGCGATCCTCTGTTGGACCTAAGGGAGGGGCTGGACCCCGCCGCGTCGGCCCATGCCTGGGTATGCACCTGATGGCGCTGGTTTCACGGTGAGCAGGAGGATGAAGCGTGTGTGTCCGGCCAGGCTGCTCGCCGTGATCGTATAGGGCGCTAGGTTCTTCGCTTCGCTCGGGGTCCCCGACAGGGTCCCGCTGGTGCTATTGATCGCAATGCCCAGGGGAAGGGTTGGCGAAACGGTGTAACGATCGACGCTTCCTGAGATGCTGGGGCTCAGCGGTGCAAGTGCCACCCCAACGATCGCAGTTACCGGACTGACGTAGAAGAGACCGTTCGGCGGCTCGGTCACGCTGAGTACAAGCGGAAAGGTGACGCGGACTCCCGTACCAGTGGCGCTCACCACATAGGTGGCCGCACCGCTGGCCTTGGTCGGCGTACCCGATATGATCCCGCTCAGTTCATCGATCGACAGGCCCGACGGCAAAGAGGGAGTGACCGTGTACCGGCCCACGGTCCCGGACACAGCAGGCGTCAAGACGATCGCCTCGCCGACCACGGCCGGAAAGGGCATTGACCCGTTGTAGAACAGCTTCGGCGTCGGCAACGAAGGATGCCCGCTGCCGCCGCATCCGACAGCGAGCAATGCCAGGACAGCTACTGATCCGAAAGTGCGCAACGTGCCGATCCCCTCGTGGCGGACTGCCCGCGGGGATCATTTGTGACTCAAAGCGCCTCCTCGTGCATGAACTCAACGCGAAGGCGGGTTCATGTTTCTCGGAAGATTTCAGGAAAGGTGCAAGAAATCGGGCTCAGCCTGGTGGACGGCCCAGTCCCACAGCGACCACGCCAGGGTGCCGAACAGGTGTGAGCTCGATGGGTTTGCCCTCATTCTTGGTGCCGGGGACAGAGCGGATCAGGACAGCTATCAGCTTCGCTTGCGTTGGCCACCGTCACCGTGCCAAGAACCGACCTCAAGCGAGCCCGGCAACGTACAGGCTGAATTTGGTATCGCTCACCGAGCATTCTGCCGCTCGGCACGCGCAGTGCCCCGGACTCCGCGCCTCGGCACGTCCCCGTGCCGGCGCAGCGCCTCGAGCTGGCTGCGCTCCGCGTCGACATAGCGGCGCACGTCGTCCGCAATAGCCCGAAATCGCGAGTCGCCATGGAGTGGCAACCACAACGGATCGTGGTTCAGGGTATACCACCAGTAGGCGTAGGATCCTGAACGGAATGATTCGGCCAGCTCCGCGAGCGCCGCCTCCGGCTTGCCGTCGAGCAACAGAACGCGTGCGCGCAGGCGGCGTGAACCACCGAGATACTTGGCCTCGTTGGCATCGTTCCACGATGCCGCAGCACGCCGCAAGGCAATTGCTTGTTGCGGTTGGCCGGACGCCGCCAGGAGTTCCGAGAGATAGACGGCAGCGACGTCATTGCATACCTCCAGGTGCTGCGCTGGAGCGTCGCCCAGATAGAACTTCAGTTTGATGAACGCAATGGCGCGGTCGAACTCTCCAGTCCGCAACGCGTAGTCGCGCAGCGCTTCGCCCTGCCAGTGCTCGCAGTACTCGTTGCCGCTGGTCCAGCCTGCCTCATCGTATGCCGAGAGTCCCGCACGTCGCCAATCGCCTTCGTGCATCGCGAGCAGCCCCACTTCACGCGGGCTTGGCGGCATCCCGGCGACGACAGCGCGTGCCGCCTGCGCATCGCCCAAGTCGAGATACACTGCCACGGCCGCGTGACGCAACCATAGATTCCTGGGATCGAGCGCGATGCCGTGCTCCATGATCTGGATGGCTTCGGCCAGCTTGCCGTCGATGAGCCAACGGAGCCGTCCATAGCGCTGCAGCGCCGGAACAAAGTTCGGATCGAGTTCGAGCACCTGCAGGTTTTTTTGTTCTGAGGCTTTGACCCCGCTATCGTCGAGACTGAGCTCGGCATCTGTGAAACGTGCGCTTGGCGACATCGGATCGACCCACAAGGCGCGCTTTAGAATCCGCTTGCCCTCGTCTGGTCGCTCTAGTATCCAACTAACGAACTGGGCGTAAGCCACCAGGCCGCGCCCGTTGCTGGGATCAAGTGCGGCGCCCTGGCGAAAGTCGCTCTCGCGCGCCGTCGTCGAGGCGTTACCCAAAGGCGCGCGGCCCGCAATAGTTGGTTCGTTAGCCCACATCGCGCGCGCGAAGTATGCGCGCCCGGACTGGGGATCCAGTTGAAGCGCGCGATCGACCAGATGGCGGTAGCGCTCCCTGGCCAGCGTCAAATCTTCGCGGCGTTGATCGGCCGCTTGCATCCTCGCGTCGTACAATGACGCGTAAGCAGAAGCGAAATTGGAATCCAACGCGATCGCCTTCTCAAGATACGGGACCGCGGCTTCCGACTCGACGACCGTGAAGCGACCCAGCAACGCCCGACCCTGCAAGAAAGCGAGATAAGCCTCCACATTCGCGCTGCGCTCGCCGGCTGGGAGTTTAGGCTCGGGCTCCCCCAGGCGCACCGATAGCGCCCCCGCGATTTGGTCGGCGATCTCATCCTCGATGCTGAAGATATCGTGCAGGCCGCGATCGAAATGTGCCGACCAGAACATCGTGCCAGAGGCGCTATCCACGAGGTGGACCGCCACCCGCAGCCGATCCGCCTCGCGCTGCACGCTCCCGCCGATCAGATACCCGGAATTGAGGCGCCGGCCGATCTCGCGCGAGTCGATGCTCTTGGTGGCGAGCGCGAACGAGGAGTTGCGCGCGATGACGGAGAGCCCATCAATGCGAGACAAGCGGTTGAGAATTATCTCCGGAAGGCCCAGCGCCAGATAGGCGTCCGCCGGATCGGCGCTGATGCTGTCGAAGGGCAGTACGGCGACCGTCCGCGAGAGTGTTCCAACGACTGCGGTGGGCGTCGCGGGTGCCGCGGGAGTCGGAATGGCCCTTTCAATCTGATGCCGGGCGGCCCATCGAACACCCATGGCGGCGGCGATGAGTACGCCTGCCGTGAGGACCGACAATGCGGCCCAGCGTTGCACTCGAGACGGTGACGTCGGTAATTGCGGTGGATGCTCCTCGACAGGGACTGGGGGAGCGCGCAACTCGGCGCCGCGTGCGGAACCCTCCGGTATTGGCGTCGGCAAATTCGGTAGAGGCGCTCCCTTGGTGTCCCGAGAGACCGAGGCGATCAGCCGATAGCCCCGGCTGCGTACCCCCGTGATGTACCGGGGCTCGCGAGGGTTATCGCCGAGCGCCTCGCGGAGCAGATTGACGCGCTTGCTGACCGTCTCCGGGCTGACGACAAGGCCAGGCCAAACCTGTGTCATCAAAGACTCGTTGCTAAGCACATTTGGCGCAGCGCGAACAAGCGCCACAAGCAGTTGGAACGACAGATTGGGCAGGCCGATGTCGCTTCCCGCGCGAGTGACGCGTTGCTGCCCGACATCGACGGACAAGTCGCCGACAATGAATGTGCCAGATCTGATTTCGGACGAGTCGGCCGCTGACATATTCTTTATGGGTCGGAGCAGGCGCCCTTCAGTGCGCTCTGTGCCATCTCATCTGGCCAATGCCGGCGAGATGAGAGCCCGGATGGGATTCTTACCCCTTGGCGCACGATTTCACCGCAGACTGCTTCGCGAGCCTCCGTGGAGCGGTCGAAGGCGCCGAAGACAAAGGACCGATGAGCGATCGAGTTCCCCACAAGCAGATCAACCTCACGGTTTTCGATGGACCTCGGTAGACATGGACTTAAAAGGTACCCCTAAGTTACCCTCGAGGCTATCGCGAGCGACGTGCAGCGATATGTCGACGCGCAGCGCAGTCAGCTCGAAGAACTGCGGCATCTCGAGAATGTACCCGACGCGGATTCCGCGGGGAAATCAAGAACTACATGAGAAAGGGGGCAATCGTCGTCCGAGCCGCCCGGATCGGACTGTTCGTGAGCGTCTCCTGTATGGCCATGGCGCGCGGGGCGGCGGAGTCGCCTGCGAGCACCCAGGAGGCGACCGATCTCGAAGAAGTCGTTGTGACCGGAAGTCACATCCGCGGCACAGATGCGGCCGGTTCCAAGCTGACCGTCATCACTCGCGAGCAAATCGATGCCAGTGGCTACGAGCGCATCGAGGACGTGCTGGCGACCGTGACGCAGAATCTCAATCGTGTCAATTCGGCGGTTCGCGATGGCAACGATTCATACAACTATTTTGACCGCGGAGCCGAGGTGCAATTGCGCGGCCTGGGTGTCGGCACCACTCTGGTGCTGGTGAACGGCCAGCGGCAGGGGGAGGACGGCTACCAGGGATCGTCCACGGATGTCTCGA
>Ga0335080_10005125_pt1 | contig 13443 bp, 11 predicted proteins | sample Lox_Sample_34_FD_206720 | JGI IMG/M metagenome (GOLD analysis project Ga0335080, IMG submission 206720) | Soil microbial communities from Loxahatchee National Wildlife Refuge, Florida, United States - Lox_Sample_3.4 | ecosystem: Environmental > Terrestrial > Soil > Wetlands | place: USA... | reverse complement strand
TTCGTACGTCGCCAGAGTGTGAGCCAGCGCAGGCAGTATCACTGGCCCCGAGACGTCCCCGGACGCCACCCGGTCCACCGTGTGCCGAGCCAACTCCAGCCCCTGGCGCTTCGCCTCGCCCTCGCCAGGCGCGTCGCTGATGTCGTCCACCCAGCGCATGAAGGCATAGAGAGCGCACAATGCTTCGTGTTTTTGCCGCGGCAGGAGTCGAAAACCGTAGTAGAAATTCCGGGCCTCGGCACGCGCAATCCGGCGGCACTGCTTGAACGACTCCGCGAGCCCGCCGGTGCGCATCGCTTCAGGCATGTTTGCCTTCAGTCTGCCCGGGTGCCGACGGCGAGCCGGCCGTACCCGCGCCCGAACCCCCATCGCCAGGGCTGCTGGCGTGCAACAACGGTGAAAACAGCCGCGACACCAACGCGCGCCCCAGCAGCCGCGCCTGGGTGCGCCGCGAAATCGCCGGACGGCGCTCGATCGTGTTGTACCCGATGGCTTCAATCGCATCGAGCACGGCGATCCCGCCCCGGCTGAACATATCAATATCCGTCCGGAGCGGTCCGGAAACGTTTCTGGCCAGTGGCCGGCCGCGCGAGAAAAGCGTCCGCGTATATTCCACCAGCTCTTTCATCATCCGCGCGTAGCGCGCATCGAAACGCCGCGCCTCCAGATCCTTCTCGGTGAGCCCGTGCGCCGCCAGATGGTCCAGCGGAATGTAGATGCGGCCGATATCGAGGTCGCGCGCCACGTCCTGCCAGAAATTGGCGAGTTGCAGCGCGGTGCAGGTCCAATCCGAAAGTTCCTGCCGCGCCGGATCGCGATACCCGCACACATACAGCACGATGCGCCCCACTGGGTTGGCGGAATAGACGCAGTAGTCCAGCACGGAGGACCAGTCCGAATGCCGCTTGACGGTCTGGTCGCGCCGGAACGCAATCAGCAGGTCCGCGAATGGCTTCTGCGGAATGTCATGCTCCCGCACCGTCTCCGCGAGCGCGACGAGCACCGGGTGCGTCGCCCGTCCCTGGTAGCATAGGCGCAATTCCTGCTCCCATTGGTCGAGCAGTGCGAGCGCCCGCTGCGGGTCCTGAATCTCGTCCCCCAGATCATCGGCCCACCGGCAGTAGGCATATACGTTGTAAAAACTCTGGTGCAGCCCGCGCGGGAGCATCCAGGAGACGACGTTGAAGTTTTCGTAGTGGCTCGTGGCCAGTCCACGGGTGTATGCCTGGGCCATCGCCAGCGAACACCCGGCCGCCGGCAAACCGTTCGCAATCGCCAGATCGGCTGGAATCTCCATGGTTCGGAACCGTACCCCTGCCCGCAGAGTGCGGGAATTCCGTTCAGGGAATGACTGCCGTCTTCAGCTCCCCGTTGCGCGTTTTCATCTCTTCAAAAATCTGCGGCAACTCCGCGAGCGGCCGCTCCGCGGTGATGAACTGTCCCGTATCCACTTCGCCGCCCGCAATGGAGGCGAGCGCCTCCCGCATATGCCGGGGCGTGTGATGAAACGTGGAGCGGATGGTAATTTCCGAATAGTGGAGCTCGCCCGGGTCCACTTTCACCTCGGTTCCCTTTGAGCAGCCGCCAAACAAATTCACCGAACCGCCACGCCGCACCATACCGAGGGCCCACTCCCAGGTGGCGGGCTGTCCCACTGCTTCCACCACGGCATCCGCGCCGCGGTTTCCCGGCGTCATCCGCCGGATGAGGTCCACCGGATCGAGGGACTCCGTCACGTCAATTGTTTCCGCGGCGCCCAATTTCCGGGCGTTTTCCATCTGGCTCGCGCGTTTTCCCACCGCAATGACCCGCGCACCGCGGCGCGAGAGGACGCGAACAAACTTCAGCCCGATCGCTCCGCAGCCGATCACCGCGACTGTGGCGCCCTCCGGCACGCGCATTTCCTCCACGCCACGCAGGACGCAGGCAAGCGGCTCCGCCATCGCCGCGTCGCGAGAACTCACGTGGTCTGGAATCGGGAGCAGATTGCGCTCCACGATCCGCGCGGGCACGCGAAGAAACTGCGCATACGCGCCGTTGTTGAACAGCAGGTCCGAGCACAGATTGGGCTGCCCGGCTTTGCAGTAAAAACATTCACCGCACGGCGCCGAGTTTGCCGGCACCACGCGCGCCCCGGCCGCGACGCTCCGCACCGCCTCGCCCGCCGCCACCACGGTTCCGGCCAGTTCGTGGCCGAACAGCGCTGGAGGCATGATCATTCGCGCGTGGTACCCGCGCCGCCACACTTTCAGGTCGGTTCCGCAGGTCAGCGCAACTTCCACGCGCACCAATACTTCATCCGGGGCGATTTGCGGAATGGGCACCTGCTCCACCCGCACGTTTTCGCGGCCGTAGAGCACGGCTGCCGTCATTTTCCCGTTGTTTTCCGCCATGCGTCTGCCGTTCAGGGCGTGATCACTACTTTACACGAGTCAGCTACGGGATGCGCGGCGAGGTCGATCGCGCGTGGAAACTCATCGAGCGGAAAGGTATGCGTCACCAGCGCAGCGAGCGGAAGGCGCCGCGAGAAAACCAGCGCCGCCGATTCTCCCTGCAAATCGGCGTCGGCGCTATAACTCCCCAGCAGCTCTTTCTCCTCGACGCCGACATGATGCGCCGCGAACTCCACTTTCATCACCGGATCGTTGTGGGCGAACAGCAGGACGCGGCCGCCCGGCCGGGCCATCTGCAATCCCTCGTCCACCAGCGCGGGCAGGGCCACGGCCAGCAGCACCGCATCCGCGCCGCGTCCATCCGTCCGCGCCCGCATCGCGTCGCATAACGAAACCGCGGCCGGGTCGAACGACTCCGCCGCGCCGCACGCGATGCTCCGCTGCCTGCGCTCCGGCATGGGATCGCTGGTGTACACGCGCGCGCCCTCCAGTTTCGCCAGCATCATCAAAAGCAGCCCGATCGGCCCCTGCCCGACCACCAGCACATCTTCGCCGGGGGCCACCCGTGCCTTGCGCACAGCCTTCCAGCAGGTATTCACCGGTTCGACGAACGATGCTTCGAGAAAGCTCACGCCCGCGGGAATCGCCTCCATCCCGCGTTCCACCACCCACGGCATCACGCGCACGTACTGCGCAAATCCCCCGCCATTGGGATCGAATCCGGCGGTAACACCCGTCTTCCTATAGGTGGCGCACTGCGAATAGAATTTCCGCCGGCAATAAAAGCACTCCCCGCAGGGAACGTGATGAAAACTGATGGCGCGGTCGCCCGGCTTCCAGCGCGTCACACCGGCTCCGGCTTCCACCACGGTCCCGGCGATCTCATGCCCGAAGATCTGCGGGGCGCGCACGAAACCGTGATGAATTTTCTTGATGTCCGTGCCGCAAATGCCGCAGGCCGCGACGCGCAGCAGCACTTCGCCTGGCCCGATTACGGGCACGGCTACATCCTCCACGGCGACCTGTCCGGGGCCGCGGTACACTCCTGCGCGCATATGCCGGCCGGAAGGCGCCGCCACCGCCTCGCGCCCCGCGGTTCGTGCGCTCGAGCCGCTCATGCGCGTGCAGCTCCCGCCAGCGCCTCGTGCGCGTTCCCTTGCTCCAGGAGAGCTGCGATGTACCGGTCGAGAAACCCGGCCAGCGTCGCCGAGGCTTTCCGGCTGTCGCCCGCCAATTGCAGCAGGCCGCGAAGTCTCGCCGGCTTCGCCGCAATCGAGCTGAGCAGACGAACGGGCCGAACTTTGCCCTTGGCATTCAACACGCGGTTGAAATCCACGGGCAGATCCTGCGCCGAATCGTCGGAAATCACGCGAATGGCCACCGCAGGGACGCTCGCGGCAATCGCCGCAGCCAACACACCAGCGCTCTCCATTTCGACCGCATCGCCCTGGGCCGTAAACGCGCGCTTCTCCGCGGACGAGGTCACCACGCCGGGGACAGTGAGGAAACGCTCCACCAGCCGGGCGCCGCACCCCGCGGCCCGTTCGACCAGCGCCGGATCGCACCGCACGACGTTCTTGCCGCGCGTCTCCGCGACCTGCGCAGCCACCAACACATCGCCGCGGTTGTAGATTTCTTTCACAGCGCCCGCCAGTCCCGACGAGATGCAAAAATCGGGGGACGATTGCAGGGCGTACCGCGCCGCACGCCTGGCGCGAACCGCGCCGATCCCGGTCAACGCCACCAGAATCTCCGTCTCGCCTGTGGCCTTCTTGTATATGGGGCAGCGCGCCATCTCGAGTCCCACGGGCATAGCCGGCAGGCGCACAAATCTGTGGCGCCGGCGCCAGGCGGCAAATTCAGCGGGAACGGCAAAGGTGATCAGGACTCGCATCAGGAATTCGCTACGCGGCGCGCTCCGCGCGCGCCGGGGATCGCGATGCACGCTCACGGCCTACATATCCATTCGCTTCGTACCATCTTACAGCGCGTTCCAGCGCCTCCGACACCGGACTTGGATGGAACGCCAGCTCGCGGCCGGCTTTCGCGGTGTTCACGAACATGCGATGCCGCGCGATCTTCACACCCTCGAGCGGAATGTGCGGCTCGCGGCCCATCATGCGGCAGACCGCTGTATCCAGATACGCCGCAGCGAGGGCCACGCCGTGCGGAATCCGCATGCGCGGCGCGCGCCTCCCGGTGATTCGCGCCAGCTCGGCCAGAATCTGTTCGAGCGTCATATTCTGCCCGCCCAGCAGATAGCGTTCGCCCGGCCGCCCGCGTTCGGCGGCGAGCAGGTGACCGAGAGCCACGTCTTCCACGGCCACCAGATTTAATCCCGTATCCACAAAGGCGGGCATCCGCCCGTTCAAAAAATCCACCAGGATGCGGCCCGTAGGCGTCGGCTTCCAATCGCCCGGCCCCACCGGCGTCGTTGGATTCACAACGATGACCCGCATCTTCTCGCGGCTGAAGGCCAGCACCTCGCGCTCGGCGATAAACTTCGACCGCTTGTAGTGGCCGATCATCTGCTTCAGGCTGGCGGGAGTGGATTCATCGGCCAGTTCCGCGTCATGCGTGGGCACGGCAATTGTGGCCACCGTACTGGTGTAGATGAAGTGCTCGATGCCTTTTTGCCGCGCGGTGACCAGCAGATTCCGCGTCCCCTCGACGTTGCTCGCATAGATTTCCGCCGGATCGCGCGTCCACAGCCGGTAATCCGCCGCCACGTGGAACACGCGCCGCACGCCTTCGAGGGCGTCGTCGAGCGAGTTCGCATCGCACAGGTCGCCGGTCACACGCTCGCAGCGAACGCCGTCCAGCACGGCGGCGCGGCTGGAGGGGCGCACCAGTACGCGCACAGCCTCGCCCCGCTCCGCCAGCAGCCGGGCAATATGGCTGCCCACGAAGCCCGTGGCCCCGGTGACCAGCGTGGTCATAGAATGTTGAAGTTGCCGTCCTGATAGGCTTGTTTGGGAGGAGGCGGCGCCGCGGGCAACGACGACGTTCCCTTTCCGTGGCCGTTACCGTGTCCGTTACCGTGTCCGTTGCCGCGCGTCCTGCCCTTTCCGCCATTCATTTTTCCGGACACCTGCCACTGCAGCATCTTCCAGTTGTCGCCGAATTTCCGGTGGGAACCGAGAACCGCGGAAGGCTCGTAGCCCACGTGCACCATGCAATCCGCGCAACGCGGATCGCGCCCGCGGCCATACTTGTCCCAAGGCGTGTTTTCGATGAAGTCATTGAACGAAGCGTGGTGCGTGTCCGTCATCAGGTAACACGGCCCCTTCCATCCCATCGGGTTGTAGGTCGGGTTGCCCCACGCCGTGCACATCAGCTCGCGTTCGCCGCGCAGATATTCCAGGTAAATCGGCGAAGTCATCAGATTGTATTTTTCCAGCAGGTCGCAGGCCAGCTTGAATTTCTCCCGGATCATCTCCCGGTCCATGAAAATCTCGCGGGTCTGCACGGACGCGTACGAATAGGCCGGCGAAATCATGTGGCCATCGACGCCGAGCTCGCACAGGTACTCGTAGAGGTCGGCGATCTCCTGCAAATCCGTCTCGCGGTAGATCGTGGTGTTCGAGCAGACCAGGAAGCCCGCGGCTTTTGCGGCCTTGATCCCGTCAATCGCCTCGCGGAACACGCCGTCGCGTTCCACGGCCAGGTCGTGGTTCCGCTCCATGCCGTCCAGATGCACGTTCCAGAAAAAGCTGGAGGTGGGCTGGAATTCATTCAGCTTCTTGCGGATGAACATTCCGTTTGTGCACAGGTAGATGTGCTTTCCGCGGTCCAGCAGTTCGCGCGTGAGCCGGCCAATCTCCGGATAAATCATGGGCTCGCCGCCGCAGATGGAGACAACCGGCGCGCCGCAATCTTCGGCCGCCGCCAGGCATTGCTCCACGGTAAGCATTTCGTTGATGGTGGACTTATATTCGCGGATGCGCCCGCAGCCCGTGCAGGTCAGATTGCACGCGTGCAGCGGCTCCAGCATCATCACCAGCGGGAATTTCCCCTCGCCGCGAATCCGCTTTCCGGCGATGTAGCCGGTAAGCTTTGCCGTCAATTTCAGCGGAAATCTCATGATCCCCCTCGGATGTCTTTCGGCCCATTGTGTTCGATGCCGTTGGTGCCCCGCGCGCCGTTGCCATTCCGGTGTTTTGGCGAACGAGCACCAAATGCTGCCGCTACCCCCGCCCAGCCATTGCCATTGCCGTTCCCATTCGCGTGACCGCGGCCGTCGTTGCGGCCGTGACCCGTGGCGCGTCCTTCCGGATGCCCCCCGGCGGCCCGGCCAGTCCGGTTGAGCGTCCTGGCGCGTTTCCGCCCGGCCTTCCGCCGCTCCACCCTCCACGTTTCAAGCGACTCCGGCGAAATCAGCATCGAGCGGTATTCTCCTGCCCCCGACATCATGTTCCGGAAGCGGGCTACCGCATACAGCGGAAAATTGTGCCGGTACAAATGATATTTCAGGTAGAACACTTTCGGAAATCCAGTGCCCGTGAACTCCGACTCCTCCCAGGTGCCCTCCCGCGTCTGGGTGGTGAGCAGGTATTCGAGGGCGCGTTCCGCGGAGCGGTCTTCCGGCCCGGCCGAAGCCAACAGTCCAATCAATCCCCAGGAGGTCTGCGAGGCCGTCACGGTGCCCTGGCCCTTCAATTCCGGCGCGTCATATGACGCGATCGATTCCCCGAATCCGCCATCGGCCTGCTGCACCGACTTCAGCCACTGTACTCCGCGCAGCGCGCACGGCTGCCGCGACAGGCCCAGCGGTTCTAGCGCCCGCAGCACTCCGCCCGTCCCGTAAACGTAGTTCACTCCCCAGCGGCCGAACCACGAGCCGTCCTCGCACTGGTCCTGCTGCAGGAAGTGCAGCGCGCGCTTCATCACTGGATGCGAAGCCGGCCAGCCCATGCGCGCCAAACATTCGCACACGCGCGCGGTCACATCCGCGGTGGCCGGATCGATCATCGCGTTGTGGTCCGCGAAGGGCACATGGGTGAGCAACTGGCAATCGTTGTCTTTATCGAACGCGCCCCAGCCGCCATCCTTGTTCTGCATGCATACAACCCAGTTGAGCCCGCGGCGAAGCGCCGCTTCCATCCGCGCCCGGTCCGGATAATCCACGCGCTGGAGCGCCATGAGGATGAATGCCGTATCGTCCACGTCCGGGTAGTGGTCGTTGCGGAATTCGAACGCCCAGCCACCCGCTTCCACTCCCGGGTTCTTCACCTGCCAGTCGCCGGTACCCAGAATCTGCCGATCCAGCATCCACGAGGCAGCCTGAACCAGCGCAGGATGGTTGGGCGGCAATCCCGCCTCCTCCAGCGCCACCATGGCGATGGCCGTATCCCACACCGGCGACATGCATGGCTGCAGGCGGATCATCCCGTTCTCTTCAATCTCGAATTTCGCCAACTCCGCGATCTCCCGCTTGGTCATCGGGTCGTCGGGGCCGTATCCCAGCGCCATCAGCGCGTAAATCGAATTCATCATTGCCGGGTAGATCGCCGCGAGCCCCTCGCTGCGGTCGAGATGAGCCATCAACCACTGCTCCGCCTTTCGCAGCGCATGCTTCCGGAACGGCTTCCACGGCAGCCGCTCCACGAACTTCATAATGCGGTCCGCGAGGAGGAAGAAGTTCCGCCAGGTGATGACGCGCGAATCGAGCGCAAACGCGAGGTAGCGGTGCTCCGGCTTGCGGAACAACTCGTCCAGCTTCGCGCTCTCCGGGATGTGCCATGCCGGACGCAGCGCGAACAGGATGGCCATGGGCACCAGGATTCCGCGCGACCAGGACGAAATCTCGTACAGGTTTACGTAGAACCATTCCGGCAAAATCACCAGCTCCGGCGGCATCGCCGGCACCATGCCCCAGTCTGCCGCTCCCACCAGCGCCAGGTAGAAGCGCTCGAAGGAATTGATGGACTCGAGCCCGCCCAGCTCGTGCACGCGTCTGCGCGCCAGAACCATGTGCGGCAGGGACGGCGAGTCGCCCGCGAGCTTCAGCCCCAGGTAGGCCTTGACCGTGGCATTCAATTCCGAGGGGCCGTTCGCGTAAATGTTCCAGCCGCCGTCGGCGAGCTGATGCCTGCGGATGTAGCGGGCCAGCTTCTCCACGCGCACCGGGTCGAATTTTCCGATGACGTGCAGGTACAGAATGTAATCGGACTCGAGCGTCGTATCGGCTTCGAGCTCCCCGTGCCAGTAGCCTTCGGGGGCCTGGCCTGCCAGCAACCAATCCACCCCCCTCGAGATGGCTTGTTCCAGCCGCTCATCGAGGGAAGGGATTCTTGCAGGTGCAGGGGCCGCGGCGCCGGCCGAATGGGGATTCCAACTAAAGCTTTGGTTCGCAGTCATCTCGTGTTGATATTCGGTCTCAAATTAAGGATTTCCCTCAGCGCGATAGGAGCCCTCATAAGCGTGGCCTCCCCAATCGCGTTTCAATGAGGGTCAGTTTTCCAGGGGATTGCAGATTCCCCCCTCGGAAGTTCCTACAGTCATGGTAGAACTCCCGATTCCCCTGTCATTAAAATTATCCCAGCCTAAGCCACTGGGGTCAACCGGGAAGATGCCTTCAAGTTGTCGGAGGATGCACAGCGGCAAATAACCTGTTTCGAATCAACAACACCAATCCCTCTGGGAGCGGTTCCCCCAGCCGTTGTATGAAGATCGGCCTTGAGCCGGGGACTTCCTCGGGAAACTGCCGACGGCCCTCCCCGCCCAGCGGGCTGCGGGCCACGAACGCATCCACGCAGCTCAGGCACTTCCGGGCCGACTCCTTGAAATCCTGGACCGCGGGGTCGAGCACCATCAGGCACAGTTGGGGGCCCACCACATCCAGCACCGCGTTGCTCTCGAAAACCACATACTCCGATCCGTCCAGCTTCGGCCGCAACTTCCGCATCCCCTCCAGCAGGCAGCCCTCACGCGTGCGCAGCCAGAACGCCCGGCGCGCCCCTGCGGCCAACGCCCGCGAACCGCCGGTCCGCCCCCGGCGGTCCCTCTCCTCCTGAAGAACAACCTCCGGCGTCGCGACTTTTCTGCGACCGGCCTGAGGCGGGTCCGGCCAGGCCCCGTGTCCGTGGGGGCTGACCTTCACGACGGTCCACGCGGCCTCCGGAAACGCCCGAATCACATCCACAACGAGCGCCGTCTTGCCTACCCCTCGCGCATGCCCACTGACAACCAAGTATCGCATCTCGTTCCCAGCGTCCTACCGGCTGCGACCTGACCCGGCCAACCGCAGCAACTGATCTCCGACCTCGCTGAGCCGCCCCAGCCAGGCAAGTTGGTGCAAGTATTTCCGGATGGGCCGCGCCGGCGTTCCCCACACCGGCTCGCCCGCCAAAATGTGTTTTCCCGTTGGAATCCCGGCCTGAGCGCCTACGATCGCGCCATCGTCTATTCGCACGTGATCCGCAATTCCCACCTGTCCGCCGATCACTGCTCCCTTCCCCACCGTCGAACTCCCCGCCAGACCCGCCTGCGCAGCAATCAGCACGCCGTCGCCGAGCTGCACGTTGTGGCCGATCTGCACCAGGTTATCGATCTTGGTTCCTGCTCCCACGCGCGTCTCTTCGAGCGCCGCGCGGTCCACGCAACTGTTCGAGCCGATCTCCACCTCGTCGCCGATGTCCACCCGCCCGATCTGCGGAAACTTCCAGTGCCGCCCCTCGCCCGGTACGTAGCCAAACCCGTCACCGCCCACCACGACTCCGGCATGCAAGATTACGTCCCGCCCCAGCTTCACTCCCGGATACACCACCACGTGAGGATAAAGCGTGCAGCCCGCACCGAGCACCGCGCCGCGTCCCACCGAACAGAACGATCCGATCTGGCAGCCCGCGTCGATTTCCGCGCCCTCCTCAATCACCGCATAGGCTCCCACGGCCACATCTTTCCCCATGCGCACTCCGGCGCCTACCACTGCGGTCGGATGCACTCCGGGCGCGGCGACGCGCGGTGGAACGAGCAGCAGCGCAGCCGCCTGCGCGAATGCCAGTTTCGGATTCGCCGCGCGCAGCACCGTCTTCTCCGTCAATGGGACATTCGGCGGCGCAATAACGCAGCGCGCCAGCGAACGCGCTGCCCGCGGCGCGTGTTTGGCGGTCCCGACGAAGATCAGATCGCGCTCGTGCGCCCGTTCCGGCGTCGCCAGCCCCGCGACTGATGCGGCCGGGTCCCCCTCGAGCACCAGATTCAAACGCTTCGCCAATTCACGCGCCGTCATCATGTGCGACCCCCTCTAGAACGGATAGAGCGGCGGCTCGCCCGGCGGCCGCGTCTTCCACCGTTTATGCACCCACAACCACTGGTCCGGATACCGCCGCGCATATTGCTCGAACACCTGCGCGAATCGCGCTGTATTCGCCACCACGTCCGCTTCCGTGTCTCCACTCCGCACCAGGGGAATTTCCGGATCGAGCTGCAAGTGATAGCGCCGCTCCGCCTCGCTCCAGTAGACGTAGCCAGGCATCACGGAGCAGTCCGTGCGCAGGGCAATCCGCGCCACGCCGCTCGAGGTGCAGGCCGGAACGCCGAAGAATGGCACGAATACTCCTTCATCGAGCGAGCTGTTCACGTCCATCAACACGCCCACGTCGCCGTTTTCGCGCAGAATCCGCAGCATCTCCCGCACGGCCTCGTTCTTGTCAATCGTTCGGTTGCCCGCGAGACACCGGTAGCGATCCACCAGCGAGTTCACCCGCGCGTTCTCCACCGGCCGCACGAGAAAATTCAGCGGATGCCCGTTCAACGCCTGGGCAAATGGCGCCAGCTCCCACGCACCCATGTGCCCCGTCAGATAGATCAACCCTTTGCCGCGCGCCTTGGCCGCCTGGTAGTTTTCGATCCCGTCGATCGTGATCACCCGCCGGATGCTTTCCGCCGTTTGCCGCGGAAACTGCGAGAACTCCCCACCCATCCACCCGATGTGCCGCATCAGCCGGCGTGCGATTCCGCGGCGCTCGTCGTCCGTCATTTCCGGGAACGCAATCTTCAAATTGAACAGCGCAGCGCGCTCCAGCCGCGGCTGCATCGCATAGAACAGCCGCGCTACCGCTGCGCCGACTGCCCGCGCCATGCCGCGCGGCAGCAGGCCGACGGCGTGCAGTACGCTCCAGGCCGCCGCATATTCAATCCATTCGCGCACAGAGCCGGTATCCCCCGCGGATTCTCTCACCGTTGCGCTTCCGTTGCCGCGCGCTTCCGTCATTCCCTCGCCCCTATTGCACGAAATCCAATAACCGGTACCATGCGCTGGCCAAAGGCAAGAACCACGGCCTGCCGTTGTACAAGCCCAGTGGCGCACCCGGAAACGGAACGAGCGCAAACGGCAGTGCCGGATTCTCCCCCGCGATTGCCGCCGCCATCTTCGTCCCCAGATACGTCGCCATGGCCACTCCATGCCCCGCATATCCCAGGGCGAAGTGCAGCCCGTCCAGGGTTCCTGCGTGGGGCAGCATGTCGAACGTAAAATCGAGCGTCCCGCCCCAGGCATATTCCACAGGCGACTGCGCGAGTTGCGGATACACGCGCACCATATCCCGTCGCAGGATTTCCGCGCTCCGGCGGATGGTGCGCTCCGTCTCCGGGAAAAACGCCGCGCGCCCGCCGAACAACATCCGCCCATCCGGAGTGAGCCGGAAGTAATGCAGAAAGTATTTCGAATCGAAGATCATTCTGCCGCGCGGCACGAGCTCTGCCGCCAGCCCGGCCGGCAACGGCTCCGTCGCAATGATGTAGGACCCGATCGGCACGACCCGGCGCCGCAACTCCGGCGTGGCCGCGCCCGTATACCCGCTGGTGGCCACGAACACCTCGCGGGCCCACACGGAGCCCCCCGCCGTCGCCAGTCGAAATCCCGCCGCGCCGCCATCCGCCGAGCGTTCAATCGTCTCCACTCGCGCGCGTTCACAAATCGTCGCGCCTGCCTTCTGTGCTGCGCTCGCCAGCCCGGCCACGTATCGCGCCGGATTCAATCCCGCGCTCCCTTCGTCCACCAATCCGCCGTGGTAAATCCGCGATCCAATCTCGCTGCCCATTTCTCCGCGCGGTACGAGCCGCACCTCACGTCCGAAATCCCGCGCAATCACCTCCGCCCAATCCGCCAGCCGCCTGTAGTGATTCGGCTTCGACGCCACCTCCAGATGCCCGCATCGCGCGAAGGTGCAGTCGATTTGTTCCTCGCTCACAATGTGCTCGACGCACGCAATCGCTTCCATCGATGCCTGGTACATCCGCGCGGTCAGTTCCCGCCCCAGCTTCGCGCACAGCTCGACCACTCCCAGCTTCAATCCCGTCAGGACCATCCCGCCATTTCGCGAACTCGCGCCCCATCCCGCCGTCTCGGCCTCCAGCACCGCTACGCGGGCGCCGCGCCTCCCCAATTCGCGCGCCGCTGCCAGTCCTGTGTACCCGGCGCCGATGATCGCAACATCCACGCGTTCGGGGACAGGCGTCCGCGATCCCTCCGCCGCCAACCGGACGGTGTCCCACCAGTATGGTTTTCCCCGGAACTTCATCGCAGCGCTGTTCGACCCACCGCCCACTCGGCAGAACCGGCGCCGATGGTATCACCACGCTCGCACACGCTCTTCCCCGCCGCGGCAGTCCGGCAAAGCTTTGATAGACTCGCATCACCTTGCAGATTCCCGCCAAACTTCGAGTCGTGCTCGGCACGCTGGCATTCGTATTTGTCGTGTTCCATTGCTTCTTCACCGGCCTCGATCGCCTCGGATTCGTGGGCCCCGACGAGCCGCGCTACGCCGCAATTGCGCGTACCATGGCCCGCACGGGCGACTGGATTACGCCGCGATTGAACGGCGCGCCCTGGTTCGAGAAGCCGCCGCTCTATTACTGGTCGGGCGCTCTCGGTTTCCGCTTGTTCTCCAGCCCCGAGATCGCGGCGCGTGCCCCGTCTGGAGTGTTCGCGCTGTGCGCCGTCCTCGCGCTCGCACTCCTGGCGAAACGCCTGTACGGCTCCGCTACCGCGTTCGCGTTCGGAATGATGCTCCCTGCCACTGTCGCTATGACGGGATTCGCTCGC
>Ga0335080_10005124_pt1 | contig 13446 bp, 7 predicted proteins | sample Lox_Sample_34_FD_206720 | JGI IMG/M metagenome (GOLD analysis project Ga0335080, IMG submission 206720) | Soil microbial communities from Loxahatchee National Wildlife Refuge, Florida, United States - Lox_Sample_3.4 | ecosystem: Environmental > Terrestrial > Soil > Wetlands | place: USA: Florida... | reverse complement strand
CGCAAGGAAAAGGAATCGGGATCAGGACTAAATATCGAAACGAATACGGGAGACAGCCTTTTCCCACTGGAGAAAGCCATGATCCTGAACCTGGAAAAATACCCGTTGGTAATTGAACAGGCCTGTGCAGAAATGAATCCTTCTGTCATTGCGAATTACACCTTCAATCTTGCAAGAACATTTAATTCTTTTTACGATAAACATTCTGTGAGCAAAGCTGAGACCGCAGACAAAAAACAATTGCGCCTGCAGCTGTGTGAACTTACTGCAACGGTCATCAAGTCTTCCATGCAATTATTGGGAATCAACGTGCCCGAACGAATGTGATGAGATATGCAGACTGAATATTTCAATTACATATCAATTCTTCGCTGTTGCTTAAGGCTTTTAAGAGAAGGGTCCATTTCAATGGCTCTGTCACAGAGTTGTTTTCCTTTTTCTTCATCTCCTTTTTTCTGATACGACATACCAATCATATAGACTGCACGGGCATTTTGTTTGTCAAACGATAATAACCTGTCCCAGTAATCAATTGCCGAATCATATTTCTTCAGACGGTAATAAGTATCGGCAATACTGTAGAGAAGATCCAGGTCGGCAGGTTTTTTTTCGAGCACTTTGAGCAACAGGTCAAGTCCTTTTTGCTGCTGACCTGCAGCGATATAAGAATCGGATATGTTTTCGTAAAAATCATTATCCTGTTTATATCCTTTTAGTGCGGCCAATTCATAATATTTGATCGCGTTCCTGTCATCATAAATTGTGGCGAGTGTCAATGCGCATTCATAGATCCACTGCACTTTAGATGAATCCAATGCAATGGCCTTCTGAAAATAAGGAATCGCGTATTTATAATTATTCATGTCCACGTAAGCACGTGCAATGAGATAAGGAATTTCGCCATTGGTTGAATCCTCCCTTGAAGCTGCAGGAAAATATTTGAAGGCCTGCCCATAATCTTCCTGTTCATAATACGATTTTCCTATAATATAGTTCCAGTTTTTCCCAGCATGGAGCTGAATGGCTCTTTGAGAGTACACTATTGCCTCCTGCCAGCGGCGCGTCCAGAAATATAAAGTCGCAAGATTTGTTATTGCTGCCGTGTCGTCTTTTTTTGAGTCGACTACTTTCAGAAAATCTACTATGGCATTATCGTATTTCCTCAAATCAACATCGGTGAGTCCTAATTCCCTTTGCGCATCAATATTACCAGGCAGGTATTGCAGAGATTTTTGAAGATCATTATAAGCAACCATGTACAACCTCTTCACCCTTTCCTCAACTGCTTTCCGGTAATAAAGATTGGAACTATCTGTTGACTGAGCGAAAGAAAGGGATATATAAGAAACAAAAAAAAGGGACGAAGTCAGGCTTTTCATACACACGGCTTTAAAGAATTAAGTGGCCGGAATGACGGCGGTCTGTAGAATTTCTATTGGAATTTTCTGTGATGCACCAGATAATCCGGCTTCACTGATTCTATTTCAGTACCACTGCTCCCAACGGAGGAAGATGGACATTTATTTCGTACACTTTCTCATTTTCATCAAATAACTTCACTTTGGGATCAGGGTTGAAGACATCGCCGGTTCCCCAATATTTTTTAGCGTCACTGTTATAGATTTCCTTCCATACAGATTTACCTGTAGTATATACTTTCCAATCCCTCCTCACCACAGGTGTGAGATTGAGAATAATCAGGAGATCATTAGCAGGATCTTTTCCTTTTCGTTTATATGAAATGACTGTCTCGGTCCGGTGGTTGAGGTCAACCCATTCAAACCCATATATATTGAACTGGTTTTCATAAAGCGCTGGCTCGTTTCTCAATAAAAAATTCAAATCTTTCACGCAGTCTTTCAGTAATCTGTGAGCGTCATATTTCAGGAGATCCCATTGAAGTTCGCTCTTGTAATTCCATTCGTCGGTAGCTCCGAACTCATCACCCATAAACAATAATTTTCCACCCGGGTGAGTGAACATATACGAATAAAGGAGCCGGAGGTTGGCAAATTTCTGCCATTCATCTCCGGGCATTTTATAGAGCATAGGAGATTTGCCGTGAACGATTTCATCGTGGCTTAAAGGAAGCATGAAATTCTCATCGTAATAGTACATCATGCTGAATGAAAACTTATCCTGGTGATGCTGACGGTAAACAGGGTCAAGCTTGAAATAATCCAGCGTATCGTGCATCCAACCCATCATCCATTTCATCCCGAATCCAAGTCCGCCGAGGAAAGTAGGTTTGCTAACCCCGGGCCAGTCAGTAGCTTCTTCGGCAATTGTCTGCACGTCCCGAAAATCGCGGAAAATCGTTTCGTTGAGATCTTTAATAAAGGCAATCGCTTCCAGGTTTCCGTCTCCTCCATGTTCATTCGGCTCCCATTGTCCATGCTTGCGCGAATAGTTCAATTTAAGCATGGAACTCACGGCATCAACCCGGATGCCATCCACATGAAATATATCCATCCAGAACCTCGCACTGCTGATCAGGAAGGATTTGACTTCCCCCCTTTTATAATTGAAGATATAGCTGTTCCAATCGGGATGAAACCCTTTGCGCATGTCCGCATACTCATAAGTGTTAGCCCCATCGAACATGTATAATCCATGTGCATCGTAGGGGAAATGCGAAGGCACCCAGTCGAGAATCACGCCGATTCCCGCCTGGTGAAATGTGTCGACGAGCGACATGAACCCCTGCGGATCACCGAAGCGTGAAGTAGGAGCAAAATATCCGGTTCCCTGGTATCCCCAACTGCCGTCGAAAGGATGCTCCATGACCGGCATCAATTCAACATGCGTAAAGCCCATTTCTTTTACATAAGGCACGAGCCGATCTCTTATCTGGTCATAGGTATTATATCTCTCTTCGTCATTTTTGTCCGGGCGCATCCAGCTCGCCAAATGGACTTCGTACACGCTCCATGGCGCTTCAAGTTCATTGTGGCCTGATCTTTTTTTCATCCATTCTGCATCATTCCAAAAGAATCCAAGTTCCCAGGTGATGGATGCCGTGTCGGGGCGCTTCTCCCAAAAATTCGCATAAGGATCACCTTTATCCAGCTTCTTCCCCTTGAATCCATGAATATGAAATTTATACACTTCACCTTTCGGGAGGTTGGGAATGAATCCTTCCCATATTCCTGAATTTTCAAGTCGTACATACAATGGATGTGCCCTGGTATCCCAATGATTGAAATTGCCAATGACGGAAACATAAGTCGCATTCGGCGCCCATACGGCAAAATAATATCCGGGGTTGCCAAGCACTTCGATGAAGTGTGAACCGAAATGATTGTAGAGACGATAATGCGTACCATTTTGAAAATTTCGGATATCCTCGTCGCTGAATAAGGAGTAATTCCACACCGGCCGCGCAGAATCTACAAAATGAATATCCTCGTATCGTTTCTGAACAGATTGCTCCACAATGTCAGGTTTATTTTTAAAGAATTTTCCAGGTTGTTTTTTGTTCTATGGAATTTTTCCCTTTCACACTCTTATTTCCATTGGGCACTCAATCATGCGTCAGGGAAATTAAATGCATATTCATAAATCCGGAAGCCGGAACCGCTTAGCCTAATTAACGTAAAATTAAGAGTTCAAAATCGCATAACCATTGTTTTTAGGAGAAATTTGATGACCTGAAATTTCAATATCCTTCCTTTCAAGATCGATATTTCTGACTCCCCCTAACAATCAATGAGAAAACTAACTGCATACCTGCTGATATTATTTATCTCCATCCATTCCTCTTTTGGACAGACAGCCCTTATTAAAGGTAATGTAAGTGATACGATCGAGAAAAAGGGATTGGCCAACAGCGTTGTGCTCCTTTTCCATAAATCAGACTCCATGATGGTAAAATTCACCAGAACAAATGCTTCCGGTGAATTTTTATTGAAGAATATTCCTGCCGGAGATTTTTTGCTCATGGTCTCCTATCCTGCTTATGCGGACTATATTGATGAACTCCATATTAAAGATTCATCGGAAACAGACCTGCTCACGATTCCAATGATTTTGAAAAGACAGTTGTTACAGACCGTATTGGTGACTGCTGACAAAGGATCTATTCGCATTAAAGGAGATACAACAGAATATAAGGCAGATAGTTTCAAAGTACAGCCCGGAGCTACGGTTGAAGACCTGCTAAAAAAACTGCCTGGCATACAGGTTGACAAAAACGGAAAGATCACCGCACAGGGAGAAACAGTTCAAAAAATATTGGTTGATGGCGAAGAATTTTTCGGAGATGACCCAACACTGGTAACACAGAATCTCAGGGCAGATATGGTCGATAAAGTCCAGGTCTTTGATAAAAAAAGCGACCAGGCTACTTTTACCGGGATAGACGATGGTGAAAGGCAAAAGACAATCAACCTGAAGTTGAAAGAAGATAAAAAGAATGGTTATTTCGGTAAACTTGACGGAGGAATCGGAACTGATGGCTACTATAATTACCAGGCGATGTTTAACGCGTTTAAGAAAAAACGCAAACTCTCAGCCTATGGCATTTTATCCAATACAGGAAAGACGGGATTGAACTGGCAGGAAAATAATACTTACGGGCAGAGTTTTGCCAGCACACTGGATTATGATGAAACCAGCGGATTTTATTTTTCAAATAATCAATCTGATGATCTCGAATCCTGGAGCGGACAATATGAAGGTATGGGCTACCCTACTGTTCAGACTGCCGGCATTCATTATAACGATAAATGGCATGACGATAAAGAATCCATCAATGCCAATTACAAAATTCTTCAACTGCAGGTAAACGGGACCAGTACAACCAATTCACAAAACATTTTACCCGATACTTTTTATTACAATAATCAGCATCAGTCTTTCAATAATAAAATCCTTCGCAATCGGGCAAGCGCGATTTATGAATTCCAATTTGATTCGACCTCTTCCCTGAAAATAAATGCCGACGGAGGATCAGATCACAAAATCACAAACAACGCCTATACATCAGAGGCATTGGCAAGCGACAGTTCACTGGTCAATCAAAGTGACAGGACGGTGACGACTGATGGTGTTATCAGTAGTCTAAACAGTAATATTCTTTGGAGAAAAAAAATGCATAAAAAAGGGCGAACGATTTCTTTGAATTTCAGGGAGAATTACACAAACGATAACACCAATGGCTATCTCTACGCCGATAACAATTTTTATATTAACGGCCTGCCGTCAGAAAACCAGGTCGTCGACCAGTACAAGCAGTACAACAATAAAAATCTTTTGCTCAATACAAAAATCACTTACTCGGAACCGTTATCTCCTGTTTCCTCGCTGATAGCCAATTATGGAGTTTATCTGGATAACAGCAGCTCGGACAGGACTTCATATAACCGGGGGAGCGATGGCAAATACAGCCAGATAGACAGCTTGTACAGCAACGATTACGAATTTACTATTTTTACCCAGCAGGGAGGATTGAGTTATTTATTATCAAAGAAAAAACTAAAGCTTACTGCAGGAACCAATGTAGGTTTCACGGATTTTAAACAAACGGATGTTCATGCAAATGCAGTGACAACAAGAAATTTCATAAACTGGTATCCGCAGGCTACACTTACTTATTCTTTTGCGCAACAAACCAGGATAAGCTTTCGCTATAATGGAAATACGACCCAGCCCACCATTAAGGATATACAACCAATTCCAAACAATGAAGATCCCCTGAATATTTATATTGGTAATCCGAACATCAAGCCGCAGTTCACCAATAATTTCCGGATTTCTTTTAATGATTATAAGGTTCTGGCTGAGCGGGGCATCTATGTGAGTATAAATGGCAGTTTTACCGAGGATGCTATCAGCAGTAATGATTATGTGGATTCATTCGGTCGGAAAGTTTATCAATCGGTCAATGTAGATGGTAATAATACCTTCAACGCTTATTTTGGCTACTGGTTTAAATGGAAAAAACCGGGAATTAATATTGATATTGATCCGAGCTTTTCACATAACAGGTATGTAAATATTGTTAATACTGTGACTAACGCAACTAACAGTAATAACTATACGTTAGGCCTGAATCTGAATAAATGGAAAGAGAAAAAATATGGAATCGGAATATTTTCATCAGCGACTTTTACCGAAAGCGTTTCTTCCATCCAGGAAGGCATCAAAACAAATTACTGGACGTTTAATGTGAGGCCTGACATAGATTTTTTCCTGCCCTTGATATTCCAGGTGCATACCGATTGTGATTTTAATTTTAGGCAAAAAACAAGCGTATTCGATGCCAATACCAATGTGATATTGTGGAATGCCTGGCTCGGCAAAAAATTCCTCAAGAACGATGTGTTGCTTGTCAAGGTTTCTGCCAATGATATACTAAATCAGAATAAAGGATTCAACCGGACGGTGACAAGCAACTATATTTCGCAGACCACAAACACAACGATTCAAAGATATTTTATGTTATCAGTAGTTTGGAATTTTACTAAAGCCGGAACACCAGCCCCACAGGAACAATAAATTTAAAAGCACCAGCGCATGAAACCATTGAAATATTTTGTGTTCTTATTGTATGTATTTCTTGTTGCGCATACTAATGCTCAAAATCCTGTCTTTGTAACAGAAGGGAAAATAGAATATGAAAGAAGGGTGAATTTACACGCTCAGCTTAAAGAATATGCAAGTGAAGTGTGGATTGAGCTTGACAAAAAATCAACACCCCAGTTCAAGACTTCATATTTTGATTTAACTTTTGCACCGGGCAAAACATTGTACAAACCAGGGAGAGATAATCCCGAAAATAATAAGCTCTGGCAGCAGCCTGCAGAGGATAATGTAATATTTAATGATATCGAGGCAGAAAAAACAATTAGTCAGAAAAGAGTATTTGAACAGACCTTCCTGATACAGGATAGTATGCGAAATATAAAATGGAAGATCACTGACGAAACGCGCACCATTGCCGGCTTTCCGTGCAGGAGGGCTAACGCGATTATCATGGATTCCATTTATGTGGTTGCCTTTTATACTGACGAGATAATCACCCCCGGCGGACCTGAATCTTTTTCCGGATTGCCAGGCATGATCCTCGGCATTTCATTACCTCATCAGCATGTTACCTGGTTCGCTACTAAAGTTGAGGTTTCTACTCCCCAACCTGCAGAACTTATGGCTCCGACAAAAGGGAAAAAAACCAATTACATCGCATTAAAAGAAACACTCACTGATAGAATGAAGGAATGGGGAAAGTATGGAAGATGGTATATGCAATCTATTATGCTATAGAAAATTTTTTTCATTATTTTTTCAATTCCATCACCCACATAGTTGTTGCAGGAATCTCTTTTTTGTCAATGATTGGAAATTGTTCTCCACTCATCACATCATCAGCTTTTGTGAATCCACTTGTTCTTTCAGCATATTTTGAAAAATCAATTTCTTTTGCCACTGAATCAGTATTCATCACGCACATGATAGTCTGTTTCGGATCATATCGAAAATAAACATAGAGCCCGTCATGCGGAACATATTGCATCATCCTTCCTGTCCTAATTGCAGAAGATGACTTTCTGAAATTGGCAAGATGTTTTACGAATTCCTGCATTCCCATTTCATCGGTCGACATACCCTTTCCTGTAAATGCATTTTTCTGGTCACCCTTCCAGCCACCGGGAAAATCGAGGCGCACCCAGCCATCAGGATTGGAAATTCCTTTCATTAAAACTTCTGTCCCATAATACATTTCAGGTATTCCGCGCCAGGTCAGCAGCCATTCAATGCCCATTTTATCTTTGGCCAGGTCTTCATTCATCTGTGAATAGAAACGTGTCATATCATGATTGTCGAGAAAGATGACATTGTTCATCGGGTCTTTATACAGAAAATCATTGCTCGCTGTCTGGTACAATTGCTGTACACCATAAGGCGCCTGCGACAAAGCAGGTTGAATGCCAAAAAACAAAGACTGAAAATCGGTAATCCCGGGCAGGTTACTCTTAAAGCCTGTATTGATATTATTTCGGGCGAAGAAAGCTTCATTGGCAGTTCCGCTTACCCAGGCTTCGCCGAACATGGTGATATGCGGATATTCATTAAGCAGCGCCTGGTTGCAGCGATTCATGAAATTCAGGTCAACATAGATATACGTATCGATCCGCCATCCATCCACGCCGAATTCTTCCACGCACCATATCGCATGCTGAATTAAAAAATTGGCGAAATAAGGATTATCCTGATTCACGTCAGGCATTTGCTGGGTGAACCATCCGTCAACCATCTGCTTCTTATCGCTTTGTGCCACGTAGGGATCAAACTGCGTCTGATCCTTATAGTTAGGATGAGTGAAAACGGGCCATTGATGGAACCAGGTATTGTCAGGAGGATCCTGCATTAAGAAATGATATAGTCCGACATGATTATACACAGCGTCCTGGATTAGTTTCATGCCACGCTTGTGCAATTCATCACTCAGTTTTTTATATGCCATTGCTCCACCCAGCCGCGGCTCAATGGTGTAATGATCAGTAAATGCATAACCATGCTCGGTCCGGTCAGGCATATCATTTTCAAGTACGGGTGTCATCCATAAGGCTGTCACGCCGAGTTGTTGAATATAATCGAGATGGTTGATTACTCCTTGCAGATCGCCACCATGTCGTAAAAAAATAGAATCCCGGTTCAGGGATTGATCTTTCATACCCGGAATCCGGTCATTCGTTGTGTCGCCGTTACCGAAACGATCGGGCATCAGCAGATAAATAAAATCAGAGGAAGTAACTCCCTGCGCATAGTCAGTTCCGTTACCCTTACGTCTTGCCCTGAGTTGATAACTGAGTTGATTGATCTGCCGGCTCCCATTCATGAACCTGAATGATAATTCGCCGGGCTTTGTATTGGCGCCTATTTCCAGGTCAATTGCCAGGTAATTGGGATTTTCAAAGGAATGAGTGCCGGTGAACTTCACTCCTTCATAGGGAGACATGGTAACCTGCTCCCCCTTCCTGATTTCATTAGAGCGGATCAGCAATTGCAGTTTCGGATTCTTCATGCCTACCCACCAATGAACCGGATACACATGCAATGGTTCTTGTGAAAATCCACTTATAGAAATAAAAAACAGGAAAAATAAAATAGCAATAAAAGTTTTCATAACATTACACAGAACGTTGGTCCTCAATTTCCAACAAAGCAACTTCTGCTTCGTCAGTATTTTCATTCTTTTTTTCGCTTACCAGCAGATAGCAAATTAATCCGGAAAGAACCATCATCACGCCGCCCAACTGAACTGCAAGCATGCGGTTGTTATTCAGTAAATGTTGCATGATCCAACCAAAGAAAAGCGAAGCGATGATTTCAGGGAGTACGATGAAGAAATTAAAAATTCCCATATACACTCCGATTTTATCTTCCGGAAGCGCCCCTGCAAGCATAGCATAAGGCATTGAAAGAATACTTGACCAGGCGATCCCTACACCGATCATACACAAAAATAATTCGAAGGGCCGGGTAACAAATCCAACGGAAATTAACCCAATGGCTCCGCAGAGCAGGCAAATACTGTGTGTTTGTTTTCGACCCATTTTTTTAGCAATCGATGGAAGGATCAAAGCGAATAAAAACGATACTATGCTATAGCAGGTTAAGGTAAGTCCTCCGTATTCGAATCCTTTCACGTACACAGGGTCGGCTGTATCCGTTGCATGAAAAACATTTCTGGCAACAGCAGTATTGTAATAAAACCACATCAGGAATAAGCCAGGCCAGGTAAAAAACTGCACAACAGCAAGCTGTTTCATTCTACGGGGCATATTGAAAATAGCGTGGTTGATTTCCCTGATTCCCGCACCAAATCCTTTATTACTTTCCTTTACTTTTTCTTTGAATCCAAGATCAGCGGGTGGATATTCTTTTGAAGTAAAAATTGTGTAGAGCACGGCGGTTAGAAAAATGGAACCCCCGGTATAGAAAGCAAATTTTACTGAATGGGGAATAGATCCGTTTTCAGATACATTTGAAATATGAAAGATATGCGACATGATCCAAGGCAGGGCTGATGCAATACTTCCACCCAACCCGATTAAAAAACTCTGCATAGCAAATCCTCTTGTACGCTGGCTGTCGGGAAGTTTGTCGGCAACAAATGCCCGGAAAGGCTCCATAGCAATATTGCCGGATGTATCGAGTATCCATAGGAGTCCGGCAGCCATCCAAAGAGAACCACTGTTCGGCATTAAAAAAAGACAAATAGTGCTGAGCACGGCACCTACAAAAAAATAAGGTCTTCTTCTTCCCCACCAGGGATGCCAGGTACGGTCGCTCATATAGCCGATGATTGGCTGAACGACCAATCCAGTTAATGGAGCGGCCAGAAAAAGCAGGGGAATCTGATCCGGTGTGGCTTTCAGGTATTCATAAATGGGACCCATATTCGCTCTCTGCAAATCCCATCCGAACTGGATTCCAAAAAAGCCAAAGCTCATGTTGAAAATATTCCAGAAAGAAAGTCTCGGCTTTTCAATCCTTTGCAGAGGAGACGCAGTAACCCCGGATGAACTCATATCGGTCGAAAGTTTTTACTCGATGATTGAATATTGAGTGTTGATTATTGAATGTTATCCATCGCGATTAAAAATATTCAACATTCAATATTAAATATTCAATGCTCAAGGTGTAGGAAATATATTATTTAATCCTCAAATCACAAACCCATTCGGCAACACCGCCCCTTTTTTCAACACTACAATTCCATCCTTGACGGTATAGAGTGAATGGTCTGTATTTTCAAGATGTGGACCACCATTGATACGCACATCATCACCAATCCTGCAATTCTTATCTACGATCGCATTCCGGATATAGCAACGATTTCCTATACCTACTGTAGGCATTCCATGTGAGCGGGCCTCTTCGATTTCTTCAATGGTTTCATAAAAATCTATCCCCATCAGGTAACTGCTCACAATGGTCGTTCCACTGCCAATGCGGGTGCGGATACCAATCACGCTGTTCTCTATTCTTGAAGCATTGATGATACAGCCTTCTGCGATGATCGTTTTTTCCAGTGTCGTACCGCTGATTTTGGCAGGTGGCAACATGCGTGCGCGGGTATAGATAGCATTGTTGTTATCGAAGAGGTTGAAATCGGGAATGTCTTTTGTCAGTCCCAGGTTGGCTTCAAAAAAAGAATAGATGTTTCCGATATCGGTCCAATATCCCTCATACTGATAACTTAACACTTTGTATTTGCTAATGGAAGAAGGCAGAATTTCCTTACCGAAATCAGTTGCTTCTACGTATTCGTTCTGGAGTAAATCAGCCAGCAACTGCCGGTTAAAAATATAGATCCCCATTGAAGCCAGATAATTTCTTCCAACGGATTGCATTGCCTTGCCTGTATCGCTTACCCATTGAGGCAGGACTTCTCTTTTGGGCTTTTCAATGAACGATGTGATATAACCTTTATCATCTTTTTTCATGATACCGAATTCGGACGCTTCGCGCTCTGCGACAGGAATTGTTGCAACGGTTATATCAGCTTTCTTGTCAATATGGCTATTCAGCATTTCCATAAAATCCATCTGGTAGAGCTGATCACCGGAAAGGATCAGGACATACTCACTCTCGAACGGACCGAGATGACGAAGGCATTGACGTACGGCATCAGCCGTTCCCTGGTACCAGGTAGGATTATCTGGTGTTTGCTCGGCAGCAAGAATGTCCACAAATGCAGAACTAAATGCACTAAAGTGATAGGTATTCTTGATATGCCTGTTCAGCGAAGCGGAATTGAATTGAGTTAGGACAAACATGCGGTTGATCCCCGAATTCAGGCAATTGGAAATCGGAATATCAACTAACCTGTATTTGCCAGCTATCGGAACAGCTGGTTTAGAACGGCTGGCAGTAAGCGGATATAGCCTGGTTCCTGCACCACCACCAAGTATCACAGATAAAATTTTTTTTGACATAACATGCGTTTTATTTGTGCGATGTAAAGTTTTTAATTTCCACTATGGATGCGGGAGTTTCTGTTGCTGAAATAGTATTAAGTTCTCAGTCTGCATTCCGGTCTCTCTTCATTTTCTTTATTTCAAATCCGAATATAAATCCAGGTAATGCTGAACACTTGTTTCCCAACTAAAATCAAGTTGCATGATGTGGCTGCGAATTTCGTCCATTTTTTGTTTCTGATGATATAATTCCACAGAACGCCAGATCGCCTGTGTGATATCTCCTACCACCGGATTATTGAACCGAATGCCGTATCCGTTTTCATCACCATAATCAATAACCGTATCTCTCAATCCGCCTGTGTTCCTGACAATGGGAATGGTTCCATAGCGCATGGCATACATTTGATTCAACCCGCAGGGTTCTACCCGCGAAGGCATCAGTATGAAATCTGCTCCTGCATAAATCAGGTGACTCAGGTTTTCATTATAACCGATGTACACACTATAGTCTCCCCTGCTCAATACCAGCATATTTTCCAACTGACGTTCAATGGCCGGAAAACCACTACCCAGTATCAGGAAATTCATTTTCCGGCCGATATAATAAAAAGAATCTCCGATTGCCTGGGGTAGCAGATCTGCTCCCTTCTCCCCAACCAGTCTTCCGATAAAAGAAACCAGGGGCTTGTTTATATCAAGGCCAAAGCGTTCACAAAGGATTTTTTTATTCCTGAGTTTACCCTCCTGCCTGTCTTTAAGTGTAAAATGGATATCGAGATACTTGTCTGTCTCAGGATTCCATACTTTGGTATCAATGCCATTTAATATCCCGACACTTTTACCCTTTTCGAATTCGAACAATGCTTCCAGGCCATTTGCATCATGCCTCAATTCTTCGAGATAACTCCAGCTCACAGTCGTAACCTTCCAGGCACATTTCACTCCGCTGGCAAGTGGGTTGATTGTGTTCTTCCAGTCAAGCATACCCGATTTCCAGGAATCCCAGGCCGGAATAAAATAACTCTTATCCCATCCCATCCATCCCTGGTATTCGGCATTGTGAATCGTGAGTACAGTAGGAATACCCTGTAAATGCTGGTACCTGTAACAGTATTTGACCATAAAGGGAATCAGTCCTGCATGATAATCGTGAACATGGATAATATCCGGTTCATGATTCCAGGCTGAAATCCAATCAACTACTGCAATCTGAAAAGCAGTAAATCGTTGGGGGTCGTCATCATAGCCGTAGATTTTTTCGCGGTCAAGCAATCCGTTGATATCAACGAGATAGAGATCAAAACCAAGCTTGTTCGTTTTTTCTTTAATGACAGTATAAATGAACCACCAGTTTCCAAGGTTGGTGTATCCTTTATGCACCACTTCCCATTCATTTTCCATTAAGAATTTGGTGCGATACATAGGAATGACAACCTTGGCAATATGTCCCGAAAGGTTTTGGTATTTAGGTAAAGCTCCTACAACATCTCCCAATCCCCCGGCCTTGGCTACAGGA
>Ga0335080_10005121_pt1 | contig 13451 bp, 6 predicted proteins | sample Lox_Sample_34_FD_206720 | JGI IMG/M metagenome (GOLD analysis project Ga0335080, IMG submission 206720) | Soil microbial communities from Loxahatchee National Wildlife Refuge, Florida, United States - Lox_Sample_3.4 | ecosystem: Environmental > Terrestrial > Soil > Wetlands | place: USA: Florida... | reverse complement strand
TCGATCCGGACTGCCTGCGCGGCTGCCCAGTGGATGCCTACACGAAGGATCCCGCCACCGGAATCGTGCTTCACTCTGCGGAGGCTTGTATAGGTTGCCAGTATTGCGTCTGGAACTGCCCGTATAGCGTGCCGCAGTTCAATCCGGAACGCGGCGTGGTGGGCAAGTGCGATATGTGTCATTGCAGGCTTAGCGAGGGAATGGAGCCGGCCTGCGTCAATGCCTGTCCTGACGGTGCTATCTCCATCGAGATCGTCAATGTTGATGCCTGGCGCGCAGACTACTCTGCTGCCGAATCACCGGGCATGCCTGCGGCCGGACAAACCATCTCCACAACGCGCATCACGCTGCCGCACACTTCGGCCAGACTTGAGCGTGTAGACATCGACTGCATTCGCACGGAACATGCTCATCCCTCGCTTGTATTTATGACGACTCTTATTCAGGCGGTTGCAGGATCACTTGCCATTGCGCTCGTTGCGTACGCAATGAGCCCGCTGTTGCTCGCGTTGCTATTGCTTGTGACGGCCTTTACTTTGAACATTTCGATCTTCCACCTGGGCAGGCCCGCCTACGCGTGGCGCGCACTGAAGATGTGGCGCCGCTCCTGGCTCAGCCGGGAAGTGCTCCTGTTCGGGCTTTTCTTCGCGTCGTTATTTTCGATCACAGCGTACTCGTGGATTTCGGCATACAGGATTGTTCCGGCATCCGCAGTGGCGCTCGATACTGCTGCGTGGCTTTCTGCCGCCCTCGGAATCGCCGGAGTTGTCGCAAGCGCCTTCATCTACCTCGTTCCAGCGCGCCCAGCGTGGAACATGGTGCATACTCCGTTGGATTTCCTGCTGAGCGCGGCGGTGCTTGGTTCAGCGCTCGCACCTCTGTTGAGCCTAGCCGCGTCTCGGATGGCATCCCCTCCTCTGCTCCAAGATTTTCGTCTCTCGCCTGTAAACTTCGCTCCGTGGCCAACGGTGTGTGCCGTCGCGCTCTGGCTGGCAAATCAGGGAATACGCGTGGTTCGCCTTCACCGCGCAGCGCTCTTTGAAAGACGCGCAACCGCTTCGCTCCTGAATACGCCGAAATTGCGCGCCTTTCTTATTTCTTCCTTGGTTCTCGTCGTAATGTCGTGTGTTCTCACGCTCGATCAACGCTATGGTTTTGCCTGTGTCGCCGCCTTCGCAGGCGTTTTGCTCTCGCGCTATCTCTTCTTCGTTTCGGTCGTTCCGCTCAATATGGCTCTGACATTCGTGCATGGAGGGGAGCGATGAAGGCACTCCCGCGCATTCGCAGAGCTCTAGGCATTGACACGAGCAGCAGCAAGTATTCGTACGGATACGATGCGAGATTCGGTCACGTCTCGGCTTCGCGCGTGGCTGACACATGGGTGAAGACCACCTGCGGGTATTGCTCAGTCGGATGCGGCATGCTCGTCGGCGTCAAGGACGGCAAGGCGGTCAGCGTACGCGGCAACCCTGAACATCCAGTGAACTCTGGCAAATTGTGCCCCAAGGGATTAAGCGAGCATCACATCCTGACTGCTCCGGGGCGTGCTACCAAGCCGTTATTGCGCAAGCACGGCACACTCACTGCTGTCTCCTGGGACGAAGCGCTCGACACCATGGTTGAAAGAATCGGTGTGGTCCAGAAAAAGTATGGACAAGATGCGTTGGGCGTCATCAGCACCGGGCAACTAGTCACCGAAGAGTTTTACACGCTGGGCAAGCTGGTGCAGCTCGGCTTTAACACTCGCAATTACGACGGGAACACAACGCTCTGCATGGCAAGTGCAGTCAGCGGCTACAAGCTTTCCTTTGGAAGCGATGGCCCTCCCGGTGAATACGCTGATCTGGAGCATGCCGATGTGGTTCTGCTGATCGGCGCGAATATTGCCGACAATCATCCCATCCTGTGCCAGCGGCTCGATCGCAACAAGAACCGCACACTCATCGTGGTTGATCCGCGTGTAACAAAGACAGCGATGATGGCCGACCTGCACCTGCCCATCAAACCGCGCAGTGACATCGCCTTGATCAATTGCATCGCGCATATTCTGATCCGCGAAGGTCTCGTCGACGCGCAATACATTTCCCAGCACACGAATGGTTATGAGGAGTTCGCCGCCCACGTCGCCGAATACACTCCGGAGCGCGTAGCTGTTGCTACGGGCCTCAGTGAAGAACTCCTGATCCGCGTCGCGATTCTTTATGGGCGAGCGAAGGCTGCCTTCATCGGCTGGACCATGGGGGTGAATCACTCGACGCAGGGCGCGGTCACAGTTGCGGCCATCAACAATCTTGCTCTCATCACAGGAAACATCGGTCGCATTGGGGCTTCGCCTTTCTCGATCACTGGCCAGTGCAACGCAATGGGTACGCGGGAGAGTGGCTTCGCTTCCAGCCTGCCGGGCTACCGCAAATTCGAAAGGCCTGAGGACCGCGAGGAACTCGCCCAAATCTGGAATATCGATGCAGAGCGCATCCCGTCGACGCGCGGCCTTGCTTACCCGGACATCATCGAAGCCGCTGTTGCGGGCAAAGTCAAGGCTCTCTGGATCATTGCGACTAACCCAGTTGTATCGTTCCCGAATTATTCAGTGCTTGAACAGGCATTGCGCAGCCTCGATTTTCTTATCGTGCAGGATGGCTTCCATCCCACGCCGACCAGCGAGTTCGCCGACCTCGTGCTTCCCGCGGCAATCTGGGGAGAAAAGGAAGGCACCTTCACAAACTCGGAGCGTCGCGTAAGCAAGGTGAATCGTGTGGTTGCGGCTCCCGGGCAAGCCCGCACCGACTTCGACATCTTTCTCGATCTGGCGGATCGTCTGGGCGTACAGGAGAAGTTGTATCCGGGCTGGGAAACACCCCACGACGCATTCAAGGAGTGGCAGCGCGTCTCTCACGGCCGCCTTTGCGACTACAGCACGTTCTCCTGGCAAGAGATCGAGGATCGTGGCGGAATACAGTGGGGTGGCCCGCGGCTGTATCAGGACGGAGTCTTTGAGCACCCTGATGGCAAAGCACGTCTCTACTCCGTCCTGTGCGAACCGTTCGTCGAACAGCCGAATGCGGAATACCCGTTCATTTTGAATACTGGGCGCACTGTTGAGCACTGGCACACGCGCACCAAGACTGCTCAGGTCGCGTTATTGCACAACATGGTGCCAAGTGCATGGCTGGAGATGAATCCCGCGGACGCCACACAACTGCAGTTGAAGGCGCATGACCGCGTCACTGTTTTCTCACGCCGCAGCAGCGTGAAGAACGTTGAACTGCGAATTACCGGGATCGTTGGTCCGGGTCAGGTATTCATGCCATTTCATTTTGCTGAATGGAACTCGAACCTGGTTACGCTCGGAGCCTACGACCCTATTTCCCGCGAGCCCAACTTCAAGCAGTGTGCAGTACGTGTGGAGCGATCCAAACCGAATTGATGGAACACGATTTTCCGGCCACGCTGGCGGCCCCTGGATGAACCCCGACGTTCATCCTTCGAGTACCTGAAATACCAAAGCAAAATCAGTGGAGACGAGAGATGGCAGGCTACAAGGCATTTCGTGAGTCGGGGCATATCCCTACGCTGTTCGCGGCATTTCTGTATTTCGATTTCAGCTTCGCAGTCTGGGTTCTGAACGGAGCGATGGGACCGTTCATCTCGGAACAGTTTCATCTCACCCAGGGACAGATAGGCCTCATGGTGTCGATTCCCACGCTGGCCGGAGCGTTCATGCGCTTCCCGCTTGGCGTGCTTGCCCAGTACATAGGCAGAAAGAACGCGGCTATCGTGGAAATGTCTGCCATTGTCATTGCGCTGCTCTACGGATTTCTTTTTGTGAAGAACTATCACGATGTGCTCGCGATGGGTGTTCTGCTCGGCATCGCCGGAGCGAGCTTCGGGGTGGCACTCTCGCTAGGCGCGGGCTGGTTTCCCAGGGAATACAAGGGGCTCGCGATGGGCATTGCCGGCGCCGGCAACAGTGGGACGGCATTCGCAGCACTTCTCGCCCCACGGCTTGCTCAACACTTTGGATGGCAGCACGTTTACGGCTTCGCAGCAGTGTTCATGCTATTGCCGCTGGGCGTCATGATTTTCCTTGCGCAGGAACCGCCGGACATAGAGCATCAGAGTCTTGCTGAGCATCTGAGCTGTCTCTGGGAAAAGGACGGTTGGGCTTTCAATTTCATCTACATCATTACCTTCGGCGGATTTCTCGGCCTCGCAACTTTCCTCCCGTCGTTCTACTTCAAGCAGTTTCACGTTTCGAAGATTGAAGCAGGCAGCCTGACAGTCCTCGCCACCCTAACTGGTAGCGCTACGCGCGTATTTGGCGGATGGCTTGCCGATCGCATCGGCGGCATCACGACACTTACTGTCGTTTTTCTGATCGCAATTGCAGGGCTGTTCGGCTTGATGACCTCACCGCCTCTGGTTGCCACCACTTTGCTCTTTATGCTCTGTTTTGCTGCTCTGGGCGCCGGCAATGGAGCCACCTTCCAACTCGTTCCATTGCGGTGGCCAACGACCACGGCTGTGGCCGGAGGCATGATCGGGGAGATCGGCGCACTCGGAGGCTCGATCCTGCCAAACCTTCTTGGACAATCAAAGCAGCATGCTGGCTCTTATGCCTGGGGATTCATCGTGTATGCGGCGCTGGCACTTTTGATTCTTGTCATGCTTCGAGTTGCCTCGCGGCAGTGGACGCGCACGTGGGTAGGCGCCGCTGGGCGTGTGCTTGCGTCCGCAAATTCAGAACAGGAAGCTTCCAGCGTCCTCACATATCAGTAATGGTCAGCATCATCAAGCTCTGTTCACCAGAGCCTGATGAAAGACGGCGGAGTGAATGACCGGAGCAAGTCGCTCCCTCCCACCGAAACGCCGATCTAATATGAATGGGGGATGGACAAGCTCAAGTTAGATCGCCGGAGTTTTCTAAGGCATGCAGCCGGAGTCGTAGGCGCCGCAACGCAGCCTGTTCATTGGCCCGAAGCTGGCGAGGCCGAGAACGGCAGGGCCGACGAGGAGCAAAGCGAACTTTCTGTTGAAGGAATCCCTTACCCGCGCAAGTTTCATGGGCGACAGCTGAAGATGATCTCGTTCCCCCTGGGCGGTGTTGCGGCGGGCAGCATTGGCCTGGGAGGGCGGGGACAGCTTTGCAACTGGGAGATTTTCAACCGGCCCAACAAAGGGTTTCGGCCGCCCTATGCATTTGCTTCTATCTGGGCTCAGGCTGGCAGCCACGAACCGGTGGCCCGCGTTCTGGAGTCGCGGATTCTTCCGCCTTATGAGGGACAGGACGGTCTCGGCTCAGAAAATGCTCCTGGATTAAGCCGTCTTGACTCGGCAGTCTTTACCGGCGGATATCCGTTCGCGCATATCGCGTTTGAAGACAAATCTCTGCCGGTCCAAGTGGAGTTGGAGGCGTTCTCACCGTTCATTCCCCATGAGCCGGATGACTCGGGACTGCCAGTCGCAATTCTCCGCTACCGGGTGACAAATCCGAACCGGGCTGCGACCAAAGTGAGCATCGCATTCTCCATCGACAATCCGGTGAAGACCGGCGACCGAAGCAGCGACAGGCGCGTGAATGTGTACCGATCCAGTTCGGAAGCCGCTGGTCTTTACATGAGCAATCCTGGGTTGGCGGCAGACGATCCAATGGCCGGCAGCTTTGTCTTGGCCACCATGACGAGGGACGGCGCGCGCATCTCGCATTGGGAGGGGTGGCCGAAAGGACGATGGTGGAACGCCCCGCTGCTCTTCTGGGACCAGTTTTCAAAGAGCGGAGAAACCGGAGCACAACCAGAGCCGCATGATTCCGTGGGCGTGCTCTGCCTGCAGGCAACAATCGCTCCCGGAAAATCCGAAGACTTCCCTTTCCTGCTGGGATGGCATTTTCCGAATCGCACGCCGGAGTGGTGCGGATGGAGCGCTCCCGCTGGCGAAGAGAAAGCCATTATCGGCAACTTCTACGCAGCGCGCTTCAAGGATGCGTGGGAAACAGTCGAGTACACCGCAAGGAACATCGACAGCCTCGAAGCGCGGACACGGAAATTTGCCGACGCATTTCGCGACAGCAGCGTACCCGGTGAAGTAAAAGATGCCGCGAGCGCGAACCTTTCCACGCTGGCTTCAACAACTTGCTTTCGTACTGCCGATGGCGAGTTTCATGGCTTTGAGGGCAGCGACGACACACGCGGATGCTGCTTCGGAAATTGCACGCATGTCTGGAACTATGAGACGGCGACCGCATTTCTGTTTCCTTCGTTTGCACGATCATTGCGCAGAAGCGCGTTCGGCTATTCGATGGATGAGGCCGGAGCGATTCACTTCCGCCAGCTGTTGCCCGAGGGGAAAACGCGATCAGGCTTTGCTGCTGCGGATGGTCAAATGGGCCAGATTGTTCATGCGTGGCTGGACTGGAAGCTTTCCGGAGACGACGCATGGCTGCGAAGCATCTGGCCGAGGGTGAAAAAGGCCCTCGAGTTTGCGTGGGTTCCAGGTGGGTGGGACGCCAATCGTGATGGCGTACTGGAAGGTGTGCAGCACAACACATACGACGTGGAGTTCTACGGCCCGAATCCTATGTGCGGGATCTATTATCTCGGAGCGTTGAGCGCCTGCGCAGAGATGGCCGAGGCCGTCGGCGATACGTCTTCGGCGAATGAATACCTTCGGTTATTTGAACACGGGCGGCAGTGGATCGATACCAATCTGTTTAACGGGGAATACTACTTTCAGAAAGTTCAAGGCATTCCGAAAGATCAGATCGCGCCAAATCTGACGAGCGATATGGGATCGGAAAACACTGAAGCGCCCGAGTACCAGGTTGGTCGCGGTTGCCTCGTCGATCAACTTATCGGCCAATACCTCGTGGAAATTTGCGGCCTGCAGCCCTTGGTGTCAGAGGAAAACATTCGCACAACGCTCAGGTCCATTTACCGCTATAACTACAAGCCCTCCCTGGCGGACCATGACAACGTCGAGCGCACTTATGCCCTGAATGACGAGGCGGCCGTGGTCGTGTGCGACTATGCAAAGGCGGAACGTCCGCGCATTCCCTTCCCATACTACGCAGAAGCCTGGACCGGTCAGGAGTATTTGGTGGCAGCGTTGATGATCCATTGGGGGATGGTGGCCGAAGGAGTCGAGGTTGTCCGCAGCGCGCGCCTTCGCTTTGACGGAGAGAAGCGGAATCCCTGGGATGAGGCCGAGTGCGGACAACATTATGCGCGCGCCATGTCCTCATGGTCAGCCTTCGTGTCGATGAGTGGTTTCATTTACGACGGTGCGAAAGCGCACGTAATTGCAGTGCCTCCGGTTGCTCATGATCGGTTCCGCTGTTTCTGGTCGTCCGGAACAGGATGGGGCACGTTCTCTTATCTACCAACTTCAGGTGGCACACGGTTTTCGATTAGGGTGCTTTTCGGCACCCTAAACTGCGGCTCCTTCGAAGTTACAGGAACAGCCCCCACGGCCGTTGTACGCTACGGTGGGCAAACGCTTCCTAACGATGTGGTGAGGTCGGGTGAGCGAGTCATTGTGAAACTGCACCGGGCGGTCAATCTCAAGTCGGACAGCGATCTATCGATCGAGGTACGCTCATGAACCCTGAGCGCCCCTGGGTAGTTGTCGTCGGTGGATTCCTCGGAGCAGGAAAGACCACTCTGATTCTTACCGCGGCACGACTCTTAGCTCAAAAAGGGCTGCGCAGCGCCGTGATTCTTAACGACCAGGGAGAGGAACTCATCGACACGCGCTACGCGGAAATGAATGGCCTGACTGCCGGAGAAGTCACGGGAGGATGTTTCTGCTGCAAGTTTTCCAAGTTGTTAACTGCAATGGAAGACCTGCGTGCCCACGAGCCGGAGGTGATTTTCGCTGAGCCGGTAGGTAGTTGCACGGACATCGCGGCGACCGTGCTCGCTCCGCTTCGCGAAGAGTTTGAGCGGTACAGGCTAGCGCCGTTTACGGTGCTCGTTGACCCATCTAGGGCGGCCGCTTTGAAAAGCAACCCTGATGCGAATACTGGCTTTCTGTTTGAGAAACAACTTCAGGAGGCCGACTTGGTTTGCGTGACCAAGACTGACCTCTATCCAGATGCAGTTGGGATTCCTGGGGCCGATGTTCGGTATCTGAGCGCAAAGACAGGACAGGGAGTCGGCGAGTGGCTGAATGAAATTCTGTCGGCAGATCTAAGGGCAGGAGCGAATGTGCTGGAGATCGACTATGAGCAATATGCCCGAGCCGAGGCGGCTCTTGCGTGGCTCAACCTGAGCTTTGCCTTCAGGCCCGAGTCTCCGATGGCTCCAGCTTCGGTTGTCGGCCCGCTATTGGAGCGTCTAAACGGTGCGCTGACCGCGACTGGAATTGCAATCGCACATCTCAAGATTATGGATTGTTCTTCGTCAGGATGGCTGAAAGCCGCTGTATGCGCGAACGAAGAAGAGCCGGTAGTTGACGGAGACCTTGATGCTTCACCTGCCGAGGTTCACGAGTTGCTCCTGAATTTGAGGGCAACCGCAAATCCTTCACATATTCAAGGGATCGTTGAGAAGGAGTTGGGGTTCCTCAACGGCAGCGTGTCTCGACTATCTTTGGATTGCTTCAGTCCAGCCCCTCCGAAACCCGAGCGTAGAATAGTGCCGGATTAGACGGTGGTACCGTCACCGCTCGCTACGTTCGTTCCCGGGCAGGCAATTGCGCGCGCCTCAGCTGGAGAAGTATTTCCTGTGTCCAGAGTCTCTGAATCTGCGGGAACGAGCATCATTGCGCCACGGCGAAGCGTTCCGGGGTTGCGCGATTCGCGCCACTGCATGTAGGCAAAGCCTGCAACTAGTCCTGCCAGAAACAGATAGGGCGTCAGGCTGTAGGGCCACACCGGCTTCGGGTAGACGGTGACGAATAGAACGGGGATGAGAGCCAGGGTCGCGATCCAGGGAATTACACCATGCTGCCAGATGGTAAATCTGGCTCGCTGTTCGCGGCGCATGTATCTCGTCAGGGCCAGATTCGCCATGACATAGAGGATGATGACCGCAAGAGTGGCCATCGTTTCAAGGAAGCCAAAGATGGTATCGGGGCTCAACAAAAAGCCAACCAGCAGGATCGCTGCCATGCCGGAAATCTGCACAAAGGCGATCGCGAAGGTGGGCGTCCGATGAATAGGATGGATACGCCCGAAACTCGCGGGGAGCGTGCCCGCACGTCCCATCGTGTACATCACACGAGATGCGGCATTGGTGCAGGCAAGACCGACACCGACAGCGCTGTTGATGATGGCAAGGACGACCAGCCACCATCCGACACCCCATAGCGAACGGCCAAGAACGTAATACGGATTGGGGTTCGAGGCGAAGGCAGCCATGTCGCCGGTGCCCCAGCCGATTGCGCTTGCATACGAAGTAAGAATGTAGAAGATTCCGATGCTACCCAGCGAGAGCATGATCGCCTGGCTTATAAACTTGCCCGGGCGGCGAGCCTCCTGGGCGAGCGGTGCTGGAGCTTCGAACCCACTGAGGGCGAGAATGGAGAAAACCATACCGGCCAGGATGCCACCAAAATGATGCGGCGATGATGAGGGCTTCAGTGGCGAAAGATACTTAGAACCCGGACCTGGATGAATCACAAAGGTGATGGCGAGCGCCAACATGATCAGCAGCTCGAGCCCACCCAGGAGCGCCGTCATCCGCGCCGACAACTGGATGCCGTGATGAGTAAGCGCCCAGATAATAGCAGTTGTCGCCGAAGCAATAGCCCACCATGGGATGTTCACATGGAACTGCTTCTGCAACATATCTGAAATCAGATAGCCCAGGAAACCAATGCCACCGGCTGCGCCGACAATCTCATAAATCAGATAGCTCCAGGTGGCCATGAATCCGCTGCGGCTGCCGAGGCCGCGCGTGGCGAATGAATAGTAGCCGCCGCTCGATGGCATATACCGGGAGAACTGAGACACCGTGTTGCCGATGAAGAAGCAGACCACGGTGGAGAGCAGGAACGAAAGCGGCATGGCCGGTCCTGCCTGCAGGGCAATGATGGGAAAAGTAAATATGATGTTGGCCGCCGGGGCGATGTGCGTGACACCCTGGAACACTAGTTCTGAAAGGCCCAGCGAATCGGGTAGAAGTTGAGGATCCGCGGCGGGCTGAGTGGTCTCAGCGATCAACTGGCAATCTCCTTCGATAGACGATACATGGGTAAAGCTATTCCTTTGCTCTTCTTAGAGTCACCATTAATCCGGCAGGTCACGCAGGAGTTAGGCTTAGGTCTCCAGTGCGATGACGGTATGAGGCGACAGAAAGAACGGAGGCACAATGGCGCACGTATTGGAGAGTGGCAAGACTTCCTCCGGCAGTTCAATGCCGAGTACATCGCTCATGAATGACCGTCTCTTTTGGCACCGGTCGAAACAATCCGGAGCGGATTCTGTCAACTTCCTTCTCAGCTCTGCGTCGGCGATGACAATACCGTCTTCCATGCGAGTGGAGAAGTATTTACTGGATTGCGGGATGACGTCGACCTGGATAGCCATGCCCGAGGCTATTGGGATCTCAGAGCCCTGATAGAACGGCGAACTCACCCATTCATCCAGGTGGATCAGATGACCGGGGTTGAGGTAGATTCCAAACCTGTCAAAGGGCAACCGATCCTGGATCAGATCATAGACGTTGTGCCCCGGCGTGCCCACCTTCATTAATCCGAACCATTCGCTCATGGCTTCGACATAGGGTCCGGCAAACGCTGGAACGTAGTCTGAGGCTGAGGCCGGCAGGTCTGCGGCACTCCTCGCAATCCAGCCGGCACGACAGATATTGCTTCCCCAGTAGGAGACGTTGAATGCAAGAGGCTGGCCCAGGCGAATCAGCTCGCCGCTCGGTCCGCAAAGGCCGTAGCTGGCGCTGCTGCCCGTGCCAAATGTTACGTGGCAACCAAGGGGATCTCCATTCAGGCGCGCGGATTCGACCGCCGAGTGATCCGTTATTCCTTCCTGCAGTGCAAAGATGATGCGCTTAACCGACTCGGCAGCCTGCCCATTGGTGTATTCAAAATAGGCGATTTCGCAGGGAGAGCAGTTTGCGCGCAGGCCATAGCCGGGGTGCATCAACACATCGGTGGCGTTATGGACATTCTCGTGACCTGCAAGTTGCCGAAGAGTGTCTGCAATGTAAGAGGGAATGTCCAATGCATGGGCTGCGTCGGGGTGCTCGTGGTTGGAAAAGTACTTATAGCCGACGACACCCACAGTTGCAGTCGGAGCAATACCTTCCCCCGCGAGGATCTCGCGCAAGGCGCGGCTTCGGTCCCGTGGTTGTCCCAACAGAGAAAACGACTGGAAACGCTCATGACGCATTTTACCCGCGGCATGCAGGGCACTGATGCCCAGATAGGCCTCGCACTCGTTGCCCACGAGGATGAGCGGCGTCGCAGTTGGACTGATGATAAGCAGCGACTCTTCGAACCGGGGATCGAATCCGGTGAGATAAGCCAAATTGGCAAAGTGCTCGCGATCACCATAAACGACAATATGGGTGATTTTGAGCTCTTCCATTCTGACGTGCAGGTTGCCGATTCTTGCTTCAAGCTCGGAAACCGAGGGACGCGGCGGATACGCGGCCACACCGAATTCGGGCCAGTCGATCTCGATCAAGCGATGTTTCCGCGATCTCGAAGCCATGCGGGTTCTTATCCTTCCTGTCCACTGTGGACGAACGACGAACGGAACACAAGGGGATTCAAGCGAGAGATTCTTTCTTACGGCTCTCGTGCCCCACGCTATCGCGGCTACTGATCATTCGCAACGCAAAGATATGCTCGGGTCAATGCGAGAAGCGCGCCGCGCCGGGATATAGCTGGCGACGAATGCAATCAAGGCCAGCAGGGATGGAACGGCGACAAAGGTCACGAAATCATTCGCCCCGACGCCGAAGAGCAGTGAGCGCATCAGGCGGCTGGTTGCAAGCGCACCCATAATTCCGATGCCGACTCCCCAGAGGGCCAGGGTCATACCGCCGCGTACGATGAGCATCTTGATGTTCGCAGGCGTGGCGCCGAGCGCGAGGCGGATGCCCACTTCACGGCTGCCCTGACCGACCAGATAGGCGATGAGCCCGTAGACGCCAATGGCAGCGAGGCCAAGCGAGATGGCTGAAAAGGTTCCGAGGACGAGCATCGTAAAACGGCGGCGCGCCAGGGAGTTGTCAAAGCGCTGCTGCATGGTGCTCACGTTGTAGAGGGGGAGATCAGGATTGATTTCGCGAATCTGCTGCTTGACTGCACCGGTAAGAGCGGCGGGATCTTTGTCCGCTCGCATGACGACATTCATAGCGCGGGTGACGTACTGGGTTTGGGGCAGGTAATAGGCTATGCGCGAGTCCGAGTCCAGAGTGTATTGTTTGATCCGGCCGACGACGCCGACAACCATGATCCAGGGGGAGTCGGTCTCGTTGATACCGCCGATATGCAGGCGCTTGCCGATGGGGTCCTGGTTGGGCCAGAGCTGTTGCGCCATGTAGTCGTCGATGATTGCCACACGGGGCTTGTCTGCGGTGTCGTTCTCGTTAAGGAACCTGCCCTCGCGAAGCGGTATTTCCATTGCCTGAAAATAGTGGCCGCTGATCATGCGGACGTCGGCATTGATGAACTTTTCGCCGGGCGGAGGTGTGCGTCCCTCAACGGTGATGGGGCCCCAGGCGAACATCTGGCTCAGCGGCAGCGATGTCACGGCACCCGCGGAGGTGACGCTGGGCAGGCTTTCCAGTCGAGTCCAGAGCTCGCGATAGGCGGCCAGGACGGCTGTCTTGTCCTTATAGCGCTCTCCTGTCATGGTGAGTTCGAGGGTGAGGACGTTGTGAGGATTGAAGCCGGGATTCACGTCGCGTACGCGAACAAAGCTGCGAATGAGCAGGCCGGCGCCGACGAGGAGCATGACGCATAGCGCGATCTCGCCGATGACCAGCGAACGGCGGAGGTGATTGCCTCGTCCCCAGATGGCGCTGACACCGGACGAATTGCGGCTTGTGCTCTGGAGCACGGCCTGCACATCGACGCGCGAGGCTCGCAGTGCGGGCGCCAATCCAAAGAGGATCGCAGACAAGGCACAGACAAGGAAGGTGAAGGCAAGAGTGGTGAGGCCGATGCTGATGTTGCCCAGTCTTGGCACGCTCTGTGGGCCAAGCAAACGAACGCAGCGCAGGGCGAGAAAAGCGAAGGCGATGCCCATTGTTCCCCCGGCGAAGGCCAGCAGAATGTTCTCGGTCAGGAGCTGACGGACGATTCGCAGACGCGACGCGCCAAGCGCACTTCGCACTGCAAGCTCTTTTTGTCGCGTAACGGCGCGCGACAGCTGCAAGTTGGCGAGATTGACACAAGCGATAAGAAGGACAAATCCAACAGCTCCGAGCAGAAGATACAGCGTGTTGCGAACGTTGCCGACCACCTGCTCGAGCAGGGGCACG
>Ga0335080_10005119_pt1 | contig 13451 bp, 12 predicted proteins | sample Lox_Sample_34_FD_206720 | JGI IMG/M metagenome (GOLD analysis project Ga0335080, IMG submission 206720) | Soil microbial communities from Loxahatchee National Wildlife Refuge, Florida, United States - Lox_Sample_3.4 | ecosystem: Environmental > Terrestrial > Soil > Wetlands | place: USA... | reverse complement strand
AGCGCCGGCCTCCACGACCCCAGTCCCGGCTCAATCACCACGGTCGTCGCGTTCGAAACCCCGTAGCACAGGCTCACGTGCGTGCCCCGATGGATGGCCGGCGGGCTCGCATAGAAGGTCAGCACAGTGAGGCGGTCGCCGCCCAGCCGGTCGAGCAGGTCGCGATTGTATTGTGCCTGACGTCGCGCCGTTTCTGCTTCCGCTTCGCGGGCTTCATTACGCCGCGAAATCATCACCCATGCTGTCCACAATCCCGCGATGACCAGGATGGCTGTGAGCCAGGGGATGACTTGCCGCAGCGTGGAAGCGAGTCGGGATTCGGCGGGTTCTTCCGGCACACCCCATTATCCTGCTTCTCCAACTCGCGCCAGCGCGTCCAAGTAGATGTGGAACGATTTCTTGAAAACAAATCGATATTGGTCACCGGTGGTACGAAGGGCATCGGCCGGGCCATTGCACTCGCCTTACTCGACGCCGGCGCAAATGTGGGGATCTGCGGGCGCACGGGAGGAGAGCTGGATAAGGCGGTTGCCGAGCTTCGCGACCGGGCCCACGGCGGCTCAAGGGTCTTCGGAGAACTTTGCGACGTCGCGCGCCCCGATCAGGTTCGATCTCTGTTCGAAAGTGTCGATAAGGAACTTGACGGTCTTGATGTGCTGGTGAACAACGCCGGGATCGGCGTATTCGCCGCGACGGCCGAGTTGAGCATCGAACAATGGCAGCAGACGGTGGACACCAATCTTTCGGGCGCGTTCTATTGTTCACGCGAAGCGCTGAAGCGGTTTCGCGCGCGGGGGAAAGGTTACATCATCAACATCTCCAGTCTGGCGGGCAAGAACCCGTTCGCGGGAGGCGCAGCTTACAATGCGTCAAAGTTCGGCCTCAACGGCTTCAGCGAGGCGATGATGCTCGATCATCGGCAGGAGAATGTCCGTGTCAGCTACATCATGCCGGGCAGCGTGGATACGTTATTCGGAAGGAACAGTGAGCCAGCTAACTGGAAAATTGCACCTTCCGACATTGCAGAGATTGTCCTCGGCCTGTTGAAGATGCCTGAACGGACCCTGGTCAGCCGGGTGGAGGTGAGGCCCTCGAAGCCGAGGAAATAGAGCGAGTGACCGCGTCGTCCGTAACTGGCACGCAAGTTGCTCAAGGTCATGGTGGAGCAGTTGGGAAAGAGGCCGAACATGGTGAAAACGAACATCTCCCTGGATCCGACGCGAACGGGGCGTGAGGCGGAGAGCCTGGATGGCAGCCTGCACAAACTCATCGTCGGCCAGGACGACGCGATTCAACAGATCGTTAACATCTATCAGATGCACCTGACTGGCATGAACGCGCCCGGGCGTCCGGTGGGTAACTTTCTGTTTCTCGGCCCCACCGGCTCCGGCAAGACGCGCATCGTGGAAGCAACCGCGGAGTGCCTTTTGAAGAACCCGCGCGCGGTCATCAAAATTGACTGTGGCGAGTTCCAGCACAGCCACGAAATCGCCAAGCTGATCGGCTCGCCTCCCGGCTATCTCGGTCATCGCGAGACACATCCGCTGCTTAGCCAGGAAGTGCTGAACCAGTACCACACCGATCAGGTGAAGCTCAGCTTCGTGCTGTTCGACGAAATCGAAAAGGCCAGCGACGCGCTGTGGAACCTGCTGCTGGGGATTCTGGACAAGGCCACTCTCACTCTGGGGGATAACCGCAAGGTGGATTTCTCCAAAGCGATGATCTTCATGACCAGCAATCTCGGCGCCTCTGAGATGAGCGCGCTGATGTGTCCCAAAGTGGGATTCGGTGCGTCCGAACAAGCACGGAGGACTGCGGCTGGCGAAGTGGATGCGAAGCTGGGCGACAAGCTGAAAACCACCAGTGTGGAAGCGGCGCGGCGCAAGTTTACGCCGGAGTTCATCAACCGCCTGGACAAGATTGTCACCTTCAGGCCTCTCGGCTCCGAAGAACTGCGGCGAATTCTCGACATCGAGCTCACCCTCGTGCAGCAGCGTGTGTTCGCCACCAATCCGGAGCGCGCGTTCATCTTCAAGGTCACCGAGGCAGGCAAGGGTTACCTGCTTGACGAAGGCACCGACATCAAGTACGGCGCGCGCCACCTGAAGCGGGCGATCGAGCGCCTGGTGGTTCAGCCGATGTCCAACCTGATTGCGACCGAGCAGGTGCGCGGCGGCGACTGGGTCAAAGTGGATTTGGACAACGACCAGCGCCGCCTGACCTTCACACGCGAAGCCGAGGGCCTGCCCGTGGCCGCCATGGCCGATCTGATGGATCAGCCGATGTCGGCTCCCAGCCTCACGATGGCCGCTGGAGCGGTCTGTGAGCCGGCGCGGATGGTGAACGCAAGGTCCACGCGGCGCAGCTAAAGAACCGGTTTTCCTTGATGATCCGGCCCCGGCGGCGATTCGCAGCCGGGGCTCTTTTTATGGCTTCTCAGGCTGCGCACTCGCCGCGGCCCAGCTTCAGCGAGAACTCCTCTTCATCGCCCCAGTCCCGATAAATCTCCGGGAAGGTCTCGGCCGGCTTCGCCAGATCTGCCGTCAGCGCGCGGAAGGTCTCAACCTTATGGCGCAGCACGTAGTTGCGGAAGGTCTCGCCCTCCTGCCGGTTGGCGAGATAGTGATCCAACACGCGCCGCACAGCTGTGGGAGCCAGACGCGCCGGCACGCTCTGAATCGCCAGCCCGAAGCGCAGCATGCCCTGCTCGTCGTAGCCGCCGCCGAGCAGCATCTGATAGTACGGCACCTCGCGGCCGTCGATCTTGCGCGCGTTCCCGTAGAAGCCGAGGTCGCCGGTCCAGTGCTGGCCGCAGGAGTTCGGGCAGCCGCTGATGCGCACAGCGAGGTGCTGCACGCCGGGGTCGTCATAGCCTGCCACAGCCTTCGCAACGGCGTCGCCGAGGTTCATGGATTTCGTCAGCGCGAGGTTGCAACTGTACGCGCCCGGACACGTGGTAACGTCCTCAATCTGGTGGGCGCCGGCACCACCCAGGTTGTTTTCACGCAGTGCCGCATGGACGCGCGGCAGGCTTTGTAACGAAATGTATCCCAGCATGAGGTTCTGGTCCATGCTCACGCGCACATATCCGTCGCCGGCATCGCGCGCGATCGAAGCCACAGCGCGCATCTGCGAAGAGGTCAGATTCCCCTGCGGCACTTTCACCGTCACGATGGCGTAGCCGTTCTGCCGCTGCCGGCGCGTATTGGTTTCGAGCCAGCGGACGTATTCGGGATCGGACTTCCCGCTCACTACGGGCAACCTCGCTCCCGCGCCGAGTGGTGGTGGCACTGCCTGAAAACCACCGAAGCTCTCCGGGACCTCGTCCGGCAGCTCGATGCCGCCGTTGGCGAGAATATCCTGGTATTCGCGCTCCACCTGCTCCTTCACCCAGTCGAAACCGCGCTCGCGCAGGATGAACTTCAGGCGCGCCTTGTTCTTGTTGGCGCGGTTGCCGTGTTTGTTGAACAGCCGCAGCACCGCCTCGATCTTGTGGACCAGCAGCTCCACGGGCACAAATTCGTCGAGCAGTTGCGCTTCATTCGGCAATGGTCCGAGTCCGCCGCCGATCACCATGCGGAACCCGCGCCGGCCGTCGCGAACTACCGCGCGCAGGCCGACATCGTTGAATGCCGTGCCGATGCAGTCTTCCGGGCAGCCGGAGAAAGCGATCTTGAATTTGCGCGGCATGCTGTCCGTGAGTTCCTTGTGAAGGAACGCGAAAGCGATGCGGCGCGCATACGGATGCACGTCGAACGGTTCGTCGGGCAGCAGTCCGCTGAGCGGGCAGGCGGTGACATTGCGGACCGTGTTGTAGCAGGCCTCGCGCGTGGTCAGACGTTGATCGGCGAGCAGGTGCAGCAGGTCAGGTACATTGGCCAGCGGTACGAAATGATACTGCATGTTCTGTCGCGTAGTGAGGTGGCCTTTGCCGGCGGCGAAGCGGTCAGAAACGAGTGCGAGCTGGTCGAGCTGAGCGGCCGTGAGCGTGCCTCCGGGGATCTTGGTTCGGATCATCTGCACGCCCGGCTGCCGCTGGCTGTAGATGCCGCGGCGCAGGCGGAATGGCCGGAACTGGTCGTCGGTGATCTCGCCGGCGAGAAGTCTGGATGCCTGGTCGCGAAAGAGTTCGATGTCGGTGCGAACGATGGCGTCGTACTCGGCTTCTGTATGTGTATGAGCACAAAGGGTTGGTTCAGACATCAAGCCGTTCTCCTCTTTCTTGATGGATTATAACATGTTTAGCTCGGATTCAACTTTCCTCTTGTCAAAAGATATATCTTACGATATATCGTAAGTAGAGGTTTGTTTGATGTTCAGACACATGTTTCAAATGATGGAAGAAGAAGGCGGCTACGAGCGTTGCCACTCCCGGCGGCACGGGTGCAGGCCTGAGTCCGGCCGCGGCGAACACTGGCACGGCGGCCGCTGGATGGGCCGCGGTTTCGGGGGCGGGCGCGAGCGCATGTTCGACGCCGGCGATATCCGCCTGGTGATCCTCAAGCTGCTCTCCGAGCAGCCCAGCTACGGCTACCAGCTCATCAAGACCATGGAGGAGCGGCTGGCGGGCGGCTACACGCCGAGCCCCGGGGTGATTTATCCGACGCTGACCATGCTGGAAGAAGAGGGGCTCATCGCGAGCGCGGCCGAGAACAACAAGAAGGTCTATTCGGTGACCCCCGAGGGCCTGGAGTACCTGGCGGCCAACAAACATCGCGTGGAGGAATTGTTCGCGCGGCTGGAGCACGCCGGGCGCGGTTTCCAGCGCGGGCGCTCGCCCGAGATCATGCACGCCTTCATGCACCTCGGCACGGCGGTGACCGACAGGGTCAGGCGCGAGAGCGTGACGGCCGAGCAACTCCGCAAGATTGCCGAAGCAATCCATGCGGCGGCGAAGGCCATCGAGGAGCTGTGAGCGAGTCTCCGCTGGAGCGCTTCACTGAAGCCTACGCGGGCGACCCGCCGTGGGAGATCGGCCGTCCGCAGCCGCCCTTCATCGCGGTGGCCGATCGGGTGGCGGGTCCGGTGCTCGACTGCGGCTGCGGGACGGGCAACACGTCGCTGTTCTTCGCGGCGCGCGGGCTGGATGTGACCGGGATCGACTTCGTCGAAGAAGCCATCCGGCGCGCCCGGGCGAAGGCGGCCGAGCGCGGGCTGGCCGTCGAGTTTCTGCAGATGGACGCGCTGAGGCTGGCGGACTGGGATCGCCGCTTCGCCAGCGTGATCGACAGCGGCCTGTTCCACATCTACGCGGGCGACGAGCGGCGGCGATACGTGGCAGGCCTTGCGCATGTGCTGCCGCCCGGCCGCCGCGTCTACCTGTTCGGCTTCAGCAACGAAGAGCCGAATGCGCCGCGCGGTGGTCTGTCAATGAAGGATATCGAGGATGCCTTCGCTGGCTGCTGGGAGATCGAATCCGTCGAGACGGTGCGCGGCGAACTGAACCCGGCGTTCACCGCAGAGCACCCGGACGAGTTCTCGGAAGGCGGGCCTCTGTTCCGGTTTGCGGTGATTCGGCGGCGGTCGGTGGCGGAGACGCTGCTGGCTTCGGGTGTGCGCGTTGGTGTGCTCTCGGTGTAGCGCCCTACCAGCTCACTGTCTTGCCGATCTCCAGCGGCCAGACGCGCAGCTCCGGCGTGTCGCGCAACAGCTCGGCGAGCGCGTCTGGCGATCCCGTCAGCGCGGGGAAGGTTCCAAAGTGCATTGGGATGATGGTGCGCGCCTTGAGCAGCCGCGCCGCGAGCGCCGCTTCGCGCGGGCTCATGGTGTAGTGGTCGCCAATGGGCAGGAACGCGAGCTCGGGCTTGTAGAGCTGTTCGATCAGCGTCATGTCGGAGAAGACGTTGGTGTCGCCCGCAAAGTACGCCGTGCGGCCGTCCGCGAAGTGCAGGACATAGCCGGACGCCTCACCGCCGTAGATCATCTGATCGCCGTCAAGAATGCCGCAACTGTGCACCGCGTGCACCTGCGTGGCCCGCAGCCCGCCCACCACTTCCTGCGTGCCGCCCTTGTTCATGCCGCTGCAGTTCCGGACGCCCTTCTTCTCCAGCCAGTGACAGGTCTCGAAAATTGCGATCACCTTTTTCGGTGCGAACCTCTTCGCCATGGGGATGGCGTCGTGAATGTGATCGAAGTGGCCGTGGGAAATGAGAATGGCATCGACGCGCGAGATCGTGTGCGACTTCGGATATTTCGGGTTCCCGTCGGTCCACGGATCGAGCACCACCACCTCGCCCGATTCCAGCTTCAGCTCGAACGTCGCATGCCCCAGCCAGGTAATTTCGATCATTGCTTCCTCCCGTCAGTAGATCAGCTTAAGCGAAAACTGGATCTGGCGCGAGGTGCTCGCGGTCTTGCTGATTTCACCGAAGCCGGCTCCGAGCACAACGTTCGACGGCAGGCCGAAGTTCACCAGGTTGAAGATGTTGAAGAACTCGGCCCGGAACTGCAGCGACGCGAGCTCGCTGCCTGACGAGCGCCGGCCGATGGGCGTGTCTTTAATGAGCGCGAGGTCGAGGTTCCGCAAGCCCGGTCCGCGGAAGGTGTTGCGGCCCAGCGCGCCGAAGCGGCCGTGCGGAATGGAGAAGAACGAAGTGTTATTCGCGCCGAGTCCGAAGTAATCCTCGCGAATCTGGCGGCTGGTCGAAAAATCGGGCGTGCCGATCTGATCGGGCCGGTCGCCGCCGCCCGCGCCCACGCCGGTTTGCTGTGTTCCGGAGATGACCGTGAAGGGCAGGCCGCTCATCGCCGTTCCGATGCCCAGCAGTTGCCATCCAGCCATCGCCGTCTTTCCGAGATGGCGCAGCAGCGGCGCACGGTCCGCGTGCAGATCCTGAAACAGCGTGAAAGAGAACACGCTGCGCACATCGAAGTTCGACGGGCCCTTCTCGGTTTCCGGGTTGAGCGGGTCCTGCAATGGGATGCCGAAGACGCCGCTGGCGTCGTCGAGCGCTTTCGAGAACGTATAGCTGGCTTGCACGCCGAGCCCCGACGCTGTCAGCGTGTTCGACCCCGAGACCTGCAGCGCGTGATAACTGGAGTGCGAGCGCGCCATCAGCATTCCCATCAGTCCGTAGCCGCCGAGGATGTTGCCGCTCGCATCGAACAGCGTGTAGCGCGCGTATTGCGGGTCGGCGCCCGCGAAGCCGTTGGGGTTGTCCATGATGGGCAGCTTGATGCCCACGGTTCCCACGTAGGTGGCGTCCACAGTGACCCCGCCATATTTCTGCTCGATGCCCGCGGTCCACGAGCCGATGTAGCCATCGTGATAACTCGGTGAGATGCCGAAGACGGTGAGTGCGGTGACCTTGTGGTCGGGCGAGAGGGCCGCGAGGTCCTGCTCGTAGCGCAGAATGTCCATCACCGTGTTGGCCTGCACCTTCTTCGAGTTGCCGCTGGCGAAGATGTCATTGCCGCTGGTGTCATAGACGGTGGGCAACTGGTCTGGCGTGATGGTGACGCCGAAAGGCACGTACTGGCCCTGCGTGGCGCTGAGGCGCGGATACACCACAAACGGCGTGCTGCCCGTGAGCATGTTGTCCTGCCAGAGATTCGTGAGCAGGGTGGTGATGGCGCCGCCGGCGTGCAGCAGGAAATGATCGTTCGCTCGATATTGCAGGCCGAGCCGCGGACCCCAGCCGTTCCACGTGGCCTTGTACGGCGGTTGCGGGTTGATGATGAGCTGCGTGCCCGGGAGCGCACTGCCGGTGGGATCGATCACCGGGACGGACGTGCGCTTGTCCTGTTCGCGAATCGGCGTATCGGCCTCATAGCGCAACCCCAGGTTAACCACCAGACGAGGTGTGACCTTCCAGCTGTCCTGAATATACGCGTTGTAGGCGTCGCGGTGAATGGCCGAATCGCCGATGTGCGCGCCCTGCGCGAAATTCAGCGGCGCTACGCCGATGATGTAGGTGAACGCGCTGCCGCTGAGCAGCCCGCTGAGCGCGTCGGGCAACGGATCGCCGATATGAATATCGTGCGTGCCGGTGGCGGAGCGAATCTCGACGGGCGAATATGCAGTGCCGCCGCCGAACTGATACTGGCCGTTTGGCCCGGTGCCGTACCACGTCGTATCGCGATTAGCGCGCACCTCGGCGCCTGCCTTGATGGTATGGCGGCCGCGAATCCACGTGAAGTTCTGGCGCGCCTGAAAAAGATTGCCGAACTCGGCCATGACGGAGCCGCCGGACTGGTTGAACGGCTCATAGAGCGCGTCACCGAAGGCGAGCGTGGGATCGGTGCGGTTCACCGTCGGGAAGCCGGGTGTGGCGCGCGTGAAGCTGATGGACGATTCGCTGATGAAGTCCGCCGAGGGCGTCCGCGTCAGCGTCAGCACTGCGTTGCGCTGGTTGTTGATGAAATCGACGGCAAAGCTCGGATCGATGGCGGTCTGGTTGGGATTGGTGGTGGGCCCGTCTGTGTTTTCCATGGTGAAGCGGCCGAACAGCTTCGTTTTGTCGGAGAAGCTGTGATCGAGGCGGCCGGAGAACTGGTCGGAAAACGTTGTCACCTTCGACGAGGTCGCGTAGGTGCGCGCGCCGAAGGGGCCGTTGGGATCGTTGGGCAGTGGGTAGCGATTGATGAGTTTTGCGATCCCCGGATCGACGGGCACGTACAGGGTGTCGCCCGCGAACGCCGTCGTGTCCTTTCCGGCTCGCTCGTCCGCGGTGGGGACGGAAAGTACCTCGGTATTGCTAAGCACCTGGCGGAAGCCCTGGTACTCGATGAAATAGTAAGTGCGCTTACGGCTGCGATAGATGCCCGGAATGCTCAGCGGGCCGCCATTGGTGAAACCGAATTCGTTGCGGATGAATGGCGGGATGCGCTCAGGCTGGGCGGGCGTCTGACGGTCGAAGAAATTACGGGCGTCGAGCGCGGCGTTGCGCAAAAACTCGAAGGCCGAACCATGCATGGTGTCCGTGCCCGAGCGCGTGATGATGTCGGTGAACCCCGCCGCGCCGCGGCCGATCTCGGCGGGCATTGCGCCGGAGCTGGAACGAATCTCCTGCACCGCATCGACATTGAAATTCGAAAACGTTGTGCCGCCCATTTCCGGATCGGTGCTGTCGGCGCCGTCCATCGCGAACACGGCCCCGACGCCGCGCTGCCCGTTCACCGCGAACTGCTGCGTGAAGTTCGATGCGCCGCTGGTGTCGGTCATGGTGCCCGCCGCCAGCAGCAGAAGCTGGCTGAAGTCGCGTTTGTTCAGCGGCAGCTCGGAGACCGCCTTGCTCGAGAGTTTTTCGCCGCCGGTCACTTCGTGCGTGCCCTGGCCGATGGAGAGCACGCCATCGGCCGAAAGCTCCAGCGTGACCTCGCCAGGCACGATCAGCGGGCGGGGCAGCAAAGCGGTCACACCGGCGCGCTCCACGCTGATGGTGTAGCTGCCCGCGGGCAGATTGGTAAAAGTGAATCGTCCGTCGGAGGCGGTGACAGCGGTGGTGTCCACGGTCGGCGATTTCGCGCGCACGGTGGCCCTGGCGATGACGTTACCGGAGGAGTCGTGAAGCACCCCCGTCGATTGCGCCGCGGCGAGCAGGCCGCAGCAGAGCACGAAAAGCGCGATCGGTTTCATTGATGTTTCCCGGCCAGTTTCCGTTCGATGCCGCGCATGCGTCCCTCGCGCACACCCGGCTCCAGCTTGCTGGCAAGGTCGAGCGCTTTCTGCCACTGCGCGCGGGCGTCATCGGAATGGCCCATTGCCATCGCCGCGTCGCCCAGGGCGTCCTGCGCTTCAATGAGGGTCGGGTCGATGGCCGCGGCGGTCTGTACCTCGGCGAACGCCTGCGGCATCTGGCCGGCTCCCATCAGATTCCACGCCTTCTGCATGTGGCTGAGCGCCGAGGCGCGCGGCACGCGGAAACGGCCTTCGAATACAAGCACCCCGTTTTGGATGTTGGCGACGGGCTCGAGCTTCTGGAACTGATAGTAGGGGTTGAGGTCGTCCGAGCCGAACTCGAAACCCGAAAGCGTACCCGCGCTGATCAGCACGGGCCCGTCGATCTCAGGTGGAACATCCATTTGCTCGTTCACCCACATCGTGTCGCCGGTGATGAGCGGCTTGCAGGGAACGCCGTAGTCACTCGCGTCCACCACGCCCTGCGCGAAGTACGCGAACCAGCAACTGGTGACGTTGCGGCCGGCGAGGTATTTCTTCACGGCCTTGAGCTGCTGCGCCCAGTCGGTGTTGGAATCGCTGAGGTACTTGTAGGTCTTTGACGGGCCGCCCCAGGCTTCGTTCGCGTAGGCAATGTAGCTGGGATAACAGCGCGCCGAGGTGATCGCATTAGCCACCAGCAGCACCGCAATCACCCACGTCCAGCGCCGGTCGCGTTTCATGAAGGCCCATGCCGCGCCTGCCACCAGCACGTTGAGGAACACGTAGACGGGCAGGATATGACGCAGTCCGATGTTGATGGTGGAGAGTGTCGCCACCAGCATGTTGATGAGCGCCGGCAGGCCGAGGAACAGAATCTCGCGCCAGGATGCGAACCTCCGCATGACCATGCCGACAATCGCGAGCGCAAGAAGCGCGAGGAACGGCAGCGTCGACTTGATCAGGAAGGCCGCGGGGAAGTAGAACCAGACACCGTGCGGATAGACCTTGCCGAAAATATAACTCGGATACCAGTCGATCATCTTCCGTACGTCAACCAGCCCGTAGATGTACGATTCCGGCAGCAGGTGCCACTTCGCGCACGCGTTCACGAAAGCTGTGTCCAGCGGACGCAACCCGCGTGTGAATTCCGCGAACGGCGGATTCATGGCCATTCCCGCCGGCCGCGCCGAGTAGCGGAATCCATAGAACGCCCACAGCACCAGCACCGAAGCTACAGTAATCACAGCCAGCGCCATCACCATGCGCAGAACCGTTTTGCGGTCGCGCGTGCGCAGCACTTCGCAGATGGCCAGCACCAGCAGCATGGGGAAGATCAGGATGCCGGAGTGTTTGGCCGCCAGCACCAGTCCTGCCGCCAGCCCTGTCAGCAGCAGCCGCGGGATAGTTGGCGCCTTCACGTATCGATAAAACGCGTAGACCGTGGCGAAGAGAAAACACGAGAGCGCCATGTCCGTTGTGACAAACGCCCCGTGCGCCAGCAGATTCGGATCGAAGGCGACCAGCGCGAGCGCAATGAACGCAGCCACCGGCCCGAACATCTCATTCGCTGCCAGAAACACCAGTATTGCCATCAGCACGGTGATAAGCCCCGCGGCCAGGCGCACTCGAAACAGCATGGTGTCGGTGTCGTTTTTTGTGAGGAACTCCTTGCCGTCGAGGAAGGCCTCAATCTTGAAGTCGCGGTTCTGCAGCTTAGGGACATGCAACGGGGCGTTCAGGAGCGGAATGGTGGCCAGCGCCTTCACCAGCGGCGGATGCTCCGGGTTCAGGCCGAAATCGCCGGTCTTCCAGGACATGTACCCGGAGAAGATGTGGTCATCCTCGTCCCAGGTCAGCGATTCCTGCCGGATCTTCGTGGCGATCTGAGCTGCCATCACGACGATCAGAGCGGCCGCCCCGGCGGCCATCAGCGCTACGCGGCGCTTGTTGCGCAACCCATCGGTCACAGTGTCCTCACAAACAGAGTTGGTGTACACGCGGCTCTGGCGTGTGTTGAGATCCCTTCGGCTGTGCGGGTGTCCCGCTAATAAGGTATCGCATCGGGGGACGGCGCCCGCCATCCCCCGGCGCGCGTCAGCCCTTGCGGCTGGCTTCGCGGATGGACTTCACTTCGTCGGCGGGAATGTGCAGGAATTCGAGGAACTCCTGATGTTCCTGCGGCGCAGATTTCTCGAACTCCACGTGAAAGCGGTGCATTTCCGCCTCGGTGAGGCCGGCCGCGCGCATAATTGAAACGAGCTTGTCCTTGGTAACCACCTGAGATCTCCTGAATGCCGATTGGCCCAGCAGGGCGGCAATCGCGTGCTGGTGACCGCGCAACCTCTCGATCTCCTCGCTCAATGCTTCGAGCCGGCGTTTCAGAACGGCGGAGGCGTTGCTGTCGGGTTGGTCGAGTAACGCACGAATATCCTCGAGCGTCAGGCCGGATTCGCGCCACAGGCGGATGCGCGCCAGCCGCGCGGCATCCTTCTCCCCGTAGACACGGTAGTTGCCCGCGCTGCGCCGCGCCGGCCTGAGCAGCCCGATGGATTCGTAATAGAGCACCGTGGAGCGGCTGAGGCCGCAGGTGCGGGCGAGTCTGGAAACGGTCAGCATCGTCCTCCCCCAGCTTCAACCCTGAAGCTGTAGACAGGTCAAGGGGTCAGATGAAGACATCGGCCGATAGGTGGAAGAACTCGCCAAGCTGGCGCGCGTGCGCCTTGCTGATGCCACGCTTGCCGCTGAGGACCTCGGACACATAGCCGCGGGACTTGAAAATGGGCACCAGATCCGCCTGACGCAACCCGCGCTGCTCCATCAGGTAGGCGAGCATCTCGCGGGGCTCGACGTCTGGAATCGGGAAATGCTCGTTCTCATACGCGCCGATCAAACGAACCATCAACTCGAGCGCGGCATCTTCTTCCACCGTGCGGCGTTCGCCCTTGTCCATCAGCCCTTCCACGCGCGAGAGCGTCTGTTCGTAGTCCATCTTCGTCGTAATGACCCGGGGCAGCACCCTGGCGAGAACCCGCGCATATTTCTTGTCGTCGATGACTAGCGCGCCCATTTCTTCCAGTCCCCTTTCATGTACTGAGTGTGCGTCAGGAATTCCTTGATCATCAGCAGCCGTGCCCGATAATCGACCTTGACAATCAGCCGGTAGTAATTGTGCCGGATGTTGAAGATCAGCAGACACCTGAACTGGTCGGCATCCGGGAAGATCCGTCGGACGTCGGCCAGGTTTATCCAGGTTGCACGGCTCGCTGCCTTCGTCCAGCGGTGCAGTTCCTCGGCCGCATCGGCGTGATGCGCGGCGTACCTTTTCAGGGTGGACCGGCTGATCACGTTCACACCTCATGTTCGCATATTGTGAACAGTCGGGCAACCTGCTTAGGACTGGACACGTGTTAAGATCTTCAACGATGGCGGACAATCTCCGGGACGTGAGCGCGGCGACGTTCGCAGTCTTGAAGGATGGTACGCATCACTACGCCGTTGGTGGGCTCACACGCGAAGAGCCTGTCACGCTTACGCTTTGGGGCGGCCGGGCGAGGATGCGGCAGGCACAATTCGATCTTTGGGGATCTGGATGGGAGCTTCGAGACCAAGTGGTCGAATCGTTTCGCACCGACTATATGGAGCATCTGCGTGCTCTTGGCAGAAAGGTCAACTGGAAGCGCGTCGAAATCCCGTCCGGCTCATCGCAATTGCAGTTTTCGATCATCAAGGGAGAAGAAGGTACGTGGCTTCTCAAAGCCGCACAGCTGATTACTGATCCGAAGAACCTCAAACGAGCGGATTCGCGCACCTGACACGGATTCTCTGCGAGAAGATCATCCGAAGAGTCGCT
>Ga0335080_10005118_pt1 | contig 13454 bp, 12 predicted proteins | sample Lox_Sample_34_FD_206720 | JGI IMG/M metagenome (GOLD analysis project Ga0335080, IMG submission 206720) | Soil microbial communities from Loxahatchee National Wildlife Refuge, Florida, United States - Lox_Sample_3.4 | ecosystem: Environmental > Terrestrial > Soil > Wetlands | place: USA... | reverse complement strand
TCAAGGCCGAAATAGATCGCATCGGTGCCGTTTTCGACTGCGGCACGGGCGCAATCCCAGTCGCCGGCAGGCGCGAGCAACTCCGGCAATTTGGGGATTGCGGATTGCGGATTGCGGATTAATTCAGTTGTGGCTGCGCCGGTCATTTCAAGCTTAACATTTACCATGAAACCACGGTGTTACAAAGTAACTTCGGGCCGTGCGGCATTTTGAACTTGGCAATCAAGCCGAATGAGCCACTTTTATCCTGTGATTCATCCAACCGCTATCATTCATCCAAAGGCCAAGCTGGATTCGACGGTTCGCGTGGGGCCATATGCCGTGATTGACGAAGGCGTGGTGCTCGGCGCGCAATGCGTCGTCGGACCGCACGTTTATCTCACGGGCCTGGCGACCATCGGCGCGCACAACACGTTTCACGCCGGTTGTGTCGTCGGCGACGCGCCGCAGGATTTGAAATACAAGAATGAGCCCACGCGTCTGCGCATTGGCGATCACAATGTGTTCCGCGAGAGTGTCACCATCCATCGCTCGACCAAAACCGACGCGGAAACGGTGGTCGGCTCGCATAATTATTTCATGGCGACTGCGCACGTCGGGCACAATTCCCATCTCGGCGACCACATCATCATTGCCAACGGCACGTCGCTGGGCGGGCATGTCGTTGTCCAGGACCGCGCGTTCATTTCCGGCAACTGTCTGGTGCATCAATTCACACGCGTCGGGACGCTCGCGCTGATGCAGGGCGGCTCGGCCATCAGCAAAGATTTGGCACCGTTTACCATTGCCCGCGGCGACAACGAAATTTGCGGGTTGAACGTTATTGGCCTGCGCCGTGCGGGGTTTACCGCGGAACAGCGGCTGGAATTGAAGCAGGTTTATCGTATCTTGTTTCGCAGCGGAAAAAATTTGAGCGTGGCGGTCAAGGAAGCGCAAAAAACCTTTACCGGCAAGGCGGCGAAAGCCCTGCTGGACTTTGTGGCGGAGTCAAAGCGCGGCGTGTGCCGGGACGTTGGTTGCGCAGCCGGGGAAAATGAGGAAGAGTAACAACGCTCTATGTATAAGATTCTTGGTTCGGACGGCAGAGAATACGGTCCGGCAACCGCCGGGCAGTTGGGGCAATGGATTGCCGAAGGTCGCGCCAATGCCCAAACACGCGCTCTGGCCCCGGGTGCGTCGGAATGGAAGCCGCTTGGCGCATTGCCTGAATTTGCAGGATATTTCGCGCCGCCCGTTCCGCCGTTGATCGGCCCGCTGAAGCCGGGGCCGACAACGGCAGGCCAATTACCCAGGACCAATACCTTTGCCACGGTGGGGCTGATCTTCGGGATTTTGTCGCTGACGTGCTGTTGTCCGTGTCCGTTCAACATCTTCGGACTGGTCTTCTCGCTTATCGGGCTGTCGCAAATCAACCGGCATCCCGAACTATACGAAGGCCGCGGTCTGGCCATTGCCGGACTGATTCTTTCGGCCGCGAGTCTGGTTTTGAGTTTCGGGCTGGCCTTGCTCCATTCCGTACTCTACCCGCCATACATCTGGTGGCATATCAAGTCTTTCTAAACCCGAACTATGCGCGCCGAATCACAATCTGTGCCGCCGAAAATTTCCGCGCCGCCGGCATTCGCATTTTTCACGGTAGTCGTGCTGGTGATGGCGGCTTTGGGTTCAGGCGCGGTCCTGTTTTTCTTTGATCCGGCAAAGCACGGGTTTTATCCCATCTGTTTGTTTCATGTGCTGACCGGCCTGAATTGTCCGGGGTGCGGCGCCACGCGTGCGGCATACCAATTGTTGCACGGCCACCCGCTTCGCGCGCTGCATGACAATGCACTGTTCGTATTGACGCTCGCAACATTGGCGGCGCGCGGCGCGTGGCTGGCCATGCGAAAAACCCGCAACCAACCGGCAACATTCGTGGTGTCACCCGGAATATTATGGGCATTTCTGGTTGCCGTGTTCGTGTTCACCGTTCTGCGGAATTTGCCGGTATTTGCCTGCCTTTCGCCCTGAGGAGGGGGAACTTTTCGCTTTTGTCGGTCCGCAGGGTCGTGTTCAATCGTTGGCCTATGAGTCTGACACATCCATTGACAACCACGACTTTTGATCTGCCCGGGTACCGCGTGACCAAATCGTTCGGCGTCGTGCGCGGCATCATCGTGCGGTCGCGCTCGGTCATCGGCAACATGGGCGCCAGCATCCAGGCCATTTTCGGCGGGAACATTTCGCTTTACACCAATTTGTGCGAACAGACGCGCGGCGATGCTTTCAATCTGATGCTCACCCATGCCGGTGAGCTCGGCGCCAACGCCGTCATCGGAGTGCGCTATGATGCCACCGAAATTGCGGCGGGCATTACCGAGGTGCTGTGCTACGGCACGGCGGTTTATGTGGAGGCGTCACACTAGCTGATTATGTCCGGACACAGCAAATGGGCAAAGGTCAAGCATTTCAAGGGCGCGATTGACGCCAAGCGCGGGAAGATTTTTTCCAAGCTGGGGCGCGAAATCACCATTGCTGCCAAAATCGGAGGCGGTGATCCGGATATGAATCCGCGCCTGAGAATGGTGTTGCTCAAGTGCCGCACGGCGAACATGCCGCGCGACAACATCGAGCGTGCGATCAAAAAGGGCACCGGCGGCGGCGAAAGCGCAAACTTCGAGGATTTGACCTACGAAATTTACGGTCCCCATGGCGTGGCGCTGCTCGTGGAGGTGAGCACGGATAATCGCAACCGCACGGCCTCGGAAATTCGCAGCCTCGTGACCAAAAACAACGGCAGCATTGCGACGGTGGGATCGGTCAGCCGGTTGTTTCACCGCAAAGGACAAATCATCGTCGCGCGCGAGGCGGCGGGCGAAGATCAATTGATGGAATTGGCGATTGAAGCCGGCGCCGCGGATTTCAAGGCCGAGCCGCAGGGATATGAAATTCTGACCGAACCGGCAAATTTTGAAGCCGTGCACAAACAAATTGAAGCGAAGGACATCAAATGCGAAGTGGCGGAAATCACATCGTTACCCTCCGTCACCGTGCCGTTGACGGACGCGGCAGTTCTCGCGGCGGTCAACCGGCTGATTGAAGCGCTGGAGGAACACGACGACGTGAAAGAGGTTTATTCCAACGCCGAATTCCCCGACGAAACGGGAAGGCATGAATTCCGCGCCTGAAACATGAAGGCATTGAGCGCTGACAGTTTTCTCGCGCGGCGGCTCGCCGGGCTGGCGGCGGTCGTGATGCGCCACCCCCGCTGGTTTTTCTGGCCGCAAATCGTGCTGGCGATCCTTTGCGCGGTTTATGCCCTGCCCAAACCCTACGGTCAGCTCGACTTTGACAAGAACCAGGACAACCTGGTGGGGCCCAACCAGAAATATCACCGGAATTTTCTTCAGTTCCAAAAAGAATTCCCGCAACCGGACGCCCTGGTGGTGGTGGCGCAGAGCGAAAATCTCGAGAAAAACCGGCAGTTTGTCGAACGCATCGCCGCCAAAATGCAGGCGGAAACGAACCTGTTCCAGGACGTTTTTTACGCAAAGAACCCGATGATCATGGGGGCCAAGGGGTTGCTCTACGCGCCGGAGACAAATCTGGTGGAGATGAAAATCATGCTCCACGCTACCCAGCCGTTCATCCGGCAGTTTACCCAGACGACCAATTTGGTCTCGTTTTTTGAGCAGATCAACACGTCGTTCCGCACCGCGCGAAGCCAATGCCGACACCGATTCGCTGGTCAACTCCCTGCCGGCACTGACGCACATCCTGACCGAGGCCGCGGCTTCCCTGCAGCGGTCCGGCACGCCGCCGGCGCCGAACATCTTCGCCCTGTTCGGCGGCGGAGACGAGGCCGTGCTGGAAAGCTACCTCACTTTTGCCAAGGGCCGCATTTTTCTGGCCGAGACCCATGCGCCCAGCGCGGCCGCCGGCCAGAAACCTGCGGGCCGGGCGGACGCGCCAACCCAGGACGAACTGGATGCCCGCACGATTGACCGCTTGCGCGAACTCGTCAAAGAAACGCAACGGGAAGTTCCCGGCGTCAACGTGGGCCTCACCGGCCAGCCGGTGTTGGATTACGACCAGATGGTGCAATCCCAGAACGACGCTACGCTGGCCAGTGTCGTGTCGCTCGTGTTGTGCGCGTTGATTTTTATTTACGGTTACAACGAGACCGGCCGGCCCTTCAAGGCCACACTCTGCCTGGTCATCGGCCTGGCTTATACGCTCGCCTTTGCCACGCTGACGGTCGGGCATCTGAATATTTTGACGATCATGTTTGTGCCGATGCTCATCGGGTTGGGGATTGATTACGGCGTGCATTTGATCACGCGGTATGAAGAGGAATTGCGTCACGGCAAAACCGAGGAGGCGGCGCTGGTCAAGGCAATGGTGTTTACCGGACAGGGAATTTTTACGGGGGCATTGACAACGGCGGGTGCGTTTCTGGCGATGTGGTTTACGAATTTCAAGGGCATCCAGGAAATGGGGCTTATCTGCGGCGGCGGGCTGCTGATTTGTTTCGTCCCCATGATGACCATGCTGCCGGCGATGATGTTGCGGGGGCGGCAAAATGTCATTGACCACCGTGCCACTGAGGACGAAACCCGGGCGCGGATTGAGAACATATGGCTGCAACGGCCGGTATGGGTGCTGGGCATCACTGCTGCCTTGTGTGTGGCGGCGGCAGTTGCTGCCCGCAAGGTTCGTTTCGATTACAACCTGATCAAGTTGCAAAGCCCCAGCCTGCCGTCGGTGGTGTTCGCCCACAAACTGATGCAATCGGCGGACAAGTCGCTGCTTTACGGCGTCATCATCGCCGACTCCCTGACCAACGCCGTTGAGTTGGAGGCTAAAATCAAAAAGCTGCCGGTGGTGGCGGATGTGGAGCCGCCGTTTTACGGCGATTTCCTCGCGGATCAAACGGCCAAATTAAAATTAGTGGGCGAAATCAAACAGGAAGTCGCCGCCTTGGAGTTCAGCCCGCCGGACCCGCGTCCGGTGGATGTTTATGAATTGAGCCGGACACTTTACGGGCTTTACGGCTATCTCGGCAATGCGCTCGAAGAGGTGGGTACCAACGAGCCGGCCCTGACGCGCCAACTGGTTGCCCTGCGGCAGGCCATTGAAGATTTGCGCAAGACAATGCTGGCGGGCGACGCTTCCGCGCTCAAGGAACATGCGCAAAAGCTGGCGCAGTTCCAGCGGGCCCTGTTTTCCGATTTGGGCGATACTTTCCGGTTTATGCAGAACCAGGACAACAGCGCGCCTTTGCGGGTTGCGGACTTGCCGACGGCATTGCACAACCAGTTTGTGGGGTTGAACGGAAAATTGTTGCTGCAGGTTTATCCCAAGGACGACGTTTGGGAACGCGTCAACCAGGAAACATTTGTCGCCGCCCTGCGGACCGTGGATCCCGACGCCACGGGCACGCCGGTCCAGTTCCTGGAATACGAGACGATGATGAAGGACAGCTACGTGCAGGCGGCGTGGTATTCCCTGGCAGCGATTGCCATCATGGTGTTCATCCATTTCCGCAGCCTGAACGCGGTGATTTTATCGTTGTTGCCGGTCGGCATCGGCACGCTATGGCTGGCGGGTTTGATGGGTTGGTTCAACATTCCCGTCAATCTGGCGAACATCATGACCCTGCCGCTGGTCATAGGCATCGGCGTGACCAATGGCATTCAAATTTTGAACCGGTTTGCCGAGGAGCGCACGCCCGGCATTTTGTCGCGCAGCACCGGCAAGGCGGTACTCGTGTCGGGATTGACCGCCATCACCGGTTTCGGCAGCCTGATGCTTGCCAAACATCACGGTTTGTTCACCTTGGGTTGCCTGATGGCGATGGGCCTTGCGACCTGCATGATTGCGGGGCTGACGTTTTTACCGGCATTGTTGAATTTACTGGGCCGGTGGCGTCCGTTAATAAAACAACCCAGTGCCGACAACTCGCCGTCGACACCGGGTCAGGAGGAACCGAGGTAAAACCTCAAGTGTGTAAAAAGCATAAAGAAAAATCGCGAGAAGTCAATATCAATGTTAAACCTGATTTCAAACGATATGAAAACGAGCGAATCCTGTTTTCAATAACGATAACGTAAGGTGCTAAATTTTTTGCCTATCCTGCGCCAAAAAATGTCCTTCTTCTCGAAGGGCAGGAACCTGACGATCCGGTCCCCAATGTGCATCCGTCGCTGGCGAATTTGTTGCCTGGGGCTGGTCATCGGTTTTACATCCGACGCCTTTGCCGGGGTAGATTTCAGTGCCGGGCCGATCTTCGACCAATTTGCGCTGACATTGGATTCGGGGCAACGCACCGAGGCCGCCGGGCCGTTTTTTTACGACCAGCGCAAAGATTCGGAAAAGACCTGGGCCGTCCCGCCGCTGTTGTCTTTTGACGCCGACCCGGCAACTGAATCATGGGAGTTTGATTTACTATACCCGCTGCTGACGGGTGAGAGTTTCGGAACAGAATATCGCTGGCAGCTTGCCCAATGGCTCAGTTTTTCCGGCGGGCGGAATCCGGATGATTCAACTGCAAAACGCTTCACACTTTTTCCACTCTATTTTCAGCAACGCTCGTCGAACCCGGATGAAAATTACACCGCGCTCTTTCCGCTTTACGGCACCCTCAAAGACCGCTTTTTTCGCGACAAAATATTCTTCGTCCTGTTTCCCGTTTTTGGCGAATCGCGGAAGCGTGACATTGTTACCGACAATTATCTTTATCCATTTTTCCATTTACGGCACGGCGACGGCCTCCAGGGATGGCAATTCTGGCCGCTGGTCGGCAATGAACACAAAGATGCGGCCACCAAAACCAATAGCTTTGGCGAAACGGAAATCACCGGAGGTCACGACAAGTTCTTCGCCCTTTGGCCGGTTTATTTCCATCAGAACAACGGCATCGGCACCGACAATCCGGAAAAATTCCGGGCGACGTTGCCGCTTTACAGCCTGACGCGGTCGTCCCGGCGCGACGTCACCTCCGTGCTCTGGCCGTTTTTCACCTGGATCGACGACCGCGAAAAAAAATATCAGGAATGGGAGGGCCCCTGGCCGTTCATCACCGTCGCTCGCGGCGAAGGTAAGACTACCACCCGCTTTTGGCCATTTTTCAGTCGCTCACACAACGATACCTTTGAAAGCGATTTTTATCTTTGGCCGCTTTACAAATACAAACGCGTGCACGCCGGCGCGCTGGACAAGGAGCGTACCCGCATCCTGTTCTATCTGTACTCGGATGTTAACGAACGGAACACTGAAACCGGGGCGGAGCGAAAACGGGTTGATTTATGGCCTCTGTATGTCTGGCACCGCGATTTTATTGGCAACCGCCGGCTGCAAATCCTGGCGCTGTTTGAAACTGCAATGCCCGACAACCGGGGCATCGAACGCAACTGGTCGCCGCTGTGGTCATTGTGGCGCTCGGAGAACAACCCTCAAAACGGCGCCGCCAGCCAGTCGTTGCTTTGGAATTTGTATCGCAGCGACACCGCGCCTGAATTCAGAAAATGCTCGCTCCTGTTCGGGTTTTTCCAGTATCAATCAGATTCGGAAATGAAAAAGCTTCGGCTGTTATATATTCCGGTGCTCAAGTGGCCGGCGCAGGCAGGCCGCGCGGCGAAATAAATTATGTTTGAAAACATAGGCGAAATTTTCCTGTTGTTCTGGCGCACACTGCTGTCCCTGCCGCTGGCGTGGCGGCAGCGGCAAAAAATCTTCGACCAATTTTTTGAAATCGGCAACGCCAGCCTGCTGATGGTTTGCGTACTGTCATTTTTCATCGGCGCAGTCATCGCCCTGCAAACCGGCCCGGTGCTGGTCGAACGCGGCCTGGCCAGCGCCGTCGGCGGCATCGTCGGTATCGCTCTGGCCAAGGAGCTGTCACCGGTGATGATGGCCATTCTTATTGCCGGCCGGATCGGCTCGGCAATGGCGGCAGAGATCGGGTCCATGCGGGTTTATCAGGAGGTTGACGCGCTGCGTACCATGAACATCAACCCGGTCCATTACCTCGTACTGCCGCGGCTGGTCGCCATTGCGGTGGCGCTGCCGCTGCTCGTGATTTTCTCGATTCTGGTCGGCTGGCTGGGGGGCGCAATCGTGGCCGAGAGCAACAGCCACATTGAAATTCCGTTTCAAGCCTTTTGGGCCAATTTGCGCGACGTAGTGGAAATAAAAGACGTGGCTAACGGCGTCTTCAAAAGCTTCTGCTTCGCGCTGATTGTTGGAGTGGTTTCCTGCCACCAGGGACTGGCTACCATCGGCGGACCGCGCGGCATCGGACGCTCAGTCACCAAAGCGGTCGTCAATTCCATCGTCCTGATTGTGATTTTTGACTACGTGCTCACGCGCGTCCTGCTGAAATGATGAACCCGCCGACCAGCAACCAGTCCGGCGTCGGCCTCCAGGTGCGCGGCTTGCGCAAGAGTTTCGACGGGCAGGAAGTGCTCAAGGGCCTGGATTTTGAGATCCAGCCTGGTGAGGTTTTCGTCATTATGGGACCGAGCGGAAGCGGTAAAAGCGTACTGCTTCGGCACCTCATCGGATTGGAGCCGCCCGATGCAGGTGAAATTCTCATCAATGGCGAATCCATTCAGAACGCGGAAATTGCCAACAAATACCGGTTGGCAATGGTTTTTCAATCCGGGGCGTTGCTGAATTCGTTGACCGTCGGCGAAAACGTCGGGCTTTACCTGACTGAACACCGGCTCAAAACGCCCGAAGAAATTACCCGTATCGTCGCCGAAATCCTGGAAGATGTCGGCCTCAAGGGCACCGAGGGGAAAATGCCGGCGGAGTTGTCCGGCGGCATGAAAAAACGAGTTGCCATCGCCCGGGCCTTGGTCATCGAACCGCAACTCATCCTCTACGACGAACCGACCAGCGAACTGGATCCGCTCTTTGCCGTCGTCATCGGCGAAGAAATTCTCCACCTGAAACACCGGATTCACGTTACCTCCCTGGTGGTGTCCCATGATCGTGATCTGGCTTTTGGCATCGCTGACCGCATGGCCGTCATCCACGAGGGCCGCATCCTTACCATCGGCACCCCGGATGAAGTGAAACGGCACAGTGACCCGCTGGTCCAAAAATTTTTGCACGCGGACTTTAAGCGCGAACCTTGATTCCTCCCCCTATGAAAAATTCACTTGAAACCAAGCTTGGTTATTTTGTTGTGCTCGCGGTTTTTGCCGCGTGGTTGATTACCGAAACCCTGGGCGGACTGGAAACATTCCGCGGCGGCTACCGCGTCAACGGCCTGTTCAGCACCGCGCAGGATTTAAAGGTCGGCAACACTGTCAAGATGGCCGGTGTGGAAATCGGCCGGGTTGAAAAAATTGCGCTGGAGGACAACAAAGTCCGGATAACGATGAAGCTGCGCCCGGGGGCCATCGTCAAAACGGACAGCAAGGCTGTCATCAAATTCACCGGCCTGATGGGGCAGAACTTTGTGGCCATAGATTTCGGCTCGCCCGACGCACCCCGGGCGGCTGATGGCGCGGTGCTCGCTACCGAGGAACAGCCCGACCTTAATGCCATCATGACCAAACTGGACGGGGCCACCACCGGTATCCAGAACCTCACCAAAAGTTTTACGCCCGATACCATCAATAATTTGATGGGACCGCTGGTTGATTTCGTCAAACAAAACAGCGGCCACATCAGCGGTGCCATCTCCAACATCGAAAACATCTCCGGCCAGATTGCCAGCGGACAGGGCACGGTGGGAAAGCTCATCTACAACGATGCGCTTTATGAATCAGCGCTGGTGACCGTCACCAACTTGCAGGACGCCGTGGTCGAAGTGCGCGGCGTCGTCAGCGGAATCACCAATGGGCAAGGCACGATCGGCAAACTGGTGACCGACCCAACACTCTACAATGCGACCACGGCTTCGATGACCAACCTCGACCAGATTTTGCGGAAGGTCAATCAGGGCCAGGGCACGATCGGCAAGCTCGTCAACGACCAGGAATTTTATAAAAACGCCAAACTCTCGCTGCAAAAACTCGATAAAATGGCCGACGGCCTGGAAGACCAGGGGCCATTGACGGTCATCGGAATTATGGCGAATAACCTGTTTTGATACCATTTCCTGATAATAATCGGCACCTGTTCCAAGACGGTAGGGCTGCGCTGCTGCGCGGCCAACAAACCAGGCGGCGCAGCAGCGCCGCCCTACCAGGCAATTATCGGATTACGCCAGGCCGAGGTTTTTCAAAACCTGAACCGTCGAGCGCGCCTTGTTCAGCGTGTAAAAATGCAGTCCCGGCGCACCCGCCCGCAGCAACTCCTCGCATTGCCGGGTGGCATATTCGATGCCGAACTCGGTGGCCGCTTCGTCATCGCCGGCCAATTGATCCAGTCTTGTACGGAGGGTCTCCGGGATTTTCGAGCCGCTCAATTGCGTAAATTTCGTGATTTGCGAAGCACTCAGAATTGGAATAATGCCGGGGACAAGCGGCGCGCCAACGCCCAGCTTGCCGGCAACAAAATCGCGGAATTCAAAATAGTCGGCGTTGTCGAAAAACAACTGCGTGAGGACGAAATCCGCGCCGGCGTCCATTTTTTCCTTCAGGTGCCGCCAATCGGCGTGTTTACCCTCCCGGCAGGCAATATGACCTTCGGGAAAGCCGGCGACGCCGATGGAAAAATCGCCCGACTCGCGGATGAACCTGACGAGTTGTGCGGCAAACTCAAAGCCGCCGGGAGTGGGCTGAAAATTACCGCCATCCGGTGGGTCGCCGCGCAGCGCAAGAATGTTTTTGCAACCCAGCGAACAGATTTTCTCCAGGAGTTCCTGCACCTGCACGCGGGTGTGGCCGACACAAGTGAGATGGGCCAGCGCGGTCAGCCCATGTTGCCGCTGGATGCGGTCCACGATCGTCAACGTTTTGTTTCGCGTGCTGCCGCCGGCGCCGTACGTGACCGAACAATAATCAGGCCGGGCCTGGAGCAGGGCGGGGAGGTGCCTTTCCAAAAGATTGCGGTCACCCTCGTCGGTCTTGGGCGGGAAAAACTCAAAGGAAATGACCGGACGGTTGGCCGCCCGTTTGACCGCGTAAATGTCACGAATAAATTGCATCTGGACGGCGAATTATTGGCGGAAGCGTGAAGGAAAGCCAAGTTTTGAAATCCGAATGTGGTCGCCGGCGGGAGCCGGGGTTGACTTTTTTCCAGCAGAAATGAGCGGACTTCACCCCGCTTTGCAGGACCGCCACCAGCTCAGGAAGAAAACAAAAAAGCCCCTTCCGGTTTTGCCGGAAGGAGCGTAATGATTCAACTCAAACTAGAACCGATAAACTGCTTGTAATGCAACCATGATGGCATTCTCATCTTCCACAGCACTGCTGCCGTTGAGGCTGCCGCCATAAATATCATGGCTGGCGTGATCCCAGCGAACTTCAAGCCGGGTCAGCACGTTGGCCCAGAGGTCATATTGAATGGTGCCTGTGAAGGCAATGGCGCTCTGTCCGCCAGGTAATGCACTGCCATCAGGGTTGGTTAAGCCCATAACGGTGCTCAAGTAGTTCTTGGCCCACTCGGCGCGTCCATTGAAGGACAGTTTCGGGGTTGCCTGGAAATTGACATAGCCCGCCAGCGCCCATGGATTATTCGAACCGTAAGCCGTTGCATAATCAAACGATGCGCCCAGCTTCAAGTTTGAATTTGGCGTTGGAAGCATGCCTCCCACATACCAACTGGTGACGGCATCACTGCTGCCAGCAGCAGTCGTAACGCTGGGAGAGCCACTCACCACACCGCCAGTCAGCGTCGCGCCGGAAGCCCAACCCCAACTCTGCGGGGCGGTCAAGGTCACCAAACCCATGTATGTCTTGAAGGAATCTGATGATCCTCCGACCGTCTGGGGGCTGTGGTCATTAATAACCGGTCCCTTGCTGTCAGCAATGCCGCCACTGATCGTCAGCGCATCGCAAAACTTATAGGTTACCAGCAAACCGGTGAACGTCGTCGGCTCCATGGTGTAACCATAGGAGTGCGTGAAGTTGGGGTTCAACGGCGAACTGGTGGATTCGTAACCGATGATGCTGTCGAACACACCAAGTTTCCAGTCAAGCCCATTGCCGATAGGCGTGCGCAGGTTGATGTACGCTTGCCGAATGGCAACATCGTTGCCAAGGGCACTGCCGCCATTATTTGACAAAGTGCTGTTCTGTCCACTGGTTGACAACGTGGTGGCATCCTGGCCGAACCAAAGTTCGACGTGATAGCCGGCAGCCCAAGGACTTTCATCCATCGGTTTGTCAAGGGCGAGGTCAATGACATTCAGGTTGAACCCGTTGGCCTTGGAAGCGCTGGCTTGGCCACTGGGAAGGGTGCCGAAAAGGTCGCCCTTGGGAGTGCTTTGAAAAGCAACCGGGGCCACACTGGCTCCCCCTGACGGATTCCACTGGATTGAGGTATCTACGTAACCACTGAGGGTGGTGTTGGAGAGCGCGGTTTGCACCTGGCTCATTTTGCTTTCGTCTGCGCGGACCGCCGAGGCAAGGCTGACCACCCCAATGGCCGCGAGACCCACTGTCCATTTATTAAACTTCATCTGGTTCCTCCGATGTTGTTTGTTTTATTGTTTCTCACTGTTTCGTGCCTGCGCACTTTCGGGGCAAAAACTCATTCACCCCGGCACCAAATGGTGCAATTGCAATGAAAATAGGAGAATCGCAAAAATTTTACAACATTTTTTTTGGGGGGGGGCTGTTGTTGCAACCCGGCTGAAACCAATGACTTGCGCTGATTGCCGACACGGTCAATTCGTTTCATGGGTTTTGGTTGTGTGAAGTTCGAGCATTCATAACCATGCCGACCTATGGAGGTTATGGATTCTGCCTTGGCCTTTTTAACCGGCCGGGCTGGAACAAATTGTGCTTTGTCAAACGGCGGAAGCCCAATTGCCGCGATGTAATTGGGGGGTGAGTTTTAAAGCGGTATTATTAAAAATCAAAGATATGCCATCATATGCTTATTCAGCCCGGGAAACGGCCACCGGCCGGGAAATCAGCAGCACGGTTGAAGCCGTAACCGAACAAGCTGCCATTGCGGCGTTGCTTAACCGCAACCTTTTGGTGGTGTCCATACAGGAAAAGGTTTCCAAGCGGGGCAAAATGAAGGGTGGCACAGTGACGCTGGCCGACCTGGTCATCTTCACCCGCCAATTGGCAACGATGATTGAAGCGGGCATTGCCATCGTCCAATCCCTGCAAGCGCTGGCGGACCAAACGCCAAACAAAGTCATGCGCGACGTGATCCGGGACGTCTGCACGCGCGTGGAAAGCGGCGAAAGCTTCTCCGAGGCGTTGCAAAAACATCCGAAGACGTTCAATCGCCTTTACTATTCCATGGTGTCGGCAGGCGAAAAGGGCGGTTTGCTGGCCGAGATTCTTGGGCGTCTGGCCACCTACCTCGAAAATGCCGAACGTCTTCGGAAAAAGGTCAAGACC